>ERZ827440.2315-NODE-2315-length-17149-cov-5.078858_pt1 | contig 17149 bp, 19 predicted proteins | sample MGYA00519774_ERZ827440 | MGnify/ENA primary metagenome ERZ827440 (study PRJEB31778, sample SAMEA3449302) | human gut metagenome | biome: human gut; feature: human-associated habitat; material: faeces | place: United Kingdom | collected 2010/2012 ... | reverse complement strand
AGAAGTTTGTTTAATATATAATAATAAGGCATATATTGGTCATGTAGGAGATAGTAGAATTTATAGAATTAGAAAAGATTTTATTAGAAAATTAACACAAGACCATAGTTATGTACAAAAATTAGTAAAAGATGGTACAATAACAAAAGAAGAAGCGGAGAATCATCCTAAGAAAAACATGTTGATGAAGGCACTTGGATGTAATGCGTTTGTTGAGCCTGATGTATCAGTAAAAGGATTTTTAAGAGATGATATTTTGCTTATATCATCAGACGGATTAACAAATATGGTAAAACAAGAAGATATATTTGAAATTGCAAAAGGAAATATAGAAAAAGCACCTATCAAACTTGTTGATTTAGCAAATGAAAATGGTGGGTTAGATAATATAACAGTTGTAGTAATTAAAAACATATAACCTATAAGGAGAGATATAAAAATGGATTTAAAGGGTAGATTGTTAGGAAACAGATATGAGATTATAGAGAAAATAGGCAGTGGAGGAATGGCAACAGTATATAAAGCAAAATGTCATGTACTAAATAGATATGTAGCAATCAAAATTTTAAGAGATGAATTCACCACAGATGAGGAATTTATAAAAAGATTTGAAGTAGAAGCACAATCAGCAGCAAGCATAACACATCCTAATATTGTTTCTGTTTACGATGTAGGTGTAGACGGAAATTTATATTATATTGTAATGGAATTAATAAAAGGAAAAACATTAAAAGAAATAATTACAGAAGAAAAAGGTCCATTACCATGGAAATGGTCTGTTAATATTGCAAGTCAAATTGCATCAGCATTAGAGACAGCTCACAAAAACCATATTATACATAGAGATATAAAACCACATAATATTATTATTACAGAAGATGGAGTTGCAAAAGTAACTGATTTTGGAATCGCAAAAGCTGTTTCAAATTCAACAATTACTGCTTTTGGAACAACAATTGGATCTGTACATTATTTTTCACCTGAACATGCAAGAGGTGGATTTACAGATGAAAAATCAGATTTATATTCATTAGGTGTTGTAATGTATGAAATGTTAACTGGAAAAGTTCCATTTGATGCAGATACGGCAGTATCAATTGCATTGAAACATATGCAAGAAGAAGCAAAACCACCAATAGAAGTAAATCCTAATGTACCAGTAGCTGTTAATGATATAATAATGAAGGCACTAAGGAAAGATACCAATTTACGCTACCAAAATGCAACAGCTATGTTATTAGATTTAAAAAGAGCATTAAAAGAACCAAATGGTGATTTTGTTGATAACAATGATTATCAAGATTTTCCAACTCAAAGAATTTCTACAATAGGATTAGAGGAGGAAAGAAGTGCAAAATCAACTAATGCAAAAAATAATAAAAAGCCTAATAAATTTGCACAATTTATAAAAAATCATAAAGTTTTATCATCAATTGTAGGTTTAATTTTATTATTTGTAATTACATTAGGATTAACTATTGGAATTTCAAATGCAAGAAGACCTAAAGAAGTTGCTATTCCAAATTTAGTTGGAAAAACAGTTGATGAAGCAAAACAAATTTTAACAGAAAACAAATTAAATTATGTTGAAGATAGTTCAGAATATAATACAACATATCCAGCTGGTCAAATTATTTCACAAACACCAAATTTTGTTGATGGAAGAAAAATTAAACAAAATACTGATGTAAAAGTTGTTGTAAGTTTAGGAACAGAGACAACTACAGTTCCAAAATTGAAAGGCTTAACAAAAGATGAAGCTGAAGATGCAGCAAAATCATCTAAAATTAAATTGGAATTTGTTGATGAAATAAGTAAAACAGTTGAAGCAGGAGTTATTATTAAACAAGAAAAAGATGAAGGCGAAACTGTAAATGCTGGTGATACTGTAAAAGTTTATGTAAGCATTGGTACAGGTATAAAACAAGTTGCAGTTGTTTCTGTATTATATAAAGATGAAGAAACAGCTAAACAAACTCTTCAAGATTTAGGATTAACTGTTAATGTTGAATATGGAGAAGATAAAACTAGAGGAAATGGTGTTGTTTTAAAACAAAGCATTGAATCTGGTAAGACTGTTGATGAAGGTTCAACTATTACAATTACTGTTAATAAATTAGCTGAATTGAAAACTGGTACTGTTACAATTAATGTTAAGTCTCTAACAGGATTTAAAGACACTTATGAAGAGACAACTACAAATACAGTTACAGGAGAAAAAGAAACAGTTAAGAAAGAAAATAAAGCTCAAGATGTAACTTTAAAAGTTACTGTTGATGGAGAACAAGTATACAAAAATTCAGTAAAAGAAAACAATACTGCTGTTAAAGTAGATAATGTTAGTGGAACAGGAAGAGTTCAAATTAAAGTGTATATAGATGATACTTTAAAAAGAACAGTGGAAATGGACTTATCAAATACAACGACAATGACAATTGAATAAAAATATACCCCTATACAGGTTAAGAACCAAAGTATAGGGGTTTTGAATTTTCAGAAATATTTATTTAAGGTACTAATGATATTCCAATTGCTAAATTGCCAAATTTTTCATCTATTTCATCAAATCTTTCGTCAACTTCATTAAATTTATCTTCGATTTTATTGAAATCGGATTTTAATTCAAATAAAAGTCTATCAAATCTATAATTAATGTCTTTTAATTGTTTACTATGTTCATCTAATTTCTTGCTGTGCTCATCTAGTTTAGCAAAAATCATATCAAATTTCTTGTCGTGCTCAGCTAATTTTTGGCTGTGCTCATCTAGTTTAGCAAAAATCATATCGAATTTCTTGTCGTGCTCATCTAAGCGATGTTCTACGTTATCAAGCTTTTCTAAAACAGTATCAATTTTATCAACTTTAGAAAGCTTGTCTAAAATTAAATCAAACTTTTCATTAACATCCATGCATATCAACTCCTTTCTACGAAAAAATTAATACGATAATAAATTATTAAGAATAAAAATAAAAAATTTCAAAAATATTGAATAAATACAATAAAAGTATACAGCTAAATAGAGTAGCTGTCAATATAAAAAGTTGTTTTTTTGAAAAAAATATGTTATAGTATAAAAAGGTAAAATGAGAAAGGAAAAGTATGAAGGGAATAATAGTTGGAAACATATCAAATAGTTATAAAATAGAAAGTAGTGAAAAAACATATACTGCAACGGCAAGAGGAAAATTTAAAAATCAAGATATAACACCACTTGTAGGAGACGAAGTTGAGATAGAAGTTACAGATGAAGTAAAAGAAATTGCAGTAATAGAAGAGATATTGCCTAGAAAGAATGAAATAAAAAGACCTAAAATGGCTAATATAGATCAGATTGTGTTTATAATATCTACTAAAAATCCAAAGCCAGATTTATTAATGTTAGATAAACAATTGGCATATGCAGAAATGCTGAAAATTGAGCCAATAATTATAATAAATAAATGTGATTTACAAGATACATATGAACAAATAAGAAAAAATTATTCAGAGGTAGGATATAAAGTTATTGTAACTAGCGCAAAAGAAAAACAGGGAATAGATGAAGTAAAAGAGTGCTTGAAAAATAAAATTAGTGTATTTTCAGGAAATTCGGGTGTTGGAAAATCAAGTATTATAAATGCATTATTTGGAATAGATAAAACACAAGAAGGAGAAATTAGCCATAAAAATAAAAAAGGTAAAAATACAACTACTGATACTAAATTATATGAACTAGAAGAAAATACATATATTGCAGATACTCCAGGATTTTCAAGCTTTGAAATATCAGAAATTGAATCAGTTGATTTGGATAAGTATTTTAGAGAGTTTAAACAAGAGATACAGGAGTGTGAATTTGTAGGCTGTACTCATATAAAAGAAGAGAATTGCGGAATAAAAAAGGCTATTGAAGCGGGAAAGATTTCACAAGAAAGATATGAAAGATATTGCAAAATTTATGAGGAATTAAAGGAAAAAGAAAAGTATAGATGGTAATTTAAAGGACCCTATGTTAGGTTAAGAACTAACATAGGGCTTTTGATTTAAAATCTAACTGCAATCTTTATTTAATTTGGCTAATTCATGAAGGAATAAGTTTTTGTGTTCTAAAAAATCTTTTCGAGTATCAAATAAAGTTTTGAATTTATCTGAAGTTTCTGATTCATATCTTATAAAAGCAGAATTCAATGAATTTAATAGATCACTATATTCATGTATTTCAGATATTTTAACTTTAAAATAAATATCATTAGACATATTATACTCATATCTGTCTATCCTATCTTCAATAGCATCAAATCTTTTATCATGCCCTTCAAGCTTATTTAAAATTAAATCAAGTTTTTGATCAATTGTCATAGATATCACCTCCTTTGATTCAACAATAATAAAAATAAAAAATATAAGAATTAAAAATTTGAAAAAAATCAATATAAGTATACAGGCAAATAGACTAATTGTCAATAAAATTTTGAAAAAAATGTAACTTTTTTATTTTTTAAATCAATATAAAGGTGTAAGATATCTTAAGAAAAGGAGTTTAGATCTAAATTGGAAGAGAGAAACAAAATAGAAAATTATATAGAAAACGATAGACTTAATTTAGAAAAAATAGTTGATGAATATAGTGGATATGTATACAAAGTTGTAAAAAATATGGTAGGAAAAAACATCACAGAAGAAGATGAAGAAGAAATAATAGCAGACACATTTTTTATCTTGTGGAAAAATACAGAAAAATTAGATAAAGAAAAGCAGATTACATCATATATAGCAGGAGTTGCAAGAAATTTAGTTAGAGAAAAGACGAGAGTAATTAATATAAATTGCGATATAGCTGATTATGAAAATGTTATTAGGGATTTGAAAGATATTGATATGGTATATGAAGAAAGGGAGAAAACAGAGCTTATTCGTAAAGCAACCAATCAATTAAAACAAGAAGATATTACAATATTCAATTTATATTATTATTCATCTCGAAAAATAAAAGAAATAGCTAATATTATGAATATTCCTGAATTTAAAGTAAAGTCTAGGCTTTATAGAATAAGAAAAAAGTTAAAAAAAGAATTAGAAAAAGGAGGATATAGTTATGATGGATAAAGAAGAAATATTAGAGAGGGTGAAAACAACAATTTCTATATCTTGCTTTCAAGAGGAGGAGAAATTGGTGAAAAAATCAAATAAAAATATATTAAAAGTTTCAGCAATAGCATGTTGTTTAATGGTTACAGTGGCAGGAGGAGTATTCGCGAAAGACATTATTGTTAAAAAGTTTGGATATAATAGTAGTAAAGGTGTTGAAAATGCAGTAAATAATGGATATGTTGCAGAGGTAAATTCAGAGTTCCAAGAATATGATGGAATTGGAATTTCAGTAGATTCTTTCATAATGGATAACGAGAATTTTGACATAAATTTTAGGGTTAAATTCAGTGAAAAATATAATATTAATGATATGAAATTTGGAATGGATTTATATGATTTGAAAGTTGTAGACGAAAACAAAAATACAATTTTTGCTACTTATGAATTGCAGACAGAAGAGATTAAGCAAAAATATAAAACAGAAGAAGAGGCAAAAGCTAATTATAATATATATAGTGGTGCATACAGCATGAATTCAGACGATGAAATAATCAATGACAATGAATTAATGTATCATTTAACAGCTACATCATCAGGAAGCAATTTTCCAAAAAGTAAGAAATTATATGTAACATGTTCAAGAATTCATGTTAGAAAAAATGCAAAAGAACAGCTATTAAATGATTGGTATTACGGTGATTGGAAATTTGAAGTTGATGTTCCAGAGCAATTTTACAATAGAAAATCAGTTGAATATAAAGTTAAATCTTGCAACAATGAAAAAATTGATATAAATAAAATTGAAACAAGTATAAACAAAACATCATTTAAAATATTTATTCCAGAAATGCTTTTAACAGATGAAGTAGATTATGATTTATATCGTTCAGATTATGTTAAGAAAATTTCAGATAAAATGCTATTGCAAAAAGAATATGCTGAAACATCAGATGGAAAAAGGTTTGATGTAGCTCAAAATGGAACAAGTGGATATGGTGTTCCAGAGGGTGAAAATAAAATTATCAATTATACTCAGACATTTGATTTAACTACATTTGATGCAACAGATGAAATTTCTGTACACATATTTACAAATAAGGGAAAAGAAATAATAATTAAATTAGCACAATAAAATTTAGCTATGATGAGTGGAAATATTCACTCTCATAGCCTTTTTTTATTACTTTCTCTTGCTATTTTTCTAATCTAATAGTAAAATATAAGCATAAAAGGAAAAAGGAGGAAATAAGATGGTAGAAGTATCAGCATCAATCCTTACAGTAGAAAAAGGGAGAGAAGCGGAAACATTTTTGACTTTAGAAAAATCAAAAATAGATTATTTTCACATAGATGTAATGGATGGAAAATTTGTTATGAAAGACACATATCATGACATGGTAGAATATAGCAGTTATCTTAAAAGGATTTCAAATTTACCAATTGATATTCATTTAATGGTAGAAGATGTAAAGACAGCAATTGAAGTATTTTCAACAGTTGAACCTAATATAATAACATTTCATTTAGAAGCCTGTAAAGATAAAGAACAAGTAATGGAAAATATCAAACTAATAAAAGAAAGAGGAGCAAGAGTTGGAATTGCAGTAAAACCTGAAACTAATATAGAAGAGGTTTATGAATATTTGCCATATATTCACACATGTTTAGTAATGACAGTAGAGCCTGGAAAAGGTGGACAAACATTAATAACAGATATGTTAGCAAAGATTTCAACATTAAAAAGTTATATAGATAAAAAGAATATAGACATTGATATTGAAGTTGATGGAGGAATCAATTTAAAAACAGCTCAAAGAGTTAAAGATGCAGGTGCAAATGTGCTAGTAGCAGGATCTGCAATACTTGCAGCATCAGATTACAAAGTTATAGTTGATGAATTGAGAGCATAAAAAGGTTTATAGGTAGAGCCGATAAAAATCTAAATAAATACAAGGGATAGTGAAGTTTATGTTAAATTTAAAACTTAATTTAAAACACACAGGAATAGAGCAAAAAGCAATAATGAAATATAAGGAAAATGTAGAGCAAATCCACAAAGAGCTACATAAAAGAGCAAATGACGAGAATGATTTTGTTGGATGGTTAGAATTGCCAACAAATTATGATAAAGAAGAGTTTGAAAGAATAAAAAAAGCTGCACAAAGAATAAGAGAAGATTCAGAAGTGCTTATAGTAATAGGAATTGGAGGTTCTTATTTAGGAGCAAGAGCTGTAATCGAAAGTTTGACAAATACATTTGATAATTTGTTACCAGAATCAAAAAGAAAACATCCACAAATTTTGTATGTTGGAAACAATTTGAGTCCAAATTATATAAATGATTTAATAGAAGTACTTGGAACAAAGGACTTTTCAGTAAATGTAATTTCAAAATCAGGAACGACAACAGAGCCTGCAATAGCATTTAGAATTTTCAGAGAAATGCTTGAAAACAGATATGGAATTGAAGAAGCAAGAAGTAGAATTTATGTAACAACAGATAAAGAAAAAGGAGCATTGAAAACACTTGCAAAATCAGAAGGATATGAAACATTTGTAATTCCAGACAATGTAGGAGGAAGATATTCAGTATTAACTCCAGTTGGACTATTGCCAATAGCAGTTGCTGGAATCGATATAGACAAGTTAATGGATGGAGCAAGAACAGCTCAATTGAAATATGAAGATGCAAATTTGAAATATAATGCATGTTATCAATATGCAATAGTAAGAAATATTTTATATAAATTATACAAAAATACAGAAATATTAGTAAATTATGAACCAAAAATGCACTATTTTACAGAATGGTGGAAGCAATTATTTGGAGAAAGCGAAGGAAAAGACCAACTTGGAATCTTCCCAGCAGGTGTTGATTTTACAACAGATTTACATTCTATGGGACAATATATTCAAGAGGGAAGAAGAAATTTATTTGAGACAGTAATAAGAATAGAAAAGTCAAGTTCAGATATAACAATAAAAGAAGAGGAAGACAATTTGGATGGATTAAATTATCTTGCTGGAAAAGGTCTAGACTTTGTAAATAAAAAGGCAATGGAAGGAACAATAGATGCACATGTTTCTGGTGATGTTCCTAATATTGTAATAGAATTACCAAAATTATCTGAAGAAACAGTTGGACATTTAATCTATTTCTTTGAGAAAGCTTGTGCTATGTCTGGTATGATTTTAGGTGTAAATCCATTTAATCAACCAGGTGTAGAAAAATATAAGAAAAATATGTTTAAACTGCTTGAAAAACCAGGATATTAATTTTATTTTTTTATGCTAATTTAGGGTCGGTCCTTTTTTTCGCATACTAAAAAAAGGACCGACCCCAAATTGACAGATGGAGGAATCAAAATGATTGTAGAAGAAGGATATAGAATAAAATTATCAGACATAGGAAAAGATAATAAAGCTACAAATAAGGCGATATTAAGTTATTTAGAAGATGTAGGAGGAAAACACTCAGATATAGCTGGATATGGAGTTTTAGATATCGAAAGAACACACTTATCGTGGGTACTAATTGAATGGAAATTGAAAATAGTTAGAAGACCTAATTATGCTGAAAAAATAAAGGCTGTAACTTGGTCTAGAAATGCAATAAGATGTTATGCTTTCCGTGATTTCAAACTATATGATGAGCAAAATAATGTTATTGCAGTTGCAACAACTAAATGGGTGTTAGTAGATACAGAAAAAGGAAAGATAGTTAGAATTGATGCTGACTTATTAAGTACATATCAACCTGAATTAGAGATGTTTTCATTTGACGAGAATGAGGATTTTCCTAAAATAAAGGAACCTGAACAATATCAGGAAGAAACATATTATCAAGTAAGAAGAGCAGATATTGATGTTAATAATCATATGCATAATTTGAATTATGTTGATTTGGCAAATGAAGCTTTGCCAGATGAGGTATATAGAGGAAATCATTTGAATAATTTGAGGATTACATATAAGAGAGAAATTAAGCTAGGTGAAACTGTAAAGTGCAAATATTCTTTTGAAAACGGAAAACATATTGTAGCTGTAAAAAGTGAGGATGATTCAGTGTTACATGCTATAATTGAGATGGAATAGTGACAAGAAAAACACCGACCCCAAATTGACAAGGTTGTCAATTTGGGGTCGGTGTTTTTCTTGTCACTTTTTTAACACTTCAATCTCTTCAAAAGCTTGAAACCACTCAAAGAGAAGTCAATTACTTCACTAATAAAAATAGATATAATATAGCCACTAAAACCTAAAAAAGGAACTAAAAAATAAATAAAAGTAATGGTAATTAAGCAATCAAAAATATTAATTATCATAACATCAACTTGGGCATCCAATCCTTTTAAAATTCCGGTCAATAACGATATCAAGATACATAATAACAATTAAAGGAGAAAGGATACGGATATATTTAGCTATTTCAGATTTATGATAAATTATTGTGCTAATTTCGTCAGAAAGCATAAAAATTGCAATAGCAACTAGAACTGAAAAAATAAGAGTGCAACTCAAAATAAGAATTGAGAGGCTTCTTATTTTTTGGTTTTTACCTTGAGCGTGAAATCGTGAAAATTCAGGTATCAGTAATCCACTGAAACTAGTAATTAAAATTACAGGAAACATGATTACTGGCATGGCCATTCCATTTACAATTCCATAAGCTATTAGAGAATTTGATGAGTTCATTCCACTTTTTTGTAAGCTTGATGGGATAATCAATTGCTTTATAGTTGATAAGCCTGAACGTAAATAGGAGGTTAAAGCGACTGGGATTGTAATACGCAAAATTCGCTTATTATAACTATCTAAGTCACGATAACGTGATTCAGAAAGTGAACCTTTTTTATCACGAATATATAAAAAATATAGTTGCGCAAATGAAGTTACTTCTGAAATTACATCTGCCAAAATTAGGGCATAGCAGGCATAATTTATATCATCAGGCATAAGTGATTTTAATAAAATAGCAGTAAATAAAATTTTTACGAATTCTTCGAAAAATTTTGCTAATGCATTTTTATAAACACGTCTAACTGCAGTAAAATAACCATTTACAGCAGATGACATAGAAATAAATGGGAGGGCTATACAAATAAGATATATTACATTTTTGCTGATTTTACTATGTAAGCAATGAATGGTGATAAAATCAGCTGATACGAAAAATATTATACTTGCAGATAGCCCAAAAAGCAGACTGAAAAGTACACATCTTTGAGCAGCTTTTTTGGCACCAAGTTCATTGTTAGATGCAAGTTCTTCTGAAACAACTCTGGTGGCAGAAATATTTATTCCGGCAGAAGCTAAAGTAATTCCAAACATATAGACAGACATAACAAGAGTGAATACTCCAACAGCTTCTTCACCAATGGTGTTTGAAATATATATGCTAAAAAACATATTGATAATTTGTAAAATGACTGAACTTAGCAATAAAATTATTGTATTTAATATGAAAACTTTTAAAACTTTCAAGGCAATATCCTTTCTAAAAAGTACAACTTTATATCTTATAAATAATATTAGAGAATAGTGAAAATATGCATTGAAATATTGAAGCAATTTTGATATAATTTTAACAAAGAAAAATTGAAAGGCATGTTGATATGGAAGAGAATTCAGTAATTAGACCAGAACTAGAAAATAGACAAGAAGAACGATTGGAAAATTCATTAAGACCCCAATCACTAGACGAATATATTGGTCAAACAAAAGTAAAAGAAAATATGAAAATATATATAGAAGCAGCAAAAAAGAGAGGGGAACCACTTGATCACTGCTTATTTTATGGACCTCCAGGATTAGGAAAAACAACAATTGCAAATATAATTGCAAATGAGATGCATTCAAATATCAAAATTACATCAGGACCTGCAATTGAGAAGCCAGGCGATTTAGCTGCAATTTTAACTACACTTTCAGAATTTGATGTATTGTTTATAGATGAAATCCACAGATTGAGCAAAAATGTGGAAGAAATATTGTATCCTGCATTAGAAGATTTTACATTAGATATTGTAATTGGCACAGGACCAAGTGCAAAATCTATCAGAATAGATTTGCCAAAATTTACTTTGATTGGTGCTACAACAAAGGCAGGTTCGCTTACAACACCATTAAGAGATAGATTTGGAATTATTCATAAATTGGAATTGTATTCGCCAGAAGATTTGCAGGTAATTGTTAAAAGGTCAGCAAGAATTTTGGGAGTTGAGATAGATGATGAGTCAGCAATGGAAATTGCCAGAAGATCAAGAGGAACCCCAAGAATTGCAAATAGATTATTAAAAAGAGTTAGAGATTATGCAGCAGTTTTGGGGGATGGAGAAATTACTTTGAAGATTGCAAAACATGCATTAAATCAACTTGAAATAGATGAACTAGGTTTAGATGAAGTGGATAGAAGAATGTTGGAAGTTATGATAACTCAATATCAAGGTAGGCCAGTTGGAATTGAGACAATTGCGGTGTCACTTGGAGAAGAGATTGATACAATTGAAGATGTGTATGAACCATATTTAATTCAAATTGGCTTTATATCTCGTACTCCAAGAGGTAGAATCGTTATGCCACCAGCATATCAACATTTAGGATATCCATATTTAGGGTAGTGTGAAAATAGGGTCGGTTCTTTTTTTCGCATGCGAAAAAAAGGACCGACCCCAAATTAGCAAGGAGGAAAAAATGAAATTATTATTACATACATGCTGTGCACCTTGTAGTGTATATTGCATAAAAAGCTTAAGAGAAGAAGGAATAGAGCCAACAGTATATTGGTTTAATCCTAATATACATCCTTATATGGAATATAAGGCAAGAAGAGATACTTTAAAGGAATATACCAAATCAATAGGAATAAATGCAATTTTTGATGAAAATTATGGATTAAGGGATTTTTGCAAAAACGTCGTAAATGATTTGGAAAATAGATGTGTTAAATATTGCTATAGAATTAGACTTGAGCAAACTGCTAAATATGCTAAAGAGAATGGATATGATACTTTTTCTACTACATTGTTAATTAGTCCATATCAAAATCACGAAGCTCTTAAAAACATAGGGCAAGAGATGGCTGATAAATATGGATTGACTTTTTTATATAGGGATTTTCGTCCAGGTTTTAGAGAGGGACAAGCTGAAGCTCGTGAACTTGGCTTGTATATGCAAAAGTATTGTGGATGTGTGTTTAGCGAGGAGGAACGCTTTTTATGCCACAGCAAGAAAAAGACTACTCCTGCAACGACTTCGGGAAAAACAACCAATGGGAACAATTAGTGATTTTTAGTAAATATAGTGGTAAGTAATTATGGGAGAGATGATTATGAAGAAAATTAAAGTAAAAATAAATGATGAAGAAAAAAGTATAATCATGCAAGCATTACTTGAAAAAAGAAATAAACAGCTAAAAGAAAATAGACCAGCAGAACCAGTAAATGAATTATTAGAGAAAATAATTAAGAAATAAATACATAAACTTAGAAAGCTAATCGAAAGGTTGGCTTTTTTTATTATGTGCGACGATTGACGTCGCACAAGAAAACCACGTGCTATGCACGTGAGGACAGAAAAAGCGATAGCGTTCAGAAATAAAACCTCCTTTTGATGTATAATAGAGATAATCTGCCGATTGCTCTAAATATCAAAAGGAGGTTTTACAATGAAATTTATAAAAAATGACGATGAGAGCAGTTTGTCTCATACTAAATGGAACTGTCAATATCACATAGTATTTATACCTAAATATAGAAGAAAAGCAATATATAGCAAACTGCGAAGTGATATAGGAAAATATTTAAGAGGATTGTGCGAATATGAATATAAAGGGGTGGAAATAGTAGAAGCGAATGCTTGTCCAGACCACATACATATGCTTGTAAAAATTCCACCCAAATTAAGTATATCATCTTTTATGGGATATTTAAAGGGGAAAAGTAGTTTGATGATATTTGAAGAACATGCGAATTTAAAATATAATTATGGAAATAGACACTTTTGGGCTCAAGGGTACTACGTCAGTACGGTAGGATTAAATAAAGCTACAATAAAGAAATATATTCAAGAACAAGAAATTGAAGATAAAGTACAAGATAAAAGAAGTTTGAAAGAATATAAAGACCCGTTTACGGGTAAGTAAGAGTGACAAAGGCAATTGGCAGATAAAAAAAGCTCCCATGTGGGAGCTGCCAGCAATAAACCCTTATAGGGTTAAAGAAATACCACCCGTTTTACGGGTGGATATTTATTGACTACAAAATCATATAAATGTATAATTAAAAAAATTGTAAAATGAAATTAGTCAAATATGTTATCAGTATCTTCAAATATCTGATCGTAGGAAATACCTAAAACTTTACAGAAAGCTATAATTTCAAAATCTTTAAGAAATAGCTTGTTATTTTCAATAAGAGAAATGTCAGAATGGTATATGTCAATACCAAGTAAAGCTATTTTATCAGAAAGTTCTCTTTGAGTATATTGGCGTAATTCTCTATATTTTTTAATGTTTTTTCCAATAACATTAGATTTTCCTTTTATCTTTTTAAATTTCATAATTTGGTTTTCCTTTCATAACATAAAATTCTCAATACATTTTACAATATTATTTTACGAATTTTGGTAGACAATACCTACCAAGACGAAATTTTATAGAAAAGGTGGAGTATTTATGGAGGATGTAGAAGAGTTAGTAAACAAAATTTGTGAAAAAAACAACTATGATGAACTGTTACTAGAAATAGTGAAAAAGGGAAAAGAAAGTAACATCAATAGAGTTTTAGAAGAAATTTCAAACAACACTAAACTTAATGATAAAGAAAAAAAGAGTTACTACGATAAAATATTTGACTATGTAGAAGACGTTAATGGGAGTTTTGAAAATAAGATAAAGGACATCTACAAGAAAGGGGTTAAAGAGGGACTAGAAACAATGTTAATGTTATCAAGTAACGGAGAGGAAAAAGAAACTTTAAAAAAATGCTTAAATGCTTATGAAATAATAAAAAAAGAGGAGTCAGATATGAGTGAAAAAATAAAAATTATAATTGCAGACGATAATGTTCATATATGCGAATTTATAAGAAAGTTTTTAGAAAAATATGAAGATATAGAAATATTGGGAATTGCTAATACAGATGAAGATGAAGTAAAAATGATTGAAGAACTAAAACCAGAAATTGTAATAACAGACCTTATGAGAAATCATAAATATACTGGCTTAGATATAATTAAAGATTATCAAAATAAAAAAGGAGCTCCAGAATTTTTAATTATTTCAGCAGATGAAGAAATAAATGTTATTAGAAATGGATTAAAGGTAGCAGGATATATAAAGAAACCATTTTTGAATTATGAAATAATAGTTGAAGAATTAAGAAGAATAAAAGGAGAATTGATATAGTATGGCAGAATTTAATTATGATGAATGGAATGAAAGATACCATAATAAAGAAATAATTGATATAAAAAAGCATTTGAACGATGAGGATATAGAGATATTACACAGATTAGGTATTAAAACCTATGATAAAATTTATACAGAATATGAGCTAGAGGTACTAGAGATGGACTTATTAGCTTATTATGAAGATTTAGATGAAGAATTAAGTGAAGAGGAAAAGCAATATCAAAAATCTTTAGATGGAACAAATGTTACTAGAGAAAGATACAACAGTCTTTTAAAAAAAGTAGAAGAAATGAAATTGCAGGGTTAAAACACTTGAAATATAGCCAAAAACACAGTTTCATGCTAAAATAGGAGTATATTAACTATGTGAGGAGATAAAAAATGTTGCAAGTAAGTAGAGATAGTAATCTAAAAATACCTAAGAAAATTGAAAATGTAAGTAATAACGTAAATACGATAGAAGATAAAGTTGCAGTAAAACAAGCATTTGCTACAGCAGAAAATGAAAAATTCAATAAAGAAAGTATTACTGAAATGGTTGAGCAAGATAAAGAATTAGAACAAGCAAACAAGATTCCTTATAATGCAAATGATTTAGTAGTAATAACAGCCGTCAAGAAATTAGGAGCATATACTGTTGCAGTTACTGAAAAATCTCCTAAAAAATTCAGAGGGGTATTTGTTAATAGAATGCAAAACTATTGCCTAGATACATTAGAATGTCTATTAGAAGCAAATTTTATTAGAATGGATGCAATAGAAAATAAAACTAAAAGAGAAGAACTACAAAAAGAGGCAATAGTAAAATTAAAGTTATTAGGATATGTTTCTATGGTAGCAGAAAATTCTGGATGTATATTGAAAAAACAATATAAACAGATTTCATTACAATTATCAGAGGCAATTAATTTAATAGTAGCATGGAAAAAAAGTGATGATGAAAGATGGAAAAAACGAAATTAGGATTTTGAGCTGAAAAGCTTTTAATTAAGGGGAAAATTTATTTTGGGTCTTTATTTTTTCGCCCCTTGTGTTTAGACGCGCGCGTGGTTAACGATAATGGTAATAGAAATTACAACAATGTTAACAAACGCAATGGTGGGGCTCGCCCAGATTTACTTTAAGTGAAATCTATAAAAAAGTCTGTGAAATATATTTTAAGAAAAATATATCTGTACTATAAAGTGAAGGGATTTTTCCCTTTTCTAACCGCTAAAAGAAATTAGTGCGGTGGGAGAACTTGAACGCTTACACGAACAACAAATAGTTAATCTATTTTTTGTGAGTAAAAAGGAGAGTTCTTTTTTTAGGAGGAAATCATGAAATTAGACGAAATTTTTACATTTGAAAATCTATATGATGCTTACAAACAATGTAGGAAATCAAAACAACACAAAGGAGAAGTAATAAGATTTGAAACTAATCTTTCGTATAATATAAATAAGTTAGTTAATGAAATTGCCACTAAAAAATATAAACTTGGAAAATATAAAGAATTTTTAATATATGAGCCAAAAGAAAGATTGATTGAGGCATTACCTTTTAGAGATAGAGTTGTTATTAGGTGTTTTTGTGATATTGTATTAAGAGATAAAATAGAAGTTAAACTAATATATGATAATACAGCTTGTAGAACTGAAAAAGGAACATTATTTGCTATAAAAAGATTGGAGAAATTTTTAAGGCATGAATATTTAAAAGAACACAACAATGATATTTATTTTTTAAAGTGTGATATTCAAAAATATTTTCCTAGTATAGATCATCAAATATTGTTAGATTTATTAAGAAAAATAAATTTTTCAGAAGATGAAATGTGGATGATTGAAAAATTAGTAAAAGAGTAACCTAACAATGCTGATACTGGTTTGCCACTTGGAAACCAATCAAGTCAATGGTTCGCACTTTTTTACTTAAATGTAGTAGATAGATATGTTAAAGAAAAATTAAGAGTAAAAGGGTATGTTCGTTATATGGACGATATGATATTGATTCATAGAGATAAAGAATATTTAAGATACTGTCTTAATGAAATTGAAAGAATATGTAAAGAAAAATTAAATTTATCTCTTAATCATAAAACACAAATAGGAAAAGTAAAAAATGGGATAGACTTTTTAGGATATAGGCATATTTTAAATGAAAATGGTAGCATAACAAGAAAATTACGTTCATCCGCTAAAAAAAGATTAAAAAAACACTTGAAAACATTGAAGAAATTAAGAGATATTGTTGATGATGAGTATGTTTATATAAGAAAAAACGCTTTTTATAATCATATTAAAGATACAAAAGAAAGTCAAAAATTAAAAACTGAAACTTTGCCAAAAAAATAAAAAATATCTTAAAAAAATTGTAAAAAAAAAATAGTTATGGTAAAATTAAAAAGAATAAATAAAATGAGGAGTATTATACTATGAATAATTTTATTTTTTTAACTCAAGAACAATTTTTTGAGGATGATAAGTTAGATATATTTAAAAAAAGAGGAACAAAAGCAGCAGTAACAGATTTCTCTATTCTTTTAGGTGCTTATGTTTTAGATCATCATGTAGATAATGACAGCTCTTTAGAGGGAAGAACAGGATGCTATTGGACAAAATCAGATTACAGAAAAAGCTACGCGCGCGGGGTTCACGTTACTGGTAATAGTTGTTACTACAATG
>ERZ827440.2310-NODE-2310-length-17186-cov-10.747417_pt1 | contig 17186 bp, 18 predicted proteins | sample MGYA00519774_ERZ827440 | MGnify/ENA primary metagenome ERZ827440 (study PRJEB31778, sample SAMEA3449302) | human gut metagenome | biome: human gut; feature: human-associated habitat; material: faeces | place: United Kingdom | collected 2010/2012 ... | reverse complement strand
GAAGAGGCCGAACACCATCTCCAGGTCCTGGGGGATGCCGGCGTTGCCCTGGGTGTAGGCGCCCATCTCCAGGTTCTCCTCCACGCTCATCTGCAGGAAGACCCGCCGTCCCTCAGGGACCTGAGCGAGACCCATCTCCACGATCTTGTGGGGCGGGATGTGGGCAAGGGATTTTCCCAGGAAGGAGACGGAGCCGGTGCGGCTGCTCCAGAAGGTCACGGACAACCCCGCCCAGTCCAGCCTGCAGGGCGCGGCGGCACGGCGGGCCAACGTCCTGGGCGTCTACGACGCCGTGGGGGACTGCGCCGGAAAGCGGGTCCTGCTTCTGGACGACATCGTCACCACCGGCGAGACCCTGCGGGAGTGCGCCCGGGTGCTGCGGGACGCCGGAGCGGCGGAGATTCTGGCCCTGACCCTGGGCCGGACCCGGGAACGGAAGGAATCTTCCCCGGCGGTTGACGAACGGGGCAAGATGGGATAGAATAAGAGAATACCTATCATATTTTCGGCCGCCCTTCGCGGCCAGGATCCGCCCCGGCAACGGCGGCGGCAAGGAGGACGAGTTTCTATGAGCGAATGCACCCACGACTGCTCCACCTGCGGCGAGAGCTGCGGCGAACGGCAGAATCCCCAGTCCCTGCTGAAGGAGCACCATCCCGAGGCCCGGGTGGGCAAGGTCATCGGCATCGTCAGCGGCAAGGGCGGCGTCGGCAAGTCCATGGTGACGAGCCAGATGGCCGTGACCATGCGCCGCCGGGGCTACCAGGTCGGCATCCTGGACGCCGATGTCACTGGCCCCTCCATCCCTAAGGCCTTCGGCCTCCACGAGAACGCCACCGGCGACGCCCGGGGCCTCTACCCCTGCGAGAGCAGCACCGGCATCCAGGTGATGAGCACCAACCTCCTGCTGGAGAACGAGACCGATCCCGTGGTCTGGCGGGGCCCCGTCATCTGCGGCGTGGTGCAGCAGTTCTGGACGGACGTCCTCTGGAACTGCGACTGCCTCTTTGTGGACATGCCTCCGGGAACCGGGGACGTGACCCTCAGCGTCTTCCAGTCCCTGCCGCTGGACGGCATCCTCATCGTGGCCAGCCCCCAGGAGCTTGTCGGCATGGTGGTGGAGAAGGCCGTGAAGATGGCGGAGAAGATGGCGGTTCCCATTGTGGGCCTTGTGGAGAACATGAGCTATCTCGTCTGTCCCGACTGCGGCAGAAAAATTTACCTCTTCGGCGAGGGTAGGAGCGCCGAGGCCGCGAAGAAGCACGGCATCCCGCTGCTCGCCCAAATGCCCATCGACCCGCAGCTCGCCGCGCTCACCGACGAGGGCCGCATCGAGGAATTCAAGGGCGACTGGCTCGCCGACGCCGTCACCGCGCTCGAGGCCCGCTGACCGCACCCGCAAAAAACGGAAAGGATGTTTCCCGGGAAACATCCTTTCCGTTTTCTCTTTTATAAGCCCTCGTGCAGCTTCCAGAGGATCGGCTCGAAGTCCACGCCCTCGCGGGCCGGTATGTTCTGCGGCATGGTCTGAATGGCGCACTCGCGCACGAAGGCCTCCGCGAGCCGCACCGCCTCGTGCAGCGTTTTGCCCTTGACGAGCGCGCCGGTGAGCACGCTCGCGAACACGTCGCCGGTGCCGTGAAACTCCTTGCCGATGAACGTGTCGAAAAGAAACTCCGTCCCGCCGCTCGCGCGGTCAAAGACGCACGCGCCGATCTCTCCCTTGTGGAGCATCACGCCGGTGAGCACCACGCTGCGCGTTCCGTTCCGGCTCAGGCGCTCAACGACCGAGCGATAGCCTGCCTCGTCATGCGTCAGGGCGCCGAAGGAATGGTCCTCGCCGAGCAGCACCGCCGCCTCGGTCAGGTTCGGCACGATCACGTCCGCCAGCTCCGCCAGCCGCGTCATGCCCGCGCACATCGCGGGCGTATAGGTCTTGTAGATCTTGCCGTGGTCGCCCATCACGGGATCGCAGATAAAGATCGTCGAGCGGTCGCGGCGGAAGGTGCGTACAAAGTCCGCCGCAAGGTCCATCTGCGCCTCGCTGCCCATGAAGCCGGTGTAAACGGCGTCGAAGTGGATGCCGAGCTCCGCCCAGTGCGCGGCGGTCTTGGGCAGCTCGTCGGTCATATCCAGAAAGGTATAGCCCGTGAAGCCGCCGGTGTGCGTGGAGAGATAGGCGGTCGGCAGCGGGCAGCACTGCACGCCCATCGCGCTGAGCACAGGGATGGCGACGGTCAGCGAGCAGCGGCCGAAGCCGGACATATCGTGGATGGCGGCAACTCTCGGCGTAGGCATAAAAACGGCTCCTTCCTTTTTGCTGCTCCTATTATACCGCACCGCGGGCGCATTGCAAGGAAAAATCCGCGGATAGCGCGCCCGCGCCGCGCATAGGCTGGTGCGAGGTGATCTTTTATGGATATTCATGTGGTGCGCGCAGGCGAGACCGTTTCGTCGGTCGCCGCGCGGTACGGTGTGCCGGCGGGCATTCTCGCCGGCGTCAACGGCGTCGCGCCGGACGCTCCGCTCGCCGTCGGGCAGACGCTCGTCATCCGCCATCCGCGCGAGCTGCACACGGTCGCGAGCGGCGAGAGCGTCTATTCCATCGCCCTGCGCTACGGTCTGAGCGTGCGGACGCTCTATCAGAATAATCCCGCCCTCGGCGGGCGCAGCGCCCTCTACCCCGGGCAGACGCTCGTCATCGCCTACGACGACACGCCCACGCGCACGCTCGCCGTCAACGCCTACAGCTACCCCTTTATCCGCGGCGGCCTGCTCGACGCCGCGCTGCCCTATCTCACCTACCTCACGCCCTTTACCTACGGCATCAACGCCGACGGCACGCTGCTGCCGCTCGCGGACGAATGGCTGCTCGCCGCCGCCGGACAGTACCGCACGGCCGCGCTCATGCACCTCTCCACGCTCACGGAGGAGGGCCGCTTCGACAACGCCCGCTCCACGCTCATCTTGGAGGAAGCGGACGCGCAGGACGCTCTGATGCAGAGCATCCTCGAGACCGTGCAGGCCCGGCATTACTTCGGACTGGACGTGGATTTTGAATATGTGCTGCCCGAGCAGCGCGAGGCCTACGCCGCCTTCATCACGCGGCTGCGCGAAGCGCTCAATCCGCTCGGCTGTCCGGTCATCGTCGCGCTCGCGCCGAAAACGAGCGCCGCGCAGCGGGGGCTGCTCTACGAGGCGCACGACTACACGCTCCTCGGCGCGGCAGCCAACGCGGTGTTCCTGATGACCTATGAGTGGGGCTACGCCTACGGCCCCCCGATGGCGGTCGCGCCGCTGGGGCAGGTGCGCGCCGTGCTGGACTATGCCCTGACCGCCGTTGCGCCGGAGAAGATCTTCATGGGCATCCCGCTCTACGGCTACGACTGGCCCCTGCCCTTCGTATCCGGCGAGACGCGGGCGGAATCTCTCTCGCCGGTGCAGGCGGTCGAGCGCGCTCTGCGCCACGACATTGCCATTCAATACGACGCGGCCGCGCAGGCCCCCTATTACCACTACACCGACCGCGGCGGGCGCGAGCACGCCGTCTGGTTCGAGGATGCGCGCAGCATCGAAGCCAAGCTCCACCTCGCGGACGAATACCATTTGCAGGGCGTGGGGTACTGGAATCTTGCACGTCCCTTTCCTCAGAACTGGGCGGTGCTCGCCTCGCTCTTTGATATCGAGACGCTTCTCTAAGCGCGCGTCCCGATGGCCTTTGCCACCACGTTTACCACATCCTGCACCGTCTCGTCGAAAAGGTGCGTGTAGACCTCGCTCGTGATGCTCGTCGAGCTGTGGCCGAGCGCCTTGGAGATGGTGAACATCGGCACGCTGCGGCTGTTGGCGACGCTCGCAAAGCTGTGGCGCAGGCCGTGGAGCGAGATGGACGGCAGGGCGTTCTCCTCAACGAAGGCCGCGACGCGACGCCCGAGGCCGTTCGGGTCCCACGGCTTTCCCTGCTCCGTGACAGCCACATAGCCCTCGGGATTGAAGCCTGTGCCCCGCTCGCGCTGCCCGCGCTCCCATTCGTCGTGCAGCCGCGTGAGCAGCTTCTCCAGATCGCTCACCCCATCGTAGCACAGCCGCCGCACGGAGGAATAGGACTTAGGCTTTTTCTCGATGAACGTTCCGCCCACGGAGGTTCGCACCTCGCGGACGGTGACGATCTTCGCGTCCAGATCCACACAGCGCCATTTGAGTCCGCAGATCTCGCTGCGCCGCAGCCCCAGATAGCCCGCCAGCTTGACGGCGGGCTCGATCTCCGTGCCTGCGCAGCGGCAAAACAGCTCGCGCAGCTGCGCGGGATCGTAGTAGCGGTGGCTTGGCAGCACCTTGGCCGGCGGCGTAACATAGCGCGTCACGTTTTCCCGCAGCAGCCCCTGCCGGACGGCGGCCTCCAGCGCCGTGTGCAGCAGCACATGGTGCTTGCGCACGGTGTTGTGGGAGAGTCCCTTTTCCAGCAGCTCCGCGTAGTACCGCTGCAGCTGCGCCGGCTGCAGCTCCGGCAGCTTCACCTCGCCCAGCGCGGGCACAAGGTGGAGTCGGATGATGTTCTCGTAGCCGTGGACGGTGGTCTTTTCGCGGTTCGGGCAGATAAAATCCCGCAGCCAGACCTCCAGCCAGTCGGCGAGAATGACCTCGCCGCCGTGGCGCGTGCGCTTGAGCGCGCGCAGGCGCAGAAATTCCGTCAGGGTGCTCTCGGCATCATCGAGACAGTGGAAGGTGCGCACGCAGCGGTCGCGCGAGCCGTCGGGCCGCATCCCGTAGTGCATCGTGACGTAGTAAAGGTCCTTCTGATCGTCGTAGGCAAGATTTCGTTTGATGGATTTTCGCATATTCGTTCGCCCTCCTTTTGGAATGGAGGCAGTATATCACCGATCGAGCGCAATGAAAAACGGCGGCGCTTTCTGCGCCGCCGTTTTTAGACGATCCTTCGGTTTTGCTCAGCTTCTCCTCGCCGCCTCGATGACGTGGCTCGCGAGGATGGCCGTCGTCACCGCGCCGACACCGCCGGGCACGGGCGTGATGGCCTCCACGATCGGCTCCACCTCGGCGAAGCGGGTGTCGCCGCAGAGATTGCCGTCCGCACCGACGTGGATGCCCACGTCCAGCACGATCTGGCCCGCGCGGACGCTCTCCGCGCCGACCATGCCGGCCTTACCGGCGGCGACGACGAGGATATCCGCCTCGCGGCAGATGGCGGGCAGATTTTCGCTGCGGCTGTGGCAGATGGTCACGGTCGCGTGCTCGGCGAGCAGCAGCAGGGAGACCGGCTTGCCGATGACGAGACTGCGGCCGATCACGACCACGCGCTTGCCCTTGATGGGCACGTTATAATGCTTGAGCAGCGCCACGCAGGCCGCGGCGGTGCAGGGCGGATAGCCGCCGTCGGTGCCGGCATAGACCGCGGCGAGCGAGCCGTCGGTGATGCCGTCCATATCCTTTCTCGGGTCGAGGGCGCGGCGGGCGGCCTCGTCGTCGAGGTGCTTGGGCAGCGGGCGGAACATCAGAACACCGTGAACACGCTCGTCCTCGTTGAGCGAACGGATGTTGTCCATCAGCTCCTGCTGGCCCGCGTCCTCGGGCAGCACGACCTGACGGACCGTGATGCCGACCTTCTCGCAGCGCTTGAGCGCGCCGCGCTCATAGGACAGATCGTCCTCGCGCGCACCCACGCGCAGAATGGCAAGGCAGGGCTCCGTGCCGTTTTTCTTCAGCTCCTCCGCCTGCTCGTGCAGCTGTTCGGTCAACGCCCTGGCGGCGTCGGCCCCCTTGAGTAACATCGCCATGATGGTTTCCTCCTCATGCCGGCGCGGTGCGCCGTGATCTCAACGTTAGGATAACAAACAAAATTTTCGCTGTCAATTTCTTTTGCAAACCGTTTGCGCCGGAAGGATTTCCTTTCTTCGCCGCCTTGCTATTTCCGCCGCTTTCTGCTACCATAAGGAGGATGAAATTTTATCTGACCGGAGGGATATCCCATGTCCGTCATCGAAGAAAAGAAGGCTCTGCGCGCCTACATCCGCCAGACCGAGCGCACGCTCGACCCCGCCTACAAGGCCGAAAGCTCGGAGGCCATCTGCCGCTGCGTCCTCGCGCTGGAGGAATACCGGGCCGCAGGGATCGTGTTCGCCTTTGCCGGCACCGTCCATGAGATCGACACCTCGCTGCTGCTGAAGGAGACTCTTGCCGCAGGCAAGACACTCGTCCTGCCCCGCTGCGCCGAGGGCCACGCGCTCGACCTGTGCGTGGTCACGTCGATGGACGAGCTCGTGCCGGGGATGTACGGCATTTTAGAGCCGAAGGCGGACTGCGCGCTCGTCACGCCCGCCGACATCGACTTTGCCGTGGTGCCCTGCCTGTCGTTCGACCGCAGGGGCCGCCGGCTCGGACAGGGCGGCGGCTACTATGACCGTCTGCTGCCGCAGCTCGCCTGCCCGACCTGCCTCATCTGCCGCGAGCGGCTGATGAGCGAGGCCGTTCCCACCGAGGAGCATGACCGCCGCTGCACGCTCTACGTCACGGAGCGCGGCGTCATGGAGCCGGAGACGTAAGACCATGCTGGACTGGCTCATTCGCGGCGCGCAGGTGCTCGACGGCACCGGCGCGGCCGCTTTTCCCGCCGACGTTGGCATCAAGGACGGAACCATTGCCGCGGTCGGTCGTCTGACCGACGTCGATGCCGCGCACGTTCTTGACGCGCAAAGCCGCACGCTGACGCCCGGCTTTCTGGACATCCACCGCCACACCGACGCGGCGCTGTTCCGCCCCAATTTTGGACGTGCCGAGCTGGCGCAGGGTCTGACCACGCTCGTCGGCGGCAACTGCGGAATGTCGCTCGCGCCGCTCGCGGGGGCGCACGCTCCCGCCGTGCGCTCATATCTCGCGCCCATCACCGGCGCGTTTGGGGACGAGCTGTGCTTCGCGTCCCTTGCGGACTATTTTGCCGCAGCGGAGCGAACGCCGCAGCTGGTGAACAACGCCATGCTCGCGGGCATGGGGACGCTCCGCGCCCTCGTCGCGGGCTTTGACGACGCGCCGCTGACGGACGGACAGTACAGGGAGCTGCACCGCCTTGTGGAGCGCTCACTCGCCGACGGCGCGGTGGGCGTATCCCTCGGTCTCGGCTACGCGCCCGAGTGCTTCTATACGACCGAGGGGCTGATCCGCGCGCTTGAGCCGCTGCGCGGCGGGAGACTCCCCATCACCGTTCATATGCGGCAGGAGGGCGACGGCGTGGTGGACGCGCTGCGCGAGATGCTGACCGTCGCACGGGAGCTGCGCTGCCCCGTGGAGATCTCGCACCTCAAGGGCATCGGGCGGAGGAATTGGGGCCGCGCCGTGCCGGAGATGCTGCGGCTCCTTGAAAACGCCCGCGCGGAGGGGCTGGACATCGCCTGCGACGTGTATCCCTATTCCGCCGGCTCAACCCAGCTTATTCACGTTCTGCCGCCGGAATTTCAAAAGGGCGGGCTGGATGCGCTGACCGCCGCGCTGCGCGATCCAAGCTCCCGCGCCGCCATGCGCGGACGCATGGAGACGGGCAGCGACTTTGAAAACATCACGCACCTTGTCGGCTTTGAGAACGTCGTTCCGATCTCGCTGCACACAGAGGAGTATAAGCCGTTCGAGGGCAAGTCTCTCGCGGAGATCGCGGACACGCTCGGCAAGGACCCCTATGACGCGCTCTTCGACCTGCTCGCCGCCGAGCGCTGCGAGGCTGGCATGATCGACTTCATCGCCGCGGAGGAGGACATCGAGGCCATCCTGCGTGCGCCGTTCTCCGTCCCCATTTCCGACGCGACCTATCCCGTCGAGGGGCTGTGCCACCCGCGCGTGTACGGCAGCGCGGCGCGCTTTCTCGCGCATTATGTCCGCGAGCGCGGCATCCTCACGCTGCCGCAGGCCGTGCACAAGCTCACGATGCAGTCCGCCGACCGGCTCGGTCTTTCCCGCAAGGGACGCATCGCCGTCGGCGCGGACGCCGACCTGTGCCTGTTCTCGCCGGAAAATATCCGGGAGAACGGCGCCTACACCGCTCCGCGGCAGCTTGCCTCGGGCATGGACGCCGTGTTCGTCGCGGGCGTACCGGAGATCATGGACGGGCAGTTTACCGGCGAGACACGGGGACGCGTGCTGCGGACACACTAACGAACGCTTCATTTTTTTCGGAGGAAGCTATGACAAAACGTATGTTGACAGCCGTTCTGACTGTGGCGCTCACGCTGTCCCTCACCGCCTGCGGCGGGGGAGAGCAGCAGGAAATGGGCGAGACACGCACGGTCTACACGATGGACACGGTGATGAATCTGACCGCCTACGGCGAAAACGCCTCCGCCGCGCTCGACGCGGCGGAGGAAACGCTGCGCACACTCGACGCGAAGCTCGACCGCCACGACGAGACAAGCACGGTAAGCGCGCTCAACCGCGACGGCACGGTCGAGGACGCGGAGCTTGCCCAGCTCACGGATATCGCGCGGACCATCGGCGAGCTTTCGGGCGGGGCGTTCGATCCCACCGTTGCGCCCGTGATGGACGCATGGGACTTCACCGGCGATGCGCCGCGCGTGCCGTCGGACGAGGAGCTGTCCGCGCTGCTCGCGCACGTCGGTTTGGAAAAGCTGTCGGTGGACGGCAATACGGTCACCCTCTCGGACGGCGCGCAGCTCGACCTCGGCGGCATCGCCAAGGGCTATGCGGGCGACGCGGTGCGCACCGTCCTCGCAGAGCTCAACGTAACGAGTGCGGTCATCGACCTCGGCGGCGACGTCGGGCTGCTCGGCGCGAAGCCGGACGGCAGCGACTGGCGCGTCGCGGTCAAGGACCCTGCCGACCCATCGAAATTTCTCGGCGTGCTGACGGCGGCGGACACCTTCGTGGTGACCTCCGGCATCTATGAGCGCGGCTTTGAGGAAAACGGCGTGCGCTACCACCACATCATCGACCCCAAGACCGGGAAGCCTGCCGAGAGCGGGCTGGTAAGCGTGACGGTCGTGTGCGGCGACGGCGCGTGGGCCGACGCACTCTCCACCGCCTGCTTTGTGCTCGGCGAGGCGGGAAGCCTTGCGTTGCGCGATACGCTCGCGGCGGAGAAAAATCTGCGCATCGAGCTGATCCTTGTGACCGATGACGGTCATGTGCGCTATACTGCGGGACTGGCGGAACGCTTTGAGCCGAGCGAGGAGGGAACCTATGTCTACGAAGCCATCATCGCCTGAGCTGCGCCCCAACCGCTATGACGCGCTCGTGGTGCTCGTCGTGCTGGCGCTCGCCGCGGCACTGGCGGTCAGGCCGTTTCTCGCCGCCCGCGCGCCGCAGAGCGGTGCGCTGACAGTCGTGGTCTCCGCCGACGGACAGGAGCTCGACCGGCTCCCGCTCGCGCAGTTCGGCACGCATACCTATGCGAACAACGGCTACACGCTGACGGTCACGGCGGCGGGCGGCGCGGTGTCGGTCACGCAGAGCGACTGCCCGGGGCAGGACTGCGTCCACTCCGGCGCGGTCTCCCGCGCGGGGCAGAGCATCGTGTGCCTGCCCGCGCGCATCGTGGTGGAGCTGGTCGGCGCCGCCGACGGCTACGACCTCGTGACGGGTTAGGAGGGGCGGTATGAGGTTCTCAACGAAAGCTATCACGACCTGCGCCGTGCTTGCCGCGCTGGCGCTCGCGCTCTCCTATCTGGAGTCCTTTTTCCCTCCGCTGCTGCCGCTGCCCGGCGTAAAGCTCGGGCTTGCGAACATCGTGACGGTCTACGCGCTCTATGCCCTCGGCGCGTCGAACGCACTCGCCATCCTTGTGGTGCGCTGTCTGCTCGGCTCGCTCTTTGCGGGCAATGCCTCGGCGCTCCTTTTCTCTCTGCTCGGGGGACTTGCCGCCATGCTGGTGATGATCGCGCTGCACGCTCTGCCGCGGCTTTCGGTCTACGGCGTGTCCGTCGGCGGCGCGGCAGCGCACAACTGCGGACAGGTCGCCGCCGCGATGCTCACGCTCGGCTCAGCCGCGCCGCTCGCTTACCTGCCGTTTCTGCTGCTCGTGTCGGTGTTCACCGGCGCGCTGACCGGCTTTGTCGCCGCGCTGCTGTTCCGCGCCATGCGTCACGCGCGGGCGAAATGAAATGTAAAAATCAAACGCCCCGACGAAGGCCGGAGCGTTTGATTTTTATTTGGGGAGTGTTTTTCACAGATCGTGCACGCGCAGGGCGCGGATGGCGTTGAGCACCGCAAGGACCATCACGCCGACGTCGGCGAAAATGCCCATCCACATATTGGCGAAGCCGAGGGCGACGAGCAGCAGGCACAGCAGCTTCACGCCGAGGGAAAAGACGATATTCTCATGCACGATGCGGATGCACTTGCGGGAGATCTTGATGGCCTTGGCAATCTTCATCGGGTCGTCGTCCATCAGCACCACGTCGGCGGCCTCGATGGCCGCGTCGCTGCCCATCGCGCCCATGGCGATGCCGATGTCCGCGCGGGAGAGCACGGGCGCGTCGTTGATGCCGTCGCCGACGAAGGCGAGCTTCGCGCCCTCCGGCTCGGCCTTGAGCAGTTCCTCGACCCGCTCGACCTTATCGGCGGGCAGCAGCTCCGCGCGGACCTCATCCACCCCGAGGTCACGCGCCACATAGTCCGCGACCTTCTGAATGTCGCCGGTGAGCATGACGGTCTTGGTGACGCCCGCCGCCTTGAGCGCGGCGATGGCGTCGCGGGAATGGGGCTTTTCCACATCGGAGATGACGATGTGGCCCGCGTACTCGCCGTTCACCGCGATATGGACGATGGTGCCGACGCTGTGGCACTCGTGCCACGCGACGCCCAGCTCCTCCATCAGCTTGCCGTTTCCGGCGGCGACGGCCACGCCGTCCACCACCGCGGTCACGCCGCGGCCGCTGTGCTCCTGAATGTCCGTGACGCGGGAGCGGTCCAGCGCACCGCCGGCAGCCTTTTGCAGGCTCTTGCTGATGGGGTGCGAGGACGCGCACTCGGCAAGCGCCGCGTATTCGAGCAGCTTTTCCTGCGCCATCGGGCTGTGATGCACGGCGCTGACCTCGAAAACGCCCTGCGTGAGCGTGCCGGTCTTGTCGAACACGACGGTCTTGGTCCGGGAGAGGGCCTCGAGGTAGTTGGAGCCCTTGATGAGCACGCCCTCCTTGCCCGCGCCGCCGAGGCCGGCGAAGAAGCTGAGCGGGATACTGATGACGAGCGCGCAGGGGCAGGAGATGACGAGGAAGGTCAGCGCACGGTAGACCCAGGTGCCCCAGTCCGCGTCCGCGCCGGAGACGGTCAGCGCCAGCGGCGGCAGGATGGCGAGCGCGAGCGCGCTGTAGCACACGGCGGGAGTGTAGACCTTGGCAAAGCGGGAAATGAAGCTCTCGGAGCGGGACTTGTGGCTGCTGGAATTTTCCATCAGCTCCAGAATTTTGGAAACCGTGGATTCGCCGAACGCCTTCGTTGTGCGGACCTTCAGAACGCCCGTCATGTTGATGCAGCCGCTGATGATCTCGTCGCCCGCGCTCACATCGCGCGGCAGGCTCTCGCCGGTCAGCGCGGCGGTGTTGAGCGTGGAGACGCCGTCCTCGACCACGCCGTCGATGGGCACCTTTTCGCCCGGCTGGACGGTGATGACCGTGCCGACGGCGACGTCGTCGGGGTCGACCTGCTCGAGCTTACCGTCGCGCTCGATGTTCGCGTAGTCGGGGCGGATGTCCATGAGCGCGGTGATGTTGCGGCGGGACTTTCCGACCGCGTAGCTCTGGAACAGCTCGCCGATCTGATAAAAGAGCATGACGGCGACGGCCTCGGAATAGTCGCCGCTCCTTTCATAGAGCGCCAGCGCGATGGCGCCGACGGTCGCAACCGCCATGAGAAAATTTTCGTCGAACACCTGCCGGTTGCAGATGCCCTTCCACGCCTTGCGCAGGATGTCGCAGCCGACCGTCAGGTAGGCCGCAAAATAGAGCGCGGCGGAGACGAGCATCGGCAGGGGAGTCAATCTCGCCGCGAGGAACAGCACCGCCGCGGCCAGGATGCGATAGAGCATCTTTTTTTGTTTCTTCGTCATGGGAAAGCCCTCCGTAGAAGTCCGCCCCGAGGTCTGTCCCCGGGGCGGTGTGATTTACAGGTAGATCTCGCAGTCGTCCTCGACCTTTTTGCAGTTCTTCAAAACGGCCTTCATCACGGTCTTGGGGTCCTGACCGTCGGCAAATTCCACCGTCATTTTCTGCGTCATGAAGTTGACCACCGCGTCCGCGACGCCCTCGGTCTTCTTCGCGGCATCCTCCATCAGGTTCGCGCAGTTGGCGCAGTCCACTTCGATCGGATAGGTCTTTTTCATCGTAAAATGCCCCTTTCTTTTTTGTCGCTTAAACAATTAAGCACTTGTTTAATTCTTATGGCTGTACTATACTGAAGATACCCGAAAAAGTCAAGGACTTCGCCGCGTTCTCTGCCGAACGGGCGAAAAGTCCTGCCAAACGGGAGATTCGACACACAGGGACTACCGGAAAAGGAGCGGAAATATGGAACCGTTTGAGCTTCCCCATCGGCACGAGGACGCCTCACATCTGCATGAATTGGAGGAGTTCCTCCGCAGGACCGAGTATTTTCAAACCGTCGCGCTGGTCTTTCGCCAGCTCTCCGACGCAAACCGCGTGCGGCTCTTCTGGCTTTTGTGCCACTGCGAGGAGTGCGTGGTCAACCTCGCGGCCATGATGGGCATGAGCCCGCCCGCGCTCTCGCATCACCTGCGCCAGCTGCGTGAGAGCGGACTGATCGTCAGCCGCCGCGACGGCAAGGAGGTCTACTACAAGGCTGCGGAGAGCGAACAGGCGCAGCTGCTGCACCGCATGATCGAGCGCACCGTGGAGATCGCCTGCCCCGAGGAGGGCGAGGACGTCGCCTCCGCCCCGCACCTGCCGCCGCTCGACGCGCACGCGCTCGAGGGCGCGCACGGGTGCAGCGCCGAGCAGCTTGAGACCATCCGCCGCGTCCACGAGGCGCTGACCGCAGACCTCTCCAGCCGCATCACCATCGACGAGCTCTCGCGCCGCTTCCTGCTGAACCCCTCCACGATGAAGGAGGTCTTCAAGACCGTTTACGGGCAGTCCATCGCCGCGCACATCCGCGAGCACCGCATGGAGCGCGCGGCAGAGCTGCTGCACGAAACGGACGCGAGCATGGCGGAGATCGCCGCTGCCATCGGCTACGAGAGCGCGAGCAAGTTCTCCGCCGAATTCCGCAAGGCCTACGGCGCGCTGCCGACGGAGTATCGCCGCGCCGCACGCGCGGAAAAAGGATAGGGGCTTGCAGTCCGCGGAAAGTGTGTTATCATGGAAGCAGAAACCGATGAAACGGAGAGAAGAGAAATGGGTATTGTCGTTTTGGGCGCGGTCTTTGTGGACATCAAGGGCTATCCCTCGGACGTTTACATTCCCGGCGGGCGCAACGCCGGCCGGGTGGAGCAGATGCACGGCGGCGTGAGCCGCAACATTGTGGAGGACATTGCCAACGTCGAGCTGCAGCCGACCTTCATCGGTCTGGTGGACGACACCGGCGCGGGCGCGGATGTGGTGCGCAAGCTCAAGGCGCATAAGGTCAACACGGACTACATCCGCGTGACGAAGGACGGCATGGGCACCTGGCTCGCCATCTTCGACAACGGCGGCGACGTGGTGGCGGCCATCTCCAAGCGGCCCGACCTCCGTCCGATCCTGAGCATTTTAGAGGAGCAGGGCGACGAGATCGTTTCCCGCGCCGACAGCATCGCCTTTGAGATCGACATGGATAAGGAGATCGTGAAGAAGGTCTTTGCCCTTGCCGAGAAATATCACAAGCCGGTGTACGCGGTGGTGTCAAACATGAGCATCGCGGTGGAGCGGCGCGACTTCTTCCGCTCGACGCACTGTTTTGTCTGCAACCAGCAGGAGGCGGGCATCCTTTTCTCCGAGGATTACGACGACAAGACGCCGGAGGAGATGCAGAGGCTCCTCGCCGCGCGCATCCGCAGCGCACAGATCCCGCGCATGGTGGTGACGATGGGTGCGCAGGGCGCGGTGTATGCCACGAACGACGGTGAGGAGGGCTGGTGCCCCGCCAAGAAGGTGGACGTGAAGGACACCACCGGCGCGGGCGATGCCTTCTTCGCGGGCGTGACCATCGGCCTGACCTACGGCAAGACGATGGCGGAGGCCTGCGAGATCGGCACGCGGCTGGCCGCGTCGGTCATCTGCACATCGGAAAACGTCTGCCCGCGCTTTCTGCCGAGCGAGTTCGGCATCGACCCGAGCGGGCTTGAGCGCGAGCAGCTTTCGCTGGAGCTGTAATAGGGGAGAGGAGAAGGCCGCAGCCTTCTCCTCTTTCGCGTCAAAAGGTCTTTCCCAGCGCGTCGGCGCGGGCAAGGGCCTCGTCCATCCGTGAGCGCGCGTCCACGCGCTCGTCGTCCAGCCCCTCGGCGCAGAGCAGCTCAAATTTCGGGATGCCGAACATGGCGCACAGCGCCTTGAGCTGGCGCGCGCCCATCTCCATCCATTCCGTTTCTGGCAGGGAGTAATCCCCGCCGCGCGTGGTGACGAGCAGCAGCTTTTCCGCGCGGCAGCGGCCGACAAGCCCGCTTTCCTTGTAGCCGAAGGTGATGTCGCGCATGGAAACGCGCTCAAGGTAAATTCTCAGAATGGCGGGGAAGGATAATTCCCAGAACGGCGCAGCGAGCACGATGCGGTCCGCGCGGGCAAACTGCCATGCGTCGGCGAACAGCGGATCGTCGAGCTTCCCCGCTGCGGCGAGCGCGTCGCGGCGGGCCAGCACCTCGGGGTACTGCGGCTCGAGACGGTCGCGCATGAGATCGCGGTGAAGGATCGCGGTGTCCGGATTCGCGGCGGCGTAGGACGATAAAAAGCGTTCGGCGAGCATACGGGAGCGGGACTCCGCGCCCCGCACGCAGGCATCCACAAACAAAAGCTGCGGCATAGTCGGCCTCCTTTGGTCGGGAAAATCTTGCTCCCATTATATCCGCTTTGCCGCGGCGCGGCAAGCCGCGCTGAAAATTTTTCGCGCGGCCGTTGCCAAACGGCGAAAAACAGCGTATTATGCTTGCAGATCAATGCTCAAGAGGTGCCGTATGTTTCTTCTTTACATGAATCCCATTCTGATCGCCGCGGCGGTCGTGCCGGCGGTCTTTCTGCTCATCAGGGTCTATCGCGCCGACCGTCTGGAGCCGGAGCCGTCGGGGCTGCTGCTCTCGCTGATCCTGCGCGGCGTGTTCGCCACGGTCATCGCGATGGTGCTCGAGGAGCTCGGCTCGGCCCTGCTCGGGAGCGTCTATGCGGAAAACTCCCTGCCCTACAACATCATCATGTACTTTGTCATCGTCGCCTTTTCCGAGGAGGGCGCAAAGTATATCCTGCTCCGCCGCCGGACATGGCGCTCGGACGCCTTCAACTGCCAGTTCGACGGCGTGGTGTACGCCGTGTTCGTCTCGCTCGGCTTCGCCCTGTGGGAAAATCTCGGCTACGTCGCCATGTACGGCCTGAGCACCGCGCTCGTGCGCGCCGTGACCGCAGTCCCCGGCCACGCCTGCTTCGGCGTGTTCATGGGCGTCTACTACGGCCGCGCCAAGCGCTATGACAACGACGGCGACTTCGTGAAGGCCAAGCGCTGCCGCACGATGGCGGTCCTGATGCCCGCGCTGCTGCACGGCGCCTACGATTTCATCGCCACGATGGAGGACCCTAACTGCGAATGGATGTTCCTTGTCTTTGTGCTTGCGCTGTTCGCCGTGTCGCTGAAGCTCGTGCGTGTCGGCTCGCACAGCGACCGCTACATCGACGGCGGCGAGGGTCCGCTGTTCTTCGGATAACGGCATAAGAAAAGAGACGAAAGCGCGTGCTTTCGTCTCCTTTTTTTCATCGCATCCGCCGCTTATTCGGCGGCGTATTCCAGACCGTTCATGCGGCAAAGCGTGTTGATGACCGCGAAGATGATGACCGCGCCGAGGTTGGCGGTGGTGTTGTCCTGATCGAAGCGCGGGGAGATCTCGCAGATGTCGAAGCCACGGACCTTGCGCGTGCGCAGAACGTGCTTGAGCAGCGGCAGCACGACCTCGGGATCGAGTCCCAGCGACTGCGGCGCGCTGACGCCGGGCGCGAAGGCCGAGGAGAACACGTCCGTGCAGACGGTGATGTAGGCGTCGCGGCAGTGGTAGAGGAAGGTGTCCATGCGCTCCAAAATAGACTCCATGTTGCTGCCCTGGATCTCCTTGGCGAGCACATAGTCCACGCCCAGCTCCCGCGCCTTTTTGAACAGGCTCACGGTGTTACTGTGCTGCTGGATGCCGATGGGGAAGTAGTGGTACGGCGTGCCCTCGGCCCTGCACACGTCCGCCATCTGGCGGAACATCGTGCCGGAGGAATTGCCCATGTCGTAGGGGCGCAGGTCGAAGTGCGCGTCGAAGTTCACGATGCCGAGCTCCGGCGTGCGGCCCTTGTCCTTGAGGTAATTGTGCTGGCCCTGAAAGTGGCCGAAGGTCGTCTCGTGACCGCCGCCGAGCACGATGGGGAAGAGCCTGCGGCGCAATATCTCCTCGACCGCGAGGCCCAGCTCACGCTGGCCCTCCTCAAGAGAGATCTCGTCGCAGACGATGTCGCCCGCGTCGAAGAGCTTGACCTCCTGCGAAAAGGTGCAGGGCAGGTTCGACATCTGACCGCGCACGAAGTCCGGCGCGAGCGCCGTGCCGGTGCGGCCCTTGTTGCGCGCCACGCCCTTGTCGCTGCAAAAGCCGACAAAGGCAAAGCCGAGCGCCCCGTCGAACGGCGCACCGCCGTCGTTGAGATCGAGCGGCTGCACCCACTGGTGCCAGCGGAAGGCGTCGTAATCGCTGTCGCTGTCCACGCGGCCCTTCCAGCAGGGCATGGCGCTGACATAATGATCCAAAAGCATGAAAAAGCCTCCAATCCGAAAATTTACTCGTCCAGCTTGAGGACGGCAAGGAACGCCTCCGTCGGCACCTGCACCGTGCCGAGATTGCGCATCTTCTTTTTGCCCGAAAGGGCTGCGCCCTTTCGGCGGCTCCGCCGCCGTCATTCAACGCACGCCGCTGCCGCGGCGGCTCGCCTGCGCTCGCAGGAGGGCAAAAATCACTCGTCCAGCTTGAGGACGGCAAGGAACGCCTCCGTCGGCACCTGCACCGTGCC
>ERZ827440.2307-NODE-2307-length-17198-cov-12.776469_pt1 | contig 17198 bp, 18 predicted proteins | sample MGYA00519774_ERZ827440 | MGnify/ENA primary metagenome ERZ827440 (study PRJEB31778, sample SAMEA3449302) | human gut metagenome | biome: human gut; feature: human-associated habitat; material: faeces | place: United Kingdom | collected 2010/2012 ... | reverse complement strand
ATTTTCTTTTTTTCAGAAAAATCCTCATTCATAATTTTCTGTAATTCATTTATTGTTTCTGTCATTTTTAAACACCTTCTTTATTTTATCTCTTCTATTTTCACGCTATGTTTTTTAAGTTTTTCATCATAAGAAATTCCAACAGCCAATTTTTTGCCCGTATAATCTCTGAGCGCCAGTGGCGCATCTTTTTTCTCTAATTTGTTTTAAAGTGTCGTCTGGCAAGGCATGCTTTTTTAACTCAAGTATAAATGCAGGTTTATTCTTGTCATTTGGATAAAATATAAAATCCGCAAAAACCACGCCTGTAGGCATTTCTCGAACAATTTTATACTTGCTTCGAGTGTTCAAATAGACCAGCGTGATTATACAAGCTAATGAATTTTCGTCATTGTATTTTACAATTGGAATGTTGATATCGTGAGCTTCTTGAATTATTCTTTCCATGGTTTCCGTGTCTTTTCTAAGAGTGGCTTTAAGCATTTCATTCGATTTCAAGACAATTTCAGAAACCGCTCCCATTGACTTATCTTTCAGGGCTTCATCAAATTTTATTCTAAGTTCTTTATTTGGAATAGTAAGGATTTCGTAATGATAACTCAAAAAGCCATAAATTGTCATCGCTGAAAGAATTTTATTCCGAGTATTCAATTCTTTTTTTCTGCATTGTATCCTTTTAGCTTTATTTCTAATAAAGGAATGTCAGACACCATTTTTATAATGTCATCTTTTACAGAATCTATGTCATTATTTATATAGTATAAAATTTCATCCATCGGTCCGGTATTTGTCCAGTAGCTTTGGCAAACACCTTGCTTTAGCGTAGTTGTCACTGTAATATTTGCAAATTATTACAGGTATAGTAGCCGTTGTATCATTCTTTTAGGTTTGCCATAGAAACTTTATCTTGCTTTTGGCACAGACTTTCTACTTCTTCATTTGTAAATCCGAAATATTTATCATACATATGGTCATTCATTACACTGAATTTTAAAAACATATTAAGTGCAGAACCTGATGAGTATTTTGCAATAGGGAGGACACCAGTCATGTAAGCAAGTTCTATATATGGTTTATCTTTTAATAAATCTCTTAAAAAGCTTTTCTGTCATTCTCTGAAAATAGGTTGTTATTGAAGATATAGTCCCATTCATCTAAAATAAAACTTTCCTTAGTTTCATTATATACTTGGTCAAAAAAACTATTATATTTAAATTTTCATTTTTATTGAAAAATCTTGATGCTTTTTAGCTGGCGTATCAGTTCCAGTTATGTGGGTCTTACGTAATCGAGAGAAATAGTTCATAAAACTGCAAGTATTGTCTACTGAGTAGTAACTGATTAACAACAGACAACAATGATCTTAACCATCGTGGATAGCATGCAACCATTAAATTCGCATCTTGCCCCCACCTGGTGAGAAAGATCTAGACTAGGAAATAGTGTGCTTTTGTTTTCTGTGGATTTGTCAGTTTCTGTTCAAAATTCAGTTTTCTCCTGTTTTTTACTGAAAATTTATAGCATTTCTATGTTTAAATGCAATAGGTTTAGTGAGCTCAGTATTTTCAAAAAAGTGGAGATGAGCAAAACGTAAAGCTACAAACAGACATTTATACGTAAAAGTGTGCACTTATGCTCTGGCAATAGATAAATGGGGTTTATTTTATAATTGAGAATTTTTAGCTTGTTTCTATTTTAAAAACTTTTTTAGTCCTGTCCTTAAATCAACTGTTGGAGTATAATTTAATAATTTTTTGGCTTTTTCAATGTTTGCCAAAGAATGCTTTACATCTCCCTTTCTTTTATAGGTTTTGCAGAACTTCCTATCAGTTCGTTTAACAAATTTACTAAATGATTTAACGAAGTTTGATTATTTAGTACTTCAGGTAGTCCTGACCAAGAGCAACAATATGCTAATAAATTTGCATTGACTACATTTTCAACATATGTAAAATCCCCCGATGTTTTACCATTTCCATATATTACAGGATTTTTCCCTTTTAAAATCATGTTGATGAATTGAGGAATAACTGCAGAATAATGTGAATCTGTTCTTTGATTAGGCCCCAAAACATTGAAATATCTTAAAGAAATAATTTCTAAACCATAAGAGTAAAAAAACTAATTCCATAGTATTCTTGAGCTATCTAGAAAATTGAGGAAAATACTCATTTTATTATCTTTTTTATTTTTTGAAATTTCCAAATTTCTTACTATACATTCTAGTTACCTACTCACCTCACAGTTCATTTGCTTTAGTTAATATACACTTATGGGCATATCCGAGTATAAGTAACTTTGTTTTTTCAATAGAAAGGTTAATTGAAACTGCTTCTAAAGAATCTGTTTTAAAGGGGACTTTAGCAAATGCTTTAAATGCATCAATCATAGATTTGCAAAATTTTTTGACTGTTAACTCTGTGGATGAAAGTAAAGCTGCTTTAGAACGTTGGTTATTAAAGTCAAAACACTTTAATAATGAAACTTTGGCATTTTTAAAAAATGAGATAATAAATACTTTAAAGGTAGATAATCATTTAAGACATACAGAAGAGAATAAATGTAGAAAAGCAGGTAAAGATTCCTGGGGAACAGGAGGACAATATGCAGGAGGAACTGTTGGAGCTTTAGCTGCGGGAGGTTATGCGGCTTACGGTTTAGCAGCAAAATCAACACTTGCGCTAACTCTCAAAGTTGCAGCAAGCATCGGTGGGCCGGCTGTTATTGGAGCAGTAGGAGGCGCGTTAGTAATAGGTAAAGTGTGTTCCTATATTGGAGGAGCAGTTGGCGCAGTTAATGGACGAAAAGTTGCTGAAGAAAAAATTGCGCAAAAAGCTAAAGAATATTTAAAAACTTCTAAAGAATTTGAAATAAAAACAGATGTATATGCAGATACAATAGAGCAAGTTTTTGATAAAATAACTTTAAGTGAATGGAAGAATAATGATATTTTATTAGCTAGACTGAATTTTGACTCATTATATCACGAAGCCTATACAGAATTTAGAAAAGAAGGTTTTTATTATGATAAAGAAACTATAGCGTCAAAATTCAAGAAAGTATCAGAAAGACTAATTAAATTAATGAAAGATTATAATATAGGAAAGGATCTATAATCATGTTTAAAAAAATATTATCCGTAATTTTAATTTTTATTTTATTCATGTTTCCTATGCAAAAGTGTGTAATCGGTGCGTCTTGCGATGATAAAAATGAGCAAGGCAACTATGCAGATTATTATTGCGCTTACGAAGAAGGAAAACGATTATTATCTAAAGAAAATAAAGACTATGTAGAGATGAAAAATATAGGTGAAAACGCGGATGAATCTTTGTATTTCTTCAGTTACCGTGCTCTTGATAAAATATTAAATAAATTTAAAATATACTCAGAGAAGGAAATAGAAAATCCGTTACCTTTAGTCGTAAACTGTAAGTCTAATTCAGCACTTTTCGTGGATATGTTATTAATACTTTTAGCAAAGACAGCAGGTGCAACAATAGGAATAGGCCTAACACTATTAGCAAATGCTTTAGGGACCTTTCGATATATTCCTAATATAGATCGCCGTATTGAACGCATTCCAGGAATGAAAAAAATATTTAACAAAATTCCTAATATGGTTAAGAATATTCCTGTTAACAAATTTATGGTTCTTTTAGGTGGGCTAAGTGGAGCTGCAGCAGACACCTCTTCTGGCGATTCAAATACTGATATTGATATGGAGATAAATGAAGAATTTTTAAAGAACAAACTGGAACTCAAAAAAGATATTAATGATAATATTTATGCATTAAAAAGTTTGTTGGCTCAAATTTCTGATAATGAGCATTATAAAAATGATTTTGTATTTTTTAATTTTTCACCATCAACTGTTTTTGCAGAGTTTAATAAGGCCGATTTAAGTTATAGTGAAGAAGAAAAAGATTCATTTAATAAAATTTTTGAAAAAATTAAGCAAGAGTTAAATACATTGCTGAATGGTAAAGAAGTTTAATTTTATTAATAAAATATAGTATATTTGTTCGATTATAGTCTATATATACTATAACAAAAATAAAGTGCACAGTAATTATATACTTTGGACAAAAATAGAAATTTTGCTTTTTTAGAAATAAAACTCAATTTTTTTATTCTATAAAATTGACTACCAGGTTTTAATTTTATTGCATTTATTGCAACAGAATGGAGAGCTGTTATGAAAAAGATTCTTTCAATTGTGATGTCGTCAGTAATTTTATTCAATGGTACAGAAGTTTCTTTTGCAGAAAATATTACAAACGGCAATGGTAAAACTACAACAAGCCAAGAAACAGCAGAATATTATGCACGAAAATCTATTGCGTCAGGAGAAAAAGACTACGCTATTTTAGAAAATTTAGGAGACTCAGGTAATATAACATCATTTGTATTTGGTTTTAATGCATTAAGTAAAATAATTCCTTTGATGAAAGAGCGATTTTGGAAACCAGTAGAAGAAATTGAAACAAGCTTAGATAAATAAAAAAAAGACAGTGAAACTACTTTAAAAGATAAGTTAAATTCTTTTTTGGGAATTACTGCGTTTACTGTACTCGGTAGCTCAATTGGGTATAGTCTTATATGTTTGTATCAAAAGTGGTCAGACACTATAACTTTTAACACCAATAAATCAAAAGTTGAAAAAACTTTATTAAAAGATCAGCAAAGTATTCTCTTGGAGAATGCGACGCCGGATGAAAATTTTTTATTAAAAGAATTGCAAAGTGTTTCCTTGAAAAAAAATATATCCAGAAAATCTAAAAAAGATAATAAAAAAATTTTTAACGTTATAAAGATGTTTTCTGCAATTATTGGTGCATTTTTGGGATTTACATACAAATTAGGTTTAATTAAGGGACGTAGATTTGAAAATGAGAATAATCTTTTTGATTTAGAGGAAAAATTGTTGTATGCCAATAAGGCAAAACAAGCCCGCCTCGAAGAGTTAAAAATGTTACTCAAACAGGTAAAAGACATGATTGCACCTTCAAATCGTAATTTTTTTGAAAAAAGTATTTCATCTTTCGATTGTATCGTCTATTGGTTTGAAAAAACGCAACATAGCAACGTATATTTTGAAGGTTTTTTTAATAAATCAGATTATACCGAAGCAGAAAAAGCTGAGTTAAAAGAAAAATTTAATAAATTAGTCACCGACTTGGAAAATTTGATAAATTGTGAAAGGAAAAAAGAGGATATATAATGAATTGTAAAAAAATGATAACAACATTAACAAGTTTGTTTATTTGCATTAATTCTATTAACTTTACAACATTTGCCGAAATTGATTTAACCCATACTTTTGTAGAAGAACGGGGCTTACAAGAAAACACATGGATAAATTTAAACTGTAAATCAAGTTCTCCAGCTTGTAAAAAATATTTGATTAGATATGAAGACGCTGAAAAACTTGAAAAAATCTTAAAAGAATTAATAAAAGAAAATAAGACAAACGACGATTTGATAAAGATATTACAAAAATCTGGAATTTTAATAATTAGTTTAGTTGGTATTGGAACAGGATTTTATTTGGCCCCATGGACAACTTTTGCAATTACAAGCACAGCAACTTTAACAGAGCCAATAATTTGCAAAGTGTATAAAGGTGTGGTTGACCCAACTATGGATATCGTCGGTTTTATTCCTAAATTTTTAGTAAAAGTAGCAATTTGCATTAAAAATTGGTGGTATAAAAACAAGTCAATAAATGAACCTTCAAAAGGATTTGTAGGCAATGCTATGGATACTATGTGTGGTGATAGAATGAGAGAAAACTTCAATGATGGAGTACTGGAGGGAACAAGAAAACTTATTTTTGGAGAAATTAATTCTACTGATGTTTCAATAAAAAATGAAAAAAGAGCCACCTTGATTTCAGCGATTAATATGTTTTACAATCAAATAAATAATAAACACTGGAAAGGTAACGATGTAATCGTTTTATCAACGGATTTCACACCAGGTAAAAGTGAAGTAAAAATAAAGTTTGATAAAACTTGGGCAAGCATAAAGTACGAAAATTTATTAGAAGAATATTTTAAAAATATTCATTTATGAAAGTTTTACATAAAACAAAGCACCGCATACTTTTTTAAAACTATATTTTTGATAACTTGCCAATTAAATCAAATATGGAATTTGCGAATTTAATTTAAACTGAGCCGGTAAATCTAGCCTATAAGCCACCGCTATAACGATACCTAAAGCTATACAGAAAAGCATCTGCCAGCAGAAATTTTCTTGCACGAAAAATTGGTTAAAGTATGTAATAATCGCTTCAATCAGAATTGCAAATGAAGCTATACCAAAGGTTTTGTTTTCCATCTCTTTCACCTCCATGTTGTTTTGAACTCAGGTAAAATCGCGAGCAAAATTTCTTGAAATTCGTAAAAGGTTATGTTCGCGAATTGGTCTGCGCGACCACGCGTATGAAGGCGTTGGTGAACCCGGCGTCCTTCGCTTTTTGTAACTGCTTTTCGGCGTTTTCTTTGCTTACATAAGCTCCAACCTGAACATAATATTTTGCTTTTTTGTCTGATTCTGATTGCGATATATTTTTTTTTATAGAAATTCCAAGTGTTCTTAAAATACCTTTTGCATAGGCTACACCAAAGATTTTTTGCTTTTCAATTGTATCTGCGATTTTGACATCTGTCTCGTTGTTAACGAAAAATCCCTCGCAAATTACTGCGGGGCAAATCGTCTCGCGGATAAATGCGTAATAATCTTTTCCGCGTGAGTGCGCTAATTGTTAAGCAAAACCTCAGCGCGTCATGTCCAGCGAGGTCACCCGCCGCCAATAAATACTTTCATGTTAAACTCCCATTTAATTTTTATAAACTATAAATTTCGAACCAACTGCAATATTGTACTTAGAAAGGTATGAGGCACTGTATGTGTCATTCAAATTGCAAACAGAACCATCAGAAATTTTTTGAACTTTTGTTTCTGCAAAAATATAATCGCCATTAACCGTGCCACCCATATATGAGCCCAAACTATAATTTGCAACATTTACAGAAAGCACATCGATTTCGGATGATATCAATTCGCCATTTGATAAAATAGAATATTTCGTGCCGTAATTAATCTTTCTTGATATTGTTTTAGAACTGATATCAAATAGCAAAACACCGGTTGTTGACCAAGACTTATTACTTGTAATTAGAATATTTCCATTCGGCAATTCAAAAAAGTTTTTCCAATAAACTCCTTGCTCATAAATTTGTGTTATTGTCTTGCTTGAAGCGCTATATAACAAAACTCCTGCGAATGTACCATAGATACTTCCGATAATCAAGCAATCTCCATCTGGTAGGTCGTAAAAATCTGTCCAGCCAGAGTTAGCCTCATAAATACTTGTTAAAGTCTTATTTGTTGTATCATACAGCAAAACTCCACTCGCTCTATCTCCAGCAATAAGCCAATCTCCACCGGCAAGCTTATGGCCAAGTTCCCAAGAATAACCTGTTTCATATATTCTTGTGACTGTTTTTTCTGCGTAATTAAAATAAAGCATTCCTATATTTGAGACGCCAACTCCAGAAATGTTACTGCTTCCTATAAGGTAGTCATTGTTAGGTAACTCGAAAAAATTCTTCCACGAGGAACTTTCATCAAAAAGCTTTATAGCTGAATCGTCGCTAGCGTTGTAATATAAAATTCCCGCGGTACTACTTGTGTTGCTATTGGCAATTAAAAAATCACCATCTGGCAAGCTTTGATAGTGATTCCAACCGTAATCATTTATATTTAAAATTTTTGTAACCGTATCGGAACTTTCCTCATATAAAAACAGGCCAGCGCCTTGCCACGCATTTGCTCCAATTAAACATTTTCCCGGAGTAGGTTCAAAGAAGTATGCGAAACCATTTCCAGAATCATAAACCAGAGAAATACTTTTTGTTGCTGGACTGTATTTTAAAATACCCGAGGAGGACGAATATTCGCCGGATATCAAGTGTTCGCCATTATATAATTTGTAAACGTAGCGCCAATAATAGCCGGTTGAATAGGCTACCGTTATCTGATTTGTCGCAAGGTCATAAAGCAAAAGTCCAACACATGAGCTTGTGCTGGAACTAATCAAACAGTTTCCGTCAGACAATTCAGAAAAGTATCTCCAATTATATCCACTTTCATATGCTTTTGTTATCAACTTTGTCGAATGGTTAAATACATATATACCCGTTACAGAAGAAGCGGAATTGCTGATTAAGGCATCCCCATTGCTTAACTCATAGAAATATTCCCATTTATAGCCTTCATCATAAATTTTCGTAATAGACTTTTCTGAACTATTATAAAATAGGATTCCCGTTATCTCGGAGTCACTTTTATTTACGATTAGACAGTCGCCATTTGCCAAAAGTTGAAATGTTGACCAATAGCCTTCGTTATATAATTTATAAAAGGAAAGGGTCTCTTTTTCAAAGTGCCAAACTCCAATATCCTCGCCATAACCGCTTATTAAAACATCTCCGTTTGGTAAGAAACAGGTGTATTTAGTTGTACAACTCTTCAATTCTTCCGGCAATAATTTTTCTTCGAAATCGTAATTCTCTTTGGTTTTCTTTAGTTCACGCTGTTCTCTTCTTGATATAATCGCATTTCCCATCTACCTCACCACCTTTATCTGAATCAGAATCGCTGTAGTTGGCGCTTCTTCAAGGCAGGTCACAGTTATGCTGCCGTTAGAAGTTTCGATTTTAGAAATAAGGCTCCAAGCTTCTAACTGGCTTAAAGCTGTATTTTTTGCGGTGTCCAGAACCACGTCAACAATTGGGTTGTCGGTGGCCAGGATTCCGTTCACCACAACGGTTTGAGTATACTCGCCAGTCTCTGCGGCTACCCAATTTGCGCCAATTTCTGCTGTATAAGTCACAGACGAACTTCCACCACCGCCACTGACGATTACATCGACAATGTTTTGGCTATCTGCCTCAAGCAACGTGCCGTTTACCTTGACGCCCTGAAGCGCTGAATCTGCCTTCGCGCCTTGCTCAGCTGTTGCTCCGCCAAGTTCGGAAACTTCGATATCTACAACATTTTCAGCATCGGGTATAATTAAACTGCCATTCAGCTTGACACCTTGAACCGCTAAGTCCGCTTTCATGCCTTGTTCTGCAGTTGCTGCGTTTATTTCTTGAGGCGTGTGGCTGTGGTTAATTTCAGCTGCCCAAACGTCTGCTGCAGTAAGTGCTATGTCAGATTCCAGGCTTTTGTTGTTGATTTTTCGCTCTTTCGGTACAGCTTCCAAATCCTCGATTGTTACGTTGACGTATCGGTTTAAATCTGGAGAAACGTGCACACCGTTGACTTGAATTCCTTGAATTGCATAGTCTGCTTTTTGGCCCTGTTCCTCTGTCGCAGCACCTATGTTTTTAGGTGTAACCGGTTTCCAAGAGTTGTCATTTCGCAGGAAAATAGAATTATCAGCAGCTTGCACCGAAGGAACGTGCTCGCCATGCTCGATAGCGGCAGCACCTATATCTGAAGCTGAAAGTGTAATATCTTCATTCAACGCTTTATCGTTTATCTTTCGCTCAACCGGCACCGCACCTATGTTTTCCGGCGTTATTACAACAGAGCGATTAAAATCCGGCTGAATGATTTTGCCGTTACCTTGAATTGATTGTATCGCTGAATCGGCCTTATTTCCTTGCTCAATTGAGGCTGCACCAATGTCGAGAGCAGTTATTGTTATGTTGCGGGACAGCGCTTTTTCGTTAATTGTTCTTGTAATTGGCACTGCTTCAATATTTTCAGGAGTGATATTAACGATTCGGCTTTCATCTGGCAAAATTGCCATTCCGTTCCCACGAATTTCTTGTATTGCGCTGTCAGCCTTAGAACCCTGGGCGCTTGAAGCGCCACCAACATCCGAATAAGAAAGAGTTATATCGCTTGATAGTGCCTTATTGTTTACGGTTCTACTAATCGGCACAACGTTAAGGTTTTCTGGCGTCAAATTGACCGCGTTGCCTGAATCTATCGGTAGCACTAAGCCATTTGCCTTTATGCCTTGGATTGCACTGTCAGCCTTTGTACCTTGAGCCGATGTTGCATACTCTGAGCCATGTTTCCCGTCCAGCAAATCGGCGTCCAGCCCACTGCCTTCGCCATCCATGGACATAATTTTGCCCATAATATTTTCCTCTGAGTAGGCCTCCATCACCTTGTTGACCTCATCTAGAGCTTGAGTTAAGGCTGTAAATTCAGACATACTCTCGATTGCACTTTCAAAATCGGTGCAACGAGCAATTTCAATTGACAGCCCTTTTACTTTAAGTTTTGTGAGCTCATCGTCTAAAATATCAATCTCGCAATCCCGCATAATGCCTGGCACAATCGACATTTGAGATGTCATCGCAAGATTTATAAGGCCTTTTTGAGCGTCGATAATCTCACAGTAGTTGAAAATCAAGTTCCCATCGGGTTTTGTGGCATAAAAAATGACGGTTTTGCCCGTCAAGTTGAATGCTTTTTTCTTATCTAGAATTTTAATCTCCAAAAATCGCGAATTCACTTCGCCTTGATTGACCTGCACTCGCACGTCATTAGGCTGCCAAACATTCAGTGTTATCGATTTTGTCGTCATTCAATTTCACCTCGCAAAATTTTATTTTCTTCTGGAGAAAGAAGAAGTTCGTCTGAGCTTTCGTCTTCCAAATTGTTAACTTTATAAATTAAATATCCTTTCGCCAAAAACTCATCGAATTTATCAGGATTAAAAAAAATCGCCGTTCCATTGCGTTTTGCCTTATAAACTTCCATCTTTTTTCACTCCCAAGTCATCACTTTTTACCGTTTGTTTTTCAATTTTTTCCTCAAAAACTTCAGGCATTTTTTTATTCATTTCTAAAATAAATTTTTCTAAATCCCGAGTTTTTAATTTTCTAATTTGGCATAATGTGCCTTCTAAAATTTTCTCCATAAGTCCCGCAGAAAGCCGACTCTCCTGCATTTTTTGATAAATAAATTCTTCAATTTCAGTCTGAATAATGTTTAATGCGTGCTCGATTGGTATGTTCAAAACAAAACCTCCTCTACAGACTCGTTGTCATCAAGCCTTTTGTGAACGTGATTGTCTTTGTGGTCCAAGAAATTGTACCGTCTCCGTTGTCAGAAATATTTGTGACAAACGTTTGGGGCGCGGATTGCCCTTGATAATATGTTCCACTTGCACCTGGGCCTAAATAATCAGCAACACCAAGTTTGGACGTTGCAATCACAAGTCCATTTGCCCCCGCAATCCGTGGCCCAGGGCTCCCATCAACCTGATGGTTAAACGAAATGTACCCCGATTCGCCGGAACTGTTTCCGCCAATTAACCGGCCATTGCTTAATTTTACGTATCCGTAAGTGCCGCCAGTCTCGAGTGTCCCGGAAATATCGGCACTTGTGCAGGTTATTTTTCCACTGCTGCTAAGCGTAAAATACGTTGATGAAATCGAAATTCGATTGCTCGAAATTGAAATTTGGTCGTTTTCCATGCTCAATTGGCTGCTCACGTCGCCCTTCGAAACTTTTAACGTAATATTTCTTGCATTCTGCGTTATTGACGACGAAAGCGTCTCTTCTGCACCCCGGGCACGCGTGATTTCTTCAGTAATTATGCTAGAAAGTTCACCATCAGCAGCCTTAAACTCCTGCGTAACCTTTTTTTCAGTATCGACAATCTCGCTGTTAATCGCAAACCTAGTCTCGCTATTGACTTTATCGACGTACTGTCTCTGAATATCTCCATATTTTGGATTTGTGTTGCCCAGCGTGACTTTGTTATAACGCTTTGAAAGTGCATCAAATTCATAGCCGATGACTTTTGTCACTAAATCAATGTTCAAATCTTCGTGATGCACGCTGACTGTATCGCCTAAATAAACATTCTCTAAAACCGCAAAATCTTTATATTCTTCTGTATCCTGAAGTGGGATAAATTCGACTGTGGCGGTAATTTGCGGCTTATCAAGGCCCTTTTCAAATTCTTGCGTCGCAGCGCTTCTCAAGGCTTGCAACGCCTGGGATTCGCTCATTTCTTCGTCGACTTTTATGTCAGAATAATGGATTCGAGTGACTTTTTCATTTACGTAATTGCCGATGAGCGGCGAGGCTACGTACTTTTCCGGCAATTTTAGAAGAGTTTGTCCATCTTCTTTGAGGCCTGTCGGCATGATTTTTGTTGCAACGCTTGATAAATCTGTTACAAATCTCAGGCCAGTCAGGTTTTTACGATATCTAATCGATACACCTCGGTCTGCTCCAACACGATTTTTCATTCTAATTTGGAAATTATCTCTCTCAATCTCACCGCCCCAAATTTCTATAAAAGAATTATCAGCGCCTAAAATTGCTTTGACCGGACTCATCATTTGATAATAGGCCGTCCCTTGTTTTGTGATGTCAGAACTGCCTACAAACGGCGTGTTTTCTAGGATTTTCGAGATTGCCAGAGTTCCATTTCCGGTTGGGCGAGTGTCCTCTATGAAATAATCTAATAGGTCATAAAAAATGTGCCGGCAGTAAAACACTGGGTTTCCAATCATGTCAACGTCAGAGTTATAAACCCTGAAAAGCTGCTCTGATTTCGGCGTTGGCACTTTTATTATCTGTTCATTTTCAATCAGCTGGGAACCGCGTGGCATCGTGAGTTTCAGTGAATAGTCGCCGTTTATTTCTTCTGTTACAATTGCCTCAATCGGCTGCAAAACCATCAAGCCATTATGCGTAAAATCAGTTTCATTTTTCTTATATAGAATTATCATTGTTTCACTCCAAACTCTTTGTCGTCCGTTTAAACCGGGCTTTTCCGGGTTTCCAAAGGGCTTGCCCTTTGCGTCGTTTAGGAGAGTCCGAGAGGAATCGAAATCCTCTCGGGACGCTTTTTGGTTCGTTTTTGTCGTCACACAAAAATGAACATAAAAAAATTAAATGTATCTCCAGTTTGGCTGTATTTCAAGCTTTGTAACATTCCCCAGCCATGTAATATGATTCTCACCAAGACTTAAAATTGGAAATTCTCCGCTCATTTTGTTGTTCATCGATGCTGCACCGTTATATGCATTTTGCATTTCGCTATCAATTGTAATTGAGCCTGCAATTTCTTTTAAAGAAATACTTTGATTGTTTACATATAGCGTTATATTTCCAGTTCCGAAAATTGTAATTATGGGCTCAGAGTCAACTGTTCCAATGTTAAAAAGGCTAAACGGCGCGGTTTTCGTTATCGTTTGTTCAAAAACATCGTAGCCGAACGGTTGGACTTCAAATTCAACAACAAAGCGCTTAAAATGCCGAATAACATGAGAAAATTCAATCTGATTTGCAACTCTTGCTTTGTACTTTCGGTCAGGTTCGCTGCTGAAAATTAGCCAACCCGAACCTTTAAAATGAGCGCAGATTTCATCAATTTTTTTCTTATCTTTTACAATAAATTCAGTACTTCGGATGTAACTTTCAAAAGCTCCGTCAGTTGTGGTTAAATTGCCGTGTCGGCCCGGAACTGTAAAGGTTTCGTCGCGCCTTTTTGGACTGATTTTTTCTGGACAACGTTCCATATAAAGCCCTAACTCAAGCGAATTTATGTCTTTAAATATGCAATAATTCAAATTGGTCTCAACCCCTTTTATCCCAGTGCAAAATTATTGCGGCGCGAATAAAACTCCAGCTCCTGAGCGAAAGCCTGGACATCCTGGGCACGATTATTCACAAAATTTTCGATGTGTACGGTGATTCCAGAGTTCCCGGAGACTTGCGGTTGGGCCGCAAAACCTTGATTGTATGCGACATTAAGCGTTGGCTCCACGCCGAACTCGGTTGGAATCGAATTTTGCATTTGCTTTGATACACTTTTCATGGAATCCGTAAAGCCCTCTCCTAGGCCAAGCGCTAAATTTTTGCCAATTTGCTCTTCAAACAATTTTGACGGTGAAGCAATTCCAAAAAAGCTTTTGATTCCATTTAAAATAGACTCTCCGAAACCTTTAATTTTATCTAAAACCCAATTTTTTGCGTCATTTATGCCGTTCCAAAGGCCTTGTACAAGATTTTTGCCAATATCAAGCATTTGCCCAGGCAATTCACAAAGTGTGCTCCAAATGCTGTTCACAAGGTTCTGCGCAGCGTTTATTCCGGCGGTCAAAAGCTGATTGCCCCACTCCGTTACGGCTGAAACAGCGCCAATAATTCCATCCCAAATCTTGCCCGGCAATTCGCTTACGAAGCTAATTATTGTGTTTACAAATTGCGGAGTCATCTCTGCTGCGGTGTTCAGAATATCGTTGAAGAAACTGCTAATATTTGTTATTGCGTTCTGTAGCCATTCCCAAACTCTCGCGGGCAATTCTTTTATGATGTTTATTACTTGCGTTAAAAAGCTTTGCGAGCCTTGCGCTCCTTCGTTTTCGCTTTGGTCACCCCAACTTATAAATTTTCCAACACACTCAGTCAAAATGTTCCACAAAAGTTCCGGAAGCCGCGCCAAACCTTGGATTATCGCAGTTACAATTTGTGGCAACGCTTTTACAAGTTCGACGACAATTATTGGAATTGCCTCAACCAAAGCCATGAAAAGCTCGATGGCAGCGCCGATTAAGAGCGGGATTGACTCGATTAGCGCGTCAATTATTGTTGTGATGATTGTCGGAAGATTTTGAACAAGTGCAGTGACAACTGTCGGAATCGCATCAACAAGCGCCATTAACAGGTCTATGCCGGTTTGCAAAATCAGAGGGACGTTCGCCAAAAGTGTATTAACCATCAAAATTACTGCGCTCACAATTGCGGGTACAAGTACTGGAAGTGCCTGTGTTATGCCATTTACGAGTGCCACTACAATTTGAATAGCCGCGTTTAATAATTCCGGAAGAGAATTAATCAGTGCCTCTGCAAGCGTCAAAATTATCTGGACGGCGGCCGTTGTTATTTGCGCAACATTTGAAGAAAAAGTGCTCACCAAAGTTGTGATAACGCTAGTTGCAACGGGCACCAACTGCGGAAGCATGGCCGTAATTCCGCTTGCAAAACTTGTTATTATTTGCCCTGCGGTCTCTGCGATTTGCGGCAAACTGTTCAGCAAGTCATTCGCCAAATTTACGACCATTTCAGTTAATTTTGAAAAGCCTGTTGAAATGTCCATCGTGCCGGAAAACATGTCGTTGAAGATGGTTAAAGCCTCGTTGCAAATCGGCAAAAGTTTAGCACCTATGCCGGTTGCGAGATTTTCCATGTTCAGCTGAGCAATTCTGAGTTGGTTTGCGTAACTGCCTGAAGTTCTGGCGAAATCTCCCTGCGCATCTGCGGAAACTGACATCAAATAATTATATCGCAAAGTTGCTTGTTCAGCTTGTGTCATGGAGTTGTAGGACTTATCGATGCCTTGAGACAATGCAAAAGCTTCTAAATTTGCAACCGACATATTGATGCCAAGCTGCTTTAAAGGCTCGGTTTCGCCGCTAATTCCAGCGCGGATTTTGTTGAATGCTTCTTCGTGTTCCAAGTTGTAAAACGAAGCAAAATCGCCAGCGAGTCCAACCATATCGCTTGACATTGACAAAACTTGCTCGTCAGCAAGGCCCATCGATTTAAACATTGCGCCGATAGTTCCGGTGTACTGCTTAGCCGAAAGCTCACTCATGCCATAGGCGCTGGCAGCTTTTGTCGCCCAATCGTTAATTATTCCCGCGCTTTCTTCAAAGGTAACGTCAACTACGTTTTGGACTTCTTGTAAATTGCTCGCATTTTTTATACCATTCGAAACAAATTCACCGAACTTCCTTGCAACGTCCATAATTGCAGAACCAAGTGCTTTTATGCCGCTTATTATCGCGTCAGAAATTAAATTTGCCTTGATTAAATCACCGAGTTTAAGCGTTTTTTGTCCGGCATCATTTGCAGAATCTCCAAACTTTTTAAGTGACTTAGAGTTATCCTCAGTGGCATTTTCGCTATCTTTGAGGGCTTTTTCGTTGTCGCTGAGTTCTTTTTCAAGCTTGATAAGCTCAGCTTCAGCTTTGTTGAGCGATATTTTCCAGGCATTCGTTTTTTTATCATTTTCCCCGTACTTTTCGCTTGACTGCTCTAAAGCGTTCTTTAACGCCGTGATTTTTTCTTTTTGCTTATCGATTTGTTCAGCTAAGATTTTATTTCGAGAGGTGAGGGAAGACGCGGATTTATCATTTTTCCCGAATTCAGCGGTGACTTTGCTCATCTCTGACGCCATAACTTTAAGGTCAGAATTTATCTGTCGTAGCGCTTCTCTGTACGCTTTTTCGCCCTCAAGCTTAATTGTTCCACCGAATGTATTTGAACCGGCCATATTATTTTCACCTCACTAAAAATAAGAATAAAAAAAACGCTCAAATTTTGAGCGCTCAATCAATAATTAAATTTTTGTACTCTGTTCGACCGTTAGCTATATGATAAATATAAATGGTTTCTTTTAAAACTCGATATATACAAACGTATTCACCACTAATTAAAATTCGATAGCCTTCTTTACTTAAGTGTTCATCTCGAATCAATGGTGCCATAAATGGAAAGTTTTCTAACTTTTCAATAGCATTCATAATCTTATCAAATAACCTTTTTGCAGACTGTTTTCCAACTTTTTGGATATGATAATCCGCTATATCATCTAATTCTTTCCATGCTGAGGACAGAAATTCTATATTATATCGTTTCATCAAACTTTCCCTCTAAATTTTTCTTTACTTCTTCAAACGACATTGCCTTTTTCCCTGAGATTCGTTCTAGTTCAGCTTGCGCTATTTTTGTTCTAAGCTTTAGCATTTCCTCTCTTTTTTCATACGCTTCAATACTCATTACTACAATATCACCTTCACCATTTTTAGTAATGTATATTGGGTCTTCGATTTTATGTGCCAAATTAGATATTGTATTATAATCATTCCGCAGCGTGGTTGACGATTTTATAATCATAACATTCACCTCAAATTAATTATTTTAACTTTATTATAAATTAATTCTCGCAAAATATCAATAGTAAAATTAGCTTTTTATCCACTCGTCACTATCTAATTCGGTAACTTCTTCATCTTTAAATAGCTGTTGTTGAACGCAAAAGTTGTGGTATGCCCGAAAGTGCTTGTATAAAAGACTCCATTTTTTCAGAGTCATATGGCCGACTTCTTTTTCGGTAAATCCTAGCATTTTTGTTC
>ERZ827440.2306-NODE-2306-length-17205-cov-3.905306_pt1 | contig 17205 bp, 9 predicted proteins | sample MGYA00519774_ERZ827440 | MGnify/ENA primary metagenome ERZ827440 (study PRJEB31778, sample SAMEA3449302) | human gut metagenome | biome: human gut; feature: human-associated habitat; material: faeces | place: United Kingdom | collected 2010/2012 ... | reverse complement strand
CTCGGGGAATTTCCGAGAAAAGTTTTCAGCAGTCCCGCAATCGGATATGCAACTGCCGTTTCTCCGCCTTCTCCGGTCAAAGTCACCCTCCCGGCATTATAACTCGATTCCAATGCGCAGCCGCCCCAATCAATCTGTCCGACAAGTCCTACGGCAACCATAGTCGCCGCAACTTCGCTTCTGTTTGCACAATACCGAATTCCGGTCCCTTCTCTCGCCTGATATACAATTCCGGCAGCGCCGCTTGCACGAACCTTTCCGAAATTGACGCAGCCTGCAATAATGCCGCCGTCGCAGCCTGCCGTGCTGCCGCCGCCCGAATTTCCGACGATACCGCCCGCATGACCGCTTGTTTCGGTTGCGGATACAAAGGCTTCGTTGCCGTAAACCTCGCCGTAGTTCCGGCAATTTTTAAGCGATACATATGCCTGAGCATAGGTGTTTGTTCTGCCGCCGGTCAAATTTCCGGCGATTCCGCCGGCATAATTATCGCTGATAACCGTACCGTAGTTTTCGCAGTTTTCCGCTTTTCCCGCCATACAACCGACAATGCCGCCGACCATACCCACTCTTGACGCACTGCTGCTGAATGGAACATAACTGCTTTTTCCGGCAACTGTCGCACGGTTTATGCAGTTTTCGAGCGTATCGATACTCATTGCCGTTGCGGCAACTCCGCCCGTAGAGCCGCTGTCTTCGCATTTATAACCGAGAATAAGGGAGTTTTCTCCGACCGTAAGATTTTTTACATGACCGCTGTAATGGTTATTCGCATTTATGTCGCCGATAAGTCCGAAAAATCCGGCATAGCCTATATTTTCATCGTTCACATAAACACTGTCCACGGTATGACCGTTTCCGTCAAAGGTGCCGACATATGTCATTGCCGCCGTGCCGATCGGCGTCCACGGATTCAGGCTGAACGCCGTTTCGCCGTCATCAATTGCTCCGAGGACCGTGCCTTTCAGCCCCGATCCGAGATGAAAGCTTTTTCCGCCTTTCGAAACGGTTATTTTGCCCGTTTCCGCGTCATAGGCAAAGGAAACGCCCGGATTCAAATCGATATCCTTCGTAAGGCGCGCATTGACCGCGTCTGCATTCGTTGCTCTCCCGTTTACATAGGAAGAAAACCAATAAAGATCCTCTGCGCTGTCCAAAAGATAATAACCGTCTGTATCCTGAGGCGGCGTTTCCGCCGCCTCACTGTCCGCTACTGCCAAAACAGGCAGCAGCGTTGCCGCTATGAGGAAAATAAGGCAAAAGGACAATAGTTTTTGTTTCATATTCACGATCAACCGCTCCTTACGAATTGCTTGTCAATTTCAGTCTTGCCATCGGCAAAAGAGGCTTTATCTTATTATCATAGCTGAACATAAACGCCCTAATCTCATCCGCATCCGAAATGTTCAGCTCAAGGGTGCCTACGGAAGCGTCGAGTACCGGCATATCCATTTGGCGGATAACCTCTCTTTTCACATCAATCATACGCCCGTTTTTATAGCTTGATACCCAAACATATGCGGAAAGTCCACCGTTGGAAGCATGGATGCAATATTCACCGTTTTTCTCGAACAGCTGCAAGACCGGTCCTTCAACAAGCTTCGGAAGCGTTACATCCTCTTCGTAAAGGCATACGGCGCATACATGATGGCCGATTCCTTCCTCGGTCAGAGTCGGTTTTTTTGGAAATACCATCTGATTGTAGCGGTGCGGCGACATGCGGAGCGTATTGGAACACTCGTCACTCTCACACTTCAGCCAGTGATTGTTTTCATCTTGCGTATAAGAGCTGTTTGCAAAAGAGCATACATGCGTCAGCGATGCTATAGATGCGGTCTGCTCGTTCCAGCAGCCGACCTGAGTACAAACACGTTTCTTAAGACCCGGTGCAGATGTTGTTGGTGCCGTAACGGTCACCCAGTCGCTGTATGTATGGCGAACGTAGGAGTTGTCGGAACGTCCGCAGGTCTCATCGGAGCAGGTATTCCAGTGCGCAATGCTGTCATGCGCCACCACGGTAAAGTTGTGCGTATGCGGTGCGGAAAGCTTGGGAATGCTCTGCTTTTGCCTTGTTAAGCCGCAGTCGGCACAGTAATAGGTCTGCTCGCCCTCGGCGTCAACCGTAGGCTCCTTGGTGGTTTTCCAATAACCCGGTGTGTGCGACTGCAAATAAAATTCTTCGTGACAGTTTTTGCACAGTACCATATGTCTGTCTGTCCGACTGCCTGTATATGCCACACTATTTCTGTACTCATAAGACGAGGTGTCGTGCTGCGGAGTAATACAAATCGGCTTGGACTGCACCGTACCGCCGTCGCCCGTGACAACGCAGACAAACATGAATTCATCCTCATATTGCAAAACCTCGCCGCACATTGCGTCATACAGTCTAACGGTCAGCGTATCGGTTTTTGTGCCTGCATGACCGTTTTCGGGGTGTTCCTCTATGTCGGGAGCTTTATACAACTTAACATCTCCGTTGGCATCGTAATAAGCGTTGTACCACTGATAAGTAAGGTTACTTCCGCGCGCCTTGACCGAAAGCTTAACGAAGTTTTCGTCATCGCGTCCGTGACGGTAAGTCGGCTTTGGATCGGCCGTCTGCCAGGTGATGCGCACGGGGCGGATCCTTCCGCAGGCAACGCAGGAGTCGCCGTGGCGCCAGTCGTGTGCACCGATATTCACTCGCTTGCCGCCGTCGGGGCAATTCGGATTGGAGCAGATCTTCCAGTGCTGCGTTTCGTTCATCTGCCACTCATCCGTTTCGTGCGGAAGGTTGATAAAGAACCGCACGTCGCTGTTGTAGTATGCCTCATAATTTCCAAGCTCGTTATGTGCGCGCAGGATAAATTCATATCTGCCGCACTTACCGTACTGATTTTCAAACTGGGTCTGGAACTGCGGCGTCTGGAAATCCATAACAACGCTGTCTTTTGTGTAGGACACCATCTGCTGCGGAATTATTTTCATACCTGTTTCGGGGTCGATAATCGACATTTTAACATTTTCGCCGCATAGCAGCGTATACGGAATTATCAGTTTTTCACCGAATATCGCCGTAAATTCGACCGCAGCGTAATATTTTTCTTTGCCGTTGACATAGGTAACATAGTCCCATTCAAGATCTTGGCCGCCGACCGTATCGATTCCCGGTGCGGCAATTTTCTTATAATAACAGTTCAAAGCGCCGCAGGCATAGGGGTTCTTCGAGAAATCGTGCGTTGTTTTTGTGCTGAGTTTCGTATCGCCGCAACGGCTGCATTGCCTCCAGTGATGCGTTGCGTCATAAGCCAGTACTTCACTGCCTTCACATGTTCCGTTTACGCAGGCGGACGAAACACTGCTTGTTTTTCTCCAAAAGTATCCGCAATCAAGGCAGTTGGAATGTATGATTGCAATAGGTTTTCCGAAAACTTCGGAAAAGTTTTCACGAACCCATTCTCCGAATCTGTGTCTGTTTCGGTTCATCGCCGTACCGCAAATGGTACAGGTCTGATAATGCCTATTGTCATCCTCCTCTATATAGGCGCTTCCCGGCGTATGCGTATGTGCGCCGTGAGAGCATTTCGAGAAGCAGGTTCCGTGCGATGTGCAATAGTGGTCGATCCATTTCGGGTCGCTCGGACATATGTCGTTTCCGCAGGAGCAGGGCGTTGCCGCCTTGCAGCAGGCAAGACAATTGCCGCAGTACTGACACAGCTCGTTGGGCGCAAAGCAGCTGCTGCACGTTTTGCAGAAATGCTTGCTCCAGCCCGAGGAGCCCGGGCAAACGTGCGTGTGTGTACAATTCTGCTGTACACGTGTTTTATCGCAGCAGCCGGCACAGCCGCCGCAGATGTCACATAGAACCTCCACGCAGCCGCCGTGCAGACCGCAGAAATGGGTTCTCCATTCACCGCTTTCAATGCAGATGCCGTGAACGCATCCGGCAAAGTCGGCATTGTTCAAACAGCAATCCAGGCAGTAGCCGCAGTCGGGGCAGAATTCGTTTTCTTCAAAGCATTCGCCGCAGCCGCTGCAGCGGTGACCATCCGTATCCCAGTCTGCGCTTTCTACGCAGATGCCGTGGTCACAGCCATTCGCCTGACTTTCATTAAGGCAGCACTCCGAGCAAGCGCCGCAGTAGTCGCACAATTCATCTTCTTCAAAGCAGCTTCCGCAGGATTGACAGCGGTGAGAAGCATCATCCCAGTCACTGCTTTCCACGCATATACCGTGGACGCAGCCGTTTTCTTCGCTGGTTCTGCGGCAGCATTCCTCGCATTTTTCACATTCGTCGCAAAAATTTTCGCAGGAGCTGCAGCAAACTCCGCAATCCGGACACAGTATGTAGCCGTCGTAGCTGCAGTGATTACAGTTTTCACAAATCCACTCCCAGCAAAGATTGCAGTGCTCCCCTTCCTCACAGAGGCTGTCGTATTCTTCGGGGCAAGCGCCGCAGTTGGTACAAATATCGCTCGGCTCCCAGTCTCTGCAAAAACCGCAGCTTCCGCAGCTACTGCAGATTCTGTCGTCTTTTTCGGCGCAATTATCGCACAGTTCGCAGTCATCGTGGTATTCATATTCGCAGCTGTTACATTCCGTACAGTGTGCATCCGACCAGCAATCCTTACACGTGCCGCATTGCACGCAGATGAGCCCGTCCGGAATACAGTCGACGCACCTCTCGCAGCCTGTGCAGAATTCATCGAGAGATTTACATTGGTTGCAGGAGGACAGACATTGCTGGCAAACGATTTCCAGACAGCAGGCAAGAGTTGCACGGCAGGTCTTGCACAATTCCTCCTCCGAAAGGTTTCCCTCGCCGTAAAGACAAGTCAGACAGGCGTCGCAGTACGGACAAATGGCGCCGTTCGTCTGCCGGCAGTCTTCGCATATATGACAGTCGCTGCAGATATCCCTGCCGCACTCTCCGCAATATTTGCAGTGTTCGTTTTCGCCGCAGGAGATACAATTCCAGCACTCGGTGCAGTATTCGTTTTCGCTCATATCGGCAAAACATTCTCCGCAGCTGTGGCAATGGGTGGTTTCATAACATTCACTATTGGTGCAGTCCTCCGTACAGCGGCCGCAGCTTCCGCAGCAATAGCTGTCCCAGTGGTAGTGACCGCAGCTGCCGCAGTTCTGACCGTCGGAATAGTCCGCAAATGCCGTAAGCGGCAAAAGCGTAAACACCATCATACATATTAAACAAAGTGATAAAAATTTTTTCATAATCAAATCGCCTCCTTTTCTTTATTGTTTTGTTTCGTTCCGCACATGGGGCAATACTCCGCATCATTAGGGAGAACATTTTCGCATTTGGTGCAGCAACGATGCTTTGCTTTGTAAATATCAAAAACTGTTTCCTCCGGAAGTTTCATCTGACAAACTTTGCAAAACTTGTTTTTTGCAGCCTGTACATTTCCGCAACACGGGCAGATTTTAAACCTTTTCATATTTTTGGTGCCAAAACCGAAATGCTCCAAAACATCTTTTCTTAACGGTCTATATCTCGTCACTCTCATCAGCTCCTCCATATAATAGTTTTTTGCCACATACAAAGCAAATTATATCTCCGTTATTCGCTTTTGCTCCGCAGTGCTTGCAATACTTTGCTCCTTCCTCAAGAGGAGCACAATTCACGCACATAAGCATATCCGGATTATATACAATCGAATCAACCCATCTGCCGCACATATGGCATAAGTTAAAATTTTTCTTGCCCTCGGCTTCCCATGCCGCCGAAAGCTCTGCCTCGAAATCGTCTGCATAATACGTTCCTGTGGTGCAGACAAGCATTCCCGACAATTCGCAGAAAAAGCTGTAACGGTTTCCGCCCTGTGACGGAATAATTTTGTATGCAGCCGTTTTATGCTTCTCATTTATCATACGCCTCGCCTCCTCTCTGAAAAACTTATAAACCCGTTTCTTTTGCACAAACCTACGCAAATTATCCGCAAGCCATTGACAAAATGTCAAAAGTGTGATATACTTAAATAGAGTGTGTCTGCTAAAAAAGAATGCGTCTTTTTATTTGAGAAACTACTATTACTTTTTAATAAGTTGAAACACATACGTAAAAGAACGCCTCTTTATCTTTGTTTTTTGCAGACGGTTCTTTCCGGTGCTGCAAATTGTTGTTTTTACATGTTTTCATTATACATAAAAATATCTTTTTGTCCCCATACTTTTTGCCAAAAGTATAGGATGAATTTCAAAAAAATTTAAGTTTTTTTGAAAAAGTAGGGGAAAAAGTATAGGATTGATTACATCTGTTGGCAACTTACCGGCATAAAACAGGAGAAACGGAAAAATCATCAAACCATATCACGGAGGAACCTAAGTATGAAATCAGCAAGAAAATTATTTTTGCTTTTACTCATTTTCAGCATATCAATATGCTGCCTTTCCGGCTGCAAAAAATCGGAACTTGATAAAAACAAACCCGTTACGCTTACAATGTGGCACGTTTACGGAGAACAAGCGGATTCGCCGATGAATCGGCTTATTGACGAATTTAACGAGACAGTTGGCATGGAAAAAGGCATTATCGTCAACGTCACGGCAATGTCCAACGCCTCCAAGATAGGCGAAAAACTGCTTGACGCACATAATAAGATTCCCGGTTCCGCCGAAATGCCCGACCTTTTCTTTGCACACAAAAGCAACGCGCTGGAGCTTGGAACGGATTGTTTACTTGACTGGAACGAATATTTTTCCGAAAAAGAGCTTTCGGCATACGTTCCGGGGTTTTTGGAGGACGGAACGGCAGACGGAAAGCTGTCCGTGTTCCCGGTGTCCAAATCCACCCATCTTTTGTTTATCGCCGGCGGTCAGTTTGAACGCTTTTCAGCCGATACGGGCGTTACATATGAAGCACTGTCCACATGGGATGGGTTTTTCGATGCTACCGCGAAATATTATGACTGGTCGGGCGGAAAACCGTTCTGCGCTCTTGATTATCCGCTGCGCGCCATTGAGCTTGCGGCTGCGGAAAGCGGCGCAGGAAATATTTTTGCCGACAACGGATTCTATGACCCGTCAAACGTGATTTTTAAGCAAACCTTCATGAAATTTGCGGATTCGCTTGCAAAAGGGCATATTATGCTTTCAAATCTCTATTCAAACACACAGGTGATGACAGGCGAGGTTGTAGCCGGCATAGGCTCGTCCGCCGCAATTCTTTACTATAATGATACCGTGACATATGAGGACGGAACGAGTGAGCCGATGGATCTGGAGATACTGCCTCTGCCCGCTGAAAACGGAAAAAAGCCGTATATCACGCAATCCGGAGTCGGTCTTTGCTCATATAAAACATCAAGTCAAAAAGCAGAAGCTGCAGTGATTTTTGCCAAATGGCTCACCGAGCCGGAGAGAAATCTTGAGTTCGTATGCCAAACAGGTTATATGCCGGTTACAAACGGTGCGTTTGACAAAATAGACGACTGCCGTTTCAAGACAGCCGATTATGAAAAACTCTATGCAGCCCTAAAAAAAGTTAAGGAAAGCTCGGAGGTTTTGTCAGAACAGCAAAGTCCCGCATATTACAGCAGAGTTTACGCATTTTACGATTATTTAAGAAACGAACAGAAACAATTTATATTAAGCAACACACCGCCCGAAGCACTTGCCGAGGGACTTTGGCAAAAGCTCTGCGAAAAATAGACGGGGGATTGTTATGCAAATATCGGTAAGAAACAAAAGACAATCTATGCAAAAAAAGCTGTTTGGATATATGTTTATCCTGGCTATCGTTTTATTGCTTATATTAGCGGCTTTTCTTTTCCTGTTCGGACGTTTTTCGACAACCGAGGATAAAATATCGGATATATTAAGCCTTCAGATTGAGTTTTTCGACCGTGAAATGACGTCTTACTACAATGATATTACCTTGCGCGGCGCACAGCTTTCCGAAAAAGCCGCACAGCTTACAGAGAAATATCTTAATGCGGAAAATATAGATTTTGGCGGCGTTCAAAATTCTTCTTTGCATATCAACGCTCTTGAGGAACGCTATATTGATTTATTGAAGAACGAGCTTTTAAAGGCAAGCTGTTCCGGTGCTTTTATTCTGATTAACGCATCTCAAACCGGCGCAAGCGGTTCAAAAGCAGGTGTGTATCTTAATCAGGATCTGTTCGGAACAACGGACAAGGAAACAATGCTTCTTTACAGGGGAAATGTGAAGGCTGCAATAAACAAAGGCATTATGCCTCACCGCAAATGGCATTTGGAATTTGACACCGGGGTATTCCCGAATTTTGAAGAAGTTTTTTCGGATACCTCCGGGCCGATTGAAAAAGCCGCTCATATCTGTAATATTATAACGCTTCCCGGAACGTCGGAGCGTATTATGCTTGTAGCGCTTCCTATCAGAGGCGACGGCGGCCGTGTTTACGGCATCTGCGGCTTTGAAGTAAACGAAAGCATTTTTAAGTCCGCACACGCACAACCGTCCACACTTCCGCACATAACCTGCATATTCTCCCGCTCGGACGATAAAGAAATCAATATCAAAGAGGGATTAAGCTGCGGAGCAAAAAACGGATATTTTCTTGCACCTAAGGATTCCCTCAAAATCAAGCCGCTGAAAAAGGGTCTTGTCGCTTTAAAAAATGAATACGGCGCATATATCGGCATGACGAGAAGCACAACTCTTTATTCCGAAAACACGCCTTATTCGGTTACGGTTATGATGCCGTATGCGGATTATTTCGGGCTGGAAACGAAAAACACTGTACAGCTTATACTCATAATTCTGATTTTGGGGTTTGCTGTTTTAAGCCTTAGCCTGTATTTTTCAAAACGATTTATCCTTCCGATAAAAAAATCGCTTGACAAAATAAAGCAATCCGAAAAGACATATTCCGACGAAAGTCAAAGCGGTATTATGGAAATTGACGACCTTTTTGCATTTCTTGCCGGAAAGGACAACGAATATCAAAAAATCTTCGATGAGCATTCCAAAAAAAACGAGAGTCTGCAAAGCGAGATTGAACGCATCAGAACCGAAAACAAGCGTCTGATGAAAGAGCATAAAAATATCATCATACAGGATGATTATGATCATTTCTGTTCGGGTTTACGCAGCCTTACTCCCAAGGAGAGAACAATATTTGACCTCTATCTGGAGGGAAAAACCGTTCCTGAAATTTTACAGATTGCAGAAGTTAAAGAGAGTACGCTTAAATACCATAACGGCAATATTTACAGCAAGCTTGGCGTTTCCTCAAAAAAACAGCTTCTTAATTTTGCGGCACTGTATGCACGGGAAAAACAATAACAGAGCCACACAGCAGAGAATAATTCTCGGTTGTGTGGTTCTTTCATACAGACAGCGAAAGGCATATCAAAATGCTCCTCGCTGTCTTATATTTTTTAATAGCACCTCGGTCTTGCAGCAAAGCCGAAACCGCCGTTTGTTGTGATAACGACATTATTATTACCGCTTGAACAATGGATAACAAGAATATTTCCGGCAGCGTCCTTTCCGGCAACGATTCCGACATGAGATAAATCACCGTAAAAAGCTAAATCCCCGGCTTGAACGCTTTCCCAAGATATTCGGCTGCACTTTGCGATTTGCCCTTTCGTTCCGTGTCCTATGCTTGACGCATTAAACCCGGAATTGATAAAACTCCAAGTAACAAACCCCGAACAGTCAAGTCCGAAAGGTCTTTTCGTCCCGGTCGTTTTACTTCCTTCTGCCGATACTGTTTTCAGCTTGCCCCATTCTGAGTCCCAGCCGATAGCAGACGATTTACCGCCCCAAAAATAATTAACCTTACCTACAAGCGAGCAGGCGGCTTTTATAACTTTCTTTCGTTCTGCGGGCAAAGTATCGGGTAAGTTTTTCAAAATATCCTGTGCAGCTGCGTCTGATACCGCAAGAGACTGCGCCTGAGAAATCAGCACTTTATCTTGTTCCAAAAGCGTATCGAGCGCTTCCTGCTGCTTGCGTGTGAAATGATATTTTTCTATCATTTCCTCTTTTGTTTTCGCCGTAATTGTAATATATACAACTTTCTCATTGGTATCACCGTTTGCAACCGTTTCCGTTCGGGAGGTTATCTCGTGCATATCCCAAAACACATCTTTGAGCTTTTGTTTTTTATCTTCCGTGATAACGACAACATCGAGGGCCGTATCATCTTCCACACCCGCAACCTTTGTCGCAAATATAGCGAGTACCAAGTCCCAATTTGCCTGTTCGCCGATAATTTCGCTGCGGTCGGCTGCTGCGGCATTTTCTATGTCATCGAGTTTGTTTGAAAGCTCCATATTGCACTCGGCAACGATAGCTGAAATGGGAATACTGTCATTATCCGCTGCTTCATCTGAAATAAATATACCGAAAGGACTTGCGGCTATTGCCGCAACCACGATTACAACAATTAAAGCAACCAACAGCACTGCCCAGCCACCGAGTGCGGCAAGTGTGGAAACAATGGCTTTGGTTGCTGCCGCTACCATTTGAGCGACTTTAACCGCAATTTTAACAGCCGCTTTTGCGGTTGCCTTTGCAACCTGTGCCGCCTTTTGTGCCGCTTGTTTTGCCTGTTTTGCGGCTTGTTTAGCTGCCTTTTTCGTAATTTCTTTCTGCGTCTTTGCCGCCCGTTTTGCTGTTTTAACGGTCTTTTTCCTTGCAGATTTGCCTACATAGGAATTGCCTGTTTTTACGGCTTTGTTTGTGCCTTTCAAAAGACTGTCTTTTGTCTTAACCGCCTTTTTTGTCCCGGTCGATATATTTCGGGTAAGGGTATGGGTATTTTGCTTCGGCATTGCTTTTGCTCTGTCGGATGTTTTTATGAGGTCGGACGGAGCTTTGCCGTGTGAGCGTATGTAGCTTTCCTTTGTTTTCGGCAGAGATTTTGAGGGTAAAGAAGTATCAAGCATATTTTCGGAATTAACATTTGGTGCTGACATATCACTTTTGATAAACTCCGCATTTGTTTTCGGCAAGCCCTCGTTATGTATCGGCATATCCGAAGTATGATTTTGCCGTGCTGTTTTTTCAGCTTTAGCTTTTGTTTTCAGTTTTTCCGAAATATATTTTTTCCGTGCGTCCTTTATGGCTTGCTCTTTGGTTTTTGGAGTAGGAGCAGAGGAAACAGAGGTATTCACTCTTGTTTTTGGAGCAATTTCGCTCGGTTTTTGCTTGATACCGTTCTTAACTTCGGCGGTTTTGTGCTGTTTTATGTAATTAGCCTTTGTTTTAACCGTATCCGCTGATTTCTCCGACATATCCGCTTTCTGCGACTTTATATATGCCTCTTTGGTCTTAACCTGTGCGGTAGATTTGCTCTGCACCTTTGGAGTGTTTTCGGGTGCAGACGCTTGTATGCTCTCTTTTGTTTTGGGAGTATGCACGGCTTGTTTGGGTGTGTTCTGCACCTCTGAAATATTGTCATTTTGAGGCGTGTTTGGCACATCGAAATTTTGCCTTGTTTTCACTTGCTGACGGTGTTGCTTCAGTTTATTTTCCGCAAAATGCTTGCCTTTTTGATAAACAGTATCGACGGCGGAATAGTAGGTGTTTTCAACCTGTTCGGTTGCTTCAACTTCGGCTCGCTGCGGTTGTTCCGACTGCCGTGTTTCAAGTTGCTTATCTATGGTATTTTTGATAATCACATCTTTTGACACGGTTTTTATATCCTTGACCGCTTCTTTTGCAAAGCGGTCTGCGGCTTTCGGAGTATTATGAACAGCCTTAGTGGTTGTTTTCGGCTTTGTCTTTATATCTTTTTCGCTCAAAGTATATCACCTCCGGCGTTATTTTTTACTCTTTTTATCCTTATACATTTTCTCATCGGCACGACAGATTATATCGTCAATGCTTTTACTGTATTTTTCGTGGAATCTTGAATAGTCTATTGAAACAGACAGGTTATACAGCTTTTCATTATTGATAAAATATATCGTGTCTTTGAATTGCGATATATACGGCAGCACATTGCTTTCGGATATGCAGACACATTCATCACCGCCGATGCGGTAAATGTCAGCCTTTAATCCGATAGTATCCCGGAGAGCCTTTGCAACGGTCTTTATTGCATCATCACCGCAAAAATGCCCGTAACTGTCGTTTATCTCTTTCAAGCCGTTTACATCGACAACAATAACCGTAATGCGTGAAATGTTTGCGTTAGGCTTTCGGAGCTTTTTTAAGCGTTCCTCATAAGCGTTGCGATTTTGCACTTCTGTCATACTGTCGGTATAGGCAAGCTCAAATAATTTTTCTGTCATTTTGTTTTTCATAGTGTCCTCCTTGCAAAAATTCAGCGGCGGAGTTTTTTCTGCCCCGCCGCATATAATATTACTGCTCATTAATTTTTGTCGACATTAGTTTATAGAGTTCCGTATCGGTCGGAAATTCATTGATAAACGGCACAATGGAACCGCCGACCTTGATAAGTCCCCGTCCTGCTCCGGCGTTGGTGATGTAGCTCATCTGCGTATCGGATATGGATAAAAGCTCCGACAGGTCTTTTCTGTCCGACGGCGCTTGATTTAAGAGCAGCAGAAATTCGCTGTTTGAAAGCATACCTCTTGCTATTTCATTTAACAGATAGTCGGAAATATTCTGCGTAATGCCTGTGAGCAGTCCGCCGTATTTTCTAAACCGTTTCCAGCACTTCAAAAGAAAATCTGCACTGTACGGATTTTTGAAATACAAATGTGCTTCATCGACATAAACACGGGTGTATTTGCCACGCCGTCTGTTTGCCATAACTCGGTTAAATATATTATCAAGCATAATCAAAAGTCCGATAGACTTCATCTGTTCGCCAAGCTCCAAAATATCATACGCAACAATGCGGTTATTTGTATTGACATCGCTCTGATGTGCAAATGCATCAAGCGAGCCTGTTGTAAATATTTCAAGCGATAATGCAAGATCCCCAGCCTCGTCCTCCGGCTGACGGAGTAATTCATTGCGGAAGTCCACCAAAGTCGGCATATACTCCGATTTACCGCTTAAATATTCGCCGTAAACCTTAATTGCACAGCGGTCAATGATTGACTTATCCTTTGCACCGACACCGCCGCCGAGCCTTGAATCATTGCTTTTTAGCAATTGGTCAAACAGAGATATTAAAAACTCTGATTTTATCGACACTGGGTTTTCGTCCATATCAATATCATTGTTTATTTCAAGTGCGTTGATATGATTTTTTGACGATGCGGAAAGCGTGATAACCTCGCCGCCGAGATTTCGTATGAGCGAGCCGTATTCACGCTCAACATCTATGACGATAATATCATCATTAGAAAACAAAGCCGACATCAGAATTTCCATTTTTGCCGCAAACGATTTACCCGACCCGGACACACCGAGAATAAAGCCGTTTCCGTTAAGCAGTAATTTTCTGTTGCACATCAAAAGGTTATGGGAAATAGCATTTATGCCGTAATACAAACCGCCCTTGTCGATTATCTCTTGTGTTTTGTACGGTGATAAAACCGCCGTACTTTCGGTCGTGAGTGTCCGCATTGCCTTTATATTCAGCGTTCAGAAAGGTAATACCGTCTGCATACCGTCCTCCTGCTGATATTTCAGCGTTGCAAAATTGCAGAGATGTTTTCTGCCTATCGACATCAGCGTTTCGGTATCGTTATCGAGCTGCTCCAAGCTGTCTGCAATATGCAAAAGCGTAACCGTTACAAACATCATTCTCTGGTCACGGGTTGTTAAATCGTCAAGAAACTCTTTGATTTCTTTTCGCATTTGCTCCATTTCATACGGAATATTTGCGGAAAAATTATTGTTTTCATTTTGCTTCTGCTGCTATTTGGTTATATCCGTTTCAATGGCAAGCAGCTTTTTCTGAACTATCTTAACCGCTTCATCGGTCGGTATCGGCTGAATAGTGATAGATAACATCATACTCCGTGAAAAGTCGGTTAATTCCGAAATCATACTGTCCTTTAAGAAAGAGGGGTATTCTTTCAAAAACACCGTTCGTGCGTATTTATCGCCGATTTTGATATAGTCTTTCTTAAACTCCAAGCTGTCGGGTGCAATATAGTCTTTGAAATCCGCACCTTTCGCCATAGCTTTTTTGAGGTCAAAATCAAATTCTTCATTTTCGCCCGTTTTGAAAAAGTCATTAAAAATGCGAAGCCTGTCTTTGTAACCAAGCTCCGCTATTTTTGACGATATTTTCGCATAATCTGCTGTTAAATCATTTCCCACACGGGTAAAAAATGTCCTCGCCTCCTCAATGTTCTTCTTTTCGGTTGCAACCGTGATATATTTCTCGTGTACGATATTGTTGCTCTCCGACATTTTATCACAGAGTATGCCGTTGAGTTCTTTTGTGTATTTTCTGTAATTCGGGTTATCGGACGGCGTTGTGATTTGCTCGAACACCTTATTGTGAAGCTGTCGGTTATATATTGTGATTTCAGCCATTGCGTCTGTCGGAAGTCCGTTCAGTATCGCAGAATGGGCAAGAAACATTTGAAGTTGGTCATCATCTGAAGCTACGGCATAGTTTATGTCCGAAAATTTCCACGACTTTGAAAACAGCCGACCTGTGCGAAAAATACCGTCCTTGTATATCGCATCAATCGGTATCGACTGTTGAACTGTCCTTGCAATTTTCCTTTTTTGCTTTTTTATTCGGTTTTTTCTTCCGAACAGATTTAGCATTACCATTGTTAAGTTCCTCCTTTATCATTTCATAAAGATAATTCGTGCTTTCAAATTTTCGCACACCGGCAGCGAGAAATTCAGACCTAAACCACGCTCCGACAAATTCTTCAAAGTTCATACCGTTGTATTTGAAAAAGCCGGCAATGGCGATAGGCGCTGCCGCCACAATACAAAGCCAAGATACCGTTTCTTTGTCGATATAGTTTTTAAGTCCGAAGTATATCCCGACAGCGGCTCCGACCGCAGCAACAGAACAGATAAATTGCCGTGTTGAAAGTCCGAAAAACAGGCTTTCGTGATAGTCCTTTATTTCCTTGTTAATTCGTATCTCCAAAATTGATTACCTCCTCATCTTTCCGGCTCGCTCTTTTTCGGTGTTTTCGGCTGCAAGTCGGTAGGTTTTTCGCCGTTTTCGGGTTTAATGAAATCTATCCGATTTGCCGCATAGAAAGCGTTGGGATTAAGCTGTCTTTGCCAAGAGGCATCACTCGGCGCCCACCGAAAGCCGTTTGCTTTGAGCGTTTCTCTTTGTTCTTTGCTCGGTTTTTCATCAAACAGAAGCTGCAAACGGTTTTTATCCTCATTTATGACAGCTTCGCCGCCATTAAATTTCCAGCCGACAAACTCCGTATTCTGCGTTGCCGTAAGGTTTTCGATACGCTTTTTCAGTCTGCGTATTTCGGCATTGTTATTTGTAAGGCGGTATGACGGAAACGGCTGTTTATCCCACGAATACGCCTGTTTTATATTTTCATCCAGCTTTGCCGCAAGCTCGTCCGAAACGCCCTCACAGCCTACGCAAGTCCCGTTTTTCTTGTAGTAGGCATTTACCTTTTTCATAAATTCCTGTTCTGTTTCGCATTTATGCAGTTTTTCCGTCAGCTTTTCAATAGCCTGTGGGTCATCGCTGCTGATAGCATTATTTTTGTAACTCATATAAAAATCCTCCTTATGTTCCGAATAATTCTTTTACAATTCTGTCTGCTCCTTTAATTAAACCTACCAAAACGAGCATATTAAAAATCACCTCGCCGATATATTTCCATATCATAGTGACGGTTGTAATGCTTGTATCTATCGTCGGCGTACTGTGCGACGCAAATGCGGAGAATATAATGCACGAAAGCACAATAACCGCACCTTCCATGCAAACTCCGACATACGACTTCAAAAATGATTTTCCCATAAACGATGTTGTTTCCCCTGCAAATGAGGAAAGAGGAACGGGAGCTATCGCCGTATAGATATACAGCTTAAAAAATCTGCCGTACACGGTCATAATCATTATGAATGACAGTACCGTTATGAATAACGAGCCGAGTATCGTTACAAGCCAAAGCGGAATGCTCGCCCAAAAGCCTGTGTCCTCGACTGCCTGTTCAATCGCTGCCGGGAGCGTAACAGAAGCTCCGCCAATACCGCCGAGAGAGCCTGCGATTTGTTCCACAATTCCGCCGCAAATGGTGTATATTGCCGTCATTAAGTCCATTGCGTATGTAATTGCCACCTTTGCCGCACAAAAGCGGATAAAATGCTTTAAGGCATATTCCGGTCGCTGAAAGTCACGGAATGATGCTGTGCTTTTGAATATGCTCATAGCAAAAAAGAGGACCAGCAAACCAAGTCCCATGGCTTGCAGTCCTCCGTTTATTCCGGATATAACACCCCATATAGCACCGCCTTTGAAGCTTTGCGGCGAAGTCGTCAAAAGCTGCCATATTTCCGTCATTTTATCATTCCAAGTGGAAAACGCATTTTCGAGGTTGGCTACTGTTCCGCCGTTTTTCGCAACACCGCTGCTCATGGCAACCATATTTTCCTCGGCGATTCCCACATCAATGAATTGCCCTCTCTTGGCATATTCTTCTCTGACTCCTTTTACCATTCCGAGACCCATAGGAGTAGATGCGTTTATAACTACTGCCTTTGGATTTGTATCGAGCAATTCCTTTATACTATCAAATACGGGATCGTCAACTTCCTGTACTTTTACCTTTGGACTCCCGTCCTCTACATTAAACGGTCCTCCCGCATGCCATGACTCCCTGTCTTGTTCCGCATAATGCAACCCCTTTCCTTTTATTGTGTGTATATGTAATACTATCGGATGATCTATATCCTTTACGCTTTTAAACATTTCAACCAGACTTTGCACGTCATGACCGTTGTCTAAATACCTATAATCCAATCCAAACGATTTGAAAATATTATTCGAAGCGCTGCCGCCCGTTTCTCTTAATTCCTTTAACGTTTTATACATGCCACCGTGATTTTCTGCGATGCTTTGATCGTTATCGTTGAGGATAATAATTAGGTTTTTATCGTATTCTCCCGCATAATCCACCCCCTCCAACGCTTCTCCGCCGGACAATGAGCCGTCGCCGATAATTGCGATTATATTACCTTTTGACTGTTGCAGATCCCTGCCCTTTGCCAAGCCCAAAGCTAATGAAACAGATGTTGAAGTGTGTCCGACAGTAAAGATATCGTGTTTGCTTTCCAATGGGTTTGTATATCCGGTTACATCGCCGAAATGTTCGCTGTCTAAAAATGCCTCTTTT
>ERZ827440.2303-NODE-2303-length-17239-cov-6.671031_pt1 | contig 17239 bp, 14 predicted proteins | sample MGYA00519774_ERZ827440 | MGnify/ENA primary metagenome ERZ827440 (study PRJEB31778, sample SAMEA3449302) | human gut metagenome | biome: human gut; feature: human-associated habitat; material: faeces | place: United Kingdom | collected 2010/2012 ... | reverse complement strand
ATCTTTGGTGAACATTTAACTAATGATATGGTGAAATTTCTAAAAATGATTAACATTTTTTCTTTTATTTATTGACTTTATAAACAAAGTCTAGTACAATTTTAATTGGTACATTTATAAAAACCCCACATATAGATTGACTGTGGGAGGTTGATCTATGAGAGAAAGGGAAGAAATTTATGAAAACATTTATGGCAAAACCAGCCGAAATCAAACGTGATTGGTATGTTATTGATGCAACAGGTATCAGTTTAGGTAGAGTTGCAACAAAAGCTGCTAATGTATTACGTGGAAAACACAAAGCAATATATACACCTAATGTTGATTGTGGAGATTATGTAATAGTAATCAATGCTGATAAGGTTAAACTTACAGGAAATAAACTTGATCAAAAAATGTATTATAATCACAGTGGATACACTGGTGGATTAAGAGAAAGAACAGCTAAAGTAATGCTTGAACAATATCCTGAAGAAATGATGGAAAGAGCTATTAAGGGAATGCTTCCTCATAATAGACTTGGTCGTAAAATGGGTAAAAAATTATTTGTTTATAGAGGAAACGAACATAAACATATTGCTCAACAACCAAAAGAAATGAAAGTAGACTAAGGAGGAAAATTATGGCAAATAAAATTTATTATGGTACAGGTCATCGTAAATCTTCAATAGCAAAGGTTAGAATGACATCTGGTAAAGGAAATATCACTATTAATGGTAGAGATGTTAATGAATATTTACCATTTCCAACATTAGTTATGGATTTAAAACAACCACTAGAAGCAACTAATACATTAGATAAATTTGATATCAATGTAGAAGTAAAAGGTGGAGGATTCTCAGGACAAACTGGAGCAATCCGTTTAGGAATTACAAGAGCATTATTAGAATATGATAAAAATACAGATCCATCAAGCGAAACTTCATTTAGAAGAATATTAAAAGCTAAAGGATTTATTACAAGAGATTCAAGAATTAAAGAACGTAAGAAACCAGGTCTTAAGAAAGCACGTAAGGCACCACAATTCAGTAAACGTTAATATTGCAAAAAAAGAGCACATATATATGTGTTCTTTTTGTTATGTTTAAGTAAAATAACTAAAATATTACTCTGTCAATTTATCTTTAGTAATATAACCAATAACAACTCCATTAGATACAAAGTATAATTTGTCATTGAAAGAAAGATTATGACCAATAAGATAATTTTTACATTCAGAAATTATAGTATTTTCTTTCTTTCTTCTTGTATTAATGTCACTTGCAAATTCATACTTATTATCTAAAAATAAATAAATATAATTTTTATTTAAAACTCTAAATCCATTAAACATATTATCACCATTAATATGTTGTTGATAACTTTAAATTTTATACATTAATATTCAAAATATCTATTTTTTCCTTTATCATTACATTCTTTTCCACTGGTTAAAGATAAATTTAAGAATACATCATTTAATATTTTTATATCTTTATTTTCAAATAAAACTTCATTAACTTTATTAATCATATAAACTGCATTATCCACAGCATTGTTATATAAATCAATAAATGATTCAGTATAAATTTCATTATTATATCTTGGATGACACCATTCATTATTACATAAATTTAAGTAATAATCATTTTTATTTAATTTATAAGAATAAGTAATAGGATAAAAATCTTTAATACTTCTTGGATGAAGTTTATCAATAAATCTATATAATTTATTCTTTATTCCATGAGGATCATATCTTAAAAAATGATATGAGTGTTTCATGAAAAATAAACCTTGTTTATAATATGTGGATAACTTTTTAAAACCATATGTTTTATCAAAAGTATAATCAATTACTGTGGATAAATCCTTAGAAATTTTATTGTTATTAAAACAAAATTTGTGTATTTTAAATTTATTAGGTTTTATATTTTCATGATAGTTAATCATATATGCATCAATATAACTTTCAATGTCACTATGCTTTGAATTATATTTATATGTATCTTTTTTCTTTTTATTAAATATACCTGCTTTATGTATTACATAAGGATGCACTTTTGTATCCAGTGCATAATGCATTATATAACCATATAAAAAAGTAAGTACATCATTATTATTTTCTAAATTATTTTCTTTTATATAAGAAACCATATTTATAAAAAAATCTCTAGTATTATGTTTATGAACATAGTTACCAATTTTTTTAACCTTTTTAAAGTTTTTATAATTAATTGAGAAAAATAATATATCTGGTCCTTGTGAATAAGTTTTTAAGTTTTCTTTATAATTTTTTAGTCTTTCCTTTAATTTATCATCAAACTTATTATATACATCTAATGCAAAATATGCATGAGTTATTGTTCCTGCCATACTATCACCATAAATATTATAACAAATTTTTTATTATTATATTTAAATATTAATTAATTTAATGTGTAATTTTTATAAGAGATATAATTGTGACTAAATAGGGAGAATAGAGTATGAAAAAAATTGTACTATTCATAATTATGATTTTAATTATAATTCCAAGTAAATGTTTTGCTTTTGAAAATAGTTATATGAATAGTCAATTTACATCAACTGGGACTGCATACATTGGGGAATCATTAGGTGATCCATTTATCATATATGACGATGGTTATTATTATGTATATGGTACAGGTTTATTTAATGGTAAAAAAACAAAAAATTTTAATACTTGGAAAAAAACAAATGATAAAACTTCATACGATTTTGTTAATAGGGAAAAGTTTTGGGCACCAGAAGTATTTAAATATGGTGATTATTATTATAAAGTTTTCTCATCATTTGAAAAGGGAACTGATGTTGCAACTATAGGAATTGCTTCATCAAAAAGCTTAAATAGTAGTTTTAATATAAAAACATATGATATTCTTAGTAATAAATTTAGTAATTCTGTTATTGATGCAGATATTTTAATTGATGGTGATAATCAATATCTATATTTTGCTGAAGATCAAATAAATAAAAATGGTACACCTATAAGTAGTATATATGGAGTTCAAATAAAATTATCTAACGGAGATTGTTCTGTAATTGGAAACGTAAAACTTTTGAAAGAACCAGATACTGATTCTGAAAAAAAATCATATAGTTCAACAGGTAGATTATGGAATGAGGGTCCTTCAGTTATAAAAAATAATTCTAAATATTATTTAATGTATTCTTCGAATTATTGGGCAAGTTCCGATTATAATGTATCATATGTTGTCAGTGATTCCCCATTAGGTCCATTTAAACGACCTGAGGGATCAAATGTTTTATTAAATTCAACTGAAAATTCTATAGGACCAGGACATAATAGTGTTTTTAAATCACCTACAGGAGAATTATATACGGTATATCATATAAAAGACATTACATCAACAAAGAGTACTTGGGAAAGATCATTAGCGTTTGATAGATTGGGTTTTATTGGAGATAAATTATTTGTAAATGGTCCAACGTATTCAAGTGTTCAATCATTGCCATCTGGAATAAATAATTATAATATTGTTAAATCATCATATAATAACACTCCAAGTTTATTTAATATTATAAATAATTTTTCAAATATAGGTGGTTCCTATTCTGTACAAAAAGATTATAAGATTAATGCTGTATTTAATGAATCAAAAAGAATTAAGAATATAAATATTTATCCAGGAAAAAATGTAAAAGAATCTGTTGAATACAATGTAAATATTTGGATAAATAATGTTGATGTTGGTAATAAAAAAATTGTATTAAAACCAAATCAAATATGCAGTATTTCTCTTATTGGAAATTATAATGTAAATAATATTTCATTATCATTTTCAAATAATATATCATTATCAGAAATCTCTTTTTTAGCAGATAATGAAAAAAATATTTCAATTAATACTAAGCCAGCAAAACTTTTATATATAAAGGATATAGATAATTTAGATGTTTTAAAAGGAAAAATTAATATAAATTATTATAATACATCAACATCAAAAGTTATTGATATTACACCTAATATGGTAAGTGGTTTTGATAATAAAAAAATAGGTAAACAAACTTTAACTATAACTTATGGTAAATTTAAAACAACATATGATGTTGAAGTAATTGAAATAACTTGTAATGAAAAATATAAAATAAATAATGAAAAAGGGTATATATATACAGGATTAGATAAAGATGGTAATACAATATTATCAAATTTGAAAATAAATGGTGGAGAAGGAACGTTAGAGATAAAAGATAATAAAGTACTTATTAAGAATAATAATGAAGTAATAAGAGAATATAAGTTATTAAATATAACAAAAACCAATTATGATTTAAGTAGAGAATATATATATACAAAAATAACAGATTTTGATATATCAAAAATAACAACAAATTGTGAATTAACAAATGTAAATAATACGTTAGAAATAGGATATGATGGAGAAGTATTTAATACATATAAGATAGTAAATATAAAAAGTGATTATAAAATATATGGAAAATGGATATATATAGTAGGTGAATTTGATATAAATAAAATAATTCCAACAAATGCGACATTAACAGATAATAAAGGAATATTAGAAGTAAAATATAATAATGAAATAATAGATAGTTTAACAGAATTAAAAATAGACTTTGGATCTTTAAAAGTAAATAAAGACAAAATAGTACCAGGAGAAATAAAAGAATATACAGAATTTATGAAAAATATCAAATCAGATAATTTAGAAGTAAAATTATATAAAGGTACTACATTAATAACAAAAGGTAATATAGAAGAAGGAATGACACTGAAGGTAATAAGTTCTGAGTATGGAGAAATAATGACATATACATTAACAAAAGAATATGTAGATGTAAGTAAATTAGAAATAGATGAAAAGAATTATATAAAGAAATATAATGTAGGAACAACATATAAAGAAATATTAGATAATATAGAAACAAGTGGAAGTGTAAAGTTTATGGATAATACTGGAAAAGAACTAGAAAATAGTGATATAATAAGAACGGGAAGTAAAGTAGTAATAGAGTTAAGTACAGAAACAAAAGAATATACAATAGTAGTATATGGAGATATAAATGGAGATGGAAAAATAACAATGTCGGATCTAGTAAAAAGTGCGAACTATTTAATAGATGAAACAATAATAAGTGAAGATTGTTATAAAGAAGCCATAGACGTAACAAAAGATGGGAATATAAGAATGAGTGACATTATAAAACTTTCTAATATATTAATAGGAGGAAATCAATGAAAAAGAAAATAAGTATAATAATTTTATCTATAGTAATAGGAGTAATAAGTATTATTGGTGTTATTTCTGCAAAGGCAAATGATAATGGTATAAGTATAACTATTAATTGTCCAAGTATTGCGACTGCGGGTGCTCAAATAAATTGTACAATTAATTCTTCATCAAACATTTCATTAGCGGGTGTATTTGCCAAATACAACTTTAGTACAGGTATTTTATTTAATAATTTAACAACAGCTAATGGTTTTACTAATCCAAGTGGTTCTAATAGTACTGGATTTACAATTATGAATACTAATGGATTTAGTGGAAATGTTACTTTAGGAACTTTACAAGTAACTATTCCTAGTAATGCAACATCTAATCAAATTTACAAAATAGGTCTTACAAGTATAAATCCTTCAGATGTTAATTATAATGATTATTTCTTACAAGATGTAAGTTCTGATGTTAGAATAATATCTAATAATGACAAATTATCATCATTATCCATAACTGGAGGATCAATAAATTTCAATACAGATACATTAACTTATAGTACAACTATTGATAGTAGTAGTGCTACTATAAGTGCAACTGTTGCTGATTCTAATGCAGTAGTAACAGGTACAGGAAATGTTTCATTAAATTATGGTAATAATACATTTAATATTACTGTAAAAAGTGAGGCTGGTACTACAAGAACATATACAATAAATGTAAATAGACCTGATAATAGAAGTACAAATAATAATTTATCTTCACTTTCCGTTGATATAGGTAATATATCATTTAATAAAAATACAACTTCTTATAAACTAACTACTAAAAGTTCATCTGTAAATATAAGTGCATCTAAAGAAGATTCAAGGGCAAGCATTACAGGTGATATTGGAAGTAAAGGATTAAATATTGGAACAAATACATTTAGGATAAATGTAGTAGCGGGAAATGGTAGTACTAAAACATATACAATAACAATTGTAAGAGAAAGTGATCAAAAACAAGATACGACACTAGGTAATAAAAATAGTAATAACAATTTATCATCATTATTTGTAACAAATACTAATATTGTATTTGATAAAAATACAACAGTCTATAATTTAACAACAACAGCAAATTCAACTTATATAAGTGCTTCAAGAGAAACAACAACTGCTACAATTACAGGTGATACAGGTAAACACGATTTGAAAGTAGGTAAAAATCAATTTATTATAAGAGTTATTGCTGAAAATGGTAGTAAGAAAACATATACTATAAATATTACAAGAGAAGAAAGTAAAAGCAATAATAATTATTTAAAATCATTAACACTAAGTAATGGAAATATTAATTTTAAGAAAACAACAACAGAATATAATATAGATGTTACTAAAGACATTGATAAAATAACTATAGAGGCTACTTTAGAAGATTCAAAATCAAGTTTTGAAAATGGATTTGGTCCAAGAACATCAAATTTATTATTAGGGAATAATACTATATATATAAAAGTAAAAAGTGAAAGCGGACAAGTTAAAACATATACTTTAAATATTAATAGAGATGATGGAAGAGATAGTGATTCTTCATTAAAAAATATAAAATTAAGTAGTGGTAAGTTAAAATTTAATAAAGATACATTAGAATATAAGGTAACTGTAGAATATAATATAGATAAAATGCAAATAGAAGCTACACCTAATTCAGAAAAAGCAAAAGTAACCATAAATGGTAATGATAATTTACGTGTTGGAGATAATGTATTTAAAATAAATGTAGAAGCAGAAAATGGTAAAGTTACAATTTATTCTATTAATGTTGTAAGAAAAGAACAAGGTGAAAAAATATCAAATAATAATAGTATTAAATCAATAACTATTAAAAATCATAGTATTGATTTTAAGAGCAATGTATATAAATATACAATAAAAGTAAATGAAAAAGAATTAGATCTAACAATTACTTTAGATGATGAAAATGCAACATATAAAATATTTGGTAATGAAAATTTAAAAAATGGTAGTGAAATAAAAATTAAAGTAACTGCAGAAAATGGAGAAGAAAAAACATATACACTTGTAATAAAAAAATCTAATTTAGGATTAATTATAGGTATAATATGTATAATAGCTTTAATTGGTTCAGGAATAGGAACATGGATATTCTTTAAAAATAAGAAGAAACCAAGTATAGAAACATTTGATGCAAATGATTTTAATCAGACCACTATTAATGATTTACCAAAAAGTTTATATGATATACCATCATCACAATCAGATGTAAATAATAATACAAGCAATTAAAAGAAGAATTTAAAAAATAAATTCTTCTTTTCTATTTAATTAATGGTTAATCTATGGTACAATCATATTAAAGTAGGAGCGTTTTATATGAGTAGAAAAAGGGCAATAACGTTAATAGTAATTTTAAGCTTTATATTATCAGGATTACTATTTATAAATTATAATATGACAAGACCAACAAAATTAAATAAGATAATAGCAAGTAAATCTGGTGCGCCAGCAGATAGTGCATTTGATGATCCAGAATTTTATGATTGTATACATATGCGTTATAATAATGAGTTTAGTTTTAATGACCCAATTCCTTATAATACAAAATTAAGCGATAAACAGTTAAGTACAATAACTGAACTTTCTTGTGACCATCACAACATAAAATCAATAAAAGGAATAAATAAATTAACAAATTTAACAAAATTAAATGTAAGTTATAATAGCTTAACAACACTAGATGTAAGTAAAAATACATTCTTAACAGAATTATATGCAGATAATAATAGCTTAACATCACTAGATGTAAGTAAAAATACATCCCTAACTAAATTATATATAAATAATAATGAATTAACAGAACTAGACGTAACCAAGAATATAGCTTTAACCAGTTTAGATGTAGGTAACCACGATCTTGAATATGCAAATGAAAATAAATTAACAGAACTAGATGTAAGCAACAATACAGCTTTAACTTATTTAGCTGCAAAAGATACTAAATTAACAACACTAGATGTAAGCAACAATAAAGCTCTAACTTATTTAGATGCATGTTCCAACAACATAACAACCTTAGATGTAAGCAACAATACAGCTTTAACCTATTTAAATATTTCCGGTAATAACTTAACAGAACTAGATGTAACCAAGAATACAGCTTTAACCAGTTTAGATGTAGGTAGTCACAAGCAAGAAAATGAAAATAAATTAACAGAACTAGATGTAAGCAATAATACAAAATTAACAGATTTAGATGTTTCCGCTAATAAATTAACAGAACTAGATGTAAGTAAAAATACAGCTTTAACAGACTTAAATGTGGTCGTTAACCGCTTAACAGAACTAGATGTAAGCAATAATACAAATTTAATTTATTTAAATGTAGGGTATAATAGCTTAACAACACTAGATGTAAGCAAAAATCTTGTTTTAACAGAATTAAATGCAGCTTGGAATGTATTAAGAACAATAGACGTAAGTAAGAATACAAATTTAACCGAATTAAACTTAGATACCTCTTTCCTAGATACACTAGATGTAAGCAATAATACAAATTTAACTTATTTAAATGTAGGGTATAATAGCTTAACAACACTAGATGTAAGTAAGAATACAAATTTAACTTATTTAAATGTAGATGAGAATAACTTGACAACGCTAAATGTAAGCAATACAAGATTAAGTAGTTTAAGGTTGACTGGGATATCAAACTTAACAAAATTGAATGCAAATAATAGTTCATTAGAATCAATAGAAGGGTTAAATACACTAACAAAATTAACAGAGTTAGATTTATCAAATAATAAAATATCATCATTAAATGTATCAAAATTAACAAATTTAAAGACATTAAAAATATCTAATTATAGTAAAGGATATGATGCAGTATTAAAGACTATTACATTACCATCAAAGAATGTAAAAACAGGAGAATATTTATTAGAAAAATTAAGTATAGGAAATAATCTTCTAACAGGTAAATTAAATTTAACGAATTATACAAAATTAACAAATTTATATGTATATGGAAGTAAAATAACAGAAATAGTATTACCAAAAACAGGGACATTAAAAACAATATCAACCGCAGGAAGTCAAATAAAAACATTAGATTTAAGTTATACACCAGGATTAACAACAATAACAATAGATTCAAAAGTATTAGAGACATTAAATTTAAGTAATATAACAGAATTAAATAAAGAATCATTAACAACAATAGTAAAAAGTGTACCAAATATAAAAAGTTTGTCATTAGGAAATAATAAGAGTTTAACAGGTATATCATTATTGAATGATGAACAAAATAGTCAATTAGAAAGAATAGTAGTGCATACAAGTAGTAAAGATGAAAATGATAATTTAACATGGATAACAATAAATAATTATCCAAAATTAAAAACAATGACATTAGGAAACCTAAGAAAGCTAAAAGGATTAGGTTTATCAAATAATGCATTAACATTAATATCAAATTTAAATACAAAAGGTTATTTGCCAAGTATAACAAATATAAACTTAAATAAAAATAGTTTTAAAAGTTTAGATGTATCAAATTTAACAAGTTTACAAACATTAAAAGTAAATCAACAAAGAGATGAAAATAAAAATAAATGTTTTAGTAGTATAACATTACCAAAAAGTAATAATTTATATCAACTAGAAGTATCAGATAACAAATTAGAAACAATAGATTTGAGTGGATTATCAGGATTAAAGCAAATAGATTTGAGTTTTAATACATATAATTTAGGAACAAAGATAGTAAAATCTGGTGAAAGTTTTGATATAACAAAAGCACTCGATAGTATAAAAGTAAATACAAACTCAATTATAAAGAAAGAATATAACTGTGCATATTTAAATGATGAATTAGTAGATAATCCAAAAAAAATAACACTAACAGAACCAGGGACATATAAATATGAAGTAAATTTTGATATATATGGAGAAACAGGAGGAGGAGTTTCAGGAATATATACAGTAAAAGTAAGTGATATAGATTTAGATATAAAAACAGATTATAAAATAAGTGATGAGAATAAGTATATATATACAGGATTAGAAACAGATACAAATAAAATAATAAATAAAATAACATTGAGTGATGGATATGAAAAAGAAATAAAAGATAATAAATTAATAATAAAGAAGAATAACAGTAAAGTAAGAGAATATACAATAATAAATATAATAGAAAGTCCATCAAATGAAAAAAATTATAATAAATATTTATCAAAGGATTATATATATACAAAGATATCAGAATTTAATAAAGATAATGTAAGAACAAATATAGAAAATCAAGAAGGAATAACAAAGGAAGTAGTAAATACAGGAAATGTATATGAATTTATAATAAGTTATAAAGGAGAAGAATTAAAAACATATAAGATATTAACAATAATAAATAATAAAAAAGAAAAATATGAGATAGGGAAATATTTATATGTAACAGGAGAATATAATGAAGGAGAAATAGAAGTAACGAATGGAACAGTAGAAGAAGAAAAAAATAATTTAAAAATAATATATAATGATGAAGAAGTAGATAATATACCAGAGTTAAAAATAAATTTTGGAGAGTTAAGTGTTTCAAAAGATAAAATAGTGTTAAAAGAAGGAATAACATATGAAGAATTTATGAAAAATATAACATTAATAAATTTAACAGCAAAACTATATAAAGGAGAAACATTAGTAACAAGTGGAAATATAGAAGAAGGAATGATATTAAAAGTAAGTAATCAAGAAGGAGAAATAAAAAAATATACAATAACTGATGAATTTATAAATGTTGATGAATTGGAAATAGATGAACATGGATTTGTAAGTAAATATGATTCAGGAAAAACATATCAAAAAATACAGGATGACATAGGCACAAGTGGAAGTGTAAGCTTTGTAGATGCGGAAGGAAAAGAACTAGAAAATAGTGATATAATAAGAACAGGAAGTAAAGTAGTAATAAGTACAGAAGATGAGAGTCAAGAATATACAATAGTAGTATATGGAGATATAAATGGTGATGGAAAAATAACAATGTCAGATCTAGTAAAAAGTGCGAACTATTTAATAGATGAAACAATAATAAGTGAAGATTGTTATAAAGAAGCCATAGATGTAACAAAAGATGGAAATGTACGAATGAGTGACATTATAAAACTTTCTAATATATTAATAGGCAGTAATTAAAAAAGAATTTAAAAAAATAAATTCTTTTTTTATATAAATCATTTAAAAAAATACTAATTTCTGATAAAATAGAATAAGTGATTAATAGTTAAGGATGTGTTTTAAATGGGAAAGATTATATCATTAGTAAATCAAAAGGGTGGCGTAGGTAAAACAACAACAAGTATAAATTTAGCAGCATCTTTAGGTATATTAGGTAAAAAGACTTTATTAGTTGATTTAGATCCACAAGGTAATGCAACAACTGGTGTTGGTATTGAAAAAGGAGATTTAAAGGTAAGTCTTTATGATGCATTAATTGATGCGGTTGAACCTAGTAAATCTGTTAAGAAAACCAAGTTTAAAAATCTTGATTTAATTCCATCTTCGATGAAACTTGCTGGTATCGAAATAGAATTTGTTGATAAACAGCATTCTGATCCAACATTTTCAAAAGGATCACAATTAAAAAGAGTATTATATGAAATAAGAGATAATTATGATTATATATTAATTGATTGTCCACCATCACTTGGTGTACTAACAGTTAATGCTTTGACAGCATCAGATTCAGTATTAATTCCAGTACAATGTGAATATTTTGCACTAGAAGGAATAATGCAACTTTTAAATACTATAACTCAAGCAAGAAAAAATTTAAATCCAAAATTAGAAATAGAGGGTGTCGTTTTAACAATGCTTGATTCAAGAACAAATTTAGGACTTGAAGTTGTTGAAAATGTAAGAGGATTCTTTAGAGAAAGAGTTTATGATACAATAATACCAAGACTTATAAGATTAACAGAGGCGCCAAGTCATGGTAAACCAATCGCAAATTATGATCCTACAAGTAGAGGAACAGAAGCATATATAAATTTGGCAAAGGAGGTTATTGCTAGAAATGAATGATAAGAGAAAAGCTTTAGGAAGAGGTTTAGAACAATTATTTAATGATGAAGGTTTAAACTTTGATACAATAGAAAATTCAATTATAGAAGAAGCAAAAACAAATGATCAAATAGTAGAAATAGATTTAAGTGAATTAAGAGCAAATCCATATCAACCTAGAAAAAACTTTGATGAAGAAGCACTAAATGAACTAGCATCATCAATCAAAGAACATGGTGTATTTCAACCTATTATCGTAAAAAAGAGTATAAAAGGTTATGAAATAATAGCAGGTGAAAGAAGATTTAGAGCATCTAAATTAGCAGGAATGCAAACTATACCTGCGATAGTTAAAGATTTTTCAGATGAAGAAATGATGCAGATTGCATTACTTGAAAACTTACAAAGAGAAAATTTAACTTCAATAGAAGAAGCAAAAGCATATAAATCAATAATAGAATCTATGAATATTACTCAAGATGAACTTGCTAAAAAAGTTGGAAAAAGCAGAAGTCACGTAACAAATATACTTGGTTTATTAAAACTACCAGCTTCAGTACAAGATATGGTTTTATATAATAAATTATCAATGGGACATGCTAGAGTACTTAGTAAATTAGATGATCCAAAAACAATAGAAGATTTAGCACAAAGAGTAATTACTGAAGACTTAAGTGTTAGAAAACTTGAAAGTTTAGTATACGATAATGAAGAAAAAGAAGTAAAGACTAAAAAAAGTTCAAATAATGAATACAAATATATGGAAAATTTCTTAAAAGAAAAACTTGGAACAAATGTAAAAATAAATAACAATAAAATATCAATTAAATTTTCAAATGTACAAGATTTAAATAGAATTTTAGAAATAATGAATATTGATATTAATGAATAATAGGAGGCAAATATGACTATATTTGGAATAGAAATATCTGATAAGATATATTTACCTATATTTATTATATTAGGTGCGTATGTACTTGATATGATTATTAATAAAATATTAAGTTTAAGAATAGTTATTAATAAAAATTTAACTAAACATGAACAAAGAAGTAGAGAAACAGTACTTATGATGTGTAAAAACATTATTAAAGTATTAATTGCAATTGTTGCAATATTGTATATACTTCAGGTATATGGTGTAAATACTAGTGCGTTAGTTGCAGGAGTAGGGGCATTCAGTTTAGTTATTGGTCTTGCTTTTCAAGATGTATTAAAAGACTTACTTGTAGGAGCAACTATAATACTTGAAAGTCAATTTGCAATAGGTGAAATAGTTGAAATAAATGGTTTTAAGGGTGAAGTTATATCATTAACACTTAAAACAACTAGATTAAAGTCATATAAAGGTGAAGTAAAAATAATTGCTAATAGAAATATTGGTGAAATAACTAACTATAGTTTAGATAATGTTCTTGTTAGAGTAATTGCATCTGTTTCATATGAATCAGATAATAAAAAGGTAGAAAAAGTATTAAATGAACTAATAGAAAAATTAAATACAAGTATACCTGAACTTAAAAGTAAGATAACTATTGAAGGAATCGATTCATTATCTGATTCATCAGTAGATTATTTACTTACAGCAAAATCATCTGTTAAAAATGAATTTGTAGTAAAGAGAAAATTATTAAAAGAAATAAAAAATGCATTTGATCAAAATGGTATTGAAATACCATATCCACAAGTAGAGGTACACAATGAAAAATGAGTATAATGTAGGAACAAAAGTAATAATGAAAAAAGGTCATCCTTGTGGAACTAACCTTTGGGAAATCACTAGAGTTGGCGTTGATATAAAATTAAAATGTATAAATTGTGGAAGAATGATAATGATGCCTAGATATGAATTTAATAAAAAGATTAAAAAAATAGTGGAGGATTAGTATGGATAAAGAAAATAAAAAAGGTGAGTTACATCCAGTTTGGTTTTTTGTTATATTATCTGTTATAATAATAGTATTAAGTGCAATTTTATCTTTCTTTGGTTTTCAAGGAACTCAAACTGATGTGTCACTTGGTTCATCATCAACATCCCTTTTAACTGTAGAATCATTACTTAGTGGTAGTAGTATAAAATTTATAGTATCAGAAAGTATAAATAACTTTCTTAAATTTACACCTCTTGGAACAATAATTATTGGTCTTGCCGGTGTGGGATTAATGATAAAAACTGGATTATTAAAATCAATATGTAAAAGATTAAATAAAATAATACCAAGAAAAACAATGTTTTTTACATTTTCATTATTATGTATAATAATGGGATTTAGTGTTGATTTTTCATTTGTAATAATGATACCTGTCGCAGCAATATTATTTACAGAATATAAAAGAAGCCAAGTAGTTGGTATGACAATGGCATTTGCGAGTGTTGCAGCAGGAGCAAATATAAATATATTTTTAACATCTATAGATTATAGTTTGATAGAACTTGCTAAATCATCAGTAAATTTAGTAGATTCAAACTATTCATATGGATATACTGGTAACTTATTCTTTGTTGTAATATCAAGCTTATTACTTGCATTAGTTATATCTATAATAACTGAAATAATTGCAAGAAAAAAACCAGTTAGAATTGGAACAGAAGAACTTGAAATAAGTGAAAAACTAGATAAAATTGGATTTAAAAAATCATTATTAGCATTTGTAATTATGTGTGTTTTACTTGTATATGCAATCATTCCAGGACTTCCTTTATCAGGATTCTTACTTGATTCATCGCAAAATATGTATATTAATAAATTATTTGGTGCTAATTCACCATTTGTAAAAGGATTTTTATATATTGCATCGCTAATATTCATAATATGTGCATTTATATATGGTACTGCTACTAAACAAATTAAAAATGGAAAAGATATGATAAAACATATACAAAGCAGTTTAAATGGACTTGGTGAAATGTTATTACTTATATTTGTTGCATCACAGTTTATTGCATTATTCAAATATACTAATATTGGTAATGTTGTTACAGTTAATTTATTTAATTTAGTAGCAGATATAAAACCATCATTTATAATTTTATTATTATTATCATTTGTAGTAATAGCAATTTCTAATATATTTGTTCCATCATTATCAACAAAATGGACATTATTTGTTCCAAAGATGATGCCACTATTTATGAAATCAAATATAACACCAGAATTTACTGGAGCGATGTTCCGTTTAGCGTCATCAGTAACAAATATAATTTCTCCAATATTTTCTTACTTTGTTGTATATTTAGGATTTATTGGTTTATATAGTAAAAATGATTTTACAATAAGAAAATGTTATAAAATGTTAATGCCATATTTTATCGCAATATTGATTTTATGGTTATTTATAGTATTTGGTTGGTATGTATTAAAGGCACCTATTGGTCCAAATGTATTCCCAACAATATAAAATATTTAAGAATTTACTTAAATATTTTTTTTATATATGTTATACTATTAAGGAAGAAAGAGGTAATAGTATGAGTTTAAAGGCAGGAATAGTAGGCCTTCCAAACGTAGGGAAGTCTACATTATTTAATGCAATTACAAAGAAAAATATATTAGCAGCAAATTATCCATTTGCAACAATTGATCCAAATGTTGGTGTCGTTGTTGTTCCAGATAAAAGATTAGAAGTATTAGAAAAAATGGTTACACCAGAAAACGTTGTACCAACTTCATTTGAATTTACTGATATTGCAGGTTTAGTTAAAGGTGCATCAAAAGGTGAAGGGTTAGGTAATAAATTTTTATCACATATAAGAGAAGTAGATGCTATATGTGAAGTAGTAAGATGCTTTGACGATGCAAATATTACTCATGTTGAAGGTAGTACTGATCCAATAAGAGATATTGATATAATAAATCTAGAATTAATATTTGCAGATTTAGAAGTAATTAATTCAAGAATTGGTAGAATAGAAAAAAAAGCTATATCAACAAAAGATAAAGATGCATTATTTGAACTTGAATTAATGAAAAAAATAAAAGATGCTTTAGAAAAAGATATACCGGCAAGAAGACTAGAATATACTGAAGATGAAGAAAAAGTTATAAAATCATTTAATTTATTAACTAAAAAACCAGTAATATATGTTGCTAATGTACTTGAAAATGAAATAAATGAAGAAAACGATTATGTAAAAAAAGTAAGAGAATATGCTTCAAAAGAAGGATCAGAAGTGATTACATTATGCGCTAAAATGGAAAGTGAACTTAGTGAACTTAATTATGAAGATAAATTATTATTCTTAGAAGAACTTGGAATAAAAGAAAGTGGTCTTGATAAACTTATAAGAGCTGCATATTCATTATTAGGTCTTGCTACATTCTTTACTGCTGGGCCTAAAGAAGTAAAAGCGTGGACATTTAAAAAAGGTATGAAAGCACCGGCATGTGCAGGTGTAATTCACAGTGATTTTGAAAGAGGATTTATAAAAGCAGAAGTTATATCATTTGAAGATTATAAAACATATGGTGGAGAAAAAGGCGCAAAAGAAAATGGTAAATTAAGACTTGAGGGAAAAGAGTATGTAATGCAAGATGGAGATATTTGCGTATTTAGATTTAATGTATAGTAAAAGGAGAGTTTAAAACTCTCCCTTTATTTTTACATAATACCAAACACCACCAGCAACAATTAATAATCCGAATATTGATGCATACACATATGTGTTACTTCTTTTTATTTCATCAACTTTTGTATCAGAATATGTTGGTATATCCATTCCATCATAACTATCATTAGGATATTTTTTTTCTTCATCCACTTGCATAAAAGAAAGAACTATGCTAATGATAACTGGAATTAATAATAATAAAATTGTATATTTAATTACTTTTTGTTTCATTTATATCAATCCTAACTAACTAAAAGTATATCATTATACTTTATTTTATGCAATATATTAAGGGAAAAAGTGTTAATCATTTTTAGAAATTTCACCATATCATTAGTTAAATGTTCACCAAAGAT
>ERZ827440.2300-NODE-2300-length-17243-cov-6.073831_pt1 | contig 17243 bp, 12 predicted proteins | sample MGYA00519774_ERZ827440 | MGnify/ENA primary metagenome ERZ827440 (study PRJEB31778, sample SAMEA3449302) | human gut metagenome | biome: human gut; feature: human-associated habitat; material: faeces | place: United Kingdom | collected 2010/2012 ... | reverse complement strand
CCGGAGGTCGACGCCGTATTCCGACTTCATGCGGTACTGGAACACGTCAAATTGCAGCGTGCCGACGACGCCGACGATGACCTCCTCCATGCCGGAGTTCGGCAGCTTGAAGATCTGGATCGCGCCCTCCTGCGCAATCTGCTCGGTGCCCTTGATGAACTGCTTGCGCTTCATCGAGTCCTTCGGACTCACGCGTGAGAAATGCTCCGGCGCAAACGTCGGAATACCGCCGAATTTGAACTTCTTGCCCGGCACGGTGATCGTGTCGCCGATGGAGAAGATGCCGGGATCGAACACGCCGATGATGTCGCCCGCGTAGGCTTCCTCGACGATCTCACGCTCCGACGCCATCAGCTGCTGCGGCTGGGAAAGGCGCATTTTCTTGTTGCCCTGCACGTGATAATATTCGCGGTCGCGCTCAAACTTGCCGGAGCAGATGCGCATAAACGCCAGCCGGTCGCGGTGGGCCTTGTTCATGTTCGCCTGAATTTTGAAGACGAACGCCGAGAAATCTGGATCGAACGTGTCGATCTCGCCGCAGTCGGCCACACGCGGCAGGGGCGGCGGCGTCATGCGGAGGAATTCCTCGAGGAACGGCTCCACGCCGAAATTCGTCAGCGCCGAGCCGAAGAACACCGGTGACAGCTGTCCGTGGCGCACCTCGTCCATGTCAAATTCGCGCCCCGCGCCGAGCAGCTCCACATCGTCGCGCAGCTGCGCATGCCGCCGCTCGCCGAGGATCTCCGTGACCTGTGGATCGTCCAGCGTGACAGCCAGCTTGTCCGCGCGGTTCTTGCCGGACACACCGGAAAACAGCAGCAGCTGCTCCCCTCTCCGGTCATACACGCCCTGAAACTCCTTGCCGGAGCCGATGGGCCAGTTGCAGGCATAGGTCTCGATGCCGAGCTCGTTTTCCAGTTCGTCCAGCAGCTCGAACGGGTCGCGCGCCTCGCGATCCATTTTATTGATAAAGGTGAAGATCGGGATGTGGCGCATCGCGCAGACCTTGAACAGCTTCCGCGTCTGCGGCTCGACGCCCTTGGCCCCGTCGATGACCATGACGGCGCTGTCCGCCGCCATCAGCGTGCGGTAGGTATCCTCGGAAAAGTCCTGATGGCCCGGCGTGTCCAGAATGTTGATGCAGAAGCCCTCATACTGGAACTGCATGACCGACGACGTGACCGAGATGCCGCGCTGCTTTTCAATTTCCATCCAGTCCGACACCGCGGCGCGGGAATTCTTCTTGCCCTTGACCGCGCCCGCCTGCGCGATGGCCCCGCCGTAGAGCAGGAATTTCTCTGTCAATGTGGTTTTACCGGCGTCCGGGTGCGAAATGATCGCGAACGTCCTCCGCCGGGAGATCTCTTCTTTTAAGGCAGCCAAATCTGTTTCCTCCTAATCGATATTTGTTTGGATCCGTTTGACGCCTTTTCTTATGTCGGCACGTTGATTCCTCCAAAAAACTCAAGTCAATCGAGGAAAGTATACCACAAACGTTCTCATTTTACAAGAAAAACCACAGTCCCAGCGCGAAAAAATACTGCTTGACAAATGATACTACGCGTAATATAGTATATAGCAACAGGAGGTATGCTATGGACGGACAACTCAAACGCGGCATGCTCGACGTCTGCGTGCTGGCCGCGATCCGGAAGGAGGACTCCTACGGCTATCAGATCCTGAAGGATCTGCGGCCCTATGTGGCCCTGTCGGAATCGACGCTCTACCCCATCCTGCGGCGGCTGGAGACGGCGGAGATGCTCACCGTGCGCACAGCAGAACACAACGGCCGTCTGCGCAAATACTATCATCTCACGCCGCAGGGCCTCGCGCGCATCGAGCAATTCAAAACCGAATGGGAGCAGATCGTGAACATCTACCAATTCATTCTGTCAACGGAGGGGACTGAACATGACGAAAGCTGAATTTTTGAAGGCATTGGAAGAAAAGCTGTCCGCGCTCTCCGCGCAGGATCGCGTAGCCTCGCTCGCCTATTACGAAGAGATCATCGACGACCGCATGGAAGAGGGACTCTGCGAGGCGGACGCTGTCGCAGCGGCAGGTCCCGTAGAGGAAGCTGCGGCGCAGCTCCTCGCCGAGACGCCGCATGCAGAAACGCGCCTGTGTGCCCAGCCCAAGCGGATCGAACCCGCCGGCAGCTTCCTGCTGTTTACCGATCCGTTCGACGCAGTCGAGATCCACGCGATCTGTGCCGATGTGGAGCTTTGGCCGTCGGAGGATGGCGTCTGCCGCGTGGAGTTTCAGGAGGAGCAGCGCTGCACCGCCTCCGTGGCGGGCGGAGTGCTCCACATTCAGGAGCTGCGCCGCCATCGTGTCGGCCTGACGCTCGACCTCAGCATCGGCGGCCGCCAGCTGCTCGACGTCCCAATGCGGGACAATGCGCTGCGCGTCTATCTCCCGGCGCGCACATACCGGATACTCCGGGCCGAGACCCGCTCCGGCGAGATCGAGGTTTCCGGCGGCCTGTCCTTTGACCGTGCCGTGCTCCGCAGCGCCAGCGGCGATGTCGAGTTCCGCGCCGCCGTCCAGAGCGAGCTGCGCATCCATACGGCCAGCGGTGACATCGAAGTGAAGCATTCCGCGCCGGAGCGGATGCAGCTGGAGACCGCGAGCGGCGATGTAGAGCTGTCCGGCTGCGGCGCTTCGTCCGTGACCGTCCGAACGAGCAGCGGCGATGTCGAGTTTGCGGACTGCGACGAAACCGCGCTCGACATCCGCACGGCCAGCGGTGACATTGATGGGCGCTTCTCCGTGCCGCGCGCCGTCTCGGCCAGCTCGGTCAGCGGTGAGATCGATGTGCCGCGCTCCGGCTCCGGCGCGCCGTGCGTCCTGCATACCGCCAGCGGCGATATCGACGTCTGCGTCAAATGAGTCCCGCTCCGCATAAAAGGCCCCCTCTTGGTAGAGGGGGGCTTTTCCGCTGCGGCGGGATGAGGGCCGATGAGGGCATCGGCCCCTACAATGAGATACCATAAACAAAAAACGCCCCGGTATGCAGTGCATACCGGGGCGGGTCGATCTCTCAGAAGAATCGTTTATTGGCCTTGACCGTCGAGACGAGATACCAGATCAGCACCGCGAGCACCGCCGCCAGTGGGATGAAGCCCAGCGGATACGGCAAAAGCTCGTTCCCCGACAGATCGCAGTAGAGATTGAACGCCGCGTAGATCACCAGGATCACCGTCAGCACGCCCAGCCGCGGCAGCACATACGAAACATATCCGTCCTCGTCGAGGCAATCCTCCGGCTTTTTGTCTTTGCCCAGCAGCAGCTCGTTTTTGAACAGCTTCCGCTCCCGCAGCAGCCGCACCCACGTATACGCGCAGTAAGCCGCGCATGCCGCCGAAATCACATCCATCAGCAACATTGTTGAATCCATTTCAGTTCTCCCCGTCCGTCGTATGGTTCTTCTTTTCGTCCATATCCTGCTTGAACCAGAGTGCGATGCGCACGATCATCAGCACACCCGCCGCGATGAACACCACCGATGCCACCAGCGCCGCAATCTCCGTCCCGCCCCAGTCCGCGGGCGTCTGTTTGATCAGATCGCGGATCATCTGCACCGCCAGATAGATGAGATACGCGCCGCCCATTCCGTAGATCACGGTGCGCCGGCTGCGATCCTGCTTCTGCTTCTGCTTTTTCTCGCGCTCTTCCTGTTCCGCTTTCCGCTGTTCGGCCTCCGGATCGACCGGCTCCTGTACGCCGTCTGCACCGACGACCGGCAGATCTTTCTTTTCCTCGTCCATGGGCTGTCCTCCTGTGGTTTTTGGATATTCTACACGATTTTTGGCAAAAAGAAAAGTGGGAACAGAGATTTATTTTACCGCCCCAATGCGGAACTGCTCGATCATCTCCGCCGTCAGGCTGAAGCCGGTCGTGTCCTCCGGGACGTCGTGCCGGTCGACCCACACGGCCTCAGACAGCTCGTCCTCCTGCACGGTGAGATGGTCATCGCCGTCCAGCTCGGCATAGAAGCCGAACAGCAGCGTATCCGTGAACACCCACGGCTGTGATTTGTAGAATTTCAGATTCTTTACGCGCACGCCTGTCTCCTCGAGCACTTCGCGGTGTACCGTCTCCTCGATGGACTCGCCGATCTCATTGAAGCCCGCAACAAGGGCATAATGCTTGATGGGCCGGTCCTTGTAGCGCGTGAGAAGCAGGCGCTCGCCGTCATGCACCGCGACGATGACCGCCGGGCAGATCTTCGGATAGACCGTGTTGCCGCACGCCGGGCAGACCATCGCCCGCTCGACCTTGCTTTTTCCCATCCGTGCGCCGCAGCGGCCACAGAACCGCTGGCTGGAATACCAGCGGTAGAGGCTCTCGCCCGCAGCCGCCGCGAAGATGCGCGTCCTGCGCGGGAAGCTCCGCAGCTTCCCGGTCGGCAGCGCTTCCCAGCCCTCGCCCGGCGCAGCCTCGCTCTCGGCCAGATAGTAGGCCCGCTCGTCAATGGAAAACAGATATTGCAGCTGCTCGCGCAGCGCCGGAAGATCCGCCACGCGCGGCAGATCGATCTGGTCGTCCGCCGCCTTACAATATAATATATGTTCTTTACCGTAGCAAAGAACGAAATCCTCTTGATCCGGAATTTTCCATTTCATTTCGTTGTGATATACATGCGGAAAAATATCCTGGATCATGCCTTTTCCCTCCAAAATGCCTCAATTTCGGCGCGTTTTGCGTGCACATTGCCCTGTACGAAGCCGGGCTTGCCGCCGCCGCGCCCGTTCAGGCATGCGTTCAGCTCCCGCGTCAGGCCGCGCAGATCCCCGCTCACCTGCCCGATGGCGTATGCGTAGCCGCCCGCATCCGTCCCCGCAAAGACTGCCGCCCGGCCAGACCGCCCCTGCATCACGGCGTCGGCCAGCCGGCGGACGCCGTCCGGCGTCAGCCCCTCTTCAAAGAGCAGCGCGTCGCCGTCCTTCGGCAGGGCCTCGGCCATCCGGGCGAAAAGTTTTGTCTCGAGCTGGCCGGCGCGCAGCTTCTGCGCGGCCAGCTCGTCCAGCGTGCGCTGGACGGCGGCGCTCGTCTCGGCGGGCTTTGCGGAGAGGAGCGCAGAGTTTTTGCGGTTTTCGGCGATCAGGCGGCCGACGTACTCGTAGGCCCTACGGCCACAGAGAATTTCAAGACGGACGCCGTCGTGAAATTTGACGCAGGAGAAAATACGGATCGGGCCGATCTCGCCGGTGCGGGAGACGTGCGTCCCGCAGCAGGCGCAGATATCGTAGCCGGGGATGGTCACGATGCGAACCTGACCGGTCAGCTCCTTCTTGCTGCGGTACGGGATCGTTTTCAGTTCCTCCGGCGAGGGATATGTGACCTCGACCGGGATATCCTGCCAGACGGCTTCATTTGCCTCGCGCTCCAGCATCGCCAGCTGCGCGTCGTCCAGCATACCATTGAAATCAATCGTTACGAAGTCTGCGCCCATGTGGAAGCCGACATTTTCATAGCCGAAGTGCTTGTGGGCCAGGCCGCTTAAAATATGCTCGCCGGAGTGGAGCTGCATCCGCTCAAACCGTGCGTCCCAGTCGATCTCGCCTGCGACCTCTGCACCGATTTCCAGCGGTGATTCGCAGTAGTGGACGACCTCGCCGTCCCGTTCGTGCGTGTCCGTCACGCGGACGCCGCCGAGCAGACCGGTATCGCCCGCCTGTCCGCCGCCTTCGGGGTAAAAGCATGTCCGGTCGAGCACAACGTCAAAGCCGTGCTTGCCCGGTGCGCAGGAGGCCACGCGGGCCGTGAACGCCCGCTGATGCGCATCTTCGTAATAAAGCCGTTCCGTCATGATCCTCTTTCCCTTTTCTTTCGTTTGTCGTTTTCTGTATCATAACACAAGCCGCGGCGAATTTCCACTCATTTCGCCTGATTTTGCGATTGACAAACCGCTTTTTCCCCTCTATTATAAAGAGTGGGCTTGTGTGTCCATTACAGGTCCGCAACTTGACAGACAAAGGAGGGAGCATCATGGACGCAGGAAGTAGTAGCGGCACATCTGCAGGCCGAAGTTCGCGCGGGTCAAAGCCGCCTTCGTGCGCCATGACCCTCTTATAAGGTTCTGGCCTTCCGCCAGATCCTGAACTTCCCGATGTGCCTGAAGAGTGTCTTTACTTCCTATTTTTTAGGAGCACACCAGCTCACCGAATGGCCACCACTCGCTTGCATCTTTTCCGCCATCCACAATAAAAATCCGCGCGAATCCACAAAGGATTCGCTGTGGCTTTTCTTGCGCCTGACGAAAAATCTGCGTCGCGATTGATCACCATTCGTCGATCTGGTCTGCTCCAGCCGCTTGCGCGGAACGCGCATGCGAACTGAAAGGAGGAAAGACCATGGCAGAATACAATTTTTCCGTTGAAAAAGCCCTGATCCAGCTGCTGGATGATAAGAAATATCATTCGCTGCGGGACATTCTCTGCACGATGAACCCGGCGGACATCGCCGCCGTGTTCGACGAGCTGAACGAGGCGCGGCTGCCGCTGCTGTTCCGGCTGCTGCCGAAGGAGCTGGCGGCGGAGACGTTCGTCGAGATGGAGCCGGAGGCGCAGGAGCTGCTGATCCGCGGCTTCTCGGACTCGGAGCTGAAGGAGGTCATCGACGAGCTGTACGTCGACGACGCCGTCGACATCGTCGAGGAAATGCCGGCCAACGTCGTCCAGCGGATTTTGAGCCAGGCGGAGCCGGAGATGCGCAAGCAGATCAATGAGATCCTGCGCTATCCGGAGGATTCGGCCGGCTCGATCATGACGACCGAATATGTCTCCCTGCGCCCGAACATGACCGTCGGCGAGGCGATTTTGCGCATCCGCCGCACGGGCATCGACAAGGAGACGATCTACACCTGCTATGTCACGCGCGGCCACAAGCTGATCGGCATGGTCACGGTCAAGACGCTGCTGCTCTGCGAGGACGACGACACGCTCATCGAGGACATCATGCAGGAGCACGTCATCACCGTGAACACCACCGACGATCAGGAGGTCGTCGCGCAGATGTTCTCGAAATACGATTTCCTGGCGCTCCCCGTCGTCGACACAGAAAACCGGCTCGTCGGCATCGTCACGTTCGACGACGCGTGGGACGTCATGGAAGACGAGGCCACCGAGGATATGGAAAAAATGGCGGCTATGCTGCCGTCCGAGCACCCCTACATGCGTTCCACGCCCGTGGAGATCTGGAAAAACCGCATCCCGTGGCTGCTGCTGCTGATGATCTCCGCGACGCTGACGGGACTTGTCATCTCCCACTTTGAGACGGCGCTCGGCGTGCTCCCCTGCCTGACGGCATTCATCCCGATGCTGATGGACACCGGCGGCAACGCCGGTTCGCAGGCGTGCGTCTCCATCATCCGCGGCATCAGCCTGAACGAGATCGAGTTCCGCGATTTGTTCCGCGTCGTGTGGAAGGAGATCCGCGTCGCGGTGCTCTGCGGCGTTTGTCTGGCGGCGGCCTGCTTCGCGAAGGTCATGCTCGTCGACCATCTGCTGATGCACAACGAGAGCGTCACGACCACGGTCGCCCTTGTGGTTTGCATTTCGATGGCGCTGACCGTCTTCATGGCGAAGCTCGTCGGCTCGACGCTGCCGCTGCTCGCCAAAAAGATCGGCTTCGACCCGGCCGTCATGGCCTCGCCGATCATCACGACGATCGTCGACTTTTTGTCGCTGCTCGTCTATTTCGCGTTTGCGACGGCGCTGCTGCGCATCGGTTGAACATCGCTTCTCACGCCCCGGCACGATGTGCCGGGGCGTTTGTTTGTCCGCTGCGGCGGGGACGAAGAAGGCGGGCGACCAATGGTCGCCCCTACGTTCACCGCCGGAAGTGCGATAGAAAACGTAAGGGCGGGCATGCCCGCCTGACAATCCCTCAGTCACGGCTTTCGCCGTGACAGCTCCCTTTACACAAGGGAGCCTTTGCCCGCTGCGGCGGGGACGGGCCGATGAGGGCATCGGCCCCTACAAGTGCAGCGGCAATTTTGCAAGATGAGATTCTGTTTTAGTCAAATTTTCTTCATTTTTGCATGACATCCGTCGATTCTGGCGTTTGAAATGAAATTGTTTCGAAAAATAATTTCATTTCGTGCATATTTCCTGTTGCAAATCACACTGTAATGCGTTAAAATAACATACAGAAACAGAGCGGCACGACCGCCCAAATCCCACAGGAGGAAAGAAAGAATGAAAAAGATCCTTGCACTCGTACTTGCAGCCCTGATGCTGCTGAGCCTCGTCGCCTGCGGCAGCGACTCCGCCACGACCGATACCACCGCTTCCACCGATACGTCCAGCACCGATACCGCGGCGCCTGCCGCGTCCTCGGACGGCGCGAAGCTTCGCTTCGTCACCGGCGGCGAGTCCGGCACGTACTACGCCTTCGGCTCCGTGCTGGCCCAGCATGCCACCAACAATGCGGGCGTGAACATCGTCGGCCTCGTCGGCAACGGTTCGCAGTCCAACATCTTCGAGCTGGCCGACGGCAACGCCGACCTGGCCTTCTGCCAGTCCGACGTCATGGCCTACGCCTACGACGGCACGAACCTCTTTGAGCAGGACGGCAAGGTCGACTGCTTCTCCACTGTCGCCGCCCTCTACACCGAGCAGGTGCAGATCGTCACGACCGACCCCAGCATCAAGACCGTCGCCGACCTCGAAGGCAAGAGCGTCTCGATCGGCGCGGCCGGTTCCGGCGTGTACTTCAACGCGATGGACGTCCTCGGCGCCTACGGCCTGACCGAGGCTGACATCAAGCCCACCTATCAGTCCTTCGGCGACAGCGCCGACGCGCTGAAGAACGGCCAGATCGACGCGGCGTTCATCGTCGCCGGCGCGCCCACGACCGCCGTCACCGACCTCGCCACCACGAAGGACGTCTACCTCGTCTCTCTCGACGACGAGCATGTCGATCAGCTGCTCGCCTCCTCCCCGTACTACTCCAAGGTCACCATCCCGGCGGATGTCTACGGTCTGGACTCCGACACGATCACCGTCGCTGTCGCCGCCGTCATCCTCGCCCGCGACGATGTCTCCGAGGACGCGATCTACGCCTTCACCAAGGACATCTTCGACAATGCCGCGAGCCTGACCGAGAGCCACGCGAAGTACAAGGAGATCGACACCGCTTTCGGCGCGTCCATCACCTCCGTCCCCTATCATCCGGGCGCGGCCAAGTATTTCGCCGAGCAGGGCATCACCGTCCCGACCAAGTAAAATCCTTTACGGAAATGTAACGCAAAAATCGACTACGGCGGGTCTTTCCCCGCCGTAGTTGTTGTACTTAGGGTACATCCACCCTGAATTGAACTTTGGCTCCCGAATACCAAACTATAAGGAGAGATGAAATTTGTCGCAGGAATTTGAACCCAAGCAGCAGGACAACATTGCCGCCGACGTCGACGAGGTCATGCGAAAATATGACCGCGAGTCCAACACCCGCATCTGGACGGGCTGGCAGCAGATCGTTGTCAAGATCCTGATGGTGGCCTTTGCGCTCTACTGCATCGGCATGACGCTCTTTTCCAAGGCGATGGCCGAGATCCGACTGCCGCTGTTTATGGGCTTTATCGTCATTGCCGGTTTTCTGAACTTCCCGGCCAGCAAAAAGCACGTCAAGCCGAACCACATGCCGTGGTATGACTTTGTGCTGATGATCATCGGCGCGGGCTGCTTCTTCTACTTCGCCATCAACGCGATGACGCTGATCCGCCTTTCTACGCGCATCCAGCCCATCCACGTCGTCATCGGCTGCGTGGGCATTCTGGTGCTGATCGAGCTGTGCCGCCGCTGCGTCGGATTGCCGATTTTGTTCGTGCTCGGCGCGCTGCTGATCTACACGTTCTACAACCAGCTGAGCTACAACGCCAGCTTCTATCAGGCGCTGCGGAACATCATCTATAAGCTGTTCTACACGACGTCCGGCATCATCGGCACGCCGGTCGGCGTCTGCTACACCTACATCGTGCTGTTTATCATCTTCGGCGCGTTCCTCGAACGGACCGGCATTGCAAACTTCTTCATCTCGTTTGCAAACCGCCTTGCGGGCTGGTCGTCCGGCGGCCCGGCGAAGGTCGCGGTCATCTCGTCCGCGCTCTGCGGCATGGTGTCCGGCTCGTCCGTCGGCAACACAGTCACGACCGGTTCGTTCACGATCCCGATGATGAAGAAGACCGGCTATAAGCCCGAATTTGCGGGCGCGGTCGAGGCGGCGGCCTCCACCGGCGGCCAGATCATGCCGCCCATCATGGGCGCGGCCGCGTTCCTGATGGCCGAATACATGGACATCCCCTATGCGCAGGTCGCCGTCAAGGCCATCCTGCCCGCGGTGCTCTACTTCACCGGCATTTTCATCGCCGTCCATCTGGAAGCGAAAAAGCTCGGCCTCAAGGGCCTGTCCCGCGACGAGCTGCCGAAGTGGAAGGTGCTCGCGCGCGACTGCTATCTGCTCATTCCGCTGATCCTGCTGGTCTGGCTCGTGTCCTCCGGCACAAAGACCATGTCCCATTCCGCGGCCTATTCGATCCTCGCGGCGGTCGGCGTCGGCGCGATCAACTTCTTCCTGATCCGCAAGCGCGGCACGGAAGAGGCCCCGGCCCAGACCACGAGCCAAGCCATCGGCGGTGCGGCGAAGGATACGTTCTTCTCCGCGGCGGACGCGCTGGAAGCCGGCGCGAAGGGCGCCATCACGGTTGCCGTCGCATGCGCGATGGCCGGCATGATCGCAGGCTGCATCACGGTCACGGGTCTGGCCTCTATCCTCATCAACGCCATCGTCCAGCTCGCGGGCGACGCACACATCATCGGCCTTGTGCTGACCATGGTTTGCTGCATCATCCTCGGCATGGGCGTGCCGACCACGGCAAACTACTGCATCATGGCCTCCACCTGCGCACCCATCCTGATCCAGATGGGCTATCCGCTGGTCGCGGCGCACTTCTTCGTGTTCTACTTCGGCATCGTCGCCGACATCACGCCGCCGGTCGCCCTCGCGGCCTACGCCGGCTCCGCCATTGCGAAATCCAACCCGATGAAGACCGGCATCACCGCCACGAAGCTGGCCATCGCGGCCTTCATCGTGCCCTACATCTTCGCATACAGCCCCGCGATGCTGTTCGTCAACGTGACGAGCGTGTTCAAGGTCATCCAGATCGTCCTCTCCGCGCTGCTCGGTATCTTCGGCGTGGCGGCAGCGCTGAACGGCTATATCCTGCGGAAGGCCAACTGGTTCGAGCGCATCCTGCTCTTCGCAGGCGGCCTGACGCTGATGATCCCAGGCACGATCTCCGATCTTATCGGCCTCGTGCTCATCGGCGGTATCGTCCTGCTTCAGTATTTCCAGAGAAAAAAGGCAGCTGCATAATAAACAAAGAAAAACCGGGCCTATGGCCCGGTTTTTTCATTTCATGCAGCGCAGTTCGGATGTTGCAATATTCGTAAGCAGCCGCCTGCCCGCCATCATCAAGATCGCGTGCGGCGTTGTAAAATTCCAAATGGCCAAATTGTGACCCAGTGAAACGGTCACAATTTGGGAAGGAAGAAGAAGGCTGCGGATATGGAGTTTTCGCCGCCCCGGCGGAAACGGAATGGAGCTGGCTTCTTCTGACGCGATGGCGGCGCGGGATGCACTCCCGATTTTGCAAGGCCCTCTTTCTTTTCTTGGAAGATTGAAACCGTTCTTTTCTTTCTGAAGGAGAAAGAAAAGAATGGGTTCAAAAAAACGGGCGGTTAAGGGCCGCCGAGGATGTAGCGGCCCTCGGACGTGCCGCAGCGGATGTAGATGGTCGTGTCGGCGCTGGCGCGGCCGCAGACAATGGTGCCATCGGTCTGCACGCTTAGGCGGCAGGTGGCGGGGCTGCTATTCTGGAGCGTGAAATTCGTCTGGCGGACGCCGTCCAGATAGACCTGAATGGTCTGCCCTTCTTCGATCGGCCCGAAGCGATACCCCGGCTCAATCGTGAAGCCGCGATAGTAGATGCAGAGACCCGCAACGTCGGACGGCGTGCCGTATTCGTCGGTCGTGCCGTCGAAGGCCCAGTCGGGATAGCGGCTCTCGTCCATGGAGACGGAATCGTCGAAGAACGGGTGATATTCAAAGCTCGGGCAGGACTGCTGCCATTTGGCGTCCTGATAGAGCAGCTCCGCGTCATAGCGATAGGCCCCGGCGGTGAAATAGCAGCTCTTGTCCGTCGTTTTGTTCCGCCAGCCAAGCGGGAGCTGCATCCGGTACGCGCCGCGGTCGAGCACGATGGTATGGATGGTGTAGGCGTCGGTCTCCTGCTTGCGGGCCTGCTCGGCGATGGCCTTCGTGCTGCCGACGACCCAGCAGTTCGTGCCGTTCGGGCGGAAGCTGCCGCCGCTGACGCTCGTATAGTCGAACGTCACATACTGATTGCCGACCTGATAGAAGTTGATGACGTGGCCGCCGTTGGTTTCGTTTTTGTCCTTGTCATACGTGCCCCAGAGGATGTAGCCGCAGTCGTCGTAGTCCCCTTCGAGGATGTAGCGCGTCAGGTTCGAAACTGCGCCGCAGCTCGGGCAGTCAGAGTCCTTAGCCCCGGCGGCGGATTTGTTGATCGCCCACTCATAGCTGCCATCGCTGAAATGGACGTCGTTTTCCCAGACTGGGTTTTCGCCATAATTTGTTTCGACAAGGTATTGGATCATGTCAGGGACGGTGTAGATCGCATCCTTGAGCTGGTCGAGCGTGTAGCCCTGCATGGCGCGGATCTGCTTCTGCGAATACTGCGGCTGGCCGAGAAGATCCGGCAGATCCAGTTCATCGAGGTAGGAAGCATAGCCGCCCGCGGCCTTGGAGGTGTCGCGGCGGGCCGTCTCACCCACGAGGGCGGAGAGCTGCGCGCGCAGGTCGTCCGGCAGGCGTTTGCCGAAGATGTTTTCATAGAGCGTTTTGCCGTTTTTGCATGCTGCCTTCAGCGCGCAGGCCGAGACGAGCGCCGCGTCGCCGCGCTGGAAGGACTTGTTTGTTTTTGCGTTGTATTCGCCGTGCGTGATGCCGAGGCGGTCGGTCAGCGCCCACGATGCGCTCCAGTCGAAATCCTCGCCGGACACGTAGCCCATCGCACGGAGGACGAACGTCAGATACTGCGCGGCGGTGACGGCGTCGTTCGCGCCGAGCTTGTCGGCGCTGACGCCCTTCGTCAGGTCGTTTTCGTAGGCGAAGTTGACGTAGGGCTTTGCCCAGCCGGGCACGTCGGTGAACGGCGCGTCGGACGCGTTTTTCAGCGTTTCTTCGCCGATGCCGAGCAGACGGACGAGGAGCGTCACGCCCTCGGCACGTTTCGCCGCGCGGTCAAGGCTGAAATCGGGCGTGCCGTCGGCATTTGTGCCGGTGCCCTGAAAGAGCCCAAGGTCATAGAGCACTGCGGCGGCTTCCGCTTTGCGGGAATCTGCGGCCTGCGCCGGAATGGCACAGGCGAGCAACAGCATTACAGCAAGAATAAGCACGATCAGCTTTTTCATCGGATCGGTTCCTCTTTTCGATTTATTTTGAAGGATTGGCCTGTTTGCCGGGTTTGCGGTGCAGGAATTCGTCAAAGGCGTCGATGCGCTCGGTGAGCGGCTTGATGGACGTGAAGCGGAAGAAGCCGCCGCGCTTTTGCAGCCGGCGCTGGATGGCCTGGAGGTCGATGGATTCGACGCTCTTGTCAAACTCGACGGCGCGCTTGCGCAGCGCCGTGCCAAGGTGGAGCGAGAAGGCGAAGTCGATCAGGAAAATGCCGAAGCAGACGCCCACGATGAACGAGAACAGCGGATGCGCCACGAACCAGACGACGAGCCTTCGCAGCGGCGGATAGAGCAGGAAATAGTAGAGCGCAGCGAGCACGCCCCAGAAGAACGTGAACAGCGGGCAGATCAGGCCCTGAATGTTGCCCCAGCAGTGGGAATAATCCCAGAGGCGGAGGTGCATGACCTTCAGGCTCATCAGGCCCGCGATGTATTCCAGCGCCGTCATCGCGAGGGCCATGCCGAAGAACATCACAAGATAATACCACCAACTGCCGCCAAACTGGCCGAAGATCTGGCTCTCAAATTCGCTGAGAATGAACAGGACGACCGTGCCGAAGCCGTAGAGCGGCACGCATGGGCCGAAGAGGAAGCCGGGGTTCAGCCATTTGCGCTCCGGATTCGCGCCGGAGAAGAAGCGGCGGAAAAACAGCTCCAGCACCCAGCCGCCGCCGGAGCCGAAGAAGAACAGAAATACAACGATCAAAAATACCTGATATTTTGTCATAAGATCCCTCCGTGCAACAGCATAGCATGTTTTGCGGTGGATTGCAATTCCGGCGTAAATCGGGTATGATAGAAAGAGAAGAAATTTGAGGGGTTTTGCTTATGAAAAAGTTCTGGAAAATTCTGATTATCGTGCTGCTGGTGCTGCTGGTGCTGCTGGTGCTCGCGGGCGGGTATGTGGCCTATGTGTTCCTCGACTATCACCGCATCCCGGACAACCAGACGCTCGACGTCTACGAGCAGGAGCCGCAGCCCATCGCCCAGACCGGGCAGGATTACCGCGTACTGACGTGGAACATCGGGTTTGGCGCGTATGAGGACGACTACGGCTTCTTCATGGACGGCGGCACGGAATCGTGGGCATGGAGCGAGGATCGGCTGAAGGCCAACCTTGCGGAGATCTCCAACGTCCTGCTCAACGAGGCCGCCGACATCTATTTTTTGCAGGAAGTCGATTTTGATTCGACGCGCACCTATCACGTCGACGAGCGGCCATATCTGTATCAGGCGCAGCCGGATTTCTGCAAGCTCCACGCGGTGAACTATGATTCGCCGTTTTTGCTCTATCCGCTGACGCAGCCGCACGGCGCAAGCCGCTCCTGTCTGCTGACGATGGCTGGGCTGCATGTGACGAGCGCCGTCCGGCGGAGCCTGCCCGTGGAGACGGGGTTCACGAAGCTGCTCGACCTCGACCGGTGCTACTCCGTGGCGCGCGTGCCGGTGGAAAACGGGCATGAGCTGGTGCTCTACGACCTGCACCTCTCGGCCTATTCCTCGGACGGGACGATTGCCGACGAGCAGCTCGAACTGCTGCTGGCGGACATGCAGGCGGAATATGAGGCGGGCAACTATGTCGTGGGCGGCGGCGATTTCAACAAGGATCTGCTGCCGGGCGGGAGCACGCAATATTTCGGCGTGAACACTGGCGATTATACGTGGGCGCAGCCCATCCGCACCGATCTCATTGAGGCGACAGATCTTCAATTGATCGCGCCGGTCGATCCGGAGGCTCCGGTGGCTTCTTGCAGAAATGCCGATGGGCCGTATGCAGAAGGGCAGCTGCGGCTGACGGTGGACGGGTTCCTCGTGTCGCCGAATGTCGAGGCTGCGGAAAGCGAGGTCATCGATCTGGGATTTGCAAATTCTGATCATAACCCGGTGCGGATGACGTTCCGTTTGATGGACGCAGAATAAAAGGAACGGGCGGACAGGAAATGTCCGCCCGTTTTTGCGCCCTGGAAGATTCCTGTAAGACCTACGGAATTGCCGCGCCAGTCTGAGGACTGGCGCGCAATGACGCTTCTATTTTAGATTTATGACCGCTGCGGTGGGAGCGGGCGGGAGAAGGGCGGCGCGATGGCGGGCGTAATAGGCGAAGCCGGTCAGGTCGGCCAAGGCCCAGCCGATGGGGATGGCGAGCCAGATGCCGACCTCGCCGACCGGCCCGGCCAGCAGATACGCCAGCAGGACGCGCACGCCGAGCGAGATGACCGTGAGGACGACGCTCATGCCCGGGCGCTTGACGGCGCGATAGAACCCGTAGAGCAGGAACAGGCAGCCGATGCCGACGTAGCATGCGCCCTCGATGCGCAGATAGCGGACGCCGGAGGCGAGCACCTCCGTCTCCCCGGCCTGCACGAAGATGCGCATCAGCGGCGCGGCGAAGACGCAGACAAGCAGCGAGATTGCGGCAGAGAAGGCCGCGCTGACGAGCACCGCCTGGCGGAAGCCGCGGCGGAGGCGGTCGTGCTGCCCGGCGCCGTAGTTCTGGGCGATGAAGGTGGAAAAGGCGTTGCCGAAGTCCTGCACGGGCAGATAGGCAAACGTGTCGATCTTGACGGCAGCGGCAAAGGCCGCCATCGTGACCGGCCCGAAGCTGTCGACGAGGCGCTGAATGAGCAGGATGCCGAAGTTCATGGCGGACTGCTGCGCGCAGGTGAGAAGCGACATATCGAGAATTTCGCGGAGGATTGCGCGGTCAAACCGCAGCTCCGCCCTTCCCGGCAGCAGCTCGCGGCAGCGCAGCCGCGTATAGAGCCAGAGGCCGAGGCCGGAGACGTACTGCGCGAAGACCGTCGCGGCGGCGGCCCCGGCGATGCCCCAGCGAAAGACCAGCACGAAGAGCAGATCCAGCCCGATGTTCAGCAGCGCGGCAACGCCGAGGAACCAGAGCGGCGCGACGGAATTGCCCGCCGCGCGCAGCAGACAGGCAAAGAAATTATAGAGCGACGAGGCGATCAGCCCCGCGAAGATGATGACAAGGTATTCGCGCATCTGGCCGTACAGCTCCGCCGGAATTTGCAGAAAGCGGAGGATGGGATCAAGAAACGCATAGACCGCGGCGTTCAGCACGAGCGTCACGGAGACGATCAGGCCGAACGCATGGGCCACCGCGCGGCGGAGCCGCGCTTCGTCCTTCTGCCCCAGCGCGATGGAGAACAGCGCACCCGCGCCCATCGAGAGGCCGAGGAAGATCGACGTCAGAAACGTCATCAGCGCATAGGCCGAGCCGACGGCGGCAAGCGCGTTTTTGCCGAGCGCCTGGCCGACGATCAGCGTGTCGGCGATATTATAAAACTGCTGCAAGAGGTTGCCCGCGATCATCGGCAGGGCAAACAGCAGCAGCCCCTTTGTGATGCTGCCTTTGGTCAGGTCTCGATACATGATGTGTTCCTACCTTACTTTCCCGCGCGCGGCCGTCGACCGGCGTGGATCGTTCTGACCACATTATACGATATCGTTCGCCAAAACGCAAACGCCCCCGGAGCAGCCGCTCCGGGGGCGTAATACATTGTCCGCTCAGATCAATCCCTGGATCAGGATGATGAGAATGAGGATCGGCAGGATCCACTGGAAATAGAGCTTCAGCTTGGGCGAGAACTTCATGCCCGTGCCGCGGTTGGCCTCGGCGAGATACTTGTCGAAGCCCCAGCCCCACTTCGTCACGCAGAAGAGGAGGTAGACGAGCGAGCC
>ERZ827440.2291-NODE-2291-length-17336-cov-6.669001_pt1 | contig 17336 bp, 15 predicted proteins | sample MGYA00519774_ERZ827440 | MGnify/ENA primary metagenome ERZ827440 (study PRJEB31778, sample SAMEA3449302) | human gut metagenome | biome: human gut; feature: human-associated habitat; material: faeces | place: United Kingdom | collected 2010/2012 ... | reverse complement strand
CATTCTTTGTCTCTTCTGCTCTGTAACGTGTGTTCTCTAAAAGGATGATGTCTCCATCTTTCATTGCCTCTACGGCTGCTCTTGCATTTGGTCCTACTACTTCGTTATCTGCTGCAAATTTTACTTCCTGTCCTAATAACTCGGAAAGTCTTACTGCTACAGGTGCTAAAGATAATTCCGGTTTTGGCTCTCCCTTTGGTTTTCCTAAGTGGGAGCAAAGAATTACTTTTCCGCCATCTGCTACTAATTTTTTGATCGTAGGAAGTGCTGCTACTAAACGGTTCTCGTCTGTGATCTTTCCATCTTTTAATGGTACGTTAAAATCACAACGGCAAAGAACACGAAGTCCCTTTACATTAATATCATCTACTGATTTTTTGTTTAATCCCATTTTTATTTTCCTCCTGGATATTGTTATGTACGTTTACCGAAATCTGAAACCTTATCTCCGTAAACGAAAAAAATGAGTCCGGCCCTTTAAAGACCGGACCCATGTTGAGTCTTTTTTACTCTGGTATCAATACTTATGCTAACTCTGAGAAGTATTTGATTGTACGAACCATCTGAGATGTATAGCTGTTCTCATTGTCATACCATGAAACAACCTGTACTTCGTATAAATCATCAGAAATAGGATTTACCATTGTCTGAGTTGCATCGAATAAAGAACCAAATCTCATTCCTACGATATCGGAAGATACGATCTCATCCTCGTTGTATCCGAAGGATTCATTTGCTGCTGCTTTCATAGCTGCATTGATGTCTTCTTTTGTTACACCAGCTTTTTTAACAACTGCTGTTAAGATTGTTGTAGAACCTGTTGGTGTAGGAACACGCTGTGCAGAACCGATTAATTTTCCATTTAACTCTGGGATAACTAATCCGATTGCTTTTGCAGCACCTGTGCTGTTAGGAACGATGTTAACTGCTGCTGCACGGGATCTTCTTAAATCACCTTTTCGCTGTGGTCCGTCTAATGTCATCTGATCACCTGTGTAAGCGTGGATTGTGCACATGATACCAGACTGAATCGGTGCAAATTTGTTTAATGCATCTGCCATTGGTGCTAAGCAGTTTGTTGTACAAGAAGCTGCTGAGATGATTGTATCAGAAGCTTTTAATGTCTCGTGGTTTGTGTTGTATACGATTGTTGGAAGATCGTTACCTGCTGGAGCAGAAATAACAACTTTACGAGCACCTGCATTGATGTGTGCCTGTGCTTTTTCTTTGGATGTATAGAATCCGGAGCACTCTAATACAACGTCAACTTTTAATTCACCCCATGGGCAATTGTTTGCATCTGGGAATGCGTAGATTTTGATTTCTTTTCCATCAACTGTGATAGAATCTTCTCCAGCTGTTACTGTGTCAGCTTTCTCATATTTTCCCTGAGAAGAATCATATTTTAACAAGTGTGCTAACATTTTAGGGCTTGTTAAATCGTTGATTGCTACTACTTCGTATCCTTCTGCACCGAACATCTGTCTGAATGCAAGACGACCAATACGGCCAAAACCATTGATTGCTACTCTTACTGCCATTTCTTATTCCTCCTAGAAATTTTGAATGAAATTTTTTCTTACTTTTGAGCTAGCTTGCTCAACTACTGATATTTTAACTAATTCTTAGAAAAATTTCAAGGGTATTTCGTATCTTTGTTAAACTTTTCACTATTTTTTTACACATATTGGATTTTGTATAAGAATTCAGGGGCAAAAACTACCGTTTTGCCCCCAGTATTGTTTCACTTCTATTTTCGGATGGTGATGGATTTGATATTACTGTAAGATCCATAGAGTCTTTGTCCGTTTACATTCCGGTATGCCCGTATCTTATAGTAGTATTTTTTTCCGATCATCCGGTTTTTGTCTGTCATGCTGCAGTTCTTTGCTGAATTGATCGTTTTTATTTTTTTATATCCGGAGTTCTTTTTTGTGGAACGGTATACTTCATATCCGCTGGTTTTATCGCTCCGGTTCCACTTTAACCACACTTTTTTGGTCGCTTTATTCTTTGCCGTTGTCAGCTTCACGGTCTGCGGTATTTTTACCACACTGTCATAATTATTCGCATGGCGGATATAAGTTAAGCCCGTAATGGATGATTTTGGGATCGTAACGTTCCATCGGATCTTGCAGTGGCCGTCCCAGTTGCAGTCTGCAAACGTGATCGTATCTGCCGTAACCTTTGTCACAAAAACGGAATGCGTATTATACCTGTAACGGATCACATCCCCGGCTTTTACTTTTGACAGGTTCGTATGGCTAGACCAGGTTCTTGGTGCACTTCCGAACACATCATAACCGAGTTTTTCTGAAAATCCCATACACTGGATCGCATTAGAAAAACTGTTACAGCCGCACTGCCCCTGATATCCCTTTGCCAGACAATTGCCATGATGCGTACACGGTGTATCCGTCCAGCCATCCGGGTTATTTACAAAACTCCCTGAGTGGTTCCAGTATTTTCCGTTTGGAAATTTTTTCTGAAGCTGCGTGATCCTCTGCTCTAAACTTCCGCTTGTACTTGCTGCTTCTGCCTTTATCGGTGTATCTGCCACAGCCAGCATGGACACAAGCAGGCAGACCGTAAGCAGTCCTGATAGTATTTTTTTCATCGGTGGATTCCTTCCCTGTTGGTATATTGCAGATGTTTTCTGCTTCCTTTGTCGCTATATTAAATGATAACATGGAACAGGAATGTGAACAAGTGGAATCTTTTGCTGTGGTTGTGATATAATGAGTGCAAGCGATGAGCAGTGCCATCCAACGAAAATATAACTGACTTGTGCTTGCATAAAGTCAATTATATTTTTGTTGGATGATAGGGCGAATGCCCGTACAGCAAAAAAATCTTTGATTTTTGAGCGGCACTGCGATGTGTATGCATACACGGTAACGCATAATTGAATGAAATAATCACAGGAGGATTACAAATGCTTTGGGACACCCATTTACATACACGTTATTCCGGTGACAGCACTGCCGAACCGGAAGATATGGTTCAGGCTGCCCTTCAACATGGTTTGGATGGCATCTGCTTTACCGATCATATTGATTACGACTATCCAAAGGAACCGGAACTTTTTTTATTCGATATGGATGCTTATCAAAAAGAGTTGTCTGAGTTAAAGGAAAAATATCAAAACGTTCTGCCAATCTGCATTGGTGTGGAACTCGGTCTACAGCCACAGGCCGCGGAATATAACCGTCAGCTTTTACAGAACAGCATTTTAGACTTTGTCATTGGTTCTTCCCATGTTGTGCACGGGATCGATCCTTATTATCCTGAGTATTATGAAGGAAAAACGGAGTATGAGGCTTACTTAGAATATTTTGAATCCATTCTAGAAAATATTCAGGCTTATGACGATTTTGACGTTTACGGACACATCGACTATGTTGTCCGCTATGGTCCAAATAAAAATGCCGATTATTCTTATCGAAAATATTCTGACGTGATAGATGAGATTTTTAAGCAGTTAATTTCCCGTGGAAAAGGCATCGAGTTAAATACTGCCGGTTTAAAATACGGTCTTGGACATCCGCATCCAACGGAAGATGCCCTTGGCCGCTACCGTGAACTTGGCGGCGAGATCCTGACGATCGGTTCTGACGGACACAAACCGGAACACCTCGCCTTTGATTTTAAAAAAGTGCCCTCGTTTCTGCAGGATGCCGGTTTTCGCTATTATACGGTTTTCCGGGGACGGAAGGCGGAATTTGTGAAACTGTAAAAAGAGTTCTAAAAAATCCGTAGTGTGACAGGTACGATAAACCTCTATCACATTACGGACTTTTATCTGTTTTTATAGTTCTTTACGCACTCCTTCTAAGAATACCTCATCACATTCTGCTAACGCACAAATGTCTGCATCTGCCATGCCACGCCGCAACATATTCTTAACGATTGTTTTTGTTTTATCCAATTCTCCTTCTACTCGTCCTTCTAATTTCCCTTTCAGTATTAAATCATCAATTGCTTTGCACATATTGACCCTGCCCCCTTCGATATAATCATCTTTAACTGCAAGTAAATTCTCTGATCCTGTATAGGCAGCTGCCATATTGTAGGCATCCTCTTCCATTTTTCCATACTCAGGATCTTTCGTCATTAACTGCCGCATACTCTCATCATCCTTAGAACAGCGGATAAAATCCAACATTCCATGCAAATCTGTAGCTGCATCCCATTCGTCTTTTCCATAGTATAGCACAAATGTCACAACCGGATAAAGACGTATATCTTTTTGAAATCCACACAAATACTCTGCTGCTGTTAAATACTGACCATCCTTTCCTTTTCTGCGAAGTCTTCTGCGGATACACTTAAGCTGCTTTTCGTATTCTCCAACATCGTAAGACATTGCCCATACTGGAAATGTATAATCGATGTTGTTCTGGTTTTCAATGCCGATCACGGCAAAATTAATGCCAAAGGCAGTCTTACGGACTAAATCACGGATTTTAATGCCATATGTGTGTTTTCCGATATACCGGTGCTTTCTGGCTCCCGTGGTCTGTCCCCAGAAACCGGTCTGCGTATCCATCTCCTGCTTTTTTCTAAATTGATTTAAAAGCATAGATTTTTTGATATGATATTAGATAGAATTGACAGGTATACACCTGATAAGATATCCAGAATCTGTATGCTTTGTGAGAATTTTATCATAAGTTCCCGCTGCTGTAAAGAATACTTTTGGCTTCTACGCTTAGTGCAATATGGATACTACATTCAGATGCTGTCAGCTAAAATTTGCGGAATCTGATATCATTTTACCCAAAAATATTTACACTCAAAAAAATGCCGTAACCCTTTGAGATTACGGCATTTTCAACGTTTTCTTAATTAATACTTTAGTTCTTCTTAGAACTTACCAGCCTTTGCAGCTTCCTCAACAGATACTGCAACTGCTACGGTAGCACCTACCATTGGGTTATTACCCATTCCGATCAAGCCCATCATTTCTACATGAGCCGGTACGGATGAAGAACCAGCGAACTGTGCATCAGAGTGCATACGTCCCATAGTATCTGTCATACCGTAGGAAGCAGGACCTGCTGCCATGTTGTCCGGGTGAAGTGTACGTCCTGTACCACCACCGGATGCTACTGAAAAGTATTTCTTGCCCTGCTCAAGACATTCTTTCTTATAAGTACCTGCTACCGGATGCTGGAAACGTGTAGGGTTTGTAGAGTTACCTGTGATAGATACACCTACGTTTTCTTTGTGCATGATCGCAACACCTTCTACTACGTCATCTGCACCATAGCATTTTACAGAAGCACGAAGTCCGTTAGAATAGGATTTCTCATATACTACGTTTAATTCATTCTTTGCGTAATCCATCTTTGTCTCAACAAATGTGAATCCGTTGATACGGGAGATGATCTGTGCAGCGTCTTTTCCAAGACCGTTTAAGATAACTCGTAAAGGTTTCTGACGTACTTTGTTTGCTTTCTCAGCGATACCGATCGCACCTTCTGCTGCTGCAAAAGATTCATGTCCTGCTAAGAAGCAGAAGCACTCTGTCTCTTCCTCTAATAACATTTTTCCTAAGTTACCATGGCCGATACCAACTTTTCTGTGGTCTGCAACGGAACCCGGAATACAGAAAGCCTGAAGACCTTCTCCGATTGCTGCTGCTGCATCTGCTGCTTTTCTGCAGCCTTTTTTGATTGCGATAGCTGCTCCTACTGTGTAAGCCCAGCAAGCGTTCTCAAAACAGATTGGCTGGATTTTCTTTACCTGCTCGTAAACGTCAAGTCCAGCATCTTTTGTAATTTTTTCAGCCTCTTCGATGGAGCTGATTCCATAACTGTTTAAAACGGAATTGATCTGGTCAATTCTTCTTTCATATGATTCAAATAATGCCATTTCTGTTCGTCTCCTTTCGATTACTCTTTTCTTGGATCGATGATTTTTGCTGCATCATCTACACGGCCATACTGTCCTTTAGCTTTTTCCCAAGCTGTGTTAGGATCATCACCTGCTTTGATAAAGTCAGTCATTTTTCCAAGAGAAACGAACTGATATCCGATTACTTCGTTGTCTTCGTCAAGTGCGATACCTGTTACATAGCCTTCTGCCATCTCTAAGTAACGAACACCTTTTTCTTTTGTTGCGTACATAGTACCAACCTGAGAACGAAGTCCTTTTCCTAAGTCCTCTAATCCTGCACCAATTGCAAGTCCGTCATCAGAGAATGCACTCTGTGTACGTCCGTATACAATCTGTAAGAATAATTCTCTCATTGCAGTATTGATTGCATCACATACAAGGTCTGTATTTAATGCCTCTAAAATTGTCTTGCCCTGTAAAATCTCTGCTGCCATAGCTGCGGAGTGTGTCATACCGGAGCATCCGATAGTCTCAACTAATGCTTCCTCAATAATACCATTCTTTACGTTTAATGAAAGTTTGCAGGCACCCTGCTGTGGAGCACACCAGCCTACACCGTGTGTAAAACCTGAAATATCTTCGATTTTTTTGGAGTGTACCCATTTGCCTTCTTCTGGGATTGGAGCCGGTTCGTGTTTTGCACCTTTAGCAACCGGACACATGTTTTGAACTTCCTGTGTGTAAATCATTTTAAGACTCCTTTCGATTGGATGAAATTGTAGTTGCGTTAAATTCTTAACACACTGATGTAGTTATTTTCTCATAAAATGTCGAAAACATCAAGGGGATATTGAAAAATTAGAACAATCTGATGTTACAATAGTTCTATCAGCCGTTTCACATCCTCTTCTTTTGTCGCCCAGCTTGTCACAAATCTGGCTACGGTGTGGTTTTCGTCTGCCTTTTCCCAACGTCCGAAGACCACTTCTTTTTGCAGTTCTGCCATTTTTTCATTCTCCAGCACAATAAAAATCTGGTTTGTCGGCGAGTCCAGATAAAAGGTATATCCTTTGTCGCGGAACGCATCTTTTAACTGCTGTGCGCAGGAAATTGCACTTTTTCCGATTTCAAAATAAAGAGAATCGGTAAACAATGCATCAAACTGAACACCAAGCAAACGTCCCTTTGCCAGCAGTCCGCCATGCTGTTTGACACTGGTAAAGAACTGTTTCGGCATATTGTTCTTGGTAAACACAACTGCTTCGCCGCACAATGCCCCTACTTTTGTTCCGCCTATGTAAAAAACATCACAATAGTTTGCAATATCCGTTAAGCTGACATCTGTGCCTGCACTTGCTAATGCATAGCCAAGACGCGCCCCATCTAAATACAGGGGAATATCGTATTCATGGCAAACTGCGGATATCTCTTCTAATTCTGACTTTGTATACAGTGTTCCGTATTCCGTCGGATGTGTGATGTATACCATTCCCGGAAACACCATATGATCGTAACTTGCATCACCGTAGTAAGTTGTTAAATATTTTTTTAATTCTTCTGCCGATATCTTTCCATTCTCCTGTGGAATCGTGAGTACCTTATGACCGGTAAATTCAATTGCTCCTGCCTCATGTCCGCTGACATGCCCTGTCGTAGCTGCAATGACACCCTCATACCCTTGCAGCATCGCATCAATGACAATCTGGTTTGTCTGCGTTCCTCCACTGATGAAAAAAATCTCCGCATCCGGACATTCGCATGCCTCTTTGATTTTCTGCTTTGCCCGCTCACAGTAGGTATCATGGCCGTAGCCGGACAACTGCTCCATATTGGTATCTATCAGGTGCTTCAACACCTTCTCATGTGCTCCCTCAGAATAGTCATTTTCAAAATATAACATCGACTTCTACCTCCTCTTACTCGTTCTTTTGTACAACCTCATTGCGATTTTTATAAATAGAATGGTCTGCTACCACTCCGCGTACCATAGAAAGCGGATAGACATTGGTATGAGCACCAATGACCGTACCCGGATTTAAAACGGAATTGCATCCTACCTCCACATAATCTCCAAGCATCGCCCCGAATTTCTTAAGTCCTGTTTTAATTTCTTCTTTTCCGTCTTTTACAACCACAAGTGTCTTGTCCGACTTTACATTAGATGTAATCGAACCCGCACCCATATGAGACTTATGTCCTAAAATGGAATCCCCCACATAGTTATAATGCGGAACCTGAACGGAATTAAAAAGTATCACATTTTTCAACTCGGTAGAATTGCCCACCACGCAGTTTTTTCCTACGATGGCATTTCCTCTGATAAAGGCACAATGTCTGACCTCAGCACCTTCATCAATGATTAAAGGTCCATTTAAAAATGCTGTGTCTGCCACCTTTGCAGATTTCGCTACCCAGATGTTCTCTCCGCGTTTTTCATATACTGACGCATCTAAGGTATTTCCCAATTCCACAATGAAATCTTTAATCTTTGGAAGTACCTCCCACGGATAAGTCACATTTTTAAAAATATCCGCCGCAATGGTTTCTTCTAAATTATAGAGCTGATGTATCTCACACTTTTTCATTGTCTTTCTCTTTTCCTTTCGTTTTCCCTTTGTTATAATATGCGGCTGCATGATCAAAAGAACCGCGCAGGGCATATTGATTTCTTAAATTCAGCACGACGTCCGTCCGTCTTTTGATAAAATTCTCCAGTTTAACCATATACTCTTCTGTTGTAATGCTGCCTTCTGCCACATAGGTCAGTCCTTTTTCCCAGCTTGCTGTTAAATCAGGATTTAATAATGGTCTGATGGATGCATTTACAACATCGTAAATCATCTCTCCTAAAAGTGTCGGCGTGATAATCTGTGTCTTTTTATTCAATGCCAGATATTTGTTCGCCACTAATTTTTTTAAGATTTCCGCGCGGGTTGCCGAAGTGCCGATTCCGCTTCCCTTAATCTGCGCTCTCAACTCTTCGTCTTCGATCAACTGTCCGGCATTTTCCATTGCCAGTATGATAGAACCGGAGTTGTAACGCTTCGGCGGGGAAGTCTCTCCCTCTTTGATGTAGAGGCTTTTGACCGGAAGCTGTGTGCCTTTTTTCATAGCTGAAATCCGTTCTAACAATTCGGTATCGCAAAGCCCGCTGTCTGCATCGTCTTCCGGCTTTTCCTCCTGTTTTTTCTTAAAAAACGAGTAGTCCATGACTTTTAAATATCCCGGATCTGCTAACACCTTAAAATTAGAAAAAAATTTTTCTCCTTCTATCGCAGAGGTCAATGCTACTTTCTGATATACCGCAGGCGGATAAAATATCGCAAGAAATCTTCTGGTAATAACTTCATAGACTTTGACTGACAAAGGTTTCAGACTCTTCATCGCCCCAAATCCCTGTCCTGTCGGAATGATCGCATAATGGTCGGTGATCTGCTTATCGTTGACATATCGTGTCTTTGCAAGTCCCTGATAGCTTTTATTTGCGATGATCTCTTCGGCATAAGCCCGCACTCCCGGAATATTCTGCAGACCCTTGATATTTTTTGTAATCTCTTTTGATACTGCTGTAGAAAGGACTCTCGCATCCGTTCTCGGATAAGTCACTAACTTTTTCTCATATAATTCCTGCACAATGCGAAGGGTTTCATCCGGACTAATTTTAAAAAACTTGGAGCAGTCATTTTGCAGCTCCGCTAAGTTATATAACAGCGGCGGCTTTTTCTGCTCTTTTTTCTTTTCGATTTTTTCTACAGCTGCCTGTATTCCTTCCGTCTGCTGGCTGCTCTGCCCATTCTCATTCTCGACAAATTCTGCCCTTCCGGTGAGACTTGCAATAAATGCCTCGGCATCCTCTTTTTGTAAAAATCCATTGTCCTTATAGAGCTTTTGGGACTGATAAAACTGACTTCCTTCGACCGCCTTCCACTCGCTCTCTATGCCGGTGCCTTCAATTTCCATACTGCTGAACACCCGGTAAAACGGTGTTTTTACAAATTCACGGATCTCACGTTCCCGTCGTACCACCATTCCCTGTACGCAGGTCATTACCCTGCCGACAGAAATGACCGTATATCGTTCATGCAGATAATTTGCAAGCGTATTTCCATATTTTAAGGTCAGAAGCCTTGAAAAATTAATCCCCATTAAATAATCTTCTTTTGCCCGCAAATATGCGGAATCGGACAGGTTATCATATTCCGATAAGTCCTTTGCCTCGCGGATGCCACGCAAAATCTCTTCTTCGGTCTGTGAGTCGATCCAGACACGTTTCCTCTGCTTTCCTTTGTCTTTGACTCCTGACATCTGCTCGACCAAACGGTAAATGTACTCTCCCTCACGCCCCGAGTCAGTACAGACATAAATTGTATCCACATCTTCCCGATTTAAAAGCTGCGATACGATTTCATACTGGTTCTTTGCACTTGGAATGACTTCATACAGGAACTCTTCCGGCAAAAACGGAAGTGTCTCAAGACTCCACTTTTTATATTTTTCATCATATACTTCCGGATAACTCATCGTGACAAGATGACCAACGCACCATGTCACGACTGCGGTTTCTCCTTCTTTATAACCGTTGTGGTTGCGCATTTCTAACTTTAATGCTTTTGTAAATTCCTGCGCAACGCTTGGTTTTTCCGCTATGTATAAAGCTTTCGCCATAATCACTCCTACAATTCATTCATATCAATTAATTTTATTTTCGGATTTTCTTCTGCTCTCTCCCGGATTGCTTCATCAAAGGACTGTGCAGAAAACAGATAATACTGCTCCGCTTTGATTTTTGCCTGTTTCATCGAAAATTCTAAATTTTTCCACATTTCATCGGTCAGCTCCGACTTAGACCAGTTGCAGATTGCCACGATATTCTGCCGCACGGAATCCTGTGCAATGATGTCAATGGTTCCTTTTTTTCCAATCCATACGCCCATTTTCACTGCCTGTACTGCCAACTGTCCCTGTGCATTTAACAATGCCAGATACTCACCACATACTTTTACAAAATAGCGGTTCAGATAGTCATTCAATTCTTCTTTGATATAGCGCTCATAAAATTCCTCGGTACTCATTTCATACAATCCGCTCATGTGCGGATAAACAAACTTGTACCAGAAGTGGATCAGGGTATGTTTGATCTGATACAGACCTTTTTGTGCATTGTCCCATCCTCCGGTTTCAAACACACTGATCTTCTCTACAATATCGTATGCCATCAGATTTTTTAAGTATACACTGATCTTAGCTCTTGAAAATCCCGTATCGTGATAAAGATCATTCAGCTTGCGGTTGCCTGCTGCAAGCGAGCATAAGATCGTATTATAGACAGATAATTCCCTTAAATCCCTGCCCACTACGCGCTCTGCCTCACGGAAAAGATTTCCGTTTGGTGACAGGATATGCTTACACACATTATATTTCAGATCTTTTTTAGAACTCCAACGGTTCACATATGCCGGTACTCCGCCAATGATCCCGTAGGTTTCCACACATTCGCTTACGGAATATTCCGGCAGTGCATGTACCAGTTCTAAGAACTGCATATCTCTTAAACGCACTATGCGGTCAACTTTTTTAAGACTTGCTTTAAGCAGCTCCCTGCCCTCTTCTTCAATCCACTTAAAGGCACTGCTTGCTAAAATGATCAGAACCGGCCCCGGATAAAGGCGTTTTGCCTTTAACTTCATAATTGCCTCTAAAAAAGTATCATCCTTTTTTGCGATATGATGAAATTCATCAATGATCACGACCAGTTTGGACGCATCTCCGCTTTTGATCCGGTTAAAATACTCTTCATAGGTGTATTTTTTTATGGCTGCATCATACTGCTCTTCTATCTGCATCCCCATCATTTTTCGCTGCTGCTGCTCGGATGCCGGACATGCTCTGTAATAAAAGGCTTTTTTGTCCTGCATAAAATATTTTAAAAGCTGCTCTTTCTGGCAGTTCTCATCACCGTAATAGATGACCAGACGGTTTCCGTCTGCCTGATATTCTTCTTCTAATGGTTTGATCTCAGCGGTTCTGATAATCATAGACTTCCCTCCTCATATGTGAATTGATGTGTGTTTCGTATACTCTATATCCACAGTGCATCTCAAAAATCAGAGATTATTGCACTCATTATATCACAATTTAATTTTTGCCACAAGAAAAGAAACTCGGTTATATGCCTCTGCAGAAAATACACAAAATAAGAACCGGATTCTACGGCTCTTAAATTTACCTTCCGTTTTTTACAATCTCTGTAAAATCTGACCAATCTTCTACTTTAAATCTTCTAAATTTAACTCAAAAGAAATACCATACATTTCCTATATTTCCTCCTATACTGCTTTCCTGCCAAACTCATGTTAACTGATCCGATGCCCGGATGTCCTGTTCTACAAACTCTTTGACAATTACAATCCTGCGTGATAATATAATGTTAGAAATAGGTACTGCCGATAGACGGTTAGTCCGATATAAAGTCAAACAAAAATGGCTGCTTCACTTGGACATGGGCGGCTATTTTTGTGGTTTATCATTATCTTTACCGAATGTGTATCCGATACTAAAGCAGGTCAAGCCGAAGCTAACTACTGCAATGAAGTCTACAATACTCATTGGCTTAGCCCTCCTTTTCCATTGGATTCCCCTATGGGTTTCTATGTAATCAGAGGGTCACAGTCCCTCTGCAGAAGGACTAACCGCCTACCGTTATGGCAGTACCCATAGCACATTATACCACATTTTTACAAACAGTACCATTATCCAACTTTGCTTTGAAGCACAAAACAGACATCTGTTCGATGTCTGTTTTTGTGTTCTCCCATATGCTACTTGACTTTTATCTTCTTCCTGCTGCTCCAGTTTCCGTAATATTTCTTTCCATCTATCTTTTTGTAAGAACGGATTCTTACATGGTACGTCTTTCCACTTTTCAGCAGAACAGCAAAAGAAAGCCATGATTCCGATATACCAAAATGTACGGCAAAGTGCAGATGAAAATGAAAGTCGTGCCCACTTTTGCGTGCATGAATTTAAAAAATCTTACAAAATATAAGCAGGAATGGAGATTACAGATGGCATAGACCAAGGTGGAAATATACTTATTTGAACTTAAACATTTTCATAAAGATAAGAAAAATGCCCCGAGAAACATAAGTTTCTCAGAGCACTTTATCTACAGTCTGACGGTAACAAGTGTAATATTTTCAGCCATTTTTACTTTTCTTTTGCTTGTCTATAAAGCGTTCCCATTTTATATCCAAAATCTCTAAAAGCACTATCAAAATACTTATGAACTGTGTGGTTCTCGCTTGCCACAATACAATATTCAATAGCTTCATATGTTGATTGATATGGATATAATAATTCCCAGCTTTCTTCGATAAGAAGCAGTGCTTCTTTGGGTGTAAAATTGCCACCGCAAATGATAGATTGAATTTCTTTTCCTTTTGCTTTAAATTTGGCTCTGTTTTCATAGACTTCTGGTGTTACAGATTTATTATGAATCAGACCGATAACTTCTTCTGTTGTGATTTCTTTGTCAGAACGTACCAATAAGGTTTCTGCAATGCTAATATCATGAAGAATATTGTCATAAATGCTGTAAACACAACGAAGCCAAGGCTCTGGTCTGCTAGGATTGTAGTCGCCACAATCCATAGTCCATTCGGTTTTCCATGTTGCACTTTCTAAAAAGTCCTCTAAGATTTCAAAAATTTCTTTGTTTTCTTCCATGCGCAAGCAATCTATGTAAGCCATGTACTCAAGAATTCCTTGTAAACAGTCTAATTCCGAACACTCACGGCTGAGATATGTTTTGATTTGCCATTCAAGTTCAGAATCTTCACACGCATAATTGCTTTTTATTACAACAGGCTCCGGCTTCTTCAAACTATCTTTTTTAAATAATACAGACAATAACTTCATAAAATACCTCCTTGTATTAGCGGGTTGATTTTCTACTAAGACGTCTGAATAAACGGCGTCCTTCTTGCTCAAGTTCTGTAATGCTTCTAACATCATCTTCTGTTGCATCTCCATACGGAGCATGGTTATGAGAATAATGCTGATAATACTCACGAATTTCAGAAGACATTCTCTCAAAATCGGTATCTCCAGATAAAGCACAATATCCATTGTCGGTTTGATATACAGATACCTCGTATCTGATACCATAATACTTTTGCGTAAGAGAAATATTTGTTTTAAAAGGTGTCTTGATAGGAGTGAGTGTAGATTTCTGAATACATATATCCATCCATCTAATAAGGTCGATTGTTCTGAATACACCAAGGGGATAATAAATATTCTCACATTCAATTATGGTAGAAAGTGCAATATAAACTTCTGAATAGCTGCATAATTCATCCCAATGTGCGAATACAACTCGACTTCTCTCTCCAAATTCACGAGTACCAAGAGTAAAGTCTTCATCTACTGTCTTAAGTATATCATTAAGACGGTGTAAGCGGTCGTCCTGCAAACTGTCTACAATTTGAATATAATCATATCGCAATGAACGACCATGTGTAGTAGTGAAGTGAACAAAAACCTGTTCTAATGGTTTTACATCATTAATTGGATAGTCTTTAAGAATCTCAACACAACGAGCCAGAGTTGCTTGAAGTTCTTCAGTAGCTATCTTTTCTTGATTAAGGATACGAGTAAAAATGAACTCGGTTTCCTTTCTTAATAATGCGTTGGTGGGCTTAAAATAATCAACGATAGTCGTATTGACAAAATCGCTTAAGTTAGCACCACCTTGACCGCATGCACCCTCTAATAAAGCGTTTGTAAGAGGGTTCGGCTGAAAAATCTTTCTTGCTGACTTTTCCATAGAACTTAGTCTCCTTCCTTAATGATGAGAGGATTTTCACCTCTTCTGATTTTAATTATAGCACATATCCGTACAAATGCAATACTTTTTTGTACAGATATGTACAAAAACGTACAGACAAGCATAATTTCCCCGAAATTACGGGGTTTTTTCATGATACATATTTTAATTTTAGATATATCCCTACAAATTATTTCGAGTTTTTGAATGATACCATTCTAAGCACCAACGCTGGCATGGGGCTCCCATGCTCTTGCAAGCACTTGTGCCTACAGTTTTCGAAAGCTGCTTAATACAGTACAGAAAATACATTTTGGGGCGAGCTGAAGTTACAATCACAAAAATTATATTGATAAAGATTAAAACAATGACAAGAAAAATGATTATATAAAATGCAAGATTTGACCTTATGCAAGGGAATTGAAAAGTCGATTGCTACTATTCAAATACAGAAGTAAACGAAGAAGAACAAGAAAAAATGTTTTTAACAAAGTTTTTTTCTTCCTGCTGAACCTCCTGTGTCCTGCTTTTCTCTTCCATTCCTGTATTTTCCGCTGCATACACCAGTCCGCTGTTTGAAATGCAGAGTGATAATGCAAGAATCCATGCCGCAATCCTTTTCATTTTCATAGCCAACTCTCCTTCCACCCATTCTTTATTATTTACTATGATTTCCCAAAAGGGAAAGCTGATTATTTTCATTCCGATTATACCATAGAAAACAGCTTGATTTAAAATCTTATTACAAAAATTTTTGCCAGAACAAATTTCCTATATCCAAAAAAGAAGCCACATTTGCGGCTTCTTTCAAAAAACAACAATACTTTCTTTATTTTTTTGTAATATATCCCTGTGCTTTTAAAAGCTCAGCACACAGAATCGCTCCGCCTGCGGCTCCGCGGACTGTATTATGGGATAAACCAACGAATTTCCAATCGTATACCGTATCTTCTCTTAAACGTCCGACAGATACGCCCATTCCGTTTTCATAATCCACATCTAAAGCTACCTGTGGGCGGTTATCGTCTTCTAAATACTGGATAAACTGTTTCGGTGCACTCGGAAGTCCTAACTCCTGTGGTGCTCCTTTGAAGTTTACAAGTTTTTCAATCAGCTGCTCTTTGGTCGGCTGTTTTTTGAATTTTACAAATACGGCTGCTGTATGTCCGTTTAATACCGGAACACGGATACACTGGCAGGTAATGACCGGACTTTCTGCCGGTACGATCACACCGTCTTTGATCTCGCCCCAGATACGAAGCGGCTCTTTTTCAGATTTTTCTTCCTCTCCACCAATGTATGGAATAATGTTGCCTTCCATCTCCGGCCAGTCTTTAAATGTTTTTCCTGCACCTGAAATTGCCTGATAAGTGGTTGCAACTACCTCATATGGCTCAAATTCTTTCCAGGCTGTCAGTACCGGTGCGTAGGACTGAATGGAGCAGTTTGGTTTTACTGCCACAAATCCTCTGGTGGTTCCTAAACGTTTTTTCTGGAACTCAATGACTTTCATATGTTCTGCATTGATCTCCGGTACTACCATCGGTACATCCGGTGTCCAGCGATGTGCACTGTTGTTTGATACAACCGGTGTCTCTGTCTTTGCATACTCTTCCTCGATTTTTTTGATTTCCTCTTTTGTCATATCTACTGCGGAAAATACAAAATCTACTTCTGATGCTACTTTTTCCACTTCATTGACATTCATGACAACAATCTTTTTCACGGCTTCCGGCATTGGAGTGTCCATCTTCCATCTTCCTCCGACTGCCTCTTCATATGTCTTACCGGCACTTCTAGGGCTTGCTGCAATGGTCGTTACCTCAAACCACGGATGATTCTCTAACAGGGAAATGAAACGCTGTCCTACCATTCCCGTTCCGCCTAAAATACCTACTTTTAATCTGTCGCTCATATCTAATCTCCTCACACATTTCGCTTGTTTTGTCCGCTTGTTGCGGACATTTGTCTTTCTGTTAAAATACTATGCTATTTTCGACAAAAAAACAATTCATATTTTGCTAAAATTTTCTCTTAGATTTCTAAATTTCTTATGCATTTTCAACAATTCTTACTGTTTTAACCAGTCTGAGCCATGATTTTTTGCAAGATATTCTTTTTCTAAGGCAATTACTTTTTCCATTGCCTCTTTTCCCGGTGCGCCGATCGTCAGACGTTTATTGACACAGGTTTCCATGGAAATTGTATCATAAATATCTTCTTCAAATACCGGACTGATGGCTTTTAATTCCTCTAAAGACATATCATCGATCGCCATATTTTTATCAATACAGTAAAGTACGATCTGACCTACGATCCCATGTGCATCACGGAATGGTACGCCATGATTTACCAGATAATCGGCAGCGTCTGTCGCATTGGTAAATCCGTTTTTCGAACTGTTGCGCATCACTTCCTGATTGAATTTCATCGTATCTAACATGCCTGTAAACAATGCAATACAGCCTTTTGCCGTATCCATCGCATCAAAGGAAAGTTCTTTATCCTCCTGCATATCTTTATTATATGCTAGCGGGATTCCTTTCATGGTTGTGAGCAGTGACACCAATGCGCCATAGACACGTCCGGTCTTGCCACGGACTAATTCCGCAATATCCGGATTTTTCTTCTGCGGCATAATACTGCTTCCGGTGCTGTAAGCATCATC
>ERZ827440.2285-NODE-2285-length-17372-cov-3.520991_pt1 | contig 17372 bp, 8 predicted proteins | sample MGYA00519774_ERZ827440 | MGnify/ENA primary metagenome ERZ827440 (study PRJEB31778, sample SAMEA3449302) | human gut metagenome | biome: human gut; feature: human-associated habitat; material: faeces | place: United Kingdom | collected 2010/2012 ... | reverse complement strand
ATCGAAAACGGAGAGCTGAAAAGAGCGGTAGGCGATGAGCACGCCTTTTCGTATCGCCACAGTATATTTTGCAATGAACCGCTAAAGGTTATAACCAAAACAAAAATTGACTTAAAGCGTGCCGACAGGGCGGATATTAAGGCTCTTACGGACGATTATACCAATCGCAGAAAAACCAAGCAGCCCCTTAAATACCCAAGTGCAGGAAGCGTTTTCAAACGCCCCGAGGGGCATTTTGCCGGTGCGCTCATAGAAAAGTGCGGTCTTAAGGGATTTTCCGTCGGAGGAGCACAGGTAAGCGAGCTCCACGCCGGATTTATCATAAACACCGGCGGTGCAACTGCGGAGGATGTCAAAAGGCTTATTGACCATATTCAAAAGACCGTTTTTAAAACCTTTGGCGTTATGCTTGAATGTGAGATTTGCATATTATAGGAGAATGTTATGGAATGCTTGATAATTACGGGGCTTTCGGGAGCGGGAAAGAGCCAGGCTAAAAAATATATTGAAGATTTGGGCTACTTTTGTGTCGATAACATGATTGCCGAGCTTGTGCCTTCATTTATTGATTTGTGCCTCAGTACAAGACGGGAAATTGAAAAAATCGCTTTCGTGATTGATACCAGAAGCGGTGCTGATTTCAATGCGTTTATCAAATGGCTCAATTCCGATAAATGCAGAGTTAACTATAAAATTATTTATCTTGAAGCGAGCGACGATGTTATCGTAAGAAGATACAAGGAAAGTCGCAGAAAGCATCCCTTGGCAGGCGGAGAAAGAGTTGTGGACGGTCTTAAGCTTGAACGGGAAATGCTTTCCTCCATGCGCGAAAATGCCGAAATTATTATTGATACAAGCGACATAAAGCCACAGCAGCTCAGGAATATTCTCTACGATATGCTGGACGAAAGTGACGATAGCTCTCATATTTCCGTAACGGTCATTTCTTTTGGATTTAAGTACGGTATTCCCATTGATGCCGATGTTGTTTTCGATGTGAGATTTTTGCCGAATCCGTTTTATATCAAGGAACTTAAGGATTTTACGGGAATGGATAAAACAGTTTCGGATTTTGTGCTTCGGCATGAGCAGACACGAATTTTCCTTCAGAAGCTTACGGATATGATTGAGTTTTTGCTTCCCCATTACAAAAATGAGGGTAAGCAGCAGCTTGTCATTGCGATAGGCTGTACTGGCGGAAAACACCGAAGTGTTGCGATTGCGGAAAAGCTGTTTGAATTTTTGACCAAAAGCGGTGTGAACGCAAATATTATTCACAGGGATATAAGCTTGGACGGGCAGAACAAAAGATAGTGAGGTTTGTTATGTCATTTGCATCTGATATTAAAGAGGAGCTTTGCAGAAGAAATGCAGGAAGTAAGTGCTGCTGCCGCGCGGAAATAGCGGCTTTTGTGCTGTTTTCGGCTCGCTATGAGGACGAGGAATTGAATATCACCACCGAAAATCCTGCCGTTGCAAAGCAGGTATTAAATCTTATTAAGCACGCATACGGGCTTGAACCCCATGTTTCTGTAAAGAAAAATCTTTTGTATATCAATCTTGATAAAGCTTCAACCGAGAATATATTGAGGGATCTCAGTATTTTGCGTGATGACGGCAGAGCGGAATTTAGGATTTATAACGGCATGATAAAAAATGAATGCTGTGCAAAGTCCTTTGTTCGAGGAGTGTTTCTTTCCTGCGGTTCAATGACATCACCCGAGAAGGACTACCATCTGGAATTTATGACTCACCGCAAAAGGCTTTCGGGGGATCTTGAGGTTCTTTTGAAAAAGTTCGGGCTTGTTCCAAAAACAGTTATCAGGAAGTCGAACTATGTTATTTACTTTAAGGCGTCCGACGCCATTTCCGATGTGTTAAGTCTTATAGGAGCGGTAAATTCTCTTATGGAATTTGAAAACACCGTTATTATAAAGGATGTAAAAAATAACATCAACCGCCGTACAAATTTTGAAAACGCCAACATGAATAAAACGGCGGATGCGGCGGTAAAGCAGCTTACGGCGATCAGGAAAATCGAAAGTGCAGGTATGCTTGATTCTCTTACTCCCGAGCTTAAAGAGGTCGCTTTGCTGAGAATGGAAAACCCGGATATTTCGTTGACGGAAATCTGCGGTTTACTAACGGATAAGGTTTCAAAATCGGGTGTAAATCATAGGTTCAGAAAACTAATTTCAATTGCGGAAGGTTTAAAATAATGAATGATTTTGTTCATTTGCATCTTCATACCGAGTGCAGTCTTTTGGACGGTGCCTCTAAAATCCCCGATGTTATAACACGGGTTAAAAGCATCGGGCAAAAGGCTTGCGCTATAACCGACCACGGCGTAATGTACGGCGTGGTAGATTTTTATAATGAGGCAAAAAAACAAGGCATAAAGCCGATAATCGGGTGCGAGGTATATACAGCCGCCCGAAGAATGGAGGACAAGTCCTACGAAATTGATTCGTCATACGGTCACCTTGTGCTTCTTGCGGAAAATAACGAAGGTTATCAAAATCTCGTTAAAATCGTGAGCATTGCTCAGCTTGATGGCTTTTATTACAAGCCCAGAGTTGATTTTGACCTTTTGAGAAAATACAGTAAGGGGATAATTGCGCTTTCGGCGTGTATGTCAGGGGATATTCCGAGGGCAATTTTGAACGGAAACACATCAAAGGCTGACTTTCTTGCCGAAAAATTTATCGACATTTTCGGGAGAAGTAATTTCTTTATTGAAATTCAAAATCAGGGAATTGCCGTTCAAAATACTCTAAATGCGTCCTTGGCGGCGCTTGCAAAGCGGCACGGACTGGGGCTTGTTGCCACAAACGATGCGCATTATGTAAATAAAACCGATGCCGAAATTCAGGATGTTCTCATGTGTATCCAAATGGGCAAGAGACTTTCGGATTCGGACAGGATGAAATTTGAAACAAACGAATTTTATATAAAATCCTATGATGAAATGTACGATGCCCTGCCAAATTACAGTGAGGCTCTTAACAACACCGTTTTGATTGCAGAAAGGTGCAATGTTGAATTTGACTTTTCAAAAATGTATCTTCCGAAATTCGATACGCCCGAAAATCGGGATGCGTTTTCTTATCTTAGGGAATTGTGCCTTGCGGGCATGGATATAAAATACGGGAAGCGTACGGATTCACTTTTGGAGAGGCTGGATTTTGAGCTTGACACCATAAAGCAAATGGGCTTTGTGGACTACTTTTTGATTGTGTGGGACTTTGTAAAATTCGCAAAGAACAGCGGAATTGCGGTTGGCCCGGGAAGAGGCTCTGCCGCCGGCAGTATCACATCGTATCTTCTTGATATAACCACTGTTGACCCGATAAAATACAATCTGCTTTTCGAGAGATTTTTAAATCCCGAGCGAGTAACGATGCCGGATATTGACATCGACTTTTGCTATGAGCGCAGAAAAGAAGTAATTGATTATGTTATAAATAAATACGGTGCTGACCGTGTAACGCAGATTATAACATTTGATACGCTTGCGGCAAGACAGTCGGTGCGGGATGTGGGAAGGGTTATGGACATTCCGATTCCCGAGGTGGACAGAATATCAAAGCTTATTCCGAGAGGCCCAAAGGTCAGCTTAGCTTCGGCGCTTGAGGAATCGGAGGATTTAAAGAAAATTTATGATTCCGATTTTAAGATAAAAGCATTAATCGACCGTGCAATGCGGATTGAGGGTATGTACAGAAATCCTTCAATTCATGCGGCAGGAGTGGTTATTTATAAGGAAAGCGCATATAACTATTTGCCCCTGCAAAGGCAAGGTGATGTTGTCACAACCCAGTTCACAAAGGAAAATGTTGAAAGTCTCGGGCTTCTGAAAATGGATTTTCTGGGGCTTAGAAACCTTACGATAATTCAGGATACCGTTGAAATTGTGGGGATTTCAAAAGGCGTGGAAATAGACATTGAAAATATCGACCTTGATTCCCCCGAAATCTATAAGCTTCTTTGCACAGGAGATACCGACGGTGTGTTTCAGCTTGAAAGCGAGGGTATGAGGAAGTTTTTAAGAGAGCTTAAGCCCGATTGCTTTGAGGATGTTATAGCGGCGATTTCTCTTTACCGTCCGGGGCCGATGGCGTCAATTCCCACATATATTCACAATAAGCTTCACCCGGAGGATGTTAAGTACAAGCACCCTCTTCTTAAAGATATTCTTGAGCCTACATACGGATGCATTGTTTATCAGGAGCAGGTAATGCAGATCGTAAGGAAGCTTGCCGGATATTCATTGGGGCGCGCAGACCTTGTAAGGCGAGCTATGGCAAAAAAGAAAAGGGATGTTTTGCAAAAGGAGCGAGGTCTTTTTGTTTACGGCGGAGAAGGCATTGACGGTGCCGTAAGGCGAGGTGTGGACGAAAAAACCGCTAACGAGATATTTGACGAAATTGTAGATTTTGCCGCTTATGCGTTCAATAAGTCCCATGCCGCCGCATATGCGGTTGTTGCCTGCAGAACTGCTTGGCTTAAAGCAAACTACGGTGCTGAGTTTATGGCATCGCTTATGACGGCGTACCTTGGCGACACATCAAAGGTTTCAAGGTATATTGATGATTGCGCAAAAAAGGGCATCCGTCTTTTGCCCCCCGACATCAACAAAAGCTATGATGTTTTTACAACGGAGGACGGAAATATTCGCTTTGGGCTTGCGGCGGTTCGGAATGTGGGAAAGTCGGTAGTTGAAAGAATAACGGAAGAACGGAAAAACGGAGCCTTTACGGATTTATATGATTTTATTTATCGCTGTGCAGGTGCAGAGCTCAATAAGCGTGTGGTTGAGGCACTAATAAAGTGCGGTGCGTTTGATAATTTGGGAGCCGCTCGCTCGCAAATGGTGGCGGTTTATGAGGATTGGCTTGACAATGTTCAATCCGGTAACAGAAATCGAGTGGAGGGTCAGCTTTCTCTTTTCGGTGCGGAGGAGGATGACAGGTTGCTTCCTGAGCTTAAAGAGTATTCTCTGTCCGACAGGCTTGAGATGGAGCATGAGTTTACGGGACTTTATATTTCGGGAAATCCTCTTGATGAGTACCGTCTTTCGGTAAACTTAAACTCCGATGCTTCGATAGGAACGATTTTGTCGCCCGACTCAAACTTTTCGGACGGTGACACCGTAAAACTTTCCGGAATTATCACACGCGTTAAAGCAAAGCTTACCAAAACGGGTGCAAAAATGGCTTTTGCGGATATTTCTGATTTTGACGGAAGCATAGGACTTGTCTTTCCGCCAAAATCTTATACAAAGTTTTCCCGTGATTTAGCAAAGGGGAATGTTATCTCCGTCAGGGGAAAGCTAACAATATCGGATAATGCATTGCCGGAGCTTAATGTTTTTGAGATCAGAAGGCTTAATAAAATGCGAGTATCGGAAAATGTCAGACTGATTATAAAAACCGACAGCAACGGCATTAAAGATGCGGCGGACATTTTTAAGGATTTTTACGGCGGCAAAACAGAGGTTTACATTTACAACTGCGATGACGGTCGCTGGCGTGCACTAAAGGGTGAAAAAGCGGTTTTTTGTACGGATATGCTGACAAAAAGGCTTGAAATTCGCTACGGTTCCTCGTTTGAAAAAACAAAAATTTAAAATATTAAAAAAAGACTTGATTTTTTGAAAATTTATGTTATAATATATTTATTGGTATGTGAAAGAATATTTTCTTGATGATGGGAGGTATTGTTGTGAATTTAGCTGTTAATATTGTTTATATAGTAGTATGTTTGGCTCTTATTGCGATTGTTCTTTTCCAGTCGGGCAAGCAGGCAGGTCTTTCCGGAAGCATTGCCGGAGGTGCCGAAACCTTCTTCGGTAAGAACAAGGCAAGAACTTGGGATGCAAAGTTGAGCAAGATTACTTCAGTGCTTGCAGTAGTGTTCATGGTATTGGCGATAGTTATTAACTTTGCTCTTAAATAGGTTTTCAGTTAAGCCACGCATACATAATACTATGCGTGGTATTTTTATGCCTGAAGGGAGGTATTTATGAACAGCGACAGAAAAAACAGAATACTTGAATTTATAAACTCAAAGGAATATATTCCCATGACCGCTCCGGAGCTTGCAGCGGTCATTGATGTTCCGAAGTCTGATTTGAACGAGTTTTTTGCGATAATTGACGAGCTTTCCGACGAGGGCAGAATTATTATCGGGAAAAAGAAAAGAATACGCTCATCAGGAGCAGACGGTTTGCTTTCGGGAGTTTTTTCCGGAAACGAAAGAGGTTTCGGATTTGTAAGGTTTGAATCTGAGCACGAGGATTTGTTTATTCCCCCGGATGCCGTAAATTCCGCATTTGACGGAGATGCGGTTTTGGTTTCCGAAAGCGTCGGCAGAGACGGAAGAATGGAAGGAAAGGTTGTAAAGGTTACAAAGCGTGCCAACAGATTTATTGTTGGGCGTTTCACCGCTATACGAAACTGCGGCTTTGTTATCCCTGATGATTCCAAAATTTCAAAGGACATCTATATACCGAAAAAGCATTTCTTCGGTGCAAGAGAAGGTCAGGTGGTTGTCTGCGAGATTACAAGGTACCCTGACCGTACAAAAAAAGCCGAAGGCAGAATTATTGAGGTAATAGGGTATGCAGGAAAGCATGATACTGTCATAAAAACTGTTCTTAAACGATATAATATACCGTGTGAATTTTCGGATAAGGTTATTTCGGAGGCTGAAAAGCAGGAAAAAATTCCTCTTGATTTGGAAGGTCGCCTGGATTTAAGACGGGATACGATTATCACAATAGACGGTGAGGATTCAAAGGACCTTGACGATGCGGTTTCGGTAAAGAAGCTAAAGGGCGGTATCTTCAGGCTCGGGGTTCATATTGCAGATGTAAGCAATTATGTCAAGCCCGGAAGCGAGCTTGATAAGGAGGCTTATTTAAGGGGGACAAGCGTTTATCTTGTTGACAGGGTTGTCCCAATGCTTCCAAAGAACCTTTCAAACGGAATATGCAGTCTTCAGCCGAAGGTTGACAGGCTCACGATTTCGTGTATAATGGATATTGACAGGGAAGGAAATATCAGGAATTATGAAATTGTAAAATCTGTCATTCGTTCAAAGGAAAGAATGACTTATAAATGCGTAACCGACATATTGGAGGGAAGGTCGCAGGAGTATCCGAGGCTTCACAAAATGCTTGGGACAATGAACGAGCTTGCAGATATTCTTCGCAAAAAGCGTAAGGCGGAGGGCAGCCTTGATTTCGATTTTCCCGAGGCAAAGATTAAGCTCTCCGAAAATGGCAAGCCTATAAGCATTGAAAAGTACGAGATTACGGTTTCCAATCAGATAATCGAGGAATTTATGCTTGCGGCAAACCGTACGGTTTCTGAGCATATGTATTGGCTCAATAAGCCGATGATGTATCGTGTGCATGAAGCACCGGATTCCGAAAAACTTGCGAATTTTGCCAAAATGGCTTATAATTTGGGCTATACGGTGCACGGTCTTAATAATCCTCATCCCAAAGAGCTTCAAAAGGTTCTTGAGTCTTGCAAGGGCAAGCCGGAGGAAAGAGTGCTTTCTACCATGATGCTCCGCTCCATGATGAAGGCGAAATACAGCGAGAATAATCTCGGTCATTTCGGGCTTAACGCCAAATTTTATTGCCATTTTACATCGCCCATAAGAAGGTATCCCGACCTTGTTGTGCACAGACTTCTTAAGGAGCTTTCCGAAACCGGAATTACAGCCGAAAGCGAGAAGAAATGGAATAAGTTTTTGCCCGAAGCCGCAGAAAATTGCAGCATAACGGAGAGACGGGCAGAAGAAGCCGAGCGTGATGTGGACGACATCAAAAAGGCAGAGTATATGAAGCAGTTTATCGGAGAACGCTTCGAGGGTTACATTTCTGGCGTAACGGGATTCGGTATTTTTGTTGAGCTTGATAATACCGTTGAAGGTCTTGTTCACATTTCTTCACTTAAAGACGATTATTATGTTTACGATGAAAAGCTGCTTACTTTGACAGGGGAGCACACAAAACGGGTTTTCAGGCTCGGGGACAGCGTTTTGGTTGAATGTGTCGGAGCAAACCCCGAAGCAAGGCAGATAGATTTTGAATTGGCGGAGGATTATGATGAATAATCAGAACGAAGGCAAAAAAATTATTGTCCAGAACAAAAAGGTATTTCACGATTTTTTCGTTGAGGAAACCTATGAAGCAGGCATTGAGCTTGTGGGAACCGAAGTGAAATCCCTTCGTGCCGGTAAGGCGAATCTAAAGGACAGTTATATTGATATAAGAAATGGGGAAGCATATATTTACGGAATGCACATAAGCCCCTATGACCATGGAAATATTTTCAACCGTGATCCGGAGCGTGACAGGCGTCTTTTGCTCCATAAACGGGAAATTATGAAGCTTTTCGGGCTTGTAAAGCAGGACGGATATACTCTCGTTCCGACAAAGCTTTATTTTTCGGGCTCTCATATTAAGGTTGAGGTTGCGCTTGCAAGGGGTAAAAAGCTTTACGATAAGCGTGACGATGCCGCAAAACGCGATGCAAAACGCAATATCGAGCGTGAGCTTAAGGGTAGGAATATTTGATATGCGGTTGACAATATACCGCTATTGTGTTATAATTGGTTTACCGTATTTCAATCTTTTTGCTCGGGGGTATGCACTTTGGATACAGTCAAGTTTAAAAACAGCGGTGTCAAGGTTATTGCCCACAGAGGATTAAGCGGAATTGAGGCTGAAAATACCGTTTCTTCATTCGTTGCTGCTGCCAATAGGACTTATTGGGGGATAGAAACCGATGTCCATGTGACGGGAGACGGTGCTTATGTTTTGATTCATGACGATACTACAGAGCGTGTCTGTAAGGAGAAATTAGTTGTTGAAAAATCAAGCTATCAGGAGCTTTCGGGGCTTTTTGTGTACGATCGCTTCGGCAATACACGGTCTGACCGCACTATACCGAGGTTAGAAGATTTCCTTCAGGTTTGCTCTGTTTACAAAAAGCATCCGGTAATTGAATTTAAAAATCCTTTTGAACCGAAAAACATTAAAGAGGTTTTGGGGATAGTTAAGAATTTCGGTTTGCTTTCCGAGGCAGTATTTATTTCCTTTTCCAAAGAGAATATGATTAATTTAAGGAAGCTCAATAAAGTGGTTAAGGCTCAGCTTCTCACCTCGGAATTTGAGCCTGAGCTTATCACATTTTTGAAAAAGTATGGTTTGGGGATAGATATTTCAGTTGCTGCTTTGACAGAGAGCGTCGCATCTAAGCTTAAGAAATTCGGGATTGAAATAAATTGCTGGACTTGCGATTTACCGGAAAATGCCGAAAGGCTGTGTGCCCTTGGCATAGATTATATAACAACCAATATTTTGGAATAGATCTGGGGGCGTAAGGGCTTCGACGGGGATGTTGAAGCACGATAAGCGGGTAGCGGACCGTAGCCGCTTAAAAATACGGAAACTTAAATTTAAACGCTGAAGATAATTTAGCAGTAGCCTAACGGCTACGAAAGACGCCTCATTTAAGGCGTCCGTCCTCCTCGGGGTTACCGCGTACCGGGGCAGGGCGTCATTAAAGCGGTGAACGTGACATCGGCAAAGCTTTGAGCCATGCATGACAAATGAAGCTACCTGTCATAAAATGTGTGCAGTCTCTCTTTTATGACGGGGAATCTTAAATGACTGCTGCACCCGGAGAAAGTTGTGTGGATATGTTTTCGGACGCGGGTTCAACTCCCGCCGTCTCCATCAAATAAGACTGACTATTTTGATAGAATAGTCGGTCTTTTCTTTTTATCTTAAACACGTTCAGATATTGCAGTATTGCGGTATTTTACGGTTTTTTCAAATCTTTAATGAATATGCAAATAGTGCCGTCAAAGAGGTAATCTTCGGGCTGCATCGATCTTCTTTTTAGTAATCGCTAAATTATGGTTATATCTTAGGTTGCGGTATTAGATTTTATATTCGGCAACCGATGATTTGCAAAAAAAGCAACAAATGGTTGGTTGAAAAATTATTATGAAACATATATAATATAGTTAAAGGAGTTGATATAATGACAATAAGTGATAAAATTTATAAATTAAGAGCAGCATTGAGTATGTCTCAGGAACAATTTGCAAATTTGTTTAATGTATCCCGTCAATCTGTGCAAAAATGGGAAAAGGGAAGCAGTACGCCTGAACTCTCAAAGTTAATCGAAATATCAAAATATTTTGATATTTCTTTGGACGCTTTGCTTTTGGAACGTGATACTCGCATGATTGAAGAAATGAGCCATAATAAAGAATTGAAACCTAATTATTTCACCATTCCGAGTTGGGAATTTTATGCTTCGGATCTTCTCGTTGAATACGAACAATCCATAGATGAAGGATTGGATATTGAGGCCTACAAAGATGTGTTTTTATCAGTTGCAAGGCTTCCTAAAAATGAGATTAAAAAAGAACTGGGAGATGCTTTGTTCAAAGTTGTAATTAATGCAAAGCAAAAAGAAAACTATACATATATTGAACCCTCAGATCTTGATGAAATCAAAACTTTAAGAAAGAAATATAGAATTTCGAATAAAGTAGATGAAAGTTCGTTAGAAGATAAAATTCATGGTGCTTGGGTTGGGAGAATTTGTGGATGTATGCTGGGCAAATCACTGGAGGGCATAAAAACAAATGAACTTATTCCGTTTCTTAAAGAAACTGAAAATTATCCAATGCACAGATATGTTTATAAGACAGATATAAGCAAAAAAACATGCGAGAAATATGATTTTTCGTTTTCAGAAAACTGTTATGCAGATGTAATTGACGGTATGCCGGTCGATGACGATACAAATTATGTGGTACTCGCACAAATAATAATTGATAAATACGGCAAGGATTTTACTCCTTATGATGTATCAAGATCATGGGTTGAATACCAGAATAAGGATGCATATTGCACAGCTGAACGAGTTGCGTTTTGTAATTTTATAAACGGTTATCAGCCACCGGAATCTGCGCTACACAAAAATCCGTACCGTGAATGGATAGGGGCGCAAATAAGAGGAGATTATTTTGGTTATATAAACCCGGGAAATCCTGAATTTGCCGCAGAAATGGCATGGAGAGATGCATCAATTTCCCACATTAAAAACGGAATATACGGAGAGATGTTTGTTTCGGCAATGCTTGCAGTTGCTGCTGCAACAAACAATATAGAAGAAATCATTATGGGAGGTCTTGCTGAAATTCCATACACTTCAAGACTTTATGAAGAGATATTGCTTGTTTTGAATGGATTCAAAAGCGGTTTGTCAAAAAAGGATGCTTTTGATAACATTCATAAAAAATATGATGAATATTCGAGTCATGGTTGGTGTCACACAATTTCTAACGCTATGATAGTGGTAGCAGCTCTTTTGTACGGCGGTGGAGATTATGGCAAATCAATTTGTATGGCAGTTGAAACAGGATTTGATACAGATTGCAACGGAGCAACTGTCGGTTCAATACTTGGTATGGCAAACGGAATAAAATGCATTTCGGATTATTGGACAAAGCCTATAAATGATACGTTGCATACATCAATTTTCGGTGTTGGAACAGTGAAAATATCTGACCGGGTAAAAATGACAATGAAACACATCAAAGAATCAAACAAGAATGACATTTAATCAAGTTTTTTTGTGAATGGATTAATCCGTACTCATTGGGGATTTTACACCCCCTAAATTCAAAATGCACCCCCTTAATGAAATTCTATTAAAATATAACTTCTTTCACATATGAAAAACACCGATGCAAAGATACTTCTGTTTGGTGCAAAGGCTTTATAAATTAATAATTTTCGGTATAAAACAGGTTGTCTGCGTGCAGCCTGTTTTTTCTTATAGATTACAGCTAAACAAGAACCAAGATACAGCTATTGAAAATTGAATAAAAATATTATATTATAATAGTAGAGTTTTGTCAAAAGTGAATATTTTAAAGGAGGATGTTTTATGACAAAGAAATTAGCGTTGCTATTGGCTATGCTTATGATATTAAGCGTAGTTTGCGTACCTACTGCTATGGCAGCAGATGTTTCGGCAATCAGTATTACCGAAAACAAATGCTTCTATTTCAGCGAGGACAGAGTTTCCGAAGCTTTGAAGGTTGTCGGCACGCTTGCTGACGGAACTTCGGTTGACTTGACGGGCGATTCGGAGATTACATATTCAAGCTCCGATGAAGAAATTTTCAAGTTTGAAGGAAATAAGCTTTCATCAACCGGAAAGAACGGCAAAGCAATTATTTCCGCAACTTACAGCGGGAAAACGGCTAAAATTATCATGACAAGGCAGGACGCCAAGACGGCTGCCAATCAGCCGATAGCAGCTGATGTGAATGTGTCCGGGTATGCCAATGCGGCTTACATTACAAGCGGCAAGCCCGGAACTGCGGAGGGCGGTCATTACGACGGCAAGGCGCTTTCGAATTGGGCAAATAACTGGACCGTTCGCCTTATGAGAAAATCATGGGCTCAAGATAACGATTCCGCAAAACCCGCTACCGACATGGAAAACAGATGGTACGACAGCGGTTATCGCTCGGTTGCCGGTTGGTTTTATGATGACGGCGATACCGGTCATAAACAGGGTTACGATTTTGTTGTATTTACTGACTCGTCCCTTTTCCACCAGAACAGCAAATTCGAAGAAGACTACGGCTACGGAGATTTTTCTGCAAAATGGAAGGGCATGAACTCCTGGAAGGTTGTTAATTCGGCAATTATGAGGGGGCAGGGCGATGACTATATAGACGGAACCCCTTACGGCGGCAATTACGGCATTAAAGCGAGAAATAAGGGATGGCATCAGTTTGTAATGTCACTCGAAAAGAATTCCGAAGCTGAATACGGCTGGACCGTTTATACTTATCTCGACGGCGATTTGATCGGCGCAAAAGATGTTGTTCCGGAAGAAGGAACAATGCCTGTGGGTATTACCGATTGCAACTCATGGGCAGCAATTGAAATAAGACCGGTATATCAGGACGGATACAAAAATTATATGGATGATATGGTTCTTATGGGTTCTCTCGAAAAGAGAAGTGAGCCCACTGCACCTATAGTTTCTTCTGTTAAAATTGAAGGGCTTGCAATGGAAGGGCAGACTTTGACTGCCTCGACAAAAATTTATGATGCCGACGATGATAAGCTTGATTCTTCGCTCTATCAGTGGCAGATGTCTTCTGACGGCTCTGCCTGGGCTGACATCGAAGGCGAAACTGCTCAGACAATTGAAGTGAAAAATGACTATGTTGGCAAAGTGCTCCGCGTGGTTGTTACACCGAGAAGTACGGTTGAACCTAAAGTCGGTACGCCTGCGGCGTCCGACCCGACAGCGAAGGTTATATCGAAGGTTACACCGCCTTCGGCGACCGATGCAGCGATTTCCGGCACACCGGATATCGGCAAAAAGCTTACCGCTTCATATACATATGTTCCGTCAACGAGCAATGTAGAGGAAGGCGCAACTAAAATTATATGGGAAACTTCGTCTGCCGAAAACGGAACATACACGGAAGTTCAAAGCGGAACCTCCAAGGTATATACGCTCAAAATGGCTGATGCCGAAAAGTATATCCGTGTAAAGGTTGTACCAACGGACAAAAACGGAATTTACGGAACGGAAATAACCTCCGCAGCTGTAAAGGTCAATAAATATGTTGAACCTACCGCAGCAAGCACATACTATGTTGCTGCAAACGGAAATGACGATAATGACGGTACAATCGATTCACCTTTTGCAACAATAGAAAAGGCGAGAGATACGATTGCCGCTGCTAAGCTTCCCGAAGGAGGCGTAACAGTTTATGTTCGCGGCGGAACATATCAGATTTCAAAGACGATTGAATTTAAGAACGAAAATTCCGGTACTGCCGAAAGCCCGATTAAATACGAGGCATATAACGGCGAAAAGGTTGAATTTGTGGGCGGCAAAACCCTTGATACTTCTAAAATCAAGAAGGTTACCGACGAGGCAATCCTGAACCGGCTTGTTGATCAGGACGCAAGAAAGCATCTTTATATGCTTGACCTTGCAGAGCAGGGCGTTAAGATGTCAAAGATTGCTTCTTACGGCAACGGCTTTGCAGATTATAACCCTAACGAAATTTACATGAACAATATGCTTCTCACAAACGCACGCTGGCCCAATAATGACGAAAGCCAGGGGCTTGTCCAGGCAGCACCCGTTTCGGAAGAAGGATACAATGCGGTTGGTCAGAAGTATAAATATTCTTTCCCCGACCCCGAAAACCGCTCGGCAAAATGGACGATTAAGTCGGGTGACGCTTATATGGGCGGCGCACTGGTTTACTTCTGGGCAGACTCGAGCTATACAATCGATACATTCGATAAAGAAGCGAAAACTGTTACAACGGTTAACAATACCAATATTGCTGCAACCCCCGGTGCAGGATGGGGTCAGCAGTATAAGGTTTATTTCGGAAATATCTTTGAAGAAATTGATGTTCCGGGCGAAATGTATGTTGACCGCGAAAAGAACATTCTTTATTTCTATCCTTTGGTTGATGTGAACGGCTGCGAGATGGTTGTGTCTACCACGGATAAAAATATGCTTGACTTCGACGGTGCTTCAAACATTACCTTCAAGGGAATTGATTTTAAAGAGACCCGCAAAACCCCCGTAAATATCGAAAATTCAGACAATATTAAAATTGAAGGCGCTGAAATTTCGGGTTCTGCACAGAGCGGCATTAAGATTCTTAATTCCACGAACTGCAAAATCACCGGTTGCCATATGTTCAACATTGCAAGCTCGGCGATTTACTTGCAGGGCGGTGACAGGGAAACGCTTAAGCCCAGCAACAACATTATAGAAAACAACTATATTCATGCGGTAAACTACAGACCCGGTGACCGTTTTGCAATTACAATGCACGACACTGTCGGCATAACGGTAAGCCATAACGAATTTGACGATTTGCCGCACGCTGCAATTGATATTAGGAAGTCCAATGATATCACAATCGAATATAACACCATTTCTCACGCTCTGTATTTTGACTCCGATATGGGCTCAATTTATTGGGGCAGAGATAACACAACAATGGGTATTGTTGTAAGATATAACTATTTCAGAGACTTTGAAACCGACCTCTGGGCAATCCAGGACGGTTACGGCGACGGCGTGTTCTGGGATGACGGTGCGGTAGGCCCCGAGCTTTACGGAAATGTGTTCTACAACGGCGCAAGACATTATTCATCTATCAGAGCAAACGGCGGCGAGGTTCAAAATGTATACAACAACCTTATAATCGATGATAACAATACTACTCAGTACGCTGCATATCTGTTCGGATGGGGAACGCACTGCTGGGGACCGGAATACACTTATAACGGTAAAAAGGTTGACCCCTCCATCCCTGCAAATACCTGGCTTTATTTGACGGATATGCGTACGGTTATCGGCACCGCCGAGGGCAGCCCGAACCGCGCCGAAGGAAATTCCAACCTCTGGGTTCCGTACAACAGAGCGCATTATCTCTGGAGCGACGCATGGAAGGAACATTATAAAGACACTATTTGGGCAAAAAATATCGAGCTTTACTCACAGAAAAACTACGAAGGCGCAAAGAAGTTCTTTGACGCAAAGGATGAATACGGACTTCTTCAGTACATTGATGAGAATTTCCCGAAGGGATACAATAACGAATATCACAATAATGTTATGATAGGACAGACGAGAATTCTCCCTATTTATAACGGTAATATTAACCATGACAATTATGCACAGACAAATGTTGATACCGCAAAATCGCTGTTCAAGGACTACGGAAAAGACTTTACACTTACGGATGAAGGCTTGAGAACCGTAAAGGCATCGGCGCCCGAATTTGAGCAGATTCCGTTCAATCAGATGGGAAGAACGACAGATAATTGGGGGCATAAGCCTTCCGTAACGGTTAAGTCGGATATTGTAAGCGGTATAGCGGCAGCCGGAGGTGAAATCAGCGCAAACTATGACTTTATCGACGCTGACGGAGATAAAGAAGGACTTTCGCAGATTTACTGGTATGTTGCCGATAAGAAAAACGGCGAATATACCATGATCGAAGGCAAGGCGGGCAAGACGCTTGAACTCACGGACGAATATGCCGGAAGATACCTCAAATACAAGGTAATTCCTTATGATACGAACTCCATGAGGGGCGAAACCGTATACAGTGAGCCGGTAAAGGTAAGAAACGCAAGCGCGATAGACCTTTCAAAGCTTAACGCGGCAATGAAGGCGGCAAGGGATGCGCTTGAAGGCGCAAGCGTAGGAACGGGCGCAGGTCAGTATCCGAAGGCGGCATATGACGAACTTACCGCAGCGTTTAGTGAAGCACAGACAGCAGCAAACGACCCCGAGCTTACACAGTACGCAGCAAACAACGCTGCAGCAAAGCTTGAAGCGGCGGTTGCGAAGTTTGAAAAGCAGAAGATACCTGCAATCGACATGGATAAGATAGTTCATATGAACATCAATCCTCTGCTTGCGGACAGCGGAAACTGGGATAACCCCGGCGGAAAGATGAAGTTTGAAAACGGTTCTATGGTGATAGACGCTGCAAACTTTGACCTTGCGACATACAAGGCGGCAAAATATCTCAACCACGAGATTTCGTTCAGGATGAAGTTTGAACCGGCGGAAGAAACCGGCTGGGTCGGAATTTACTTCAGACAGGCAGCAACGGATAAGAATGTATGGAGTTCCGGAAACTGCGGACTTATGTATGACTTCAAGAAAGACATCCTGAACATTCAGCAGCATGACGGCGGAAAAATTGCCGGTGCCGATGCGATGATTGATACCGTGACAAACAACTTCCTGAGCTTCGGCGAGGAGCACATAGTGACCCTCGGCGTATACGATACCGACGAGAAAAACAAGGTGTTCTGGCAGCTTAAGGTTGACGGAAACGTAGTATACGAAAAGTCGACCGAGGTCAGAGACCTTTACGGAAAAGAAGGATACTTCGGCTTCAGCGCAGGCGGAGGTAAGCTCACTATTTCACCTACCGAAGCAGACAAGACGAACCTTGAAAAGGCAATTTCGGATGCAGAAGGATTGACATTCACCGCAGGTAATAAGTACGGGGAATATCCTGCTGATCTTGTTGAAAACTTCAATAAGGCTGTAGCAAATGCAAAGGCAGTAGCCGCTAAATCCGATATAACTCAGTATGATGCAGACAAGGCTGTATCAGATATTGATGATGCTATAGAAGCGCTTAATGAGGCTGTTGTAACAACAGAAGATGTAACAGGCAACAAGATAATTAATATTGACAGCTCTTATCCTGCAGCAGTAATTAATGTAGGAAAAGGTGCA
>ERZ827440.2276-NODE-2276-length-17428-cov-6.326484_pt1 | contig 17428 bp, 18 predicted proteins | sample MGYA00519774_ERZ827440 | MGnify/ENA primary metagenome ERZ827440 (study PRJEB31778, sample SAMEA3449302) | human gut metagenome | biome: human gut; feature: human-associated habitat; material: faeces | place: United Kingdom | collected 2010/2012 ... | reverse complement strand
AGACGAAGTGAAAAATTGTCTGGAAAAGATTGATGAAAGTTCAGAGCATTTACTGTCGCTGATCAATGATGTATTAGATCTGACTCGCGTGGAAAGTGGAAAAGTGAAATACAATCCGGTACCGGCGGATGTGAAAAACATTACAGATTCTGCATTGGATATTACAAAAGGCTTTCTTACGAACAGGGATATCAACTTTAAGATTCAGCGTGAAGAAGCAAAGATTCCAAATGTACTTGCGGATCCTGCACGCCTGCGTGATGTGCTGGTCAATATTCTGAGCAATGCCGTGAAATTCACTCCGGATGGAGGGACGATTACATTTGAAGCCCGGTGTCAGGAAAATGGCGGGGATGGATATATAAATATGCGTTACCGCATTTCGGATACCGGTATTGGCATGAGTGAGGAATTTACAAAAGAAGTTTTTGAGGAATTTGCACAGGAAGATTCCGGTGTGAGAACGCAGTACCATGGAGTTGGACTGGGGATGGCTATCGTAAAGAAGTATGTAGATATGATGGGTGGAACCATTTCCGTGCAGAGTAAAAAGCATGAGGGAACCACATTTACTGTGGATATTCCTTTGGAAATTACAGATAAGGAATGTAATAAGTCAGACACAGGTTTTTCTGAAAAGGTAAATCTTACAGGTGTGAAAGTCCTTCTTGCAGAGGATAATGAGCTGAATGCAGAAATTGTGACCGTGCAGCTGGAAGAGTTTGGAATGAATGTAGAAAGAGCTGTAGATGGAAAGAATGCTGTTGAGATTTTCAGAAATCATCCGGAAGGCACATTTGATGTAATCCTGATGGATATCATGATGCCTGAAATGAATGGTTATGAAGCTGCAAAAGCAATCAGGGCAATGAATGACAGACCGGATGGAAAAAACATTCCTATTATAGCAATGACAGCCAATTCATTTGCAGAAGATGTTCAGGCATCACTGGATGCAGGAATGAACGCACATTTGTCAAAGCCGATTGTGATTGATGAAGTTATAAAAGCGATTTTAAGGTATGTATATAATTGATTCGCAGAGGTTCATGATTTTTCAGACACGCTCTGGGCTCTATGCGAACCAAAAGCATCTGATTAATGTAGTTTATGATCAGGTTTACGAAAAAGAAGAAAATAATAATATCATGATCCGGATTATGAGTAATATATTGGGATCCCGTAACAGCGAGAGCAGAGAACACATCCTACATATTAAAACAGCAACGGAGATGATGCTGAGACAACTGGTAAAAGTAACAGATGCTTATCCTTTGACAGAGGCAGATATTGCTTTGATTACAACTGCTTCTTCCCTTCATGATATTGGTAAGATCCGTATTCCGGAAGAATAAGACAGTTGTACACGGAGCTATATAAAGAGAAGAAAAAGACGAATCCCAAAGCGGACTGTCTGTTGTCTATATGTGATGCATTGGAGATTACTCCCGAACAGCTTTTGACAGGAAAAGGCATTGATCCGGAATATAAGGATGAAGATGCGAATTATGAAGTAACCAGGTCGGATATTAAGATTTTAAAGCAGATTCACAGCCTTGGAGATGAGCAATATAAAAGACTCATGGCGTATATGAAAGCCTTGCAGAAGTTGGAACAGATGGAGAACATGGTGGAGGAATAGAGATGGCAAATAAAATGGTTAGGGAAATTATTCACGCAAAAGGAATTGATATTGGGATTTACACGAAAGATTTTGAAAATGAATATATTTCGTTGACAGATATTGCAAAATATAGAAATGATAATGATCCTAGATTTGTCATTCAGAACTGGATGCGAAACAGAAATACAGTTGAGTTTTTGGCTGTTTGGGAAGAACTTCATAATCCAGATTTTAACCGTGTGCAATTCGAGGCGGTTAGAAGTGAGACAGGATTAAACAGGTTTGTTATGACGCCAACCAAATGGATTGAACAGACCAATGCTATTGGAATAGTGTCAAAAGCAGGCAGATATGGTGGGGGAACTTATGCACATAGCGATATTGCAATGGCATTTGCTACATGGATTTCTCCGGAATTTCAACTGTATATTATGAAAGATTACCGCAGGTTAAAACAAGATGAAAACAGTCGACTTTCATTGGACTGGAACTTGAACAGGGCTTTATCAAAGGTGAACTACCGTATTCACACGGATGCGGTGAAGGAAAATTTGATTCCACCAGAGCTAACACCAGAACAGATTGCTTATACATATGCCAGTGAAGCAGATCTTTTAAATGTTGCGTTATTTGGTCAGACTGCAAAGCAATGGAAAAATAATAATCCGGGTAAAAAGGGGAATGTGCGTGATGATGCAAATTTAAATCAGTTGTTGGTGTTGGCAAATATGGAAAGTTATAATGCTATTTTAATTGAGCAGGGGAAATCTCCGATGATTTCACCACTGGTATTGAAAAAGTCCTGACTGGCAACTAATACAGGATGTTTGATCTTTTCTATTTTAAGAATATCTCCCTGGTGTAAAGGCTCCATTACCACACCTCTCTTCCGATAGGTTGACCCCAATCATATTCGCCGTCAAGCATTAATTTTCCATCAAATTCTGAGGCTCTTTCTTCTAGTGTTTTATGGCGAAAGGTTTTGGCTAAAGTAATTACGCCATTTGATATGGTAACATCTAAAACTTCATTCAATGTAAATCCTGCACTTTTTAATAGTTCTTTTGGCAGTCTGATTCCCTGGCTGTTACCCCATTCTTTTATTTGTGTTTGCATAAAAAACCTCCTTACAGATAGATGTATATACTTAGTATATACACGGAAAGCAAATTTATCAATACTTATTCTCACTCCACCAACAAAGCCACCTGCGTAATAAACTTACTCGGATCCGTATGTGCCGGGGGACCTTCGAGATAGATATGCCGACAGGTTCCCTTTAAAGAAAATCCATGTTCCTTCGCATATGCGATCAATCTGTCGCGTATGTCCGGGATCGATTCATAGCTGCCGTGGTAAAAAATGCAGAGTGCTTTTTCTTCCGGCAGTCTGTGAATGTATTCGCCCTCACTCTGCGGTGGGACTGCAATACAATAGGAAATCAGGTTCGGGTCATCTAACGGATATTCAATAAAATACATGCGTTTGCTGGTGTCTGAGCCGTATTTTCGCATAGCATCAGGGATAATATCCCGTAAATGTTCTTTTCTCTGTTCTACGGTGTCAGCACGCATTGTGCGGCGGTAGATGGTCTGTTCCGGGATCGTGACCGTATGGAGTTCAAAGTCATTGTCGCTTTTTACACGCTGTTTTAGTTTTTCAATATTGAGATTTAATTCATCACGAAGCTTTTCTAAACGCTCGATCATAGGCTCCATATCAGTAGTTCCGTCGTAATATGCCTGGATGTCATCCAAAGACAGACCGAGGTTTTGCAGTACGCGGATCGTCCGTATCTTCGTCAGGGAGTCTGCCAGGTAGTAACGGTTGCCGGTAGCCCCGTCTTTTACATCTGCCTGCAACAGATTTTTTTCTTCATAATTCAATATAATTCTTCGTGTGATGCCAAGGGATTTTGCAATTTCTCCGATAGACATCAGACGATCTTCTTTCTGACTCATAAAACCTCCAAAAATGCTGTAAAATTTAGAAAAAACTCTTGTATCGTACACTGATGTACGGTGTAATATGATTATATAAAAAATGTAAAACTATGTCAATTTGGGACTATAGATGTAAGGAGGTAACACATGAGGCAGACAAATAAGATAAGAAAGGGGATTGCCTGGCTGCTTTGCACAGTGCTGGTACTTGGAATATTACCAATGCTGCCACAAATATCAATGCAGATATCCGCAGCAGAGAATGCCGCGAGCGTATTTGTAGATGGCGTGGAATTGCATGCGGGCAGTCAGGAGTATTTTAAAAATGGTGATACTGCTGATAGCGGTGCAACAGGTACTTATGAGGACCATAGTGCATATTACGATACGGCGGGTGAGCTTTGGCTGAATAATTTAGAGGCACATAAGATCAAAGCGAATGGAAATCTTACCATATATGTATGCAACAATCAGGAAACAAATACGAATATCGTGACTGCCACGCAGAATGAAACAGCGATAGAGGTCACCGGCTATTTGACGATTCAATATGGTGGATATGGTGAAACAGGCAGCCTGACAGTGGAAAGCGACGGAAAAGAGGCAATACAGGCAGGTTCCGGTATGACTGTCTCAGATGGCGTGGAAGTGAAAGCCCGGGCGAAAAGTGGTGCTACAGCCATATCATCGGGAGGAGTGCTGAAAATCGATGGGATCAGGACGAAGCTTGAGGCAGCGGGCGATGGCAGTACGGGAAAAGGTATTTTTGCACGACAGAGTATTTATGTGAAAAACTCTGCTGTTCTGACAGCTTTTGGAGGTGCTGCTGCTTATGAGTCTCCTTCCGGTATAGATAAGAGTGGGTATGGTTATGAAGACTATAATGTATTTACCGGCGATGCTGCACCGGGAACACAGGCAGCCAAGGATACGGTATTAGATGGTTATAAATACATACGGATCGAGCCAACAGGTGTTGCAAATGTTAAGACATTGACTGAGCTGCAGGCGGCAGCCCAAAATCAATATATCAGTCTTATCAATGTCATGAATGACATAACGATCACAGATACGGTATATGTCAGAAGAGCAGTGACGATCCAGAGTCCGGATGCATCCAATGTATCAAAGTTGATCCGGGGTAAGAGTCATACAGATGTAATACTGGATTTTGATGGTGCCAATGGTCATAAGTCAGATGTCGTTACATTGAAGAATATCATCGTGGATGGAAATAAGGACGGAACTACACAGACTGCATCACCGGCACTTAAATCTAAGAGTATTTTGGTAAATTTAGAAAGTGGTACCGTGATTGAGAATAACCATGCAAAGGAAGGTGCAGCCATATATGTAAATCATTATAGTACGGTGACTATGAAAGAAGGCAGTGAGATCCGAAATAATGTATCTGAGAGTGACGGAACGGTTTATGTGATTGGCAATGGTGGATATTTTGAAATGGCTGGTGGAACTATCAGTGGTAACACAGTTGCCGGCAATGGAGGCGGAATCTATGAATTTGGAGGTGGTTCCGCCCGCATGACCGGTGGAACCATCAGTGGAAATACTGCTAAAGGAAACGGAGGCGGTGTTTATAATGTAGAGAGACTGTATGGAGGTACGATCACCGGCAATAGTACAAGTGGAAACGGAGGCGGTGTTTTCGTTCCGGTAAGTGGAGCATGTCTTTTAAACAGTGATATCAATATCAGTGGCAATTATAAGGACGGTATCTGGAGTACAACAGAACAGCGCTATACCACAGGAACAGCCAATAATCTTTATCTGTCGGATTTCGGATCAAATGTATATGTGGAAGGTTCCTTAGCGGGAAATGCTAAGATAGGTATCACCAGTGCTCTCGAAACCTATCCTGTTTCCATAGGTGGAGGAGATGCCAGATATATCTATGGTAAAGGTTATGTGTTGAAAGAGTCGGATGTATCTAAATTTGTCAGTGATAAGGATGGTTTCGTAATAAAAGAAGACAATAATGAGCTTTTTTTGAAAAAAGAAGCTGCTACATTAAAAGCATCCGATTTTCAGTTTAAAGCGCCACAGAGTCTGATCTACAATGGGGAAGCAAAGGCAGCAGAAATATCGAAAAAAAATGGGACTTCCTGCGGAGATATCACAGTAGAATATTATCAGAACGGAAAGAAAGTCACACCGGTCAATGCCGGAACATATATCGCAAAGATCAATGTGGCAGAAAATGATAATTATCTTGCAGCTTCCGGTCTGACAGACAGCAGCTGGACATTTACCATTGAACCGAGAAAACTGTTAGTATCCGTTGCGGATGTTGTGATCGACAGAGGTGATGCAATGCCGGAAATTACCGTCAGAGTAGATGGATTTGCAGATGGCGAGGATGAGAACAGTATTGCAGGATTCCAAAAACCAACTGCCAAAGTAAAAGGAACCGTGAATACAAATGATACCAATGTTAAGAATTTTGAAGTAACTTACAGCGGTGGAAAGGCAACTGCAAACTATCAATTCGTAGAAAATACAATTGCAAAGATTACGATCAATTCTACGGACACAACAGCACCAAAGATTACCGGTGTTACGAACGGAAAGACCTATTGCAGTAAGGTGACAGTAACCGTTACCGACAAGGACTTAGATACCGTAAAATTAGACGGCAAAAAAGTAACTTTAAAGGATGATAAGTTTACGGTCTCTCCAAAGAGCGGAAAACAGAAAATAGAAGCAGTAGACAAAGCAGGGAACAGGACTACCGTATCGATTACCGTAAATAACGGACATACCAAGAGTGACTGGATCATCGACAAATTACCTACTTCCACGAAAGAAGGAAGCAGACATAAGGAGTGTACGGTATGTGGAACAGTGGTAGACAGTGCCAGCATTCCAAAACTGACACCAAGTAACCCAGAGAATCCAACAAAACCAGATCCGGAGAATCCGACCAAGCCGGACCCGGAAAAACCAACCAACCCGGAGAAGCCTACACAGAAGAAATATAAGGTGATCGAGGGGGCAGATGCTACATATACAATTAATAAAGACGGAAGTCTGACCATGCGTGCAGACGGTAAGTATAAGAATTTTAAGGGAATTGAAATCGACGGTAAGACCGTAGACAGCAAATACTACACGGCATGGAGCGGTTCTACTTATATAAAATTCAAAAAAGATTTTGTAAATACATTATCTGTAGGAAAGCATACCGTAAAATTCAAATTTACGGACGGCTATGCAACTACCAGTCTGACGATTGCAAAGAAGGATAATTCTGATACTAAGAATCCTTCCGATAATAAAAAACCAGATACAAATACGAACACATCGGGCAATGGAACAAACAATACAACAACCACAGCCAATGCACAGGTAAAAGCACCGAAGACCGGTGATATCTTTCAGCCGATACTCTGGGCAGGAATACTGTGTGTTTCTGTAGTAGGAATGGCAGGAGTCGTAGCAGCCGATAAAAAGAGAAAGAAATGTCAGTAGGAAGTAAAAATAAGAAGTATTAATATAAAGAGTTCATAGGAAACACAAACTGAGCCTCATTCACAGAAAGAAGTGGATGGGGCTCAGAGTTTTATTGCTGATCACAGAGGTGGGGAAGGGTCAATCTGACTAATTATTTTCATATCATAGAGCATGCAGATGAATTGACGCAGATGTTAGCGGAGAATCAGGGCATACAGTGAGGACGGACAGAGCCTGACCGTTGCGATCATCTTAGAATCTTAACATATTACAAAAATCCTTAAAATCTTCCTTTACATTACTGTTTTATCATGGTAGTATACTAAAGTACAGTGAATGAAAAAGGAGGATTTTTTTATGAAAAGAGCAACCGGATTTACGGCAGTGCTTATGGCAGCGGCAATGGTATTTACAATGGCAGGCTGTGGAAGCAGTAAAGACGCAGATACATCTGCAAAGAAAGAGACAAAGACAGAGGATTCTAAGGATAAGGAAAATTCCGATAAGCAGTTTATCGTTGGATTTGATGCAGAATATCCTCCATATGGATATAAAGATGACAATGGCGAATATGTAGGATTTGACTTGGATTTAGCACAGGAAGTATGTGCCCGTAACGGCTGGGAACTTGTAAAACAGCCAATCGACTGGGATTCTAAAGATATGGAGTTAAATTCAGGTTCCATCGACTGTATCTGGAACGGATTTACGATGACAGGACGTGAGGATGACTATACATGGTCAAAACCATATGTAGATAACTCTATTGTTGTAGTAGTAAAAGAGGGTTCAGGAATTGAGAAAAAAGAGGATTTAGCAGGGAAAGTCGTAGCCGTACAGGCAGATTCTTCAGGACTTGCAGCTTTGACAGATGAAGAGGACAACGAAGAAAACTTAAAATTAGCAGCAAGTTTTTCAGACTTACAGCAGGTAGCAGATTATAACACAGCATTTATGAACCTTGAGGCAGGAGCCGTAGATGCGATCGTAGTAGATATCGGTGTGGCAGATTATCAGTTAGAATCCAGAACAGGATTTGCAATGTTAGATGATAAGATCCGTACAGAGCAGTATGCAGTTGGTTTCAAACTTGGAAATGAAGAGTTAAGAGATCAGGTACAGAGTACATTAGATGAGATGCTAAAAGACGGTACATTTGATGATATCGCAAAAAAATGGGATTTATCAGATATGGTATGTCTTGGTAAGTAAGGAGCAAAGAAATGGCATTTGATATCATGTTTCGTCAGCTTTTACCGGGTATGGGGGCATCTGTTTCCATATTTGTGCTGACGTTGCTGTTTTCTCTTCCATTGGGACTTTTAGTGGCATTTGCGAGAATGTCTAAGATAAAACCGCTTCAATGGATCACAAAATTTTATATATCCATTATGCGTGGAACACCGCTGATGTTACAGCTTTTAGTGGTTTATTTCGGACCGTATTATGTATTCCGGCAGAATATTTCCACCGAATACCGGTTCTATGCAACGATTATCGGATTCAGTATCAATTATGCGGCGTATTTTGCAGAGATTTACCGCTCCGGTATCCAGTCAATCCCGGTAGGACAGCGTGAGGCAGCAAAAGTCCTTGGATATTCCAGAGTCCAGACATTTTGGAAGATTATTTTTCCACAAATGGTAAAAAGGGTGCTGCCGCCGGTAACAAATGAAGTTATCACACTGGTCAAAGACACCTCACTGGCATTTGTATTGGCATATGCAGAGATGTTTACGATCGCAAAACAGATCGCAGCGGCACAGACCACGATCGTACCATTGTTTGTAGCAGGACTGTTTTACTACATATTTAATCTGATCGTAGCGGTAGGTATGGAATATTTAGAAAAACGCCTGTCTTATTATCAGTAGGAGAAATGCGATGAAGTTATTAGAGATAGAGAATTTAAAGAAAAGTTTTGAAGACCTCGATGTACTGCATGACATTTCTCTTGGGGTAGAAGAAGGAGAAGTCGTTGCGATCATCGGGCCGTCCGGTTCCGGAAAATCTACGCTGCTGCGTTGCTGCACAGGCTTAGAGCAGGCAGACAGCGGAACGATCCATTATGAAGGAAGTTACGGACTGGTATTTCAGAATTTTAATCTGTTTCCACACTATTCGGTGTTGAAAAATATTATGGATGCGCCGATCAGTGTCCAGAAGCAGAGTAAAAAAGAAGCAGAAAAAGAAGCAAGACGTCTTTTGGAGAAGATGGGCTTAGGGGACAAAGCAGATGTCTATCCGTGCCAGCTTTCAGGGGGACAGCAGCAGAGGGTAGCCATTGCAAGAGCACTTGCATTAAAACCGTCAATTCTGTTTTTTGATGAACCGACAAGTGCATTAGATCCGGAACTGACCGGAGAGATTTTAAAAGTAATCCGTGAACTTGCGGAAGAAAAAATGACCATGGTGATCGTGACACATGAGATGAGCTTTGCAAGGGATGTAGCAGACCGCGTGATCTTTATGGATGGCGGATATATCATTGAGCAGGGTGATCCAAAGGAAGTCATCGAACACCCGAAGGAAGAACGGACCAGACAGTTTTTGGCAAGATTTATGCAGGGATAAAAATCGAATTCACAAATATAGTTTGCATTAGAGGGAAGGTTGTACTTTCCCTCTTTTTTTGCTCTATAGGAAATACCCAAAACTACCCTTTACACAGGGGGAAAATACTCTTATACTACTATAGAAAGAAAAAACACAGAAAAGGGGACGGTATGAAAAGAACCGAAGAAAAACAGGGAACATTAAGATGGGATAAATTAGACAATACAGCACATGTATTTCCGGTCATTGCCGGAAATGAGATGACGAATGTGTATCGGATCAGTGTTGTCTTAAAAGAAGAAGTACAACAGGATCTGTTACAGCAGGCATTGGATATTGTATTGCCGAAATTTGAGATTTTTCATGTGCGGCTGCGGCAGGGAATTTTCTGGTATTATTTTGAAGAAAATGTAAAGAGGGCTCCGCGGGTGCATGAAGAGGAAACCTATCCATGCCGTTACATTGTACAGAATAAGAATCGGAGTTATCTGTTCCGGGTAACTTATTATAAGAAGCGGATCAATTTAGAAGTTTTCCATGTGCTGACCGATGGAATGGGCGGTATCAATTTTTTACGGGAGCTGACTTATCAATATCTGCGTCTGGCTCATCCGAAACTTCGTGAGCAGGTGGGCGGCGATGCTCTTTGCAGTGAGACTTCGTTAAATACAGAGGATAGTTTTATCAAGAATTACAGAAAGAGCAGCCAGAAGATTTATAAGACCCAGAAGGCATATCTGCTCAAAGGAGAAAAATTCAAAGAGCCGGAGTTTGGCGTAATACACGGATATTTGAATATCCCACAGCTAAAAAGTGTCTGTAAGAAGATGGGAGCAAGTATCAATGAATATTTAGTCAGTGTCTTTATCTGGAGTATTTATACGGAGTATATGCATGGGATGCCGGAGAAACGTCCGGTCCGTGTCGCCGTTCCGGTCAATCTGCGTCCGTTTTTTAACTCTGTGACGACAAAGAATTTTTTTGCAATGGTCTCGGCAGAATTTGAAGCCAAAAAGGAAACCTATACCTTTGAAGAGGTACTAAAGATCGTGTGTGAGAGTCTGCGGTCACAGATCAATAAAGAGCATTTAGAGGATATTTTTTCTTATAATGTATCCAACGAAAAGATATTGATCGCAAGGGCAGTCCCGTTGGTATTGAAAAAACTTGCCATTCGTTCGGTCTATACATCGGCGGCACTGGCAAATACTTCTACCATTACCAATATAGGAAATATTTCCGTGCGGGAGGAATATGAGCCATATATAGAGGGATTTCATGCCTATCTTGCGATGTCCAAAGGGCAGAACTTAAAAGGAACGATCTGTTCTTACAAGGATACACTGGTGTTTACGTTTAGTTTTATTTTAAAAGATACTTCCGTACAGAAAGCTTTTTTCAGAAAGTTAGCGTCCGATGGACTGGATGTTTCAATAGAAAGTAATGGTGTGTGTTATGAGTAAATGCAGAAATTGTAAAATAGAGATTTTAGACCGTACCGGAGTCTGCCCGCTGTGCCATTGTGTGGTGGAACAGGACGGAAGCGAAAGAGAAGCGACATATCCTGATGTGGGAATCCGGGAAAAACGTTTTGCACTGATCATCCGTATCTATGTATTTTTAGCCGTTATGGCAGAGGCACTGTTGGTATTCATCAATGTAAACCATCATAAGGGAATCTGGTGGAGTGCGATTACGGCAGGAGTATTTATTTACATTTATCTGATCATGAAGATCGGAATCCAAAACGATGCAGGCTACCGCAGTAAGATTATTCTTTTGACGATATTCAGTATCGGACTGCTCTTTCTGATTGATGAAGTGGCCGGTTATCGTGGCTGGTCTTTGAACTATGTCCTGCCGGCAGGCGTGATCATGCTGAATGTGGCGATCATACTTTTGATGATCGTCAACTGGAGGAACTGGCCGAGCTATCTGCTGTTTCAGCTTTTTTGCATTTTGTGCAGTATCTTTCCGATCATTTTATGGAAGAAGGATGTCATTACAAAACCGTTTTTAAGTGAGATCGCACTTGCTGTTTCGGTATTTTTGTTCCTCGGCACCTTTATCATTGGCGGAAGCCGTGCGAGAGCGGAATTGAAGAGAAGATTTCATGTTTAGGAAACTGAGGCGTAAGGAGTAAGAAGAAAATATGGCAGAAAGTATCAGAGGAAAAGTGATCCGCGATCTGATTGCCCGTTTTTCAAATGATCTGTTGATCGGCAAAAAGATAAAAAGCGGAGAGTTAAGAAAAAGAGCTGTGGATTTAGAACCGGAGTGGAAATGTCCGGAGCAGTTTACCAATACCATGATCCTTATGGAAAATTTTACTATGGAGCTGTTAGAGCCGGTGGAAAATGTGGGCAGCCGGGTGGTGCTGCAGCTTCATGGAGGCGGATATATTGCCACGATGAAGAATGCATACCGTTCGTTTGCGGCACTTTACAGTGAGTTGGGCGGCAACTGCCGTGTATTGACCATTGATTACCGGGTTGCACCGGAGCATCCGTATCCGGCGGCATTAGAGGATACGATCGCGGCATATCATTGGCTGTTAGAGCAGGGATATCCGGCAGAAAAAATTGTTGTGGCAGGAGATTCCGCCGGTGGCGGATTGGCATTGGCACTCTGCCTATGGCTGAAAAACCATAAAGAACCGCTGCCATCCGGTGTGATCGCCATGTCACCGTGGACAGATCTAACGATCAGCGGCGAATCGGTGGAAACAAACTTTGAGAAAGACCCATTGTTTGGAAAAACAAGGGACAGCATGTTATATAACAAGGACTACCTTGGAGACAATGACCCGACGAATGAGTATATTTCTCCATTATTTGGTGATTATGAAGGATTTCCACCATTGCTGATACAGGTGGGCTCCTATGAAATGCTCTTAAGCGATTCGACCAGAGTTGCGAAAAAAGCAAAAGAAGCCGGAGGCAAAGTAAAACTTTCCATATATGAGGGAATGTTCCATGTGTTTCAAATGGCAATGCTGCTGATGCCGGAATCGAAGAAGGCATGGGCAGAGATCAAACGTTTTTTGCATTACTTAGATGCAGAAGAGAAAGAAGAGAATGAAATGCAGAACATAAGTAAAGAGGAAAAAGCATAGGATTCTACAGAAAGAAAAATACTGTGGAGTTATCATGAAAAAAGCTGCAAAATGGTTGTTATGTATCAATCTGCTGGCATGGACACTGCTGGCAGTTCAGGTTTTGACTGTAAACATGGAGCAAAGAGTCGCACAGAATACGGTTCCTGTTCAAAATGGAGACGTGCAGGCAAAAGGAGAGGACGCAGATGCAGTGAAAAAGAAGGTAGCACTGACTTTTGATGATGGTCCTGATCCGGATTATACGGAGATGCTCTTAGACGGACTGAAAAAGAGAAATGTCAAGGCAACCTTTTTTTTGTTGGGAAAGCAGGCAGAAGCATATCCCGATATCGTAAAACGCATGCATAAAGAAGGGCATATGATAGGAAATCACTCCTATGACCATGTCAATCTAGCGAACCTTTCTAAAACGGATGCGGCAAAGCAGATCCGGATGACAAGTGAGGCAATCCATAAGATTACCGGAGAATATCCGCAGTATTTAAGGCCGCCGTTTGGAAATGAGCCACCGGAATGCAGTTGTGCGAAGAATATGATGACCGTGCTTTGGGACGTGGACCCGCTCGACTGGTGCTGCGGAAGTTCGTCTACCGTCATAGAAAAAGTAGTAAAAGCGGTGGAGGAAGATGATATCATTTTACTGCATGATGCATCGGAAAGCAGTGTGGAGGCAGCACTTGGGATCATTGATGCCTTAGAAAAACAGGGATATGAATTCGTTACCGTGGATGAGGTGATTTTTGAATAAAAATCCATAAAAATGAAATTTGTATTGCTTCAACTTGCAAAATGATGTATATTTTATAAGGATAAGGGGATAAAAATGGATTTATTTGACTACATGAGAGAACAAAATATGCAAAATGAATCTCCGCTGGCAAATAGAATGCGACCAAAGACATTAGAGGAGGTGGTTGGACAGCAGCACATTATCGGAAAGGATAAGCTGCTTTACCGTGCGATCCGGGCAGACAAGTTGAGTTCGGTTATTTTCTACGGACCACCCGGTACCGGAAAGACCACACTTGCAAAGGTCATTGCGGGAGCAACGAAGGCAGAATTTGTGTCGATCAATGCAACTGCCGCCGGAAAAAAGGATATGGAGGCTGTGGTGGAACAGGCGAAGAACAGTCTTGGCATGTATGGAAGACGGACGATCCTTTTTATAGATGAGATCCATCGCTTTAACAAGGGACAGCAGGATTATCTGCTTCCGTTTGTCGAGGACGGTACGATCATCTTGATCGGGGCAACCACAGAGAACCCGTATTTTGAAGTAAATGGGGCGCTGCTCTCAAGGTCAGTCATTTTTGAATTAAAGTCATTAGATAAAGAGGACATCCGCATACTTTTAAGACGTGCCGTAACCGATGAGGAACGGGGAATGGGTGCCTACCATGCCGTTTTAGAGCCGGATGCCGAGGATTTTTTAGCGGATATCAGTAATGGAGATGCAAGGGCAGCCTTAACGGCAATAGAGCTTGGCGTACTGACCACGGAGCGGAGCGAGGACGGTAAGATCCACATTACCCTAGACGTAGCACAGGAATGTATACAGAAGCGGGCAGTGCGGTATGATAAAATGGGAGATCAGCACTATGATACGATCTCTGCATTTATCAAGAGTATCCGCGGTTCGGATCCGGATGCAGCCGTTTATTATCTCGCCAGAATGTTGTATGCAGGCGAAGATATCCGGTTTATTGCAAGGAGAATGATGATCAGTGCATCCGAGGATGTGGGAAATGCAGACCCGAATGCATTGAATGTGGCAGTTTCTGCAGCATTAGCAGTAGAGCGGATCGGGATGCCGGAGGCAAGGATCATTTTAGCACAGGCAGCTACTTATTTAGCATCGGCTCCAAAGAGTAATGCATCCTATTTAGCCGTTGACCGGGCAACCGAGTGCATGAAGCAGACGATGACTGCTCCGGTGCCGGTACATTTACAGGATTCCCATTATAAAGGAAGCGAAAAATTAGGACATGGTCTGGGTTATTTATATGCACATAATTACCCGAACCACTATGTAGAACAACAATATCTGCCGGATGCCTTAAAAGACGAGGTCTTTTATGAGCCGACAGAGATCGGTTATGAAAAACAGATCAAGGAGCATTTACAGTTTTTAAGAGGCAATCAGACAGAAAACTAATATGATAAAGCATGAAGGAGTTTAGGAGGAAATATGAAGTCTTATCAGGAAATGTCAAAAGAAGAGTTGTTACAGGAAAAAGAAAGTTTGAAAGCAGCGTATAAGGAATACCAGAAGATGGATCTGAGTCTGAACATGGCAAGGGGAAAACCGGCAGTCGAGCAGTTGGATATGGTCATGGATATTTTAGACGTACTGGATTCTAAGAGTGAGATGGTTGCAGAAAACGGAATTGATGTACGCAATTACGGTGAGATGGATGGTATTCCGGAAGCCAAAAAACTGATGGCAGATATGATGGGAACAAAAGCTGAGAATGTACTGGTATTTGGAAATGCAAGTCTTACGATCATGTATGATACCGTGTCACGTTCTATGACACATGGTGTCTGTGGAAGTACGCCTTGGTGTCATTTAGATAAGATTAAATTTCTCTGTCCTGTTCCGGGATATGACAGACATTTTGCGATTACCGAGCATTTTGGCATCGAAATGATCAATATCCCGATGACAGAAGACGGACCGGATATGGATATGGTAGAACAGTATGTCAATAATGATCCTTCCGTAAAAGGAATCTGGTGTGTGCCGAAATATTCCAATCCACAGGGTTATGTCTATTCCGATGAGACGGTAAAACGTTTCGCGGCGTTAAAACCGGCAGCAGAAGATTTCAGGATTTTCTGGGATAATTCCTATGTGGTACATCATTTATATGAGGACAGACAGGCAGAGCTTTTAGACATTATTTCAGAGTGTGAAAAAGCAGGAAATCCGGATATTGTCTATGAGTTTGCATCTACTTCTAAAGTGACCTTTGCGGGAGCAGGAATTGCAGCCATGGCATCTTCAAAAAAGAATCTGGATTTTATCAGAAAGAGTATGACCATTCAGACGATCGGTTATGATAAAGTCAACCAGTACCGTCATGTAAAATATTTCAAGGATTTAGATGGCATCAAAGCAAAGATGAAACAGCATGCAGACATCCTGCGTCCGAAATTTGAAATGGTGGATGAGATCTTAACCAAAGAATTAGAAGGTCTTGGTATCGGAACCTGGACAAAACCTCTTGGCGGATATTTCATTACCTTTGAAACTTTAGAAGGCTGTGCAACTTCTGTGGTAAAAAAAGCAAAAGAGGCAGGCGTAGTCCTGACCGGAGCCGGAGCACCATTCCCATATGGAACCGATCCAAGAGATTTTGTGATCAGGATTGCACCGTCTTATCCGACTTTAGAGGAACTTCGTCAGGCAGCAGAAGTCTTTGTCCTCTGCGTTAAATTAGCTTCGGTAGAAAAATTATTAGAGGCATAAAAACTGATACAACATCAGGGCAGCGTAAACATGTGATATAGAAACTTCATATAAATAAACAGGAAATAAGTGGCAGAATGTCAGAAATCCGCAGGTATGGTTATGGTAAGGGCTGTACTTTGCGGAAGGGATGTTCTGCCATCCTGCTTTTTTGATAAAGGATTTTCTATAAAAAAGACACATTCTGCTACAAAATATGCCTATGAGAAAAATGCTCCGAAAGGTACAATACAGATAAATAACAAGGTGGAGGGCATATCATGTTAAAGATTAAAAATCTGACAAAAGTATATGGAGACAAAAAGGCGTGGACAATCTGTCCTTACATATCCGGCCAGGAGAAATCTATGGATTTATCGGGCATAATGGTGCGGGGAAAACGACAACCATTAAATCCTGTTGTGGAATATTACAGTTTGACGAAGGGGAAATCCTGATCGACGGAACCTCCGTAAAGGAACAGCCGCTTGCATGTAAAGCAAAGCTGGCATATATTCCGGACAATCCGGATCTGTACGACTTTATGACGGGGATACAGTTTTTGAATTTTGTGGCAGACATTTTTGAAGTAGGTGAAAAGGAACGTCAGGAGTGTATTCGCAAATATGCAGATATGTTTGAATTGACGGAGGATCTTGCACAGCCGATCTCTGCTTATTCCCATGGTATGAAGCAAAAACTGGCGATCATTTCCGCTCTTGTCCATGAGCCGAAGCTGATCATCATGGATGAACCTTTTGTGGGGCTTGATCCAAAGGCATCACATCTTTTGAAAACGACCATGCGGGAGCTTTGTGAATCCGGCACGATGGATGAAGTCAGAGGCGATGCTTCTTTAGAAGATGTATTTTTGGAATTGGAGGATGTGCAATGACAAAAACATTGATCAAAAAACAACTGATGGAAGTCTTTGCATGGCTTTATATGGCTCTGATGGGTATTGTCAGTGTGACCTTAGGAGTGTTCGGAAGTGTTTTTAACACATTTTCCACTCTGTATCAGGCAAAGGACAATGATCTTTTGTTTGCAATGCCGATCACTGAACGGAGTGTGCTGACAGCAAGGCTTTCCGGCGTTTATACGATGGGATTGATGTATGAGCTTTTTGTGTTAGGAAGTGATATGTACAGCGGGCTCCCGACGATTATTCCAAGTTTCATTGTGCTGACCATTCCGATGAACCTCCTTAAAAGCAGGAAGCGTGTTCGCCAGAGGGCTCCACGCTTCCGGGAGTTTCATCTCCA
>ERZ827440.2275-NODE-2275-length-17429-cov-12.282318_pt1 | contig 17429 bp, 20 predicted proteins | sample MGYA00519774_ERZ827440 | MGnify/ENA primary metagenome ERZ827440 (study PRJEB31778, sample SAMEA3449302) | human gut metagenome | biome: human gut; feature: human-associated habitat; material: faeces | place: United Kingdom | collected 2010/2012 ... | reverse complement strand
GGTTCTCTCCGTCCCCATAGCCCTGCTCCATATCCATGGCGTTGATATGGTTGGGAGATGTGGCGGAGATGTTGATGACCTGACCGCCCAGTCCTTCTACCAGCGGGCGGTACTCGGCTTCCGGGTCAATGATGATAATGTCATCATTTGTGGACAGAGCCAGCGATGTCATTTCTTTCTTGGCACTGAAGGATTTGCCGGAGCCGGAGACGCCCAGAATGAATGCGTTGCCGTTGAGAAGCTGCCTGCGGTCCGCCACGATGAGATTTTTGCTGATGGCGTTCTGCCCGTAGTACACACCGCCACGATCCCAGATCTCCTGGGCCTTAAAGGGCATGAGAACAGCCAGCGCTTCCGTGGTCAGAGTACGCAGAGCATCGATGCGGCGCAGGCCCAGCGGCAGCGCCGTCACCAGCCCGTCCGCCTGCTGCCAGTTCAGTGTCGTGAGCTGACAGAGGTGCTTGCGGGCAATGGACTGAAGCGTTTCCGTATCACTGTCCAGTTCTTCCTTGCTGTCTGCCAGATGCACCAGCGTCACCACGGCAAACATCATCCGCTGGTCGCGGGTGGTGAGATCGTCCAGCATCTCACGGGTCTCCTTGCGCTGCTGCTCCAAATCGTAGGGGACAACGGCAGAAAAGTTATTGTTGGCATTCTGCCGGCGCTGCCAGTTGGTCACATTGGTCTCCACACCCAGCAGGCGGTTCTGCATCTCCCGCACCGCCTCATCGGTAGGGACAGGGATGATGTCAATGGACAGCATGAGACTGCGGTTCAGGCTGGTAAGCTCATTGATCATGGAATCCTTGATGTAGCTGGCATACTCCTTCAAAAAAAGCACCCGGCCATACTTACCGCCCATGATAAAATGATCCTTTTTGAATTCCATGCTGTCCGGGCAGATGGCGTCCTTGAAGGAGCGCCCATTTTTCATGTTCTCCCGGAGGTCAAAGCGGAACTCGCTTTCCTCTCCCACACGGTAGAAATCATGCAGGATGTGGAGACGGTCTGCCGCATCCAGTTCCTCGCAGTGGGAGTCCATGTGGTTCAGACGGGAAGAGGCGTCATGGACCGTGCGGTCAAAAAATGCGCGGGCCTCCTCTACATTTTTCTTGTGGACGGACAATGTGATGTAGCGTTCCTGCACCACGCTGTTGGATGAGTCCGTCACCTTATCCAGCAGCATGGCGTTGTATTCCTTGCGTCCGCCGTCCAGATCATCTCCCTTGGGCGGGATGAGGATCTCCTGCTCAAAGTTTCGCCGATCCAGGCGCTTATTGTTGATGGTGATCTTCGTGGTGGAGCCGGTGTCCAGTGCGTTCAGCAGCTCGGAATAGCTGAGAAACATCGCCGTCTTATCCTCTTTCGAGGCAATGGCGTAGTTGATGTCGCTAAAACGCAGTGTTTTAGAATACTTGCTGCCAAATTGAAAGACCCCATCCGGCCAGATGCGGCGGATGGGGATGATGTCCTGTACAGATTTCGGAACCGTAAATCTTTCTTTGTCCTGCTTCAGTGTATTTTGCAGAGTTTTAATCAAGTTTGAGAGCCTCCTTTATCGTTGAATTTTCCAGAGCTTTGGCGTATATGTTGTCCGATTTGAACACGAGCCTGCGGGGAAACAGGAATTCCGAGCGGATATACGCGAGCAGAAAGCGTTCCAGCGTCATGCCGTTATACTGAAAAAAGCCGCCCAGGGCAAAGGGAAAGGCTGCAAGCACGCAGACCCAGCCGATCTCCCCATTCCCCAGCACAGGGCGCAGGCCGAAATACACGCCCACTGCCACGGCGACCGCCAGCAGTGCGAACAGCAACTGCCGCAGGGACAGCCCGAAGAATAGACTCTCCTGGTAATTTCGTACTTCTTTGTTGATGCGGACCTCCAATGGATCACCTCCGAGTTTTTTCTGAGTTTTGCTGAACAGACTCTTGCTTTGTCTGTGCAGTCATGGTACTATGCCACAAACCCGATGAAGGAGGTCGTGACACATGATCGCTTTTCTGATGATCGCCGGGCTTGGCGTCCTGGCGCTTCTCTCCCGGCTGGCCGCGCTGACGCGGATGACCATCCCGCTGCTGTACACCGTGTCCATGCTGACGGTGTTCCACGGCTGGTATCGCGCCCATACCGTGCTGGCAGACCGCATCCTGTTCGCTCTTGTAGGGCTGGTGATGCTGTCCTGGCTGCTTTCGCTGATCCGCTTTGTCTGCGATCTTGTTATGCAGGCACGGGATGACGCTGCCGCTATGGAGTATTTCTCCTACCGTGTTCGCAAAGCACGGGAGAACGGCGAAGACACCGTCAGCACAGAGGGTCTGTGGCGCTGAATCAGCCAAGGCCCATCAGCTCCCGGATGATGCGGTCGCTCATCTTGATCGCGCCCACCAGCACCAGCATATTGAAGATCAGCTCGCCCACATAGTTCCACACGATGGTGGCTGCCGCCAGCGTATCGTCCGCGATGGCGGGCGGGGACGAGGCAAAGGCAGAGAAGATCACACAGGCCAATACGATGACACAGCCCTCCATGCAGATGGCGGCATAGCTTTTCAGAAAAGCAACGCCGATACTGCTGGAGGGCTGTCCCGCAAAGCTGGCCAGCGGGATGGGTGCGATGGCTGTGGCGATGTAGAGCTTAAAAAAACGGCTATATACCGTCAGTATCATGACAAGGGAGAGTACCCAGATAAAGAGCGAGCCCAGCAGCGTCACCGCCCAAAGGGGGATGGAGTCAATAAAGCCCACATCCTCGATGACACTCACCAGTTCATCCGGTAATGTGGTGGCAGACATCGCCGTCAGCCCGGAGGAATCCATGATGGTCGTCACCATGCCCTGGGCAACGCGAAACGCGCCGGTCATCAGCTCCATGCCCCACGATACCGCCGCCTGCGCCAGCACAAAGCGGATGAAGCACTTGAACGCCAGTTCCGGCTTCTTCATCTCGGTAAAGCTGCCGCAGGTCTTGACCACGCCCATCACGAAAAACAGCACCAACAGCGCATACCCCACAGCTTTTAATCCATCGTTGATGTTCACGATGACATTCCAGACACCGCCGCCCTTAAAGGACTCCGGCGAGGTGCTGATAAGCTGCCAGATCTCTGCCAGCCTTCCGTTCCACATTTCCAGCGCAGAGTTCAAATTGTCTACGATCCAGTTTCCGCTTCCCATTCAAAATCACCTCCTACGGGAAGAACAGGGTGAACGGTATCATGCCGTTCACCCTGCCGCGTTTTTCAGCCGGTGATGAGGGAGAGGATCTCCTTAGTGAAGGTGATGACGATACCGCCTGCCACCGTCAGCATACCGTTGGCGCGCTGGGAGGGATCGTGGCTCTTGAGGGACAGGCCCACCTGCAGGATGCCGAAGCCCAGCAGGATGAGACCAATGGCGCGGATCAGCGAGAAAATAAAATCGGACAGGTTGTTGACCACCGTCAGCGGATCGTCTGCGGCCAGCGCGGGCACCGCGGTGGCGACCAGAAGCAGGGCAACGCAGGCAAAGACGGAATAGATCCGCTTTGCCTTTCTCTCGAAATTTTTGTTGTTCAAATCATGTTTCATGCTGCAGCATTCTCCTTTTCATTGTCAAAATCAATCTGGAACAGCGGCTCTCCCATAATAGGAGGCTCCGCCGTCCCGTGGTGGATGTAGGGCGGTCCGCCGCCATCCATCGTATAGCGGATGGCGGGATGCTCCATGAGCTCATACTTTTCGTCCATCACCGGCCGTGTGCCGCGGATGAATAGAATACAATACCGGTTATCCAGCATCCGCACCTCGTCCGGCGTCAGCAGTTCCCGCCCACTGATCTGGAAGTTGGTGGAGTAAGACCCGGACCGCCCTTTGGTCTGCCCGTGGGTCTTGGTGTCGATGGTGGACTTGCCCAACGCCTCGGAAATGTACTTGTGGGTGCTTGCCTCGTTGCCGCCCAGATAGAGCAGCGTGTCCGAGTTACCGGGGATCGTTTCCCATGAGTCCTTATACAGCTCCTTGATCTGCGCCATGTTCTGGATGATGGTGCTGCAGGATATGTTGCGTGAGCGCATGGTCGCAAGCTCCCGCGGCAGCCCCGGCAGATTGACCGATGGCGCTTCATCCAAGATGAAATGCACGTGGCAGGGCAAGGCTCCGTGATGGATCTGGTCTGCGCAGTAGTAAAGGGTCTGGAAAATCTGGGAGTACAGAAGACTCACTAAAAAAGTAAAGGTCGTATCATTATCCGGGATGACGGCGTACAGAGCGCACTTTCGCTCTCCCAGCGTGTAGAGATCCATGTCATCATGGTCGGTGACAGCTTTGATCTGCGGCAAATTGAAGGGTGCCAGCCGCACAGCGGCAGACACCAGAATCGATTTTGCCGTCTTGCCCGCCGCCTGCTTGAAAACCTTATATTGCCGCAGGGCAACGCTTTCCGGGTTCTCATACTCCATTGCCCGGAACAGCAGATCCAGCGGGGAGACATACTCGTCATCGTCCTCCTTCACTTCGGCATATTCCAGCACACGCATCACCATGGAAAAATTCTGCTCATATTCCGGCGCTTCCTGGAACAGCATGAGGATGATGGCCTGCAGCAGTGCTGTCTCGGACTTCGACCAGAACGGATCGGACTCGTGACTGCCCTTGGGCGTCGTTGCCTGGATCAGCGTGTTGACCAGCTTTAGCGCGTCCTTTTCATCCCGCAGATAGCGGAACGGGTTATAGCCGTCCGACTGTGACAGATCCACCAGATTCAGCACTCGGATGTCGTATCCCTGCCGTTTCAGATACCCTCCGGTGGCGGTCAGCACCTCCATCTTCGGGTCCGTGATCACATAGTTGCTGTTTGCTTCCAGAATGTTGGGCTTGACATAGCCGCGGGTTTTGGCCGCGCCGCTGCCGCCAATGACCAGCACATTCAGTGAGCGCCGGTGCTTGTGGGTATCCAGCCCCAGCCGCACATGGCGGGTGAGGATCTTGTTCTGCTTCTGCCGGAACTGCGCGTTGAGCTGCCGGGGAGAGCCCCATGCGGCGGAGCCGTGTTCCTCTCCGTCCCGTGTCCTGCCCTGTCCGGAAGCATAGAGACACAGCCCCATGAGATACGCGCCGGTGCCGACGAGAATGGACAACAGACTCTTGTCTGTCCATTGGATCTGGAAGGGCTGTTCCAGCGCGGCAGTTAAGTTTGATAGCAGCTCCGGCAGACCGCCGCCAAGGGACTGGGCGATCAGCAGCGCCGCCCATATCACAGGGATATAGAGGAACAGCGCAAGTACCAGATCCGTTGTTTGGGATGTCTTTTTCAGCCGCATCACCTCCTGCATAAAAAATACGAGGCCGGCAGAGTGGAATGCTCTGCCGGCCTTGCTGACGAAACGGCTTTCTTACTTTGTTCTGTCCGGTCGTGCTTTTTGATGGATCTTTTCTCTGGCCGGGGCAGACTTCTGCCGGGTATCCAGCTGCGCCTGATAGTCTTTCAGCCGTTCCAGAACCGAAGGCCGCTCACTCGTCATCGTCCCGGCAGCCGTTTCCCTGCCGCTGGATGAGGTCGATCTGCCTTTGGTATCTGGCAAGTCTGTTCCCGACCGAAATCCTTTTTTTGGCGCCACCTCCTGCCGCTTGCCCACAGACGGTGTCACAGGCGTTTCCCCCTGCCGGGGGCGTTGCTGTTCGCGCTGCGGCACCTCCTGTCCCACACGGGCTTCCTGCTCCTTAGAGGGGGCATCCTGCCGCGCCTGCTCCGGCTGCCCGGTATATCGGATGCGCTCAAAGATCATATTGGCGCGGTCGATCTCCGTTACCGGCATGATCACATCCACGACTTTTCCCTTGTTATCCGAATCACGGATGGCAGAGAACAGGATCTTCTGCTTGCCTGCCCGCTGCCTGAATTGCTGATACTGTTCCGGTGACATGGAAAATCGCCGCACATCGCGGGTCTCCTTCAGCATCTTGACCAGATTGACTTTACCGGAAATGGTCTTGTGGTTTTTCGCCAGCGCCATGGTGAGCGCCAGTACATTTTTAATGGCGGAGCCGCTCAGCCGGACAGCGACCTCGCTGCCGGAGAGCATCATGCGTACCAGCTGGTCCGCCGCTTCACCGCCTCCGATGTTCATGTTCCCGCACCTCCTTCTGGTGTTCTTCTGTTTTCTGGATGTCCTGTTCCATTACAGGCGTCTGCCGGCAGATATCCCGACAGAGCTTCCACTTTTCCCGCTCCGCCCGGATCTTCCGATTCACCTCTGAGAGCTGCTCATACAGTTCTGCCTTTTCTTTCTTCAGCACCTCCTGTGGAATGCCGCTGTCCTCCAGCAGCTTCACGGCTTTCATGTACTGCTCAAACTCCTGCTCCATGCCGGTGAGCCCTTCCTCGTATAACGCCCTGCTGGGTTCCAGCGCCTCCGCGTCTGCCAGCGCCGCGTAGAGCGGCTGGCGTTTCTTCTTCCGCACATTGAGGAGGGTCCGCTGCTTTGTCAATCTGCCCAGCGTTTCCTCTGTGCGTTGTTCGAATGCCGCCATGTCAGCAAGCGTTGTGATGTCATTTTCCCGCAGGAACGCGAACTGTGCCTGATATTGCTCGAAGCGCATGACCGCCTGCCGCAGATGCGGCGTCATGCGGGGCGGGTACTGCCGCTTTTCGATCTTGCCCAGCAGGTAGAGATAATGGACATAGAGGGCAAGGAAGCCGCTGTATCTGGGATGCTTCCGGTACGGCTGATACGCCGGCCGCACAGGCAAGACAGGCCGCAGTCCCGCTTCGATCTGTTCCAGGTTGCCCTGGATGGCAGCACGGATTCCGTCCTCTGTGAACAGCGGATCTCGCCTGCCGGGGTACTGGAATCGCTCCTGTCCACGCAGGCGGAAGCCGAGCCTGCCGCCATGATGGATCTCATACCCCTTATGCTCCATGAGCAGGAAGAAGTGGCCGAGGTCGTTGGCGTCCCGGATGGCATCCCGCAGATCTGCCTCCAGCATGGAACGGAAGGTGGGCTGCCCCTTGGACTGGCGCAGCCACTCAATGTAGCTGACCGACCTGGCAGGCGCGCCCTGCACGATGACGGACAATCCATGCTCTCGGCAGAGCCGGTCTGAAATGGCACGGATCTGCTGGTAGTAGCTTTGCTGCGTACTGTGATACTTTTCGCCGGTATCTGCATTCACCGAATTAAATACAATATGCGAATGGATATGATGCCGGTCTACATGGGTCCCAATCACAACCTCAAAGCCGTCCAAGTGTTCCTGCGCAAATGCTTTAGCAATTTCTAAAGCAAGTTCAGGTGTGATTTCACCAGGCTTGAACGATTGAATGATGTGATAGCATTGACGCTTATCCAATCGTCCGGTTTCCAGCTTTGTTTTCATCATCTCGCGGTACTCTCTCCCTGGATCGCAATTAAAATGTGCTGTTAAAATATGCCCATCCGTTTTGTCACCGTTCAGAACATAATCAATGGCTTCTTTTAAGCCGCCGTTACGGGGCAGGATTTTCGTAACAGCCATTACTTATTCGCTATCCGGAACATAAGCTCATATACCTGATCCAGAAGATAGAGTCCCCGTTTGGCATCCTCCGGCTTCGCAATTCCTGCATTGACGCTGCGGGCGATCTGGTTGATGTTGTTGCCGATATGATGTATTTCCGTCCGGAGCTCTTTAATTTCTTTTGTAGGGCGGGCTTTGACCGGTCGTCCCTCAATAAGCCGTGCAAGATATGCCCGTTTTGTCAGCCTGCACTCTTTGGCCTGACAGCACAGCAGCTGATACTGCTGTGTTGTCAGTACGATGTGCAGATGGTGTTCTTTCTTGTTCTCATCCACATTTTTCTCCTTCCTGCAGCGTATAGCCGCAAGTTTTTCCGCCAGCAGGCGGCATAGGGGACCGGGGTATCCTCGGCAAGCTGTGCAAATGTACATTTGCGCGATGCTTGCGCCAGCGCCGCCCACGGCGGCGTTGGCTGTTCCCCGCCGTCGGCGGGGCGTTTTTTGAGAGGTAGGTTGATTCCAATACAGGCGGACACGGTCCGCACCTTTTCCAGAAAAAAGAAATGTCTGGCAGCAGCGCCAGACATCCGGTTTCGCAGGGTCCTTCCGCACAGGGTGTCAATGTAACACCCAAAATAGAAACGGCAGGGTGTCATCAAGACACCCTGCCCGTTCAAATATTGACTCAACGCTCGATCTCTTCCGTTTTCTGCCTGCTGTTTCGTGCAGTAGTTCGAGCTGCGTCGAAGGGAAGGATGAATCCTTCTACCTGTTGATAATAGCTCGTCTGTTCCTCTACAAAGAATGCCACAAGAGGCGCATAGCAAGTGCTGTTGCCACACAGCGCAGGCTCAGGCGGCGCACGCCAGTTCCTTCCGAATACGTTCCCGTGCCAGCTCCGCATAGGTGTCTGTGACTTCGATGCCGGTGGCGGTATAGCCCTCCTGCACAGCCGCCAGCACCGTGGTACCGCTGCCGGCAAAGGGGTCCAGAATATGCCCGCCCGGTTCCGTAATCTTCACAATGTCCCGCATCAGCTGCAGCGGCTTCTCCGTCAGATGGATGCGGCTCTGGGGATTGCCGTATTTGAACACCCCCGGCAGACACGGGACCGGACGGCTGATGGGCATATCGCCGTTGGAGCCCCAGACGATATACTCCGCCTGCTGACGGAAGCGCCCCTTCTGCGGGCGGCTGTTGCCCTTATCCCAAACTGCGGTGCCGCGCCAGATCCAACCGGCCCACTGGAGAGCGTCTGTCGCCGCGGGAAGCTGCCGCCAGTCGATGAACATACATACCGGCGCACCGCTCTTGCATACCTTTCGCGCTTCATACAACCACTCCGCCGCCCAGCGGGTCCAGGAGCGCTGGTCCTTGGCGTCCCCATCGAAAGGGGGCGGTGCGTTCTCGCCCATGCTGGAATACTTTCTGGCTGTGGATTTGTTTTTCTCCGTCTGGGTGCGCCCACCGGACGCATAGGGCGGATCGGTGATGACAGCGTCAAAGGTGTTGGGGGCAAAGGTCCCCAGCACCTTCAGGGCATCACCCTGGAGGATGCTCCATTTCTGATTATCGCTCATGCTCATGCTTCTCCTTCTTTTTCGTTCGATTTTCGCGGGGCGGAGACAGCTCCGTTTCCACATATTCGCTGATGATTCCCAGTGCTTCCTCGTAGCTGTGGCACGCTCCGCCCATGATGCGGGTCTGCATTTCCTTTGCTTCTGCCGCCATGCCATTCTGCCGAAGAACTCTGGCGGCAATACCCATCAGATGGAAGATGTTGCCGTCCTGCCCCAGCAGAGGGCAGAGAGGGCGGGGGTTCTCCTGCCGGGCGGAGCGAAACCCGCCCAGCCTGTTGGGAACATAGTCGGACAGCCATGTGCCGCCGAATGCGCCGTGGGTCTGCAAACGCCACATCGCCAGCTTCCCCATATCCACCTGAATGTTCTCGAAGGGGAACAGCAGATTGTTAAGTCCATCGTGCTGAAAAACCTTGACCGTCTCAAAGCGGCTGCCATTCTGCAGGATGCCGTCCTGCGTCAGCAGGTCATTGATGCCATCCAGCCACTCCTGCGCCTCGCCGCCACAGCCCTGCAGCACCAGTCCCTCCTGATGTTCCATATCCCGCAGATCGTCCGCAGTGATCCTCTCAATTGGCATTTATCTCTCCTTTCTTTTGGGATGCCGTGCAGGCGGCGTCCGGCCAATGGTTTTCTGATCCGTCAACACGGGGATGCCCAGCTCACCGGCTTTATAGATCTCCTGCCACATCCCATCCGTCCAGACCGGACCGTACACATTCATCTGCTGGCAGGATTCCAGCAGGCGCAGTCCCATCGCCCTGGCTTTCTCGTCCTGGGCTGGATTGGCGGGATCTGCGACAGGCGGGAACAGCAGATGCGGACAGATAGGGATATTTCCCTCCGCAAACACCTCCTGCGCTTTCTGCCGCGCAAACTCCACATTGTTTGCCACATCGCCCCGCAGCGGAGCACAGATATAGACCAGCTTGGGGCCGCTCCGTTCCAGCTCCAGCGTGCGCTCCCGGAATGCGGACAGATACTGACCGACGGCATCCCGCAGAGCGGCATAGTCCGCGGCAGTGGGATGATAGGCGTACCATTCCACTTTTCCGTAGTCATCCCACAGGTAGGGAATGACGCCGCTGCGGAAGTTGGGATTGTTCGGCACCTGCTTTTTACCCCAGACATCCTGAAAGCGCAGCAGCGTCCGGTCCACCACGCCCTCCGTGCGGTTGAGCACCGTGAGGCGGATGGCATCATATTGACTGGAGATATGGGTAGAGAGAAACTCCGCCCGTACACGCAGGTCCTTTCCGAGATCTCCCACGCACACACGCCCGGAGAATTGAGGCTGATCCACGAGATTGCTATGTTCAAACAGCTTTCGCAGCTCCTGCTCATATACGGTCATCGCTCCACACCTCGTTTCTTTGGCGTTTTTGTTTTCATAGGACTTACTTCTTTTTGCAGAGGTTTCAAGGTCTCACGCCCGATGCCGCGGATCACGCTGCGGCTCTTGCCGCTCAGGACAAAGGTATCCCTTGTATCGTTGCGGACTTCCTCGCAGGGCAGGATCACGGCAGAACCGGTGATGCGGATATCCCCCTGCACCGTGCCATACACCTTGCAGTTGCCGGACAGGATGGGAGTCCCCATCGTATGGGGATCGTGAATGATCTGCGCGTTTCCGGAAGCCAGCGCTTTTCCGGTCATGGAGGCCCCGCGGAGATAGGCGTTGTCCTCGGCGCGGCTGTGGCCGCTCATCACGCTGCCTTTGGAAACATAGGCGCTGCCACAGGCAATGGCGTCGCCCCGCAGACAGGCGTCCCGATCCACATAGGCGTCACCCGCTGCAATGGCGTCATCGAAGATCCACGCGCAGTCTCCCGACTCCGCGGACAGGTTGCTTTCGCTTTCCACGAAGCCACCTATGTCGCCTGCGCAAATCTCACCGCAGATGTCCCGCAGCGCGCGGATGCGGTGCAGGAACGGATATTCCTCATGGGCTATGTCTGTGATCTCATATTTCTGATTGCTGATGGTTCTCATCTCCTTTTCCTTTTTTATGCCGCTTTTTGGCACAGGGCATCTTCTTTTCGGAATGCCGCATCGATGTCGGAAAAGCGCTCCGTGCGGTTGAATTTCTCGGACACCTTTCCCGGCATGGCCTGCAGCTCCAGCATTCTTGCCCACAGCTCCGGATGGTGGTCATAAAGGTGCCGCAGTTCCTTCCGCTTGGCATTCGGGCAGAACCAGCAGCCGCCACGGTCTGTGAACGCATAGGCAGGTGAAAGCAGCCCTGCCGTTTGGCAGAGCTGCTTTGCATCCTCTTCGGTGTAGTGATATTTTTCCAGCAGGGACACCTGATCTCCCTGCAAGCGGTGCAAGCGCACCGGCTCATCGCTGGCGATGCCCACATACTGCACAGTATCCGGCGTCAGAGTCCTGTTATACCGGCGGATGGGACGGAGTTTGCAGTCCCGCTGAACGTAGCAATGCCCGCACAGAGGGAATCCGCGTCGAAGTCCTTTTTTCGGACCGCGAGTAACTGTTCCTGCAAACAAATCCAGATAGGTCTTATCCGAACGCAGCACACGGACCGGGATGCCCAACCGTTCCAGTCTGGGGAGCGCAGTCTCATAGATGAATGCCCGATGCTCCGGCACCTCGCCGGAGGTCCTTTTATCGAACATCACCTCACAGTAGACCGCTTCATCCAGCGGTTCCCCGTGCTCCAGCGCCAGCAGGATCGTGGCAAGGCTGTCTTTGCCGAAGGAGCAGGACGCGATATGCAGGGTGTTCTTCTTTTCTTTTGAAATCATGATCATCCTCTCTGATTCTGTTTTTGCTGGCAGTATTGTCAGCAGGTGGGGAGTCTGCTATAATAGCGCATATCATTTCCAGTCATTTTAGATATGAAGGAGACGAAATACGATGAATAAAACAGAACTGATCACCGCTATGGCGGAAGCCAGCGGCCTGACCAAGAAGGACTGTGACACCGCTCTGAATGCGTTTGTCGACACGCTGCAGACTGCGTTGAAGTCCGGTGACAAGGTACAGCTGCTGGGCTTTGGCACCTTCGAGGTGAAGGAGCGCGCCGCCCGCACCGGCAAGAATCCGGCCACTGGAGCCACCATTGAAATCCCCGCTTCCAAAGCGCCGGCTTTCAAGCCTGGCAAGGCATTCAAGGATTCCGTGCAGTGATAACACGCCCGCGAGAGACGATCTCTCGCGGGCCTTTTCTGTTATCGGTGCGATACGCCCATGTCCTTGGCACGACAGGCACATTCCAGCACCTCTGTCATATCCGTGCGCTCCCAGGGCGCGTCCGCATGGGTGAAGTGACCGTAATTGCAGAACTTTTGGAACATAGGCTGATCCAGTCCCAGCGTTCCGATCATGCCATCCGGCGTCAGGTTGAATACCGTGCAGACAGCCTGTTCCAGCACATCATCGGAATAGATGCCGGTATGCTCCGTATCCACCGTCACCGCCACAGGCTGTGCCTTGCCGATGGCATAGGCAAGGCTGATGGTGCAGCGCTTGGCCAGTCCTGCCGCTACGATATTCTTGGCAATGTAACGGGCCATGTACGCGCCGCTGCGGTCCACCTTCGTTCCATCCTTGCCGGACAGCGCGCCGCCGCCATGAGGGACGAGGCCGCCGTAGGTGTCCACCATCAGCTTGCGTCCGGTGAGTCCGGTGTCCGCTTCAAAACCGCCCTGGACAAATCGACCGGAGGGATTGACCAGCACTTCGGTATGCTCGTCCAGCGGAAGTTCCTGCATGGCGGGTCGGATCACATGGCGCAGGATGTCCCGGCGCAGTTCCGGCAGGGGTAGTTCCTCCTCATGCTGGCAGGATACCACCACTGCGGCAACGCGGCACGGGACTCCAGAGCGGTATTCCACAGACACCTGCGCCTTGCCGTCCGGACGCAGGCCGGGGATGATGCCCTGCCTGCGGGCATCGGTCAACAGGCGGGTCAGTCGATGGGCCAGCACCACAGGCAGAGGCAGCAGCTCCTTTGTTTCATCGCAGGCAAAGCCGTACAGGATTCCCTGATCTCCTGCGCCGGTCTCCGTGCCGCCGCACACAGCTTCCGCAATGTCGGGACTCTGCTCATGGGTGATGACCTCCACCTCATAGTCGCTGCCGCCGTATCCGGCTTCCCGCACCGTTCTGCAAATAATGGCAGGGATATCCGGAATCTTCGCTGCCGTGATCTCGCCTGCGGCGATGATCTTTCCGGCTGTGGCCATGACCTCGCAGGCAACGCGGGCAGCGGCGTCCTGCGTAAGACAGGCATCCACCACCGCGTCCGCGATGGTGTCGCAGAGCTTGTCGGGATGTCCCTCGGTGACTGACTCAGCAGTCAAAATGCAGTTATCTTTCATATTCATGTTTCTCCTTTTTCATTGGTTTCTTATGTGCCTCCGGCTGTTTCGGAACAGAGAGGATCATTTCGTTGCTGTATTTGTCCTTGTACTTTTCAATCTGCTGCTCCGTCAGCGAGGCAAAATCATCCTCTTTAAGACCGGCAATAAAAAATGTGCCGCAGACAATGTCATACGGCACACCGTGATCATCGGTCAGGGCGCGGTTCCACGGCAGGCCCAGCAGCTTGCCCTCGTCATTTGCGATGAGCGCCACCGGGTCATCGAAGGGGTAAACTGCCTGAATGGTGCCGCCTACCAGTTCCTGCATGGCAGAAAGAGTGTGGTCGATCTCCTGCACTTCAGGCATTTCCATGGGGCGCACCACAAGGACTTTCATTTTTTCTGTGCTGATATGGGTTCCTCCTTCTTCAAAAGAAAAGCGGCAGCGACAGATTCCTCTGCCGTTGCCGCAAATGGTGATTCTTATTCTTTTTTGGATGCCAGCGTCCGGGTCTTCAGCAGGGCATTCTCCAACGCCCGATGATCTTCATGCTCCGGCCACCATTGGGGGCGCAGGAATCCCAGCGCCGTAGCCGCCCATTCATAATCGGCCCGTTCCAGAGCGCCGCCCAGCAGTCCCTGCCGGAATTTCCGGTGCCGTTCCCGCACCGCCGGGTCCACGCTGTCCCGTTCCAGATACAGTTCCAGAAAACCGCCGATGACAGCTGCTTCCTCCATCGTGTAAAACATATCCGCCCCTCCCGCAAACAGGGGATATTGTAACACAGACCGCGGAAAATGAACACCTCTTTTTTCACTCCGACTGCCTGTTGCGCGGATACCGCGCCTGTGATACACTGTGCTTACGAACAAAAATATGAGGAGGCGGCTGTGATGATATGGTTTTGGGAGCTTTCATGGTTGTGGAAGATGCTTGGCGTCGCTTTACTGGTTTCTGCGGTATGCGTCGCCGCGGCCACGCTGATCGGCAAGGCGGCAAAAATCCGCCCCGGCAAAAAGGTTTTCCTGCTCGTTGGGATCTTGGCCTTTGTGATCTCTATTCTGGTGATCTTCTTTCTTGCACAGACGCCGGCGCTGCTTTGAGTTACCGCTCCGGCCCTCTGTTTCGCTCAGGCGCTCGCTTTGGCTTGTCGATCCTGCCTCGTCAACGGTCCTGTCCCACGCAGCCTGTAATGACTCCACCGGCAGGCCGTTGGCTTCAAAGCCTCGCTGGATCACGCGGTAATAATACGGGGACGGCAGTGCAGGCTGGCGGCAATAAGGCTCTGCCATGATATAGACCATGACTGGGAGCTCAGCGCCAGCCGCGTCTTTAACAGTCACGGTTTCTTTCGTGTAGTGGCGGGGATATCCCTCATAGCGGTCCAGAGACTGTTCGCAGTTTGGCGTGAGCTTCCACACCAGTCCGTGGACAGTACTGCCTTTTTTCGGCGCAACGGTAGCAAAGCCGCTGCCGCGGAACCGCAGTTCGTAGTTTTCCAGCCTGACCGGCCCCACGATCTCGGCGTCCGGACAGCGCTGCGCCATCTGCTCCAGATCAAGGTTGCTGCCGTAGGCAAAATACAGGTTTTCCTCCACGTCACACCTCCAGCAGCTTCAGAGCGCCAAAGCGTTCCAGATGACGGAGCAGGGCTGCCGCCTGTGTCTCCGCATCGCCATCCGGCAGCGGACAGTCCATTCCCGTGGTGCGGATGACATTATTCTGTACAAACCAGATGTAGGTCTCCACATCCGGGAACTCTGTGGGATCAAAGCTGAGATCCCGAAGCTGTTCCATGATCCCGGCTGCGGTCCCTTCGTACACGGTATCTTCAATTTGAATCTTCAAAGGCTTCACCTCTCCATTTCTCTGGATTTTTTCTTCTTTTTGTTGACTGCATAGCTGTCCTTATCGAAACGCCACGCACGGTCACCGTCCAGATTTGCCAACAGGTGGTCACGGGTATGCTTGAATTCCTCGCCGTTGAGCCCCAGCCGCACCAACCAGACCCGGAAGGTGAACAGTTCATTGTCACTGTGGGTCTTGTGCATGACCGTGCTGCGCTGGGCGATAGCCTGGGCGGAGATGGCAAGGCACAGATTCACATAGGCGGCAACTTTTCCCGCGTGGAGCGTGGAATTGAAGCAGCGCCATTCCACCGTTCCCCGGTAAAAGACCGAATGCAGATTCAGTGCGAAATAGCGGGTCCAGTTATAATGGTCTGCGCTGCCGTTATCTCCCTCATACCAGATATTCTCCAGCTGCGTCAGATCCCTTGTCTCATCCGACGAGAGCCTGCGTGCCTGCTTCAGCATGGGTTCCCGCACCTTCTGACACCAGCGGGACGCCCTGCTTTCATTGACCTGCAGCGCTTTGAACAGGATATCCTCCTTGGAGTACATAATGCCGATGAGGTTTTTCAGACTCTGCCGGTTATGATTGGCTGCGTCCACATGGACATGGATGCCGCAGGAGCTGTTGGCCTTGGCTCCTGCGTGACGCACCTGCCGGACACATTCCTGCAGCTTGGGCAGTTCCGCATAGGTGAGCTTTGGCGTTACCATCTCCACGCGGTATCTGTAGTCACCCGTTGCACGATAGCCGCTGCCGATCTTCTGCTCCCCGTGGATGCTGGAGTCACTCATGACTGTCCACTCTTTGCCGTCCCGATCCGTCACACACCATTTATCGTAAGCGCCGCCCACATAGCGGGCGTCCGTTGCAAAATACGCGGCCAGCGCTGTTGCCGCCTGCTCACGGGTGATGCCGGTCATTTCAACTTCCACGCCGAAGCACTGATCCTTCAGCCCGATCATGCGGCAGCACCGGCTTTCAGTTCCGCATCCACCTCCCGGATACGGCGCCCGATGGCTTCAATGACATTGGCGGTGACGCTGTTGCCTGCCTGCTTATACGCCTGTGCATCAGACTGGATGGCGAGGATGCGGTCGATCTGCCACTCATCGAAGCCCTGCAGCCGCAGACACTCCCGCGGCATCAGACGCCGGATGCGTCCGCCACGTTCCACGATGCCCTGGATGCAGCTCGTCTCCAATGTATGGGCGATATCCTGTCCCACACGACCACGGCGGGTATTGCTCCCGGAAAAGCCGAGATCGACGCTGTCACCGGGATTCGCCTCTTTATAGCCTTTTTTCGTGGCTTCCTTGATGAGCAGAACGCCGGAACGCTCTGCTCTATGATTGGACAGCGTTGTCTGTCCATAACGCGCAGTGAGGCAGCGGGCGGCCTCCGTTTGTCTCGCCTCCCCGGCACATAGATCCACAAAGGGTCTGTCCTGCGGAATGATATACAATCCTGTTTTGCCGCCCACACCTCCAGCACCGGCAGTCTGTGTGCAGGCTATTGTGATGTTTGATGTTAGAAAAGCCGCCCTGGGCATCTGATGATCTCAGAAGCCCAGGGCGGCTTTTCCCATATATGATTCGGTTGTTTTTAACTGCGGCGTTTACGGGCTTACACGGCGCTTTCTTCGTAGGGTGTGTCCGTATGTGTCTGCTTGATCGGCCACACAGGGCGCGACAGGGGACTGTGCGGGGGTATAAATCTGTTTCCTAAGAAACAGGCTTCCTGCCTTATATGCTGTTTATGACGCACTGTCCAACGGATTGGGGCGGTATCCATCCATAAGTTCATCATTTTCCATGATGAAGGGACGTGTCGTATCCTGGCCCCATGCGGTATCGTATTTTTCCATCAGATAATCGCTCAGTTCGGTTCTGTTCTGAATCTTTACAAGGCGGTACGGCTCCTGAAAGGCGACCTTTTCAATGAAGTACAGACTTCCGTCCTCTGCCGGCAGCAATACGCCCACGTGCCCGATGAACAGCGTATTGTCCGTATCCGAAAATCGGTCATGGAGGACAACGGAGATCAGACGGGCAGAGCTGTCTTCAAAGGAAATCCCGCGCTCCGACCAGCCCGCCTGAAGCGCTTTGACCTGATCCGCCACCTCCGTGGTATCTGCGGCAGTTACCGGTGCAAACAATGCGCAGAACTTGGACGTGCTGTCTCCGCAGAGAACGGCGGG
>ERZ827440.2264-NODE-2264-length-17531-cov-4.618906_pt1 | contig 17531 bp, 32 predicted proteins | sample MGYA00519774_ERZ827440 | MGnify/ENA primary metagenome ERZ827440 (study PRJEB31778, sample SAMEA3449302) | human gut metagenome | biome: human gut; feature: human-associated habitat; material: faeces | place: United Kingdom | collected 2010/2012 ... | reverse complement strand
AATTCCTTGTTTAGCTAAATCCATTGCCATTCTCATTTTTTCTTCTTCACTCATAGTTACTCCTTTACTGATAAATCTAATATTATTTCTTTCATTGTTTGTTCACTATAATTATATGCTCTGTCGTCTATATATAATTGAGCTGGTAGTTTTCTGTTTGTTACTCCTATGCAATTCAAATCATTCCAAAATGTTTTGTCATTACTTATGCTTGCAGCCTGGCACCAAAATCCTTGTTTATTCCACCAATTTATTATTTGCATTGGTTCTCTTGTAGAACATATAAAAATCGGTATTCCTGCCTTTTGTAAAAAACACATTAAGTTAATTATTTCTTTGTTATGTTCATCATATATACTTCCGTCTTGCCATCCTTTTGAATATTTATGAATAACTCCATCAAAGTCAAAACATACTGCGTGTCCTTCTTTTAATTTTAAATTTAAATTTTCTGCTAATATATTTTTCATAACTTTACTCCTTTTCCAATTTTTTGCCACACATCGGGCAATAATTTATTTGAAAGAACTGACTTGGCTTATATCCATCATTGTCTTGTCCTTATATTTCAACATATAACATATATCCCCAAGACTTTTTTTGATTAATAATTTTCATATGCGTTTCTTCTTCATTATCTATATCTAATATTTTTTTATTATTTATTATTTTTTCACAGTATTCACACATATCTATTCTCCTTTTTCATAACTAATCACAAAACACAACCATTTATATATAGGAGGATTACATTTTAATGTTAATCTTCTGGGAATAATATAGTAGTACCACTGGCTGTGATAATATTTCGCTCTATGGAGTCCTATCTTTAACATATCTATTCTCCTCCTACTTTATAGCAATTAGCCTCTATCTGTTCATGAGTTAAAATCTTTATAATTTCAATTTGTTCTAAACTATAATAATCTATTCCTAAATTTTCTTTTCCGCTTCTTGCATCCTTATATATTCTTATGAATCCTTTGCATTGATGTTTTAATCCTCTTAATCTATAAATTATTAAATCTCCAGATTCTATTAAATCTTTTAGTTGTTTGCTGTGTTTTACTACCACTTTTTTAAACATTTCATTGTTATAAAGTACATCGTTTTTCATTCCAAAATCATTGATATAAATAGTTCTATCAAATCTATATATATCAGCTTCATAGTCTATATTTTTAATTTGAGCTATTATCCCTTCTTTAGTTTTCACATATTCTCCTACTTCAATTTTATCTTCCATTTGCTCCTCCTTTTCTAGCATTTTGAACTAGTCTTTTGATTATGTTTGTATAACTGTTCTGGTCTCAATAAGTCTGCAAACTCATCTAAATCATTTAGCTCTTTTTCTTGTTTATTTATTTTTTTCTCTATCTTAAATAGATCATCATTTAATCCGTGCAATTTTCGTGTCGGTATTATTTCCTCATCTGTTAAATCACTCATATTTCTTCTACCTCCAATATAACTTTACTTTCTTTATCATATTCAAAACTATCTTCAAAGCCTACAACGTATTTTCTATTATCATCTTTTAATTTACCTGCCTTAACCATTGAATCTAATATAAACTTCTTTGCAAAACATACATTATCTAAGTCTCTTCTTTTATTTTCTTCCACCCATGTAAAATGAATTTTAATCGGTTTGCTATACTTTGGTAGTTGATTTATATAATATGCAATGTCACTATCTACTGTTTTCTTCATCTTAGCTCCAGCAAATCTATTCTTCCTGCACTCATTTATGTATTGATTTAGACTCGGTAGCCTAAATGGTATTTCAACTTTATTCATATTTTCATTTGCTCTCCTAAATTTATATTTTTTTTATTTTGCACTAGATCACATTTTGCTTGTCCTTTAAATCCGTTCTAACTCTAATTTTGAGCATCCATAACACAAATTGTTTTCTAGTGCTTCCTTACATATTCCACCTAATCGCGGATATTTATATATCATTTTCTACTCCTTGAAATTGTATTGATTGAACTCAACAGAAATCTTTTCCATAAATTCATCCCAATTCTTTGCTTTCTTTATATAATCCATAACCCTTTCTAGTGTATCTTTCTCGCCTTGCATCATCCCTGCAGAATATACACAAACACATAATAAAATTATTAATATTATTTTAAACATTGTTTAACCTCTCTTTTCCCAATTCTGTTATTTGATATATTACTTCCTTGCAATGTGTTTCAGTGTCTAATTCCTTGCCCACTATACATACTTGTCTTTTTTCTAATAGTGATGTTAATCTTGGCCTTGCATGGTTGTAATCTATCTCTTTTGTATAATTTCTGTATGCCATATACCTCGCTATTTGCTTTGCTGTTAGTTCTTTATATTCACTTAATATTTGCAATACTTGTATTTCTCTTTTGGTTTTATCTACTTTTTCGTTTGCTTCTCTTCTTGTTTCTTCACTCATTTCATTCATTTGTTTCACTCTCCTTTAGTTTAAATTTTGATATAAAAAATCTAAACTTTCATACTTTCTTTCATCAAAACTGTTTTTTTCTCTTGTTTTATTTTTTTTTGAATATCCATTCCATGTTAAAACTTTTTGTTTCCAATTCTTCACTTGATTTCCGTTTGAATCTATCCAATTTCCTTCTGTAAAATAGTTATAAAACTGTTCCGCATCTACTTTAAGCTGCTTTCCTTGAATATATTTTTGAATCTCTTCAAGAGAAGGAGGAACGAATTTCTTTTCTTCTTTTCCTTTTATTTCTTTTTCTTTTTTATTCTTATTAGGAGTAACCGTTCGTCGAACGTTCGTCGAATCGTCGCCGAATATTCTTTGCATTGTTTTTTCGTCGTATTCTACTATCTTACTTGGACTAGGTTTATCTATCTTTTGCCAAACATTCCAGTTGTAAAGGCTATAATAATTGCTTCCGTCACAAGAGTAAAAGATTACGGACATATTAGAGCTTATCTCAGATAAGGTTTTATCTATGTCGGTACTTCTTATACCTTCCTCGTAAGGAAATAATGTAGACTTTAAATATACTGGATTACATCTTCCTCTTCCTTCGTCATCTGCAAGAGAGAATAGACCTATAAAAACCAATTTAGCTAGTGTTGATAACTTACTAAAATCTTCACTTTGCCATATACTAGGATCTATCATTCTCTTTCTCGCCACAACTTTTTACCTCCTTTGTTTGCCTTAATCTTTTTTCGTACAAAATTAGGGATAAAACTTATGTCTTATCCCTTGCTGTTTTTAATCAAATATTTGTTTAATTAGTTTTTCTACTTTTGTTTTTAGTTCTTCTTTACTTCGATTAGTTTCTTCTTCTAGCTCATCATCTGACATCAATCCAAGTTCTACTGCACGTCTTATTTCTTCTTTTGATAAGTTTGTTCCTTTTAACATACTTCTTGATAAATATGCTAAAGCTTTCATTAAATTTGGTTTTGTTCCTTTTAATTCAATTTTTACTTCATCTTCTTCTGATTCAATTAATATTTTAAAATTTTTATTCATTTCTATTTCCTCCTAATATTTTTATAAAAAGCTCTTTCCTATTAACTTTATAAATTCTTCCCTTGTATGATTTTTTTCATATTCTTTTTGATATACTCTTTTTAACTCTAAATCCATATTTCTATTGTGATGTACAGAGTTGTTTGACATATTATGTTCTTTGTGACATAAACCAACGCAGAATCCATTCTCAATTGAAATTTGCCTATTTGCTGAACCAAAGTAAACTTCATGAATACACTCTGCTGGTCTACCGCAAAAGAAACATTTATTTAAATTGTTTAATATTGAATATCGTTTCATTTCTTATCCCAACTCTCTAATAATGAGTCAATTTCTTGCTTACTTTTTGTTTCTAACTTCAAACTCTTTGCTAATTGTATTAATATTTCAATCAACAAACTCATTTCTTTGCTGTCATATGTACTTGAGCCATAATAACAATTTACTTTTATACATTTATCTTGTCTGTTTACTTCTTGTACCAAAAAGCCTAGTCCCTGCTTTTCCCATATTCTTTTAAATTTCTCAAATGTTTTTTCTTGTACTATAAAAGGTTCAAATGTCCCAACTTGTAATATTGCATCTTTGTATATTTCTTCTTTTGTTGTGATACTCTCTTTGCTTAATTCTTTTGCAATGCTATTACATAATACCCAACAATAAGCATTTGCATCTAGCGACCTTTTCTTGTACCATTTTTTCATTTCTATATTAAGCTTATTTTCATTTTTTAATTGTTCTACTATATCTAAATCATTCGTATCTAAAACTAAGCTTATTTTAGGTTTTCGTGTTTCGTAATCTATGTCCAAATTTGTAATTACTCCTGTTGTTTGCAAGGGAAAACACCTTCTTTCAAAGATTTTGTTAAAGTTTCTAATTTAGGTAAATATTCATCTTTTATAAATTTCTCATCATATTCTACTTGCAAAAATTTAATTCTTTCATTATCTATCTCATTAAAAAAATTCATATAATCATTTTCTTTTAATTCATAAGCAACTATATATAAGTTGTGTATATTACTTGCATACATTTCAACTTGAGCTTGTCTCCAATATTGTTTTGATACTTTAAATTCTTTTCCTGCTTTATATGTTTTTACTTCATAAATACAAGTATCTGTATTTCCGTCTAAATTAACTCTTAATCTGTCAATTATTATCTGTTTATCTTTTTTTAGTCCTTCTACTTTTAGCGCGTCTAAAATCTTGTGTTCATAGTTTGTTCCTGTTTGCATTGCTTCTGTTGTTAATTCATTTTTATATAATCCTAATTTTTCAAGCCACCATTTTTCAAATGTTCTTGTTGTCCAGTTCCCAACAACCATACTTGTATCAGAAGCTCCAATATAATAGCTTCTATCTTGACTTTGTATCAATGTTTGCTAAATCTCTTTCAAAATTGCTTAAAGTATCAAAATAACTAAATAATGCTTTTACTTCATCTTCTGTTTTATGAAGTCTTTCTGCTATTTCCTTTACTGTTAACCCTTCTTTTAGTTTTTGTGTATAAATCTGTTGACATCTTTCTTTGATTTTGAATATATTATGTTTTGATAAATCATCTTCCCAGTTGTCTTTTTCACTTTTTAATTCGTCTTTTAGCCACAAATCAAATCCAAGTCCAGTTCTAATTGCAACACCCTTTACAAACAATCTCGTTTGACAGTTCCATAGTCTTTGTTGTGTCATTGAATTATCTTTTACTGGATTGGATCCATTTGTAACTGGTCCTCTTTGTATAAATTCCAAATCGTCAATTACTATTTTTACTGCTGTTTCATAAACTCTATTTGTGTTTCCTTTATTATCTGTAAAAACTTGCTCTGTCATATATAAACTGCTATCACTATATTGAGCAACAATTGGTTCAAAATAAACTTTTTCAGCTCCGTTTTCATGTAATAAATCAACTACTTTTGCCCAATTCAAATAATCTGCACCATCTCTTTTTTCAACCCATTGGCTAACGTCTACTTTTCTTAAATCTTCATAACTTTTTAACATTTTTCTCCACTCATCCTTTCAAAAACTTCATCCTCATATTTTCTATCATCTTCAGCGTAAAGATGTTCCAAATAATCATCATAATCTTTATCCATCTTTTATTGTTCCTTTCCACAATTTCTGCAAAATCTATCTTTCAAATCCACTGCTTGTCCGCAATTTGTACAACATTTTTGATTTACTTTTCTTAAAATAACATCTTGTCCTTTTAAGCTAATTTCCATCAAGTCTCCTTCCTCAATATCCAAACTTCTTCTTAGCTCTTTTGGTATTACAACCCTACCAAGTTCATCAACATGTCTTGATATTCCTGTCGTTTTTTTCATTTTCCATTCCTTTCCTTGCTCTCTTTGAAAAAATGTGTTATAATATTCAAAGAGAGTATTTATATAAATATTTTTGAGGAGTTAACAAATTGATTGGTCGTCGCTTGTTAGCTCTATTATTTTGTTTCTAATTACTTGATTATTATCATATTGATTACTTGTCATTAACTTATTTACTAGTTTGATTGTGTCTTCTTTTTCGTCTATTTCACTTCTTAAATCTGCATTTTCGTTTTTTAAGTTTCTTACCATTCTTGCTAATTCAACACATCTTGCATTTAAATTATCAATTTCTTTTTGCTTTCTACTAAACATATTTTTCACTTCCTTTCTCAGATATTTTTTAATATGTATACAACGCTAATTACTAGCAATACATAAACTAAATTCATTATTGCATTCATTGTTACTATTTTTGATAATGCTTCTGCTACTAAAAACATTACAAATATAAATGCTAATGCTACTATCCAAAATATTAATCCTCTTATTAAATTTTTCATTTGTTTTCCCTCCTATTCTTTTATTATTTCTCTTGCAATTTCTTTTAAGATTTCTTTTTTGTCTTCTTCATTTAAGCCTAATTCATACAACAGTACCGCTCTTTTATCTGCTATTAATTTACTTCCTGTATTTTTTATTCTTGGAAAACCTCTTGCATGAAATATAGCATCTGCTGTTGCTCTTCCACATTTTCTCCATTCCATATAATCTGTAACTCCTATTGTGTCTGGAAGAGTTTGAAATGTAATTTCTTTTCCCACATTCTCATCTCCTTTACTTTTTAATTTCCACCTGTTATAATTTTGTCAAAAGGTGGTGATGTTATGTATAATTATTCTTTTTCTGAAGCAGATGGCAATGTCGTGATAAAAACTCCTAAAGTAAATAATTTTAGTGATATAAAGAAAGATATAAAACAAACCAACGAATGCATAATAAATCATTCTATATATCCAAATGGCTTAGATATAACAATGTCTCAACTTGCAGATAAAATAATTATTTCTTCAAATAAGAAGCTACTTAAGAATACTGATGGTTCTTATTCATTTGAAGATTAATACTATCTTTGCTTTGAAGAATAGTTGAACTTGTTTGAACACCATTCTCTAGTTCATCTATTCTTTTTGTTTTTATTTCATTTTCAGTTATCTCTGTTATATGAGTTGTTTTTTCCATCCTCTCATCTCCTCTCTTTTTTGTACCTTGTCGCGTTTATTTTTGCACAATATTTTGTGCTTTATCTTCAAAAAAAATAGTTGCCACTTTTTTATTTAATGCATTAGCAATTTTTATCATTGTATCATATGTAACATTAGTATTTGAACCTGTTTCCAAAGATGAAATTGTATTTCTTGACACTTCTGATTTTTCTGAAAGATCCTCTTGTGTAAGCCCTGCTAATTCTCTATAGTACTTAACTTTATTTTTCAAAATTCACACCTCCTTAATTTTTGCACAATATTTTGTGCTTTGTGTATATTATATACTTTTATTTTTCTTTGTCAAGTATTTTGTGCAAATTTTTTAAAAATTTTTTTATTCTATTGATTTTTTGCACATTCTATTGTACAATATACCTGAAAGGTGATATGTATGTATATAGGTGAAATTATAAAAAATTATAGAACAAAAAACAAATTATCTCAAAGAGCTTTCGCAGCAAGGACTTCTTTAAGTCCATCTTATATAAATACTCTTGAGAAAATTTATAATCCCAAAACAGGCAAACCCTATTCTGTAACAACAGATGTTGCAATGGAACTTTCTAAAGCTATGTTTATAAATATAGAAGATTTGCTAAATATGCTAGATAAAACACAAGAATTTATAGTAAACAATGATAATAAACTTGATAGCTGGGGAAATCCTGTTGTTTCTATTCCAATTTTAGGCACAGTTAAGGCAGGATATGACTACTTAGCACAAGAAAATTGGATTGGAACTATTGATGTTGAAACTTCTTTAGTTGGAAATGGAAAAGATTACTTTGCATTAAAGGTACATGGTAACTCAATGTCCCCTGCTCTTATAGAAAATGATATAGTTATAATAAAGAAACAAAATGATTTTGAAAACGGAGATATAGTTGTTGCGATTATAAATGGAGACGAAGCTACAATTAAAAAAGGTAAAAAAAGTGATAGCAGTATTCTATTGCAACCACTTAACCCTAGTTATGAGCCACTTATATTTACTTATGATGAAATGAAAACTATACCTGTTGAAATTGTCGGTATAGTAAAACAATTAAAAAGAGAATTTTAGCTTAAATAAAAAAAGAGAAATATGTTACACATCGCGACAAGGTACATATTTCTCACACATAAACACTATTGAAAGTATTTACTTTATTATTATATATGATAAAGCCTTTATTTTCAATAGTAAATTTAAAATTTATTAAAGAAAATGGAGGTATTTTTATTATGTCAAAACGTGGAAATGGAGAAGGCACTATATACTTCTCTGAAAAATTAAATAAATGGGTTGGTCAATTTACTGTTGGTAGAAAATCTAATGGTAAATTGAACCGAAAAACCGTATATGGAAACACTCGTAAAGAAGTTAAAGAAAAAATAACAAAAGCTTTAGCAGCTATTCAAAATCAAACTTACATTGAAAAAAACGACATTGAACTTTGTACTATATCAAAAGAAATTATTGAAGATAAAAGAAAATCTAATCAAATTTCTGCAAGCACTTATAACAGAGCTCAATACACTCTTAAAATAATAGAAAAAAGCGATTTAGGTCAAACCCCTATTCAAAAAATAAACGCTAGTAATATAAAGGATTTTTTAAATGAAAATACCAGTTATGCTGACTCTACACTAAAAAAAATATACCAACTTTTAGGTCAATCATTTAAAAGAGCAATTGAAAGAGATTATATAATTAAAAACCCAATTCAATTTGAAGAAGCTAAAAAGCCCAATTCTGCCCAAATAAGTACAAAGGTTGAAGCATTAACTGTTGATGAAGAAAAGAAGCTTATATCACTATTGTCGCATGAAACATCACTATATAAGCCAATCATATTACTAATGCTTTTTACAGGTATGAGAATTGGAGAAGTGTTAGCTTTAGAGTGGGACTGTATAGAAGATAATTGTATAAATATTAAACAAACTTTGTCTAAAGATGAAAATGGTAATGTAATTTTAAGCAAAAAAACCAAAACCAAAAATTCATTAAGAAGTTTACCTATAAATCCTATAATTTCTAATATTTTAAATTCTATTCCTAAAACTGATACACTTCTCTTTCCTAATATAACAATACGAGGTGTTCAAAGATTTTTAGCTAAGTTTAACAAAACTTATTGCATTACAGATCATATCCACCCACATATGCTAAGACACACATATGCAACAAGATGCATTGAAGCCCAAATGAATGTAAAAGTACTTCAAAAAAAACTTGGACATAAAAATATTCAAACAACTTTAGACACTTATGCTAGTGTATTTGATAAATTTGAGGGAACCGAAGATGATAAACTTTTAGGCTATTTTGAAAAAAGTAATATCGCGTTGCATTAAAATTGCATTAAATTGCATCAAAAAAGAGAGTTGTAAAAGCTCTCTTTCTTTACTCTGGTGCGGATGAAGGGACTTGAACCCCCACGTCGTTGACACTGGTTCCTAAGACCAGCGCGTCTGCCAGTTCCGCCACATCCGCAATTCAATTACAATGCTTATAATAACATATTTAAAAAATCTTGTCAATAACTTTAAGGTAAAATTTATAAAAAATTATAATCAATATCATTTATTTGGGTTAAAATGTTGAAAAAATCGCTAAAAGCTGTTATAATATAGGTTATATTAATTTCTTTTTAATCCTGTTTTACAGTTTATTATATACAACTCAGTAAAAAAAATTTTTTCAGGAGGAATTGACATGAAAAAATGGAATTTTAAGCATCTTTTAAATTTTTTTAAAGAATTTTGGGGATTTTTTGCTTTTGGGGTATGGTCATTCATATTTAGTCTGACATTAATTCCCCAATCACGAGTTCCAATTCCAATCTCTATGAGATTAGGCTTGATTACAATTTTAGTATTATACACAATCGCAGTATTAAACTATGCAGGTAAATTGACTGACAAACATTTAAAACAACAAGAAGAAACCAAAAGTAAACGGCTTCAAGAACTCAAAGTACAAGACAAATATTATATTGAATTAGTTAATAAACATGTTAATGAAAAAATGAATGAATTCAAAGATAAATCTCAAAATTTTAATATTGATACCAGTCTTGAATATTTAATTTATTTTTCAGATGAAGTTAACCGGATATCCCAGACCAAAATTGGAAGAAAACTAGATAGCTTCACTTTAGCAAGTTGCTTAATGTATAGTCTTATAAGTCGTCCTGTAATCACAATCCCTTCTAAAGATAGGGAATATGTAAAATCTTATATTTTATCTATTAATCTTGATATTGCAACGAATTGTGTATTCGAAATTATTTCTGAACCTATCACTTACTCTGAAAAGAATGGTGTCTTGGTTGAAGAAAAGCATCCTAAAGTAAATATTGGCATTCAAAATCGAAGCATATTTCGTACTGTCTATTGCGATGAGTTAGCAAATAAAAGAACTTCCATTATGCAATTTTCCAATTTACTTCATTTAATTTATTTAAATTGTCAATAACACAAAAAACCTAGACTCTCTATAAGAGTATCTAGGTTTTTTAGTTTACTACACAACTTAAATCTTATTATTCTTCTAATTTACTTTCACCTATTGCATAATCAATGCTAACACCTGGTTGAACGTTATAAACAAAAACATTAAAACTAACACTTTTACCTTGATCTTCAACAGAAGAAGCCTCCATCTGAACACCATCTGCCACCAAATTATTACCTTCAAAAATTGGTGTAACACGGTATAAAACATGTTTCTTTGAATTCTTTTGAATATATTCAGCAACTGCATTTTCAAAAGGAAGCATACCTGTCACATTCATATAACGAGTTCCTGTAATTAAATTTTTAGGATTTGCATTTTCTCCAGCCAATTGATATCCAATTAAATGACATCTATTATACAAATAATTTCCATCTACAACACCAGGATATTTTGCAGTCTGCCAGCCTGTTGGCTTTACACTAGAAATAGCTCCTCTTGTTTCACCTTCTGCTGGCATAATTTCTTTGCATATATTAGCATATGCCACTCCACATCTTCCAAAACTATCTAATTCACTATATTTTTCAAAAGGTTCTGTCGTATAATCACTTTCATTAAATTCAGGTATATTATTATTAATTTCAACATATGGCGAACCTTGATACTCCGGAATATTCTCAAGTGTTGCAGATTTGATTGTTGCAATGCTTTGATTTCCTTGTTCTTCAGCATTTACATCTTTTGTTCCTCCAAAATATCCATAAATTCCAACCATAATAGCAAAAACTATAAAAGCTAAAGCTTCATTTAGATTTAATTTGTTTCTTTTGTTTTTTCTCTTACTCATTTCTTCTCCTTGTTAATTTGGGGTCGGTCCTTTTTTTCACAGGTCCTTTTTTTCACATGCTAATTTGAGACCTGGCATTTTTTCGCATTTTACCCATTTTCTAGCATATCATATCCATCTGTAGAATATAGTTCATATTTTCCATCCTTAAATTGAAGCATTGCTCCCTCTTTTGCAACATCTATCAATTCTTTTGATGTGAATACTTCTTTAAACTCATGCTCAGGCTTTTCTGTAAAATCCCACAAATATACTTCGCCATTTCTATCTTCTGTTACCAAATACAAATGACCTTCTTTTCTATTTTGGTTTATTTCTTGATTGTTTTCTAAAAAATTTGATAATTCACTCATAAATTTTTCTACAATATCATTTTTTTGAATTTCTTTGACAACATCTTTGATAAGGTTTAAATCCAACAGATTTCCTCCCTTCTTTTTGAATATGCTATTATAAAAATTAGAATTAAAATATTTTGATTAAATCGTTTCCATAATATCATACTCAATATACTATTGTCAAGTAGAGTTTTTAAACAAAAAATATGATAAACCCTCCTATTACTGCAATTATAACGCCTAAAATTTTAAATCCATCTGTTGCTTCATTTTGGTCTCCAAAACCAAAAACTTTTTTAGTTATTATTCTTGCATCATATATCAATATTACTCCTGCTAATAAAATTAGTGCTCCTATTAATCTTAAAATTATTTGTCCCATATATATCAACATCCTTTTTGTCACGTTTAAATTTCTATTCTTGAACTAAACTTTTCTTTTACTAAATCATTTAGTTTAACATTTTTTTCTTTTTCAAGTAATGGATCATCTTCCATGATTTTTAAAGCTAATCCTTGAACTTTTTTCAAAACTGCCATATCTTCAAACAAATTAGCAATCTTAAATTCTGGAAGCCCATGTTGTTCTGTTCCAAAAAAGTCTCCTGAACCTCTAAGTTCTAAGTCTTTTTCTGAAATTATAAATCCATCATTTGTATCACACATTACTTTCATTCTTTGTCTGATTGTTTCGCCATTTCCTTCATATTTTAGAATACAATATGACTGATACTCGCCTCTTCCAACTCTTCCACGCAATTGATGCAATTGTGCTAGTCCAAATCTTTCCGCATTTTCAACAACCATAATACTTGCATTTGGCACATTTACACCAACTTCTATTACTGTTGTAGCAATTAAAATTTGAATTTCACCATCTTTAAATCTTTGCATAATTTCATCTTTTTCTTTTGGCTTCATTTTTCCATGCAAATATGCTACTTTATATTCACTAAACTTTTCTTTCTGATACTTTTCTGCAAGTTCTACTACTGATTGTAATCCTTCCATATCTTCATTTTCTTCTACCAATGGACAAACAATATATGCTTGTCTACCTTCTGCAATTTGCTTTTTGATAAAATTATTTACTCTTTCTTCCATGTTTTTTCTGACTGCAAATGTTTCTATTTTCTTTCTGTTTGGTGGAAGTTCATCAATTATAGATATATCCAAGTCACCATATAATATCAATGCAAGTGTTCTTGGAATTGGTGTTGCTGACATTGCAATAATATCTGGATTTTGACCTTTGGCTGCTATTGTGCTTCTCTGTTTTACTCCAAATCGATGTTGCTCATCTGTTACTACTAATCCAAGGTTTTTGAACACAACATTTTCTTCCAATATTGCATGTGTTCCTATTAATACATCTATTTCTCCATTTTGTAATTTTTCTAATATTTCTGCCTTTTTCTTTTTAGTAACATTTGATATAAGTAATTCTGTTCTAATTCCAAGTTCATCTAGTATTCCTTTAAAGCTTTCTAAATGCTGACTTGCAAGTATTGCAGTTGGAGCCATTATTGTAGCTTGATATCCTGATTTTACTGCTTTATATGCCGCTATCATTGCTACTACTGTTTTTCCTGACCCAACATCTCCTTGAAGTAACCTATTCATTGGCTTGTCACTTTCCATATCTCTATCAATTTCTTCTAACACTCTCAATTGTGCTTTAGTTAAACGGAATGGTAACATATTTATAACATCTGACATGTGTACATCTTTGCTAAATTGAATTCCATCTGTTTCATGCTCATAATTATTTTTTAATTTTAATAATGCTAATTGCATTGTAAGCAATTCTTCAAACACTAGTCTTTCTCTAGCTTTATTAAAGTCTGAAAACTCTACCGGAAAATGTATTCTTTCAATTGTATTATTTATATCCCATAAATTGTTTTCTTTTAATATGTATTCTGGTAGCGTTTCTGGTAACTGCCCTTTTACTTCCAAGAGTCCATTTTCTATAATTCTTCTTAATGTATTTTGCTTCAATTCAAATGTTAATGGATAAATTGGAATAATTTTTCCTGTATTTTTACTTTGATCTATTTCATCATATACAGGAGAATTCATTTCTAGTCTTCCATTTTTGTTTGATATTTTTCCAAAAAATCTGTACATTCTTCCAGGTTGAAATTTGTCTCGCAAATATCCTTGGTTAAACCATGTTATATAACATGTTCCCGTTTGGTCTTTTACGATTAATCTGCTTATTGTCATTCTTCCTTTGTGCATTTCATTTATTCTTCCTGTTGCCATTGCTTCAATCAGAACTTCTTCTCCATCTATACACTCATATAAATTCTTTGGCTTACTTCTGTCTTCATAATCTCTTGGATAATATTCTATTAAATCTTTTAATGTATATATATTTAATTTATTCAATAGTCTGACTCTATTAGGCCCTACTGTTTTTACATATTTTACATCTTTGTTTAAGTCTAACATTATATCTCCTCTATTTAATCTTTTCTAATTTAAAATCTAACCCATCTGCACTTATTAATTTAAACTGTATTCCTTCAACTTCTCCTTCAATCGCATCTTTGATAGACGCTCCATGTAAATGCCCATAGTAACATCTTTTTACATTATACTTTTTCATAAGTTCTACAAACTTTGCTTCTTGTTCTAATTCTATTTTTACTTTCGTTATAGGTGGATAGTGCATAAAAACTATTATTTCTTTGTTATTTCCGTATTTCTTTACTCCATCTTGTAAAGATAACTCTAGTCTTATAAGCTCTCTATTTATTAGTTTTTCATCAGCTTCTTCATCTGCAATACTCCAACCTCTTGTGCCACATAAGATTTTATCTTCAAATTCATAACTATTATTATACAAAAAATCAATATTTGTAAAATTATTTTCTTGAAGAAATTTTCTCATATTAGTTAGTGTTGTCCACCAATAATCATGGTTTCCTTTTAACATTAATTTTTTTCCTGGTAAATTATTTAAATATCCAAAATCTAATTTTGTATTTTCTAAATAAGTTTCCCATGAAAAATCACCTGGTAAAACTACCAAGTCATTTTCCTTTACTTTCTCTAACCAATCTTTTTTTATTTTTTCTTCATGGCCTGACCAGTTATCACCAAATATGTCCATTGGCTTTGGAACTCTTAATGATAAATGTAGGTCTGCTATTACAAATATTGACATATTATTTTTCCTTTTCTAATCTCCAATTTTTAAGTTTGGTACTGCATTTAATGTGTTTTCTGATAAATCTCCATGCATATACCTGTAATATCCTGCCGCTCCTATCATTGCCGCATTGTCTGTACATAATTTTAAATCTGGTTTGTATACTTTTATTCCTTTTTGTTCTAATTTTTCAAATTCACTTCTAATATGTGTATTTGCTGACACTCCTCCTGCTAACACAACTTTTTTTATTCCTGTTTGCTCAATTGCTTTTGTGATATTTTCAATTAGAACTTCTGTTACTGCTTTTTCAAAGCTCATACACAAATCTTCTCTGCTTACATCAGGATTTTTGTGATGTAAATTTATTACTGCTGTTTTTATTCCACTAAAACTAAAATCTAAATTTTCAAAATGAGTTTTTGGAAAATCTATTGTTGGGTTTCCTTGTTGAGCTAATTTATCAACTTTTGGTCCTCCTGGATATCCTAATCCAACTACTCTAGCCACTTTATCAAATGCTTCTCCTATTGCATCATCACGAGTTCTTCCTAGTACTTCCATATCACAATAATCTTTTACATATACTATTTGAGTATTTCCACCTGATGTTAACATACATAAAAATGGTGGCTCTAAATCTGGATGTGTTATATAGTTTGCTGCAATGTGTCCTTCTAGATGATTAACTCCTACTAATGGCTTTTTCAACGCATATGCAAGTCCTCTTCCATATGATAATCCAACTAATAATGCTCCTACTAATCCTGGTCCATATGTTGGAGCCACTACATCTATATCACTAAAGCTCATTTTGGCTTCTTCTAACGCTGTTTTTGCTACTCTTGAAATGGCTTCAATATGATTTCTTGAAGCTATTTCTGGCACTACTCCTCCATATAATTCATGAATTTTAATTTGTGTATCTATTACATTTGATAAAACCTCTCTACCGTTTTTTACAACGGCAACAGAGGTCTCGTCACAGCTTGATTCTATTCCTAATACTATTACATCTTTTTCTGTCATTTTCTTCTCCTAATTTTATAATCCAAATATTTTTAGTGCTATGCTTAATATTCCATTTGTCATTGAATCTACAAGTGGAGAAATTAAACGTCCAGCTATTCCTGTTATCCAAATAACTAAAAATATAATGTAAAATATTCTTTCATTATCTACAAAAAATGTTTTTGCATTTCTTGGCATAATTGGTAAAAATATTTTTGAACCATCTAGTGGTGGTAATGGAATTAAGTTAAATACTCCTAATCCAACATCCATTGTTATAACACTTGCTACAATCGCAATTATAATTCTTCCAACATTACTTAATATAAAACTATATCCAGCAAATTTTATTATTGCACAATATATTAATGCAAATATAAGTGCTGTAATAAAATTCATTAATGGCCCTGCAAATGATACTATTGCATCTGCTTTTTCTACTGAAATATTTCTATTATAATTTCTTGGATCTACTTCAACTGGCTTTCCCCATCCAATATGAGCAAATAAAAGCATTGCTATTCCAAGTGGGTCTATATGGTCAAATGGATTTAAGCTTAATCTTCCTTGTCTTAATGGGGTATCATCTCCTAATTTGTATGCTGCAAATGCATGTCCAAATTCATGTACAGTTATTGCTAACAATACAGCTGGAATTGATAATATTAAACTAAATATTCCTTCTGTTCCATAACTCATTAATGAAAATACTACTAATATGCCTATTATTATATATAATGTTTTTTTATCTATATTATATCCAAACATAAAATTCTCCTATCTAATTTAAAGGTTTCATCGTTGGGAATAACAATACATCTCTTATTGAAGCTGCATCTGTTAATAACATAACTAATCTATCAATTCCTATTCCTAATCCTCCTGTTGGAGCCATACCATATTCAAGAGCATTGATATAATCTTCATCCATCATTCCTGCTTCATCATCACCATTTTCTCTTGCAGCAATTTCTTCTTTAAATCTTTCATATTGGTCTATTGGGTCGTTCAATTCTGAGAATGCATTTCCATATTCTCTACCATCTATAAATATTTCAAATCTTTCTGTTAAACGTGGATCTGATGCTTTTCTTTTTGCAAGTGGTGATATTTCTACTGGATAATCATATATGAATGTTGGTTGAATTAATGTTTTTTCTACATATTCATCAAAGAATAAACTAATAACATCTCCTCTTGTTTGCTTTGTTTCGTCTGGTATTTCTATTCCTTTTTCTTTTGCAAGTGCAACAGCTTCTTCGTTAGTTTCTATTTGGTTAAAGTCTATTCCACATGCTTCTTTTATTGAGTCTATCATTGTTATTCTTTTCCAACCTGGTGCTAAGTCTATTTCATTTCCTTGATATGTTACTTTTGTTGTTCCTAAAACTTCCATACTGCATCTTGTAAATATTTCTTCTGTTATATTCATCATATCATTATAATCTTGGTATGCAGCATATAATTCTAATTCTGTAAATTCTGGGTTATGTCTTATGTCCATTCCTTCATTTCTAAATACTCTACCCATTTCGTATACCTTGTCCATACCACCTACTATTAATCTTTTTAGGTTAAGTTCTAATGCTATTCTTAAATACATTGGTATATCTAATGCATTATGGTGTGTTATAAATGGTCTTGCTGTTGCTCCACCTGATATTGTATTTAATACTGGTGTTT
>ERZ827440.2253-NODE-2253-length-17597-cov-3.759320_pt1 | contig 17597 bp, 15 predicted proteins | sample MGYA00519774_ERZ827440 | MGnify/ENA primary metagenome ERZ827440 (study PRJEB31778, sample SAMEA3449302) | human gut metagenome | biome: human gut; feature: human-associated habitat; material: faeces | place: United Kingdom | collected 2010/2012 ... | reverse complement strand
AGATATGATGCTGGAGGAAGCACATCATTACAAGGAGCGGGAAGCCGAGCGCGGTGCGTAAAGCATAAAACACAAAGCGCAGGCATCTTGTAAGAAAAAGAAAAATTGATATAGAAACTGGTGACTTTAGTCAAGAAACAGATGAGATAGTCACCTTATGGGATCTATATGATAGCAAAACTAAAAAGCAATTAAATACCAAAAAACTTTCTGAAGAAGATTTAATAGGTATGTGGATTGATTCAAAATTCGAGGAAATAATCGCTGATAAAAATATTTACAGTAATTATTGTCCTATATGCAAATCAAAGACTCTTGATGAGAAGAAAAACGTTTATACGTGCATGACTTGTGACTCTAAATATTTGTTGAAAAAGGTCGCAAGCAAATATGTAATGTGGTTTATTAGAGTTAGGAGGCCATAATGGCAAATGAAGAAGTTAAAATTTCGATATCAATTAAAGATTTATACAAGTCTTATGGCAAAAAGCAAGTTTTAAAAGGCATTAACCTTGAAGTTATTGAAGGTGAATTAATTGGATTTATTGGCCGTAATGGTGTTGGTAAATCTACTACTATTGATTGTATGATTGGTGCTAAAAAATTTGATAAAGGTACAATACTAGTTGATGGTTTTGATATTCGTAAAAATCCTTTAGAAGCTAAATATTCATATGGATATGTTGCTAGTGAACCCACTTGTTATGAAGAAATGACAGGATTAGATTATCTAGAATTTATAGCTTCGATTTATGGTTTATCAGAAGGTGAATTCAAAAATAATTACAAATATTTATGCAACAGATTACAATTAAATTTAGAAGAGTTAAACAATCAAATTGCTGATTATTCACATGGTATGAAACAGAAGCTTGCCATAATTTCAGCATGGATTCACGAGCCAAAATTGATAATGATGGATGAACCTTTCGTAGGACTGGACCCGAAAGCATCACATTTGTTAAAAGAAATGATGAGAGAGACCTGCAATCGCGGAAATGCTATTTTCTTTTCAACTCATGTGCTTGAGGTTGCTGAGAAGCTTTGTGATAAGGTTGCAATTATTAAACAGGGAAGACTTGTTAAATCAGGCACGATGGAGGATGTAAAAGGAGACGATTCTCTGGAAGAGGTATTTCTGGAACTGGAGGCGGAGTCGTGATGCTGAAAACGCTCCTCAGGGTTCGTCTCGCGGCCTTTGCCGCCTATTTTACAGGCGCGTCGCGCAGCCAGAAAAAGCGCTCGGGCGCGCAGAAAATTGCCATGCTCCTTCTGATGCTTTACTGCTTTGCCGCGTTCGGCATGCTGTTTTACACGAGCTTTTCCGCGCTGGCAGGTGTTTACGCAAAGCTTTCGCTCGGCTGGCTCTATTTTGCGATGTACGCCGTGGCGGCGTTTGCGTTGATGGTCTTCGGCACGGTGTTCACGGCAAAGGCGCAGCTGTTTGAGGCGAAGGACAATGAGCTGCTGCTCAGTCTCCCGGTTCGTCCGCGCGATATTCTGGCCAGCCGGATGGTATCGCTGCTTCTGTGGAACCTACTGTTTGGGGTGATGGTTGCCGTTCCGGCGCTGCTCGCGTGGACGCAGGCGGCAAGGCTTCCGGCTCTCGGCTTCGTCTCGTTTATCCTGCTGCTTCCGGCGCTGGCCTGCTTTAGCCTCGCGGTAACAAGTCTTCTCGCGTGGGCGCTGAGTCTGCTTGGAAGCCGCGTGCGGAACAAATCGCTTGCGGCAATCATCGGCTCGGTCGTCTTTCTGGGGCTCTATTTTGCCGTCGTCTTCCGGATGAACAGCTATATCACGCAGCTGGCGCAAAACGGCGCGCAGATTGCCGAAGCGCTCTCAGGCGCAAAGCTTCTTGTCTGGCTCGGCCGGGCGATGGCGGGAGAAAGCGCACCGGCGCTTGTGTGGTCGCTTCTTGTGACGCTCGCGCCGTTCGGACTCGTTTCCTGGCTTCTTAGCCGAAGCTTTACCCGGATTGTAACGACAAAGCGCGGCCTTCCCAAGGTGCGCTATGAAGAAAAAGCGCTCAGAACCGCGAGCGCAGACACGGCACTTCTGCATCGGGAGCTGCGGCGGCTCGGCGCGAGTCCAACATATCTGCTCAACTCGGGTCTTGGCGTTTTGTTTTTGCTGGCGGCGGCCGTTGTGCTCGTGATCAAGCGGGACGTGATTCTGGATGTGCTTGCGCAGATGCCGGAGCTGGCGTCTTCCCTGCCGGTGTTCCTCGCGCTTGCCATCGGCGGGATGCTTGGCATGACGCTCTTTACGCCGAGCTCTGTGTCGCTGGAGGGAAAGAACCTCTGGATTTTGCAGTCCATGCCCGTCTCCGGCGCGCAGGTGCTGCGGGCAAAGCTCCGGATGGCAGATCTCCTGACGCTTCCGGCCGCCGTGATCGCATCTGTTTGCTGCGTGTGCGTGACAGAGCTCTCGCCGCTTATCCTGCTCGACAGCGTCCTGTTTGCGCGCTTTGCAAACGTGCTTGGCCTTCGCGAGGGCATTGTGCACGCAAAGCTCGACTGGTCGAACGAAGCGCAGGCCGTAAAGCAGAGCTGGGCCGTGATGCTGACGATGCTCGTTTGCTGGGGTGTTTTGCTCGCGGCAGGCGCGGCTTGGCTGATGTGGCTGGCAGAGCTTGTATCCCCGGAGGCATTTTTGCTGGGCTTCGGCGCGGTGCTGCTCTTTTTGGACACGCTCCTTCTTCGCTGGCTGCAAACCGCTGGGACAGAACGGTTTTCGCGTCTCGGCTGATTGGCACGGCCAAATACAAGCCGCAAGTTTCAGCGTTTTGCCGACTTGTAAACCAGCGTCCTTTGCGGTATGATAGGCGCTGTTGACGATCCGCGAAACGCGGCGAAGGGAGGCGCGCTTATGAAATACATTGCCATCTGCGGCACAGTCGGTTCCGGCAAGACAACAATGCTTGGAAAACTACTCGATCATTTTGGCGCGCGCGCATCGTTCCACGAGGAGCGGCCGCAGGACAATCCCTTCATCTGCGACTATTACGCGGACTCGAAGCGCTGGACGTTCCACGCGCAGGTAAGCTTTTTATCGTTGTACTTTGACGATCCGGCGTGGAAGCCCGGAAATGGCGAGACAGAGCTCTTTTTCTTCGACCGCTGCTTTCTTGAGAACCTCGTCATCGCGCGCTACCGGCTCGATCAGGGCGATCTGACGCAGGCGGAGTTTGACGTGCTCGAAAAGCTCGCGACGGGTATCGGCTCGCTCATGCCGAAAATCGACAAGTACATCTACCTCGACTGCTCCATTCAGACGATCCTCGAGCACATGCGAGCAAGAGGCCGGGACTACGAGGATAACCTCGACCTCATGTACGTCTACGAGCTCAAAACGCTCTATGATAACTGGCGGCTCACACTTCCTCCCGAGCGCACGCTGACGGTCAACATGGACGGCGGAGAATATGACCTCGACAAGATCGTACGGTTCATTGAGGCCTGAGCGACTTTTCGCACTTGCAGAACTCAATTGATGTATCAATTAATACGCGTAGGGGCAAGCCTCATCGGAGGACATCTGAATAAACGCACAAAAAGCGCGCAGGCTTTGCCTGCGCGCTTTTGCTGTCTATTGGAAGATGACCGGCCTTTGTGAAAGATCGTCTGCGCTCGTTTCGGTTTGCAGCATGACCTCCCGCTCTGTTTTTGGGACGAGGCTGCCGCCAGTTGCCCAGATGACGTGCGTCGCGTTTTGGATGGCCGGATGAAGCGTCTCGGGGGCTACACCATCTTTGCAGGCACGCGCGAGCTGCACGTAGCTGTGGAAGCCCGCGCAGGCAGAGGGCTCGATGAAAATCCCCTCGGTGTCCCAAAGCCGCCTCTGGTAGCGGTAAAGCGCGCGGTCGTTGACGGTCGCTTCGCAGCTGACCAGATGCTCTGTCGCGCGGGCGACAAGACCCGAAGGCCGGCCGACTGCCAGTCCGTCCGCCGCCGTCTTGCCGCTTAAGCCCACGTCCGCGCACGAAATGCGCTCCATTTTCCCCGTGCCAAGTCCCAGCAGCATGCAGGGCGCCTGCGTGGGCTCGACGTAGCAGCAGACTGCGTTGTCGCCGTAAATTTCCTTGAGCCCGTAGCAGATTCCGCCCGGCGCGCCGCCGACGCCGCAGGGTAAATACACCACCAGTGGGTGCGCATCATCCACGATAATTCCCATTGCATCCAGCTGCTTCTGAAGTCTCCCCGCCGCGACGGCGTAGCCCAAAAAGAGGTCGCCCGACTGCTCGTCGTCCACAAAATAGGCCGTGGGGTCCGCCTGCGCCAGCTTCCGCCCTGCCGCGACCGCCGCGGAGTAATCGGACGCGTACTCGCGCACCTCCACGCCCCGGCTGCGAAGCAGATCCTTTTTCCACTGCTTCGCGTCCGCCGACATGTGCACGCAGGTTTTAAATCCAAACGCCGCACCGATCACGCCAACACTGAGGCCAAGGTTTCCCGTTGAGCCGACGTGCAGCGAAAATTTCCCGAAAAATTCCCGGAAGTCCGGGTCGGCGAAGCGCGCATACGATTCTCCGTCCTTCAGCATCCCGTGCTCTAAAGCAAGCGTTTCCGCGTGATGCAGAATTTCATAAATACCGCCGCGCGCCTTTACAGAGCCCGCCGCCGCGAGATGGCTGTCCATCTTGAGAAGAAGTTTCCCTTCAAATTGCTCGGGGCACGGCTCGTGCAGCCACGCGCGCATCTGCGCGATCTCGCGCAGGGGCGACTCGATGAGGCCGTTTGTCGGGACCGTCTCGGGAAACTTGATTTGCAGGAACGGTGCGAAGCGGGAGAGTCTGCTTGCTGCGTCTTCGATCTGCGCACGGGAAAAAGGAAGGGACGCTTTTACCGCTTCATAGGGCTTTTTGGCCGGGTTTACCCAGAAAATTTCTTCGCCGCGCCCGACCGCGCCGCAAAATGCCGTTTGCTCGTAGCTCATGGTGCGCCTCCTGTTTTGATGTTTTGAAATCGTCAGGCCATGACGATATAGTCTTCTTTTCTTGCCTTCGGGGCAGGAATTTCGCCCTTGACGTAGCCGAGGATGCAGATGCCGATGCCCTCGTACGTGTCTGCCAAACCCCACTTGCGCATCAGCGCCTTGCCCTCTTCCGACTGGAACGACTCCTTCGCGCGGTTGATCCAGCACGAGCCAAGGCCGATCGACGACGCGGCCAGCAGCATCGTTCCGAGCACGAGCGAGCCGTCCTGCATATAGGTGGGAACCTGCGTATCGGCAAAAACGACCACTGCCGTCGGCGCGCCATAAAACGGGTGCGCATCCGGATTTCCGAGCACCGCCGCATTCATACGCTCGAGCTTTGCCATCGTTTCCGCGTCCTGCACCACGACCATCTTCGGCGATTGCAGGCCCTTGGCCGTGGGGGCCCAGGTGCCCGCGTTCGTAACGGCGCTCAACTCCTCGGCGCTGATCTGTTTTTCCTCATAGCTGCGGCAGCTTCTGCGCGCCTCAATCGCCTTCAATACTTCGTTTGTCATAAACATGCTCCTTTCCCATTCGGACAACACCACGTCATCCGGCAGACGGCCGCAGTTATGTGGCGTGCTCTTTTATACATACCCATACAGTCCGCGCACCGACACCTCGCCGGACGAGATGCTTTCCGTCGTCCCGTCCGGGTACTCGACAAGCAGCTCCGCGTCTTTCCCAATGCCGACGGCTCTGGCCTGCTTCGTGTCTCCCGCGCGCAGGATCTGCACGTCCTTTCCGACTGTGAGGCACGTTTCCGCGAACGCGCGCACCCACGCGTCCTTCCGGGTCAGAAATTCCCGGCGCATACGCGAAAGCTCCAGCAAAAGCGCCGCCGCGACAGCGTTCACATCCACGGGGCTTCCCTGCTCCATGCGAAGAGAGGTCGCCATCGAAAGCTCCTCCGGAAAGCGCTTCTGGTTGCAGTTGACGCCGATGCCGATGACGACATACTCCGGCTCCTGCGTCTCCAAAGACACCGAGAGCTCCGTTAAAATTCCGCAGAGCTTTTTCCCGTTCAGAACCGGGTCGTTCGGCCATTTGATCCCGGCCTGCATGCCCGTCACCTGTTTGACCGCCGTGCATACGCACAGCCCCGCCAGCGCCGTCAGGTGCAAAAGCGCTTCCGCGGGCTCCTGCGGGCGCATCAGAAAGCTCAGATACAGCCCGCCCGGCTCAGACAGGAAGCTCCTGCCCCGCCGTCCGCGCCCGGCCGTCTGCTTGAGAGACAGGACTGCCGTCCCGTCCGGCGCGCCGTTTGCGGCAAGCGTTTTGAGATAGTTGTTCGTCGAGTCTACCTCAGGCAGGACGATGAGCTTTTCCGCGGGGAATTGCCCCGCCAGCCGCCTTTCAAGCGCACTTTTTGTAAGTGGGCACGTGCAGAGGAAATATCCCCGCCTCGTGGCTGCTTCAATTTCATATCCGTCTGCGCGCAGCGCCTCGATCGCCTTCCAGACCGCCGCGCGCGTCAGACCCAGCGTCTTGCACATCTGCTCGCCGGAAACCGGTGCGTCCGCCTGCTCCAACAGCGCCAGAACGTCATCCTTCGTCATAAAAATTCTCCTTGTATTTTGGGCCGGTATCTGCTATACTCCTATTGTAAACCGCAAAATCAAAAAATCAAGTTTACAATTCAGGAGGAACCATGAAAACCAGAACAATGATTCTCTGCGCGCTCTTTGCCGCTCTGACAGCGGTCGGGGCCTTCTTCAAAATTCCGTTTGCGCTCGCCGCCATCTCGCTGCAATTTCTCTTTACGGCGATGGCAGGCGTGCTGTTGGGCGCCGGATACGGCGCGCTGTCGCAGGCCGTGTATGTGCTCATCGGTCTTGTGGGCGTACCGATTTTCGCGCTCGGCGGCGGCTTTTCGTATATTTTCCAGCCGACGTTCGGCTTTCTTCTGGGCCTCATCCCGTGCGCCTATGTAATCGGCAAGCTTGCAAAGCGGCCCCTTACCTTCTGGCGGACGGCGCTTTCCATGCTCGCGGGTCTCGCCGTGCTATATGCCATCGGCGTTCCCTATATGGCGCTGATCGCAAACGGCTATCTTGGCAAGGGTCTTACCTTCTGGCAGGTCATCCGCAGCGGCATGCTCATCTATCTCCCGGGCGACCTTCTGAAAATCGTACTTGGAAGCCTTCTGTGCGTCGCCATCACGCGCCGCATGCCCGCCATGTTCGCCCTGCCGCAGAAAAAATCCGCTTAACACCATGTTGCCATAAGTCGCGCCAAAAGTCAATGCGCCCAAGGAAAAAGCCTCAGCGCTTGACATTTTGCGTCCCCTGGACTATACTAAAAATACGAAGGGTGCTACCGGCAAACGGGCAGTTCCCCTACGAATTGCTAAAAGAAGTAACCGTAATCTGGGGAGATTGGGCGGTTACTTCTTTTTGTTATTAACCTGAATAAAGAGGCAAATAATGCCGACGATGAGGATACCAAGCTGAATCATATCAGAATATGTAACCATCTGCCGCAGCCCCCTTTCTATAAGTCAGGGGGCAACAAAAAGAGGTGAGCCCCCTGCTGACGCGAGGAGAGCCGCCCGCTTGCCGTTTATCGGTAGCACCAATATGGCAATACCATATTTTGTCGCAAAAAGCAACCCCGCTTCCAAATTGGAGGCGGGGTTCAACTTATATGCCGGTTCTCATGTAGTGCTCTTCTTTTTTCTTCTCAACGCGCGCTTCGATCTCGGCCGGGATTTTGGTGCTCAAGTAGCGCCAGCCGGACCTGATTTCACGGAAGATGAGAATGATGAGGGATACGATCGGGCAGAGACTGAACAGGACCAGCAGCACGAAGTCAAGCGCCGCGTGGTCTTCCGTGTATCTTGCCGCGTTCTCCCAATAGGGGAAGATCACGCCCGCCGTGTTCATCGAGCGCTCACCGAACTGCGAGACAATGGTAAGAAGATTTTTGAGGCTGTACCGGTTTGTATTCTGGACGAAAACGCTCTCGTCTTTTGTCGGGAAGCTCTCGCGCAGAACGCTCAAGCCGAAGCCTGTGATCGGCTCTGCCATGACCAGCTCATAGCAGGAAATGCCGGGGTCTGTGTTCTCCTCACCGCCTGTGATATGGCGCATGGCGGAGTAGGAGATGAACATGCCTGCGCCGTCTGCGTAGGCTTTGCCGCTTGCCTTGTCTTTTTCGCGCGAGACAACGCCCGCTACCACATACGGTTCGTTGGAGATCCAGACCGTCTGCCCCGCCACGTCGTAGCTTCCGAAGAGCGCCCAGGAGAGCTCCTCGTCGAGCACAACGCGGTCATACGTAAAGTCGCGGTTCGAGATATAGCTGCCCGAACGAAGCGGCAAAGGATGGAACAGGAAAAAGTCCCCGCCGACCCCGATGGTCTTGGCCGTGTAGGTGACGGAATTTGTGGAGACGGTGATGTCCTGCGCTGTGGTCGACCACGCGTCCTGATATAAGCTGCCGTTCTCCGGCGCTTCCAGGGATGCGTCGACGAATTTTTGCTCCAGGGTGTGATGGAAGGTTTCAATCTGCGACTCGGTCAGCTCTTTCCCCACCGGCTGAAAGGCAGACACCTGCACGAAATTCTCTTCGCTCTGTCCCTTCCAGACCTCGGCGGCCGACTGCGTGATGAGCAAATTTGTCACGTGATGGAGCTTGACCGCAAACACGACAGCCAGCACGACAAGCGCCACATTTAACAGTAATAGCGCGAGAAACCGGAGCGGAAGCGGCTTTCTTTCCCGCCTCCGCGCGAATTTGCCGCCGCTCATCCGTTCTCCGCCAGGCGTACCTGCGTGCCTGCCTCAATGGGTTTTGTAGAGGTCGTGATGACGAACTCGCCAGAGCCGATGCCGGAGACGGCAGAGCTCTTGTCGTCGCTGGCCAGCACCTGCACATCGACGCGCGTGGCGGTGTATCGCGTGGAAAGGGGTGTGGACTTGGAGACGATGGCCAGCACGAACGAGCCATTGTTGTCCGTGCGAATCGCGGACGTGGGGACGATGGCGTCGTAGCTCGCGCTCTTCTGGCCAATGGCAAGCGTAATATTGCTGTCCGGCTGAATGTCGCTGCCGGTGAGTCTAAAGGTCAGCTGGCGGTTTTTCTGCGGGTTCTGCGGATCGTTTCCGATCGTCTCGAGTGTTGCGGTCGCGTCTCCCCAGTAGTTGACGAGCTCGGCGGTGTCGCCGACTTTCACTTTCTTCGCCTGCTCGTTCGTGATGGAAATTTTCACGGTGAAGCCGCGGTCGGTCTGGTTGATGGTCGCAAGGGGGTTATCGGCGCTCGCGGTATCGCCGGCCGTGACGTTCACAGACGCGATCGTGCCGCCGACCTTCGCCGTGACCTCCTGCGCGTCCGCGTCCTTCGTCAGCTTTTCAATATCGGCTTTCTTGTCCTCAATGGCCTTCTTCGCCGCCTGCATGTCCAAAGCCGCCGTGTCGCCCTTGTTCGTTTCGAAAATCTTGTCTTCGAGTGCTGTTTTTGCGGATTTCAGCGTTTCTGCCGCCGAGGCCGCCGAGGTCAGCTTGTCCACGGTGTCCTTCTGGTCGTTTACAGCATTCTGTGCACGTTCGACGGCAAGCTCGTAACGCTCGACTTCCGCTTTTTTTGCGTCGTATCGCTGCTGCAATTCTTCTGTGCCGGATACAGCTTCTTTGTAGGCAAGGTAGGCTTCACCATACGCAAGGTACGCCTTTGCCTTTGCCAAGGCAATCATTTGCGTTTCTGTGTCTTCGCCTTCATAGTACACGTTCAAATTGGTGTATGCATCACTAAGAGCAGAGACCCTTGACGCAACAGTCTCATTTGTTTCGAATCCATCTTTAACCAGCTTTGTTGCCAAATCACCGCTCTCGATAGCGGCTTTTGCATCATGGCTGTTTCCTTCATAAAGCCGAATTAAGAACAAATAATCTGATTCGTATTTGTTCGCTAAATAGAGATATCGATCAAGGCTTTCTCCCTTGGATTCTATCGTCCTCTCAAGTGCTTTTCTTGCAGTGTCAACATCATCCTGCCAAGTATTGTTACGGCGCTTGATTTGAGAAACATCTGTCAAATTTTCTGTGAACAGCTTCTCAATTGTAGCTTCCAAGGCTGCTTTCGCTTGACCTGCCGCTGTTTTCAAGGGCTCGGCTTTTTTCTCCAAATCCGCAATTTCGGTTTCGAGGTTTTTATACTCTTCGCTGTTCTTGATCGTTTCGAGTGCTTTCTGCGCCTCTTCCAGCTCTTTGTTCAGCTCTTTCTGCTTTTCTTCGGCCTTGATCTTGGAAACGGCGATGCTCGAAGGATCCATCGAACTGTACTGATTATAGATGACCAGCGCCTCGTTATAGGCGTCTCTGAGCTTCTGCACGTCGCGGTCCTCCTGTGCATTGCCGTTGGAAGCTTCGATGAGGCTCTTCTGGTAGTTGAGCTCCAGCGTCTCAAGATCGGTCTTCGCCTGCTTCAGCTCGTCCGATTCCTGCGCTTCGAGCACAAACAGCACATCTCCGGCATTGACCTCCTGCCCGACCTTGCATTTGACGCTCTCGATCTTTCTCGTCTGCGTAAGCTTGACGTTGTAGGTCTCGTTCGCGGCGATGGTGCCCGAGGCGCGGATTTTCGCGTTGATCGTGCCCTGCGTCACCTGCTGTGTCGCGACCTCCGGAAGGGAAGCGTTCATGATGGTGTTGGAGAAGAAGGTCAGCACCAGCAAAACTGCCAGAAAAATGATGGCCACGGTTTTGACCCATTCGCGTCTTTTTACGTTCGTATCCATAGTTCCCTATCCTTTCACGGAGCCCGCGTATGTGATGCCTTCCACGAGGTAAGCCTCGCCGTGCAGGAACATCAGAAGTCCCGGCACCATGTAAACCACCGCCGCGGCAAAGGCGATGCCGATCTCGCCCGCGTTGATCTGCGAGAGATACACGGAAAGCGGCTGCTGCGACGCGTCGGGCAGCAAAATGAGCGGCTGCTCGACCATGTTCCAGTAGTCGATGAACACGAGGATCGCGATGGAATACAGTGCGCTGCGGCACTGCGGAAGGCAGATGTTCCAGAAAATATGCCACTCGCCTGCGCCATCGAGCTTTGCCGATTCGATCAGCGAAACCGGGATGCGGCGCATGGACTTTGTGAGCAGAAACACCGAGAACGGTGCAAACGCGCCGGGCAGGATGATCGCCCACCGCGTGTTAAGTAGTCCCAGAAAATCGGACACGAGATAGTTTGGCACCAGCGTCACCTGATACGGCATGAGCATCAGGATGACGTAGGCAAAGAAGATCGTGTCCCGGACTTTTCCGCGCCACCTCGTAAAGCCGTAGGCCGCGACGGACGCGACCATCAGCTGCGCAAGGACAATCGGCGCGACTAAAATGACTGAGTTCCAGAATTTATAGAGGAAATCCGGGCTTTTCAGCAGCACGGTAAAATACTGGCTGAAGCTGACCTTGTCCGGGATAAATTTCAGGTTGATGGTATCTTTGATGAAGCTCTTGCCGTCGGTCGCATTCTGGAAGACCTGACCGTAGTTGGCGGTGATTTCGCTCTGGGTCATGAACGAGTTCGTGATCGTGAGCACCGTCGGCATGAGGAACATAAAAGCAAACACAGCGGCCAGAACCGTCAGCGCGCCGCGCGAAAAATAGCGTTTTTTCCGTCTCATCCTTCCACGTCCTTTCCAAAGTAGTTTTCAATGGCGAACAGGAGGGCGATGAGCGCGATGATAACGACAGCCAGCATGATGGCCGCGGCGGAAAGGCGCTGATAGTCGAGGTTTTTATTGTACATGTTGTTCATGAAGTGCTGGAGCATGTACAGTCCCTCATAGGGATAGTCGCCGGAGAGCAGGTAAATTTCGCGGAAGACCTTAAAGGAGTTGATGATCGACAGAATCGTGACGAACAGAACCGTCGGCGAGAGATAGCGCAGCTTAATATGGAAGAACTGGTACGCCTTCGACGCGCCCTCGACCTCCGCGACCTCCAGAAGCTCTTTGGGAATATTATTGAGCGCGGCCATGAATAAAATCATGTTGTAGCCGAGATTCTTCCAGAGAAAGAGCAGGACGATCACGACCATGCAGTAGTCGGATTTTAACCAGTCGATGGCCTTCACGCCGAAGACCGAGAGAAACTCGTTGACCACGCCGTTCGAGTGGAACAGCACCTGCCACACGAGGATGATGGACGCAACCGGAACCATCATGGGGCTCAGGAAAAACGTCCGGAACTGGCTCTTGAACGGGATCCGGCACTCGAGCATCAGCGCCAGCACCAACGCCAGCACAACTGCCAGCGGCACGGAGAGCCCCGAAAACACGGCGGTATTTTTGACTGCGATCTGAAATGCGCCGTTATTCCAGACTGCAATGTAATTTTTCAGGCCGACAAAGCTGTGATCCAGCGCACCGGCGATGAACGAATAGTAGATGACCACGCAGAACGGCGCGACGAAGAAGATGAGCATGCCAAGAAAGCTCGGCCCCGAAAAGCACAGGGAAGCCAGAAAGTCCCGGATTTTCACGTTTGCGCCGTTCCATATTTTTTTTGCCTGCTTCACGCGTCCGTTCCTTTCTGTCAAAATCCGCGCTTCCGGAAGGGCAGGAAACCTGCCCTTCCGGAGAAGTTGGTATTTACGATTACGACTGTTCTGCCACGTAGAGGTTGACTCTGGACTGAATCATGTTCGCCGTATCGTCGAGGCTCTTCTCGCCCGCAAAGTATGCGGCTGCCTCGTCGGAGATGATGTTCAGGATGCTCTCGTCGTAGCCGTAGACAGCGGTGGTCGCGTTGATGAGGCCGAGAATTTCGTCTGCCTGCTCCTGCGTCATCGCATAGACGTTGACCTCGCCGTTTTCGCCCATTTCGACGCTGCCGTCTGCCGACGCCTGCATCACAGCCACGCCGCCGTTACCGGTGGAATAGCCGGTCATAGTCCCGTTTCCATCCGTGTAGTAGGTGACCTTCGGGATGCGGATGGGGTTGCCGTTGTCGTCCTTCATGACGTTGCCGTTGTCGTCGGTCTGGTATTCCTCGGTCATCATTTCCTTGAGCTTGGCGTCAAACGCGGCCTGATTGATCGGGAAGCTCCAGATATTATAGCTGGACTGATATTCTTCGTTCAGGAACTGCTTCATGAAGTTCCACGCAGCGGTTTTGTCGGCGCAGGTCGAGGAGATGGCGATCGCGCCGTCGATCTGGAAGGCATGGTTCGATGTGCCGTCCTCCGACGGGTAGCCGACGAACTTGACTTTGCCGTTGTAGCCGGTCAGCTGATAGAGAATGTCCTCGAGACTCGAGACATAGAAGCTGGACATCAGCTGCTTGCCGGCGTTCATGCGGTTCTGGGCGGAGTCCTGATCTTCCTCGTCCGCGTTCTCCCAGTCATAGGTATCCGGGAAGGAATTTGCAAACTCCAGAAGCGCCTTGAATTCGTCCGAATCAAAGTGTGCCGCGCCGTTTTCCCAATCGACGAAGGCGTCAATGTTGCGGGAGATGCAGGTGGACAGAATGTCGGACTTTGTGCAGTAGACATCGAAGACGGTCGCACCGTCCTGGAGTTTTGTCATCGCGTCCTTGACCGCCGCGAGATTCCATGTGTCGTATTCGCCCACGACCTTATCAAGCGCGATGGCCGTGTCGACGGCGAAGGTCTGCGGCAGCTGATAGAGCTTGCCGTCCGCGCTTTCCAGCGCCTTAAGCACCGGCTGGACGAAGTCTTCGCGGCTCAGGTCAGCGTCTGCGTCAATCAGCTCGTAGAGATCCGTCAGGAAGCCCTTCGCCGCGTACTGCTCAATGGGCATGCTGTAGGTGTTGATGTCGATCATGTCCGGGAGCTTGCCCGAGAGCATCTCGGTGTTGAGCTTCTGGATGCCGGCGGTATAATCGTCGTCCGTATTATACTCGGAATAGTCGCGCACAACAATCCGGTGGGTGTTGCTGGCACGGTTGAACTTGACGATCGCGTCGCGCATGTTCCAGTCGAGGTACATGCAGGCGAAGGTCAGAACGGTCTTATTGACCACGCTCGCCGCATCGACGCGCGTCATGACGATCAGCTGCATGGTGTTTTTTTCCATGCCGTCGTCGTAGCTGTTTTCAAAGGCAATGACGCGGCCGTCGGGCAGGATAGAGTAGGAATTGAGGTTGTTGGAGTTGATGTCGCACTCGATCCAGTCGATCACCTTATCCTTCGTGTCGGTGTCGAATTTATAGCCGTAGATGTTGCCGTTGTAGTCGTAGTAGATATCGTACACATCGTCGCCGGGGAAGAAATTGTAGGCGGAGTCGGGAATCTTGACGGTGTCGCCCGTGAGCTTGCCGGTGGCAGGGTCGATTTCCTGGAAGACGCGGCCGCTTTCTTCCGGCTTTGCCTCGTCATTTTTGTAATAGCATACGCCCACAACGCCGGCTTTCAGCTCACACAGCTCGCCGCCGTTTTCGCTCAGGTCGACGGTCGTCTTCTTGTTGCCGTCCTGGTCATAGATGTACACGTTCTGCCAGTCGCTGAGATAGACGTTGCCGCTGTTATCGACAAAGAAGTTCGAAACATAGAAGCTGTTGCCGTTTTCATCGGTCTGGTTGAACTCGATGCGCTTGAGCTCCTTGCCGTCGGCGTCAAGATGCAGAAGGCCGGTCTTGTTTTCGCCCTGCTCATAGTAGTTATACATGCTGTCGTCCTCCGCCAGATCTGCGGGCGGATTGTAGCGGTAGGTATAGCTGCCGTAGATTGCCCAGAGCGTGCCGTCGGCTCCGGCCTGAATGGTATTGAGATCCGTGCTTCCCATCCAGCCCTCCGGGACCTCAGGCAGCTGAAATTCGGTCAGCTCCGTGCAGTCGCCGGTTTCGATGTCCATCTTGAACAGCGCCGAGCGGTAGTTGTCATACTCGATTTCCTCACCGTTTTCGTCGGTGTAGGTCTGCTTGCCGTCGATGATACTTCCGGTGAAGTAGAGGTTCGCACCCGAGATCGTCGAGGTGTTCACATACTGAATGTTGTCGGGAATCGGAAGAAATTCCGCCTGATAAGTGTACTTGCTGGTGCTGGCCGCCTTTTCGTCGTTCGTTTCGGTTTTTGTTCCGGTACTGGAACCGGGATTGGCAGGTTCTGTGGTATTGTCGCTGTTTTTGCTGCATCCGGCGAACACGCCCAGCAGCATCACAATTGCGAGCAGCGCCGCAATCATACGATACGTTTTCATAAATACTCCTTTCCGCGTGGAGAGCTTTCTCCACATATTGTGTATCAATTTCCGTTTGGCCCTATCATAGCAGGCTTTCTTTCAAGTGAAAACCCCCTATGGACATTTTTAAGAAAATTTTAAGAGGTTTGTATTTCCGTGTTTTCCGGATTATGCGCCGGAAGGGTGAGGGTGGCAGTGAAGGTATCGTCCGTCAGATTCTTTTCGAAGGTTCCGCCCAGCTGGCGCATGATTTTTTCGCAGATGCGAAGGCCGATGCGGTTGCTTTCGACCTGTCCGGGGTCTTTTAAAACGGCGTTGGCCTCACAGATCGTAAGCGTTCCCGCCTCCTGCGCAACAAGGACATGCACAGGCTTCGCGGGATCTGCGTACTTACAGATGTTGTCCGCCAGGTTATCGAGCACACGTTTAAAATACGACGCGTCGACCTCGATCTCGCAGGAAACCGGCTGCACTGCGCGTAAGACCGTAAAGCCCTTCTGCTCGAGCATTACAATCCCCTCGCCTACCATCTGGTCGAGCAGCGCCGCCGCGTCGAAGCGCTCGAGCTTTACCGGAAGCTCCTGCGCGCCGAAGACAAGAGAGTACCGGAAGAGCTCATCGGTGAGCGTTTTGAGCTGCATGGCTCTGCTGTAGGCAGCAGAAATGTAGCTCTGATAAGCCTCCTGCGAGCTGTACTGCCCGCTCTGGGCAAGGTCGAGATAGCCAAGCAGCGCCGTCAGTGGGTTTCGGATATCGTGGCTCATGGCGGAGATGAGCTCCTGATTCTGCTTTAAGGCCTGCTGCTGGTCGGCCGTCTTTTTGAGAATGGATCTGCGCATCTCCTCGACGCTCTCGGTCAGCCGCGCCAGCTCGTCATCGCCGCTCGCCACAAGCTGCAATTGCAGGTTCCCGTCTCCGATCTGCCGCACCTCGTTTGAAATTTCCACGATTGCGCGCGTAATGCGCCGGTTATAAAACAGCATGAAAATTGCAAACGTCACGCAGGCCATCGCGATGGCGCCGATCTGCACGCCGTCATAGAGCTTTGTCTCGGAAAAATCGTACACAACGGCCTGAAACACACCGTCTCGCAGGTAGACGGGATAGGTCGTCACATTATAGAGATCATCCAGATTTTCCGTGCCCGCGCTCTGCTCGTCAATGCCCCACCAGCCGGCCTCTAACGCAAGCCTCCGGTCCTTATATAATAAGATGTAGGTGTCGTCCTGCGAAATCGCCCAGCGGGAGATCTGCTCGGTGTCGTAGGACGCGAGATTGAACTCGCGCGCGTAGGCCTGAAACGACGAGACTGTCGCGAGGTTCCGCTGGTTCTGCGCGCTCTCGCTCATATAAATCCGCTCAACGAGCGCCTGCCCGACCGCGTCTGTGAGAAGATACATGCCAATAGCGGCCAGCAGCGCGGCGAACATCGTCGCCAGAAGCTTTCGGTGCAGCGTCCGGAACCGCGGCTTTTTTTGCTTAGTCAATCTGATACCCCTTTCCCCAGATCGTCCGGATGAGGCGGGGGTTTGCCGGGTCGTCCTCGAGCTTTTTGCGCAGGTTCACAATATGTACCATGACGGTGTTGTTGGACGCGGGCATGTATTTTTCGTGCCACACGCCCTCATAGATCTGCGCGACCGAAACGACGCTTCCCCGATGGTCGGCCAGAAACTGCAAGATGGAATACTCCGTCTCCGTCAGCTCTAACGCCTCGCCGCCGCGCAGGATCCTCCGGTTCTCCTCGTCGAGCACCACGTCGCTTTTGAGCTGCTTTCCCGTGACCTTGCCCTTATAGACGCGGTAGCGCCGGAGCAGCGAGTCAACCTTCATCAGAAGCTCCCCGTGGGAAAACGGCTTTGCCAGATAGTCGTCGCCGCCGGACTGGTAGGCCTCCAGCTTATCCTGCTCCTGCGTTCTGGCTGTCAGAAACAGGATCGGTGCGCTGCTTATGCTCCGGATTTCCCGGCTGGCCTCAATGCCGGAGAGCTCGGGCATCATGATATCGAGCAGGATCAGATCGACGTCCGGCTCTTTTCGTATCGTCTCGACTGCGAGCCGTCCGTTCGGCGCCTCGAGCACACGGTAGCCCCGGCTCTCGAGCAGAATGCGGATGATGCGGCGGATGTCCGCCTCGTCGTCCACCACTAAAATGCGGATAGAATCATCCATAACATCCTCCAAAAATAGTCAATAAAGCAGGCGCTTTGGCGCGCGCTGACGCCCCTGTCCCCTGTGTTTTCCCCATTGTATCACACGCGAGAGGCATTTTTGTGGTTTTTAAGAATTTTTAAGAACATGGACATTTGTGAAAATTCTGATATAATAAAAATGATATCCCCCTTTGAAGGAGGCTTTCATGGACATTCTATACGAGGACAGCCGGATCCTTGTCTGCATCAAGCCCGCGGGTGTTCTTTCGGCGGGCGACGAGCCGGGCGGGATGGTTGATCTATTGCGAAAAGAGCTC
>ERZ827440.2248-NODE-2248-length-17621-cov-3.594444_pt1 | contig 17621 bp, 15 predicted proteins | sample MGYA00519774_ERZ827440 | MGnify/ENA primary metagenome ERZ827440 (study PRJEB31778, sample SAMEA3449302) | human gut metagenome | biome: human gut; feature: human-associated habitat; material: faeces | place: United Kingdom | collected 2010/2012 ... | reverse complement strand
GCCCATACGCCCTATACGGAGGATGTGACGCCTTCGCCGCTGGGGGCGTACGGCCGTACGAAACTCGCGGGCGAAGAGGCCGTGAAGGCCTCGGGCTGCCGGTATCTGATCTTCCGCACGGCGTGGCTCTATTCGGAGTACGGACACAACTTCCTGAAGACGATGCTGCGTCTGACTTCGGAGCGGGATACGCTGCAGGTGGTCTTCGACCAGATCGGCACTCCGACCTACGCCGGGGACTTGGCGCTTGCGATCTTCTCGATCATCGAGTCGGAACGCTACGCGGGCAACGAGGGCGTGTACCACTTCACCGACGAGGGCGTCTGCTCGTGGTACGACTTCGCGACGGAGATCGCCGCGGCCGCGGGTCACGACTCATGCCGCATCATCCCCTGCCACACGTCGGAGTTCCCGACCAAGGCCCAGCGCCCGGCCTACTCGGTGCTGGACAAAACCAAAATCAAGACCACCTTCCAGATGGACATCCCCCACTGGAGGGAGGCAATGATCTACTGCCTGAAACAACTCGCCGAATAATCCAATCACTATGCAACGCACTATCCTCATCACGGGCGGCGCGGGCTTCATCGGCTCGCATGTGGTCCGTCTTTTCGTGACCAAATACCCCGATTACCGGATCGTCAACCTCGACAAGCTGACCTATGCTGGCAACCTTGCCAACCTGCGGGACATCGAGGAGCGGCCGAACTACACTTTCGTCAGGGGCGACATCTGCGACTTCGAGGCGATGCGTGAACTGTTCCGGCAGTACGGCATCGACGGGGTGATCCACCTCGCAGCCGAGAGCCACGTGGACCGCTCGATCAGGGATCCGTTCACCTTCGCGCGTACGAACGTCATGGGCACGCTGTCGCTGCTCGAAGCTGCGCGGGAGCATTGGAACGGCAATTGGGCGGGCAAGCTGTTCTACCACATCTCGACCGACGAAGTGTACGGTGCGCTGGAGCTGACCCGCCCCGCGGGGGACCCTGCGGGCTGCGAGAGCGGCGGCGGTCCTTTCGGGGAGGAGTTCTTCACCGAGGAGACGAAGTACGACCCGCACAGCCCCTATTCTGCGTCGAAGGCTTCGTCGGACCACTTCGTGCGGGCCTACCACGACACGTACGGCATGCCGACGCTGGTTACGAACTGCTCGAACAACTACGGGCCCTACCAGTTCCCGGAGAAGCTGATTCCGCTGTTCATCAACAACATCCGCCACCAAAGGCCGCTGCCCGTGTACGGCCGTGGCGAGAACGTGCGCGACTGGCTGTACGTGGAAGACCACGCACGGGCCATCGACGTGATCTTCCACAGGGGCAAGGTCGCCGACACGTACAACATCGGGGGTTTCAACGAATGGAAGAACATCGACCTGATACGGGTGATCGTCAGGACGGTGGATCGGCTGCTGGGCAACCCCGAGGGGGCGTCGGAGAAACTCATCACGTATGTCACAGACCGCGCGGGGCACGATATGAGGTACGCCATCGACTCGCGCAAACTCAAGCGCGAACTGGGCTGGCAGCCCAGCCTGCAGTTCGAGGAAGGAATCGAAAAAACTGTCCGCTGGTACCTCCAAAACCAAAAATGGATGGACGACATAACTTCTGGCGAGTACCAGCAATACTATCAGAGCATGTATAAGGACAGGTAAAAGTGTCATTTGACGGATGTAGCGTTCGGCCCGAAATGCAGGAAATAAGCTCTAACAACAAACGAATAGCCAAGAATACGCTTCTGCTCTACTTCCGGATGCTTTTCACCATGGCGGTAAGTCTCTACACTAGCCGAGTGGTATTGAATATTCTGGGAGTCGAAGATTTCGGCATCTACAATGTCGTGGGCGGAATAGTTGCTATGTTCGGATTTATTAACGGCTCCATGGCATCGGCGACACAACGATACCTGACATTCGAATTAGGCCAAGACAACAGAAATCAATTAGCAAAAGTTTTCTCCACCAGTCTTTCAATACATGCCATTATATCTTTTTTCATTGTATTATTAGCAGAAACGATCGGACTTTGGTTTTTATGGAATAAAATGCAAATACCGGCCGACCGCATGAATGCCGCATTCTGGGTATTCCAGTGCTCGGTGCTCGCATCGGTGATAATGATTATGAGTGTACCCTACAATGCGGCTATCATCGCCCATGAAAAGATGAGTGCATTCGCCTATATTTCGATTATAGAGGTTACCCTAAAATTACTGATCGTTTATTTTCTTCAATATTTTCATGTCGATAAGCTGATATTGTATGCCGTATTAATCGTTATTGTCCAGTTCATTATCCGTCTATGTTACAGTTGGTATTGCAACAGGCATTTCAAAGAGACAAAATATCGTTGGATATGGGATAAAACGCTGTTCTGCGAAATGACAGGATTTGCCGGTTGGAATCTTTTCGGCAACCTCGCAGCTATCACATTTACACAAGGACTCAATCTTCTGTTAAATATGTTTTTCGGTCCGGTTGTCAATGCGGCCAGAGGTATCGCCGTGCAGGCCCAAACCGCCATCGGTCAATTCAGCAGCAACTTCCAAACAGCCCTCAACCCACAAATAACCAAATCATATGCAACCGGAGACCGGGAATATATGCACAGCCTGATTTTCCGGAGTGCCAAATTTTCATTTTTTCTCCTGCTGTTCCTGTCATTGCCGATCCTCATTGAAACCAAGGCGATATTGACGCTCTGGCTGAAAATCGTCCCTGACCACACAGTCGTATTCCTAAGAATCATGCTATGCACAACATGGGTGTATGCGATCTCCAATCCGTTGATTACAGCAGCTTCGGCCACAGGTAAGATCAAACTCTACCAAAGTGTCGTCGGAGGTTTATTATTACTGATCCTGCCGATCTCTTATCTTTGTTTACGGTTGGGACTTCCCGCATACAGTGTCTTTATCGTGCATCTAGGCATGGAGATCACAGCGCAATTCGCCCGGCTGTGGATGCTGCGGCGAATGATTCGGTTGTCGTTGCGGGAATATTTCACCAAAGTGATCTGGCGTATATCCAAAGTTACGATAATTGCGCTTGCAGCGCCTCTGGCCGTTGCATACTGGCTGCCGGGAGAAGGAATATGGAACCTTCTGACGATCTGCCTGATTTGCGCCATATCGACAAGTATGTCCGTTTACTGGTTCGGACTTACATCCGGAGAGAAAATATATATATCCTCGAGAGTCTCATCTATCGTATCAAAATTCAGAAAATGATTTCCATTACTTCAAAGGAAATGTGCTGCGGCTGTGCAGCATGCGAACAGCGGTGTCCCAAGTCCTGTATTGTGATGCACGAAGATGAGGAAGGGTTTCTTTATCCGCAAACAGACATGTCAAAATGTATAGATTGCGGCTTGTGCGAAAAAGTCTGTCCGGTACTCAATCAGGGCGAAAAGAGAAAGCCGCTCTATGTATATGCCGCAAAAAATAAAAATCCTCAAATTCAGCTATACAGCTCTTCAGGAGGTGTTTTTACCCATATTGCAGAACAGATTATTCAGAATAACGGTGTGGTTTTCGGAGCTCGTTTCGACGAGAATTGGGCTGTTAAACACGACTACACCGAAACACTCGAGGGACTCGCAGCCATGCGAGGCAGTAAATATGTACAAAGCCGAATAGGCAGTACTTACCAGCAGGCAAAAGATTTTTTGGAAGCCGGACGTTTAGTGCTCTTTTCGGGCACTCCCTGTCAAATAAGAGGTTTAAAGCTTTTTTTGGCAAAAGAATATGAAAATCTATTGACCGTAGATTTAGTTTGCCACGGTGTTCCCAGCCCCGAAATCTGGCGACAATATTTACATGAAATAATAGCGACGGGGGGGGGGCCGACATACAAATTCCGAGTTGCGGATCACATCCCAAATTACGGGTATCAATTTCAGGGACAAGACGACCGGATGGCAAAGCTACAGTTTGCGGTTCACACTCCGCAGAGAGACCGGGTTCGGTCTTCCGGAGACGGCAGACATATCCAGAATACACTATAAGGATCCATTCTTTTACTGCTTCCTGGCGCATGTGATGGAAAGATATTCATGCTACGCCTGTCCGGCAAAAGAACTGAAAAGCGGCAGTGACATCACCCTCGGCGATTTTTGGGGATTTCGCGGCACCAAAGACTTTCCGGATGACAACAACGGTATAAGTCTGTTGCTGATTAATACTGATCAAGGCAGCAAATATATTACCGGCACATTACGTTCGGAGCAATCCTATGAAAAAGTCATCAAACAAAATCCGATGATCACCGCCAGTCTTATCAAGGATCCGAGAAGAGATACTTTTTATAAGGCGGTTGCAAAGTCTTCGCTGCACCGGCAGAGCAAAAAACTGAGGCTAATAAACAAAATCAAAAGATATGCGAATCGGCTTGCTGACATTACCCTTGGAAACGGGATACGGTAGCATATTGCAGGCATATGCGCTGAAAACGGTACTGACGCGGCAAGGGCACGAAGTCATACTCATTCGCCGTCTCGTTAAAAAAAAGCGGTTCGACGGCTGGAACATCTTGAAACGAAGCGTCAAGAAATACATATTCAGGAAACCAGCCTGTGTTTTCTACGATAAGAAAGTCTACGACGAATACCCCGTAATTACCCAGCACACGCAACCATTCATCGACAAATGGCTGCAACCCTTTTCACCGGTCTATTATAACAGCAGAGCATACGAGGACATCCGCGATTTAAAATGCGACGCCTACATCGTAGGTTCCGATCAGGTATGGCGCAAAGGGTGTATGGAGGAGATCAAAGATTATTACTTCTCCCCGATCGACGGCCGTACAGCGAAACTAATTGCTTACGCGGCGTCATTCGGTATCGACGAATGGACATATTCGAAGAAAGAGACCCGATTCTGCACCCGGAAGCTAAAGGAGTTCACCGCAGTCAGCGTACGGGAAGATTCCGGTGTGGAATTATGCAAAAGGCATCTCAACCATACCGCTGAACATGTTTTAGATCCGACAATACTTCTGTCACCTGCGGACTATCGAAAACTCATCGGCGAAGAAGGAGCCGAAAAGTACACAAACAAAATAACGGCTTTCATATTAGACCGTTCCGAGGACAAACTGGCGGCACTGGAAAAAGTTTCGAAGGTCTTAGCCATGGACTACAACTTTGCAGCGACAGAAACCGAAGACAGACTGGCCCCTCTCGAAAAAAGAATAGCGCCATCCGTAGCGGACTGGCTGAAGGCGATGTATTATGCCGATTTTATTTTCACGGACTCCTTTCACGGCTGCGTTTTCTCCATTCTGTTCAACAAACCGTTCGTATTATATGTCAACAGAAACAGAGGCGTCGCACGATTCGATTCGCTGTTGAAGCTGTTCAAAATAGAGAACAGAACCCTATCCGATTCAAACGAGTTGGAGAGTTGCCGCATAAGACAATCCATAGACTGGAAGCCTATAAATGCGAAACTGGAAGAAATGCGTTCGAAATCCATGCGTTTCCTCGAAAATGCGCTTACCGCAAAAGACGAACAATAAAATCCGACTGATGAATATAACCTTCCTGCTACGTTTGTGGCCCGTATACGGCGGCGGAGAAACCGTAACGATCTGCCTTGCCAACGAAATGATAAAACGAGGGTGGAATGTATCTGTTCTCTATTTCAAAAATAACACACGCCCCGACTTGCCTTTCATCGATCCCGCCGTAAAGGCCGTTCAAATACCCGATATCCGCTGCGACGAGTTTACGACTCGCTTTCCCGATGCCGACAAAGTAACCAGCTATCTGAAAGAATATATTCAGGAAAACGACATCCATTATCTTATCAATCAATGGTGGCCGGTCGAATATATCCGTGGAATAAGGGGACGGTATAAGACAAAAATCGTCACATGTCTCCATCAGGCGCTTTATACCCCAATGATCGAGGGAACGGGGATAAACGGATTTCTGAAAAAAAGATGCACTTCGCTGTATAAATTCTGGAAAAAGAGACATAGTTGCAGGCAGGTGACAAGATTCCTTCCGCATACGGATAAATATATTTTCCTGTCTCCGGCCTTTCAACATCAGTACGAGCAATTTGCCAACCATAAAAATACGAATCGACAATTGGGTGCCATCCCCAATCCGCTGGTTTACCCGAACGAAATACGGCCGGAAGATTTGCAGTCGAAAGAGAAGACCGTTCTTCTCGTAGGCCGGATGGTGGAAATCCAGAAACGCATAACGCGGGCGATCAAAATATGGAGCGCCATCGAAAACGATCCCCGCTTGGACGAGTGGAACTTCCGGATTGTCGGCGAAGGACCGGATTTGGCCATGTATAAACAACTGGCGCAGACATTAGGATTAAAGAGAATTTCGTTCGAAGGCTTCCGAAATCCGCAGCCCTATTACAAGCAGGCCGCCATTTTCATGATGACCTCCGCCTTCGAAGGGTTTCCTATGACATTGGTCGAAGCACAACAATGCGGTGTCGTTCCGGTTGTAATGGATTCCTACCTGTCGCTGCACGACATCGTCGAAACCGGATACAACGGCATCATCGTTTCCAATGAAGACCTTACGGGTTATGTAAACAAAATAAAAGAGCTGATGACAGACACCTCCCTTCGGGAAAAACTGGCAATGAACGGCCTGCACTCCTGCCGCAGGTTCTGCGTAGAAGAGATTGTCAACAATTGGGAAGAACTGTTCAACGACCTAAGTGCAAACCGCCGATGATTTCGAATGCCAACAAACTTATAATCTGGATATTGCTTTTTTCATGCTGCTGGGGATTACTCACTCCTCAGTTTGTTTTGCTTCCGGTGATTCTGGCGCTGTTCTATATGATGAAAACCATTCTGGAAAGACAATCCGGAATGTTTAAGAAACACCTGATCGCATACTTCATCTTTTTCATAATCAGCGGATTCTCAAGCTTATATTACGAGCAGCAAAGCCTATTCAAAACATTCAGTTCGATTGCCTGCCTGCAATTTTTCACAATTCTGTCTTATTTTGTTTTCCTATCCGGCAAATACTCTATAAAAGACATAGAAAAGGCAATGGTGATCGCCTACGTTATTTTCTTATGTTGTTTTACAATCCAACTGATATCTCCCGATGAAATATTCAATCTGGCAACGGACTATATGGATATCGGACGATTTACCATGTACGGACAACTGATCGCCTATATCTGTCTATTCTATTTTTACGGGAAATATTTATTTTCAGGCAAGACCAAATACCTGCTATACATACTGCCTGCGTTCTTCGTCCTTTTTATAGCAGGATTCAGAACCCAGATAGCTGCCATATTATTGGCATTGGGCCTGTTTACCTACTCGGTAAAGAAAATCGCCAGTGTAAAATATATGCTTCTGTTCCTTATCGTCATAGGCGTTCTCTCCCAAACTTCGGTCGTTCAGAACTCCATAAACAACATGATGAAACGGCAGGAAGCTGGTGACACATTTGCCAACGAAGATTATATACGGGTCATCCAATTCAACTATTTTACAAAAGAGCATTTCAAATCCCCCGTCGAATATATATTGGGAAGCGGAATCCCCAACCCCAGAACAAAATACGGTCAGCCGTTCTATACTGTCGATCCTACATTAGGTCCCTATAACGGATGGCAGGACTGGGGGATCGTCGGACTGAGCTGGATGATCGGGATTCCGGCCGTATTGGCCCTTCTCTTCCCCGTCTTGCGGATCATCAGAAGAAAATGCGACGACAAAATTCTCTTTTTGAAATTCTTCTATATTTTTCTGCTGCTGTCAAGTTTCACTACCATAGAATTCTACAGAGTCGGTTCCTTCTTTTTCCACGGGTTGTTATTTTATCTGTACGAACTATACCATAGACACTCTAAACATGATAACATCGGACACACTCAAAAGGTATTGGGTCAAACTCGCCGTGTTGTTAATAGCTGACGGAGAGAAAAAAGCACAATGGCTGAAAAAGCACCGCATATTCCATCATATCGGAGAAAACTGCAGCTTCAAAACGAATATTCTTCCGGCGGAACCGTTTCTTGTCTGCCTGCACGATAACGTACGCATCGCCGCCGGCTGCAGACTAATCACCCACAGCATGACATGCAGCGTATTCAACAGAGCCACCGGCTCCAATCGCTTTTATTGTCAATACGGCAAAATAGAAATCCATAGTAATGTTTTCGTGGGGGGGGAAGTACGATCATGTACGGTGTGACCATTGGTGAAAATTCGATCGTCGCGGCTGGCTCCGTCGTTACAAAGGACGTCCCCGCCGGCAGTGTAGTGGGAGGCGTCCCGGCTAAGATCATAGGCACATTCGAAGAATCCATGAAAAAAGCGGAATCGTTCAGCAGCAATTTCAGGGGCAAAACTACGGATTATTCCGTTGCTGCTCTTTTGAAAATAAAACCCGTTCAGTTCGATATCGACAAACAATGAAAACAATTTGCTATATAATCCCCTATTTCGGGAAATTACCGAAAAATTTTGCACTTTATCTATTAGGCTGTGCACAAAATCCGACTATAGATTGGAAAATACTGACCGACGACAGAACGCCTTATGAATTTCCAACGAACGTACACGTCAAATACTGTAACTACGAAGAGGTCAAACAACGGATAAAGGCTTGGTTCGATTTTGAAACCGTGATTGACAGGCCGTGGCGATTATCGCTTTTCAAGCCGGCATATGGAGAAATCTTCGCAGAAGAACTTTCCGGATATGATTTCTGGGGACATTGCGACATTGATCTGATGTGGGGAAATATACGGACATTTTATTCGGAAAACAACCTGAATAAATATGAGCGGCTCGGCTTTTTGGGGCATTCCACACTGTATAAGAACACGCCGGAAGTAAACGCCCGTTACAAGCGGATCGTCCCCGGAGAAATCAATTACAAAGACGTATTCAGCGGCAGAAGCAGCTATAGCTTCGATGAAAACGGGATGGATGCGATTTACCGGTATCTGAACATTCCGTATTTCGACGAAGTAGTCTTCGCAGATCTGGAAAAATATGAACCGGGATTCGTTCTAGGCCATTTCCCCGCTTCGGAAAAGGATAAAAACAAATATCAAATATTCACATGGGAAAACGGCAGGTTATATAGAAACTATCTGCAAAAAGACGGAATTCACCGCGATGAATTTCTGTATATCCATTTTTTCTGCCGTCCCATGAAATACGTCGCCGACCGTTTGTCCGCAAACACGACATATTACATGTATCCCGATGTCATGACAGACAAGCCGATCGGAGTAAGTGCGGAAAGTTTGAAAAAATACGGCACCCGCAACAGCATCGCCTTCTTAGCAAACAGCATATGGGCAAATCGACACAAAATAACATGGCAGCGAATCCGGAACAATTTCCGCACCTTTTTGAATTATAAACGTCACAGCAACGAATAACAGCACGGAAGCGCACATCCATCAAATGAAGCGAATCCTATTTATCGCCACAGAGTCTGCACCGGGGATGATTCCATACACATCCTCTGTCATAAATGCATTATCGAAAAGCAATGAATTCGAGATATACGCAGTGGTTGTCAATTCCGGAAAACGATCTTACCGCAACTACCTGAAGGGAGTCGAGCATATCGAATATATAGAATATCCCCGCTCCAAACTTCTCAAGTTAATATACAAAATATATCCGGCAAGAATCATACACACGATAAAAAGAACTGCGAAAACACACAAAATAGATGCAATTCATCTACTAACAGGAGACTTCAGTCTGTTTTTTTATATTCTATGCCAACGCCCTAAAGAGCGGTTGTACTATACGGTTCATGACCTGAATCAGCACGAATCGGATACAATGACTTTTCTAGGCAGGCTCTTGCACAAATACGTCGTATGGTGTACACATACCTACCTGAAAATCATTCCGAATCTAACGACATCATCGCAACATCAGTACGAAACTTTAAAAAAAAGCTACCCGAATAAACACGTTGTATTCAATCATTTCCCCTCGTTAGTAACCCAAGCGATAAAAAATGGAAGAAAACAAATAGAGGAGCTGAAAAACACATCCGGTTACATTCTGTTTTTCGGTACTGTCGATCACTACAAAGGTGTCGATCTGCTGATGGAGGCATACGATCAAAAAGTTTTCCACGACAAACACAAGCTGGTAATAGCAGGAAAAGGCAGGCAGTACGTAACCGACAATAAAAACATTATCAGACTGAACCGGTTCATCGAAGATGCCGAAATCAGAGATCTGTTCACCAAAGCCGCAATCATAGTTTATCCGTATCGTTCGGCCACCATGTCGGGCGTGCTTTCCCTTGCGTTCTATTTCAGGAAGAAAGTCGTGATGTCGGATGTGCCTTTTTTCAAAGAATACGCCAACCGGGACTCGCTGTTCTTCAAAGCCGGAAATGTCGAAGATCTGGCCGACAAGCTGCAACAGGCATTGGATTCCGGCAACGCCAGCACAAATGCGAATCTGTATGCGGAATTCTATTCGGAGAATATATTGGAACAGGACTATATAAATTTGTACTCAGCCCCGGCGGACAAACAGATGTGATGCTATGAAGGTATTGATATTGAATCCGATCCTTTTTACGGCGGACAATAATGTAATTCCCAAAGTCAAATCGATAAAAGACACGATGATTTACAACATGTGTCTCGGATTCAAACAACTGGGGCACGATGTAACATTAGCCGCCGCCGAGGAGTATGCTCCTGCAGAAAAAGAAGCGTATGATTTCGAAATTCTTTTTTTCAAATCCAAGTGTAAAAAACTTTTCCAGCCGGCCATGTTGCCCTTTTCTCCTGAGCTATGGCCATATATCAAAGAAAATGAAAAATCATTCGATCTGCTTATATCCAGTGAAACATTTTCATTTCAGTCTTTATTCGCGGCAAGAATCTGTCCCGAAAAAACCGTAATCTGGCAAGAACTGACCGATCACCAAAACAAATTCCATCGAATTCCATCGAAAATATGGCATAATGTCATTGTACGCTTATTCATGCAACGGATTGCAGCAGTAGCGCCCCGCTCAAGGCCTGCTTACAAATTTATTAGCAAATATATGCCGCAAACGGTAAAGCAAATCGTTGATCATGGAATTAATGTCGATAAATTCACCTATTCCGAAAAAAAAGAACGCCAAATAATCAGTTCGTCCCAATTGATTCACCGAAAAAATATCGACGGAATAATTCGGATTTTCCAGCAATTCCATGAAATGGAAGCATATGAAGACATTAAATTGTTGATCGCAGGACGAGGCGAAGAAGAAGCAAATTTAAAAAAATTAGTGACGAAACTGAAACTCACTAAAAGTGTCCGTTTTCTCGGATTTTTACCACACCAAACTCTGAATAAATACATCCGAGAATCCCTTTGTTTTCTTATTAACACCCGCAAAGATCTAAATATGGTGTCTATTCCTGAGGCGATTGTTTCCGGCACCCCTATTTTAACAAACACCCAACCGGCTTCAGCCGGCTACATCCAGGCGAATAAGCTGGGGATAGCCAAGAATCAATGGGGAATAGACGAGTTAAAAGAAATCATCGACAACAACTCCTTTTATGTCAAAAACTGCATCGGCTACCGGGACAACCTGACAAACGTCCATTCTGCGCAATTATTGACGGACATCTATAAAAAATCAATTCAAAAACAGTAAAATACCATTTCCGACATATCAGACGCAACGCTTAACTAGAGAGCCTCAGCATGCTGTTCAATTCATTTGTATTTCTACTTGCATTCCCGATAATCTTCGCCGCATATTATCTCTGTCCGATAAAATGGCGCAGCTGGCTTCTATTGCTGATAAGTTATGCAGTCTATATGAACTGGGTGCCCGTATACGCATTGATCCTCTTGTGGGTAACTCTGACGACCTATACCGGCGCTCGTTATATATCCCGCAACAGCCCCAAGAACAAGCTAAAAATGACCGTCGCAGGAATTTTGACCTTGCTGCCGCTGCTTTTCTTCAAATACTACAATTTTATAAATAATATCGTATACGATATATTGACGCCCCTCCACCTGCGCATCGAAATAAATACAATGCATTGGGCCGTTCCCATCGGCATATCCTTCTTTTCATTTCAGGCATACGGATATCTGGCGGACGTATATTACAGACGGATCGACTGCGAACGCAACCTCCGGGACTATGCACTGTTCATTTCATTTTTTCCGCAAATAGCTTCGGGTCCTATCAGCAAGGCGAAGGACCTGCTGCCGCAAATCAAAAGTCTCAAAACTTTCGATGCCGACAAAGCGACACAGGGGTTGCAACTGTTGTTATGGGGCTTGTTTCTAAAAGTCGTGTTAGCAGACCGATTAGGTCTGTACGTAGACAGCATTTATGACAATTACACCTACCAGACGGGGTTCTCCCTGTTCGTCGCCAGTTTGTGTTATTCGCTGCAAATATACGGAGACTTTGCAGGTTATTCGTTAATGGCTATCGGAGTCGCCAAAGTCTTGGGATTCGATCTGATCAATAACTTCAACCGCCCCTATTTCGCAACCAGCATAACCGACTTCTGGCACCGATGGCACATTTCGCTGTCCATCTGGCTCCGTGATTACGTATACATTCCGCTGGGCGGCAGCAGATGCAGCAAATTACGCACCTATTGGAATATTTTCGCGACATTTCTAGTCTCCGGAATCTGGCACGGCGCGAATTGGACATTCATCATATGGGGAATTATTCACGGAGTCGCGCAAATAGCCGAAAAGGCATTGCGTCTTCAGAAGTATGAAGGGGGGGGGAATCGCCGGCTTCGTATTATCATCACATTCCTTATCGTCAACTTCGCATGGATATTTTTCCGGATGCCCTCGATAACGGACGCATGCAAGGTCATCGGCAAAATATTCACGGATTTCGGAACTACCCTGTTTTTATCAAACAGCAGCAATATGATCTACATGCTCGTCGCCGTCTGCATATTGTTTTTTAAAGACATGCGCGACGAATTCTTCCCACGCCGGTTTCTCTTCTTCGAAAACAGAAACATAGCAATCAGGTGGAGTTCCTATCTGTTTCTAATGTTTCTAATCCTTCTGACGGGCGTATTGGATTCCGGACAATTCATTTATGTAAACTTCTAACGCATGCGGAATTTTCTGATCAAATCGGCCATATTTCTTGCGTTATGCGGTCTGCTCGACTTCGGTCTGGGCAAAATCTTCGGTTATCTGACAGTCCATGCAACCGGCGGATATACAAAACGGGATAATTTCATATCCGACGAAGTCGATGCAAACATCCTGATTTTCGGCTCGTCGCGGGCCGCTCATCACTACGTCCCTTCGATATTGTCCGATTCATTGGACATGAGTTGCTATAACTGCGGAATGGACGGCAACGGCATCATATACGGGTATGGAAAGCTAAAAACGATTACGGCCCGGTACTATCCCAAAATCGTCATACTGGACATCCAGCCTACATTCGATCTGTTTACAAACGACAATTGCAAATACTTGGCTCCCTTGCGGCCGTATTATCAATATCCGGGAGTCGATTCATTATTCTGGGACATAAATCCGTCCGAACGTTGGAAAATGATGTCGAATTCCTACCGGTTCAATTCGAAATTCTTGAGCATTCTAATGGATAATTTATCGGATCGAGCCGTATCTTCCGATAACGGCTACATGCCTTTATACGATACGATGACTTACGAGCCGTCAAAATCCACCGCAAAGAAAAACGAAACAGATCCTGTCAAAATCCGTTATTTTGAGCAATTCATTTGTGAAGTAAAAAGACATTCCGCCCTGTTTGTATTCATATCGCCCGAATACGGGAGCAATGCCGACTGGCCTGACATCGTGGAAGGCATATGTGCAAAATACAGCATTCCCTACTACAATTACCTAAGCGACAAACGCTTTGCAAACAACAAAACGTATTTTGTCGATTCATCGCACCTGAACGACAACGGCGCAAGAGCCTATACGGAAATAGTTGCAACCGATATAAAATCCAAATTGAAAACTCGCTGTCTTACCTCCGATCGCTTTTATGAAAGTTCTGCTTGCCAATAAATTCTACTACCGCCGCGGCGGAGACTGCGTATGCACGCTGAATCTGGAACAGCTGCTCAAAGACCACAATCACGATACTGCGGTATTCGCCATGCAGCATCCGGAAAACCTCCCGACTCCGTGGAGCAAATATTTTCCGAGCGAAATACGCTTCTCGCCGGGATCGAACATATTCGAAACCTTCCGGCGGCCATTCGGTTCGAAAGAGGTAAAACGGAAATTCAGCGCATTACTGGATGACTTCCAGCCGGACGTCGTTCACCTGAATAATATCCACACGCAATTATCCCCTCTGATCGCCGAGCTCGCCCATCGGAGAGGTATCAAAGTCGTATGGACGCTGCACGACCTGAAACTGCTGTGTCCCCGGTACGACTGCCTGCGCAACGGAGAAACGATCTGCGAAGCATGTTTCACGGACAAACATAAGGTATTGGAGAACAAATGCATGAAAAACTCGTGGCTGGCAAGTATACTGGCGTATAAAGAAGCCCGGAAATGGAACAGGGAAAGGCTTGAGGCATGCACCGATTCGTTTATCTGCCCCAGTCAGTTCATAGCCGACAAAATGATACAGGGAGGTTTCGATAAAAGCAAAATGTATACATTATGCAATTTTATCGACGTTGAAAAATGTGAAGAAGCAGACTATCTGAAAAAAGATTATTACTGCTATATCGGCCGCATATCGCATGAAAAGGGAATAAAGACTCTGATCGCCGCCGCCAACCGGCTGCCCCACAAACTGGTCATCATCGGCAAGGGTCCGCTGGATGCCGAGATGAAGAAACACGCGGGGCCAAATGTCGAATTCGCAGGATTCAAGCAGTGGAACGAAATAAAACGAATTGTCGGTCAGGCCCGCTTTTGCGTAATTCCGTCGGAATGCTATGAAAACAACCCGCTTTCGGTCATCGAATCCCAATGCTTGGGCACGCCGGTACTGGGCGCTCAGATCGGCGGCATTCCCGAATTGATTCAGGAGGGATGCAACGGTTTGCATTTCAGAAGCAGGGATACGGACGATCTGACCGCCAAGATTCAGGCAATGTATGACGCTCCATTCGACTATCCCTCCATTGCCCTCGAAGCGAAAAAACGCTACAACTCGGAAACATACTATAAACAACTCATACAGCTATACAATCTATAATTCAACCCTTCGGTTTATACAAATCATTCTGTCAAAATCATGTCTGTTAAGAATATCCCGCACCCCACCGACGCCAGCATTATCCTGACCTATCGCTGTCCGATGAAATGCAAGATGTGCAACATCTGGTTCAACCCCACGAAAAAAGACGACGAAATCAAAGCTGCGGACCTTCGTACGCTGCCGCGCCTGAAATTCATCAATCTGACCGGCGGAGAACCCTTCGTCCGCGAGGATCTGGCGGAAATCGTGGAAGAGTGTTATAAACATACGGAACGCATCGTCATCTCCACCTCTGGATGGTTCGAAGACAAAGTCGTAGCCTTGGCGAAACGATTCCCCAACATCGGCATCCGCATCTCGATCGAAGGACTGAGCTGCAAGAACGACGAACTGCGCGGACATGCCGGCGGATTCGACAAGGGGCTGAGGACACTGCTCACGCTGAAACAAATGGGACTGAAAGACATCGGATTCGGCTGCACCGTGTCGAACAATAATTCCAAGGATATGCTCTCGCTCTATCAGTTGTCGCTGTCCTTGGGCATGGAATTCGCCACGGCGGCTTTCCACAACTCCTATTATTTCCACAAGGACGACAACGTAATCACCAACAAGGACGAGGTGTGCAAAAACTTCGAACGGCTGATCGAATGGCAGTTACAGGAGAACCATCCGAAAAGCTGGTTCCGCGCATGGTTCAATATGGGGCTGATCAACTACATCGAAGGCGGCCGCCGCATGCTGCCGTGCGAAGCGGGTTCGGCAAACTTCTTCATCGATCCTTTCGGCGAGGTATATCCGTGCAACGGTCTCGAAGAGAAATACTGGCAGAAATCGATGGGCAACATCCACGAAACACCCGACTTCATGGATATCTGGGAGAGCGACCGGGCGCAGGAAGTCCGCGCTATGGTCCGGAAATGCCCGAAAAACTGCTGGATGGTCGGCACGGCCAGCCCGATTATGCACAAATACATGAAATACCCGCTGAAATGGGCGATCAAAAACAAGCTCCGCAGCCTGCGGGGAAAACCGGCCTGTCTGAACAAGAAGTGGTGCGATGTCGGCCAAGACCCGATGCAGGGCGATTTGCGGGAAAAATTCTAACCAAGTCGTGGATGCCAAAAAGAATGACCGTTTTCCGGCCATGAAAATAGTCGTCACCGGAACCCGCGGCATACCGAATATCATGGGAGGCGTGGAAACGCACTGCGAAGAGTTGTTTCCGCGTATTGCTCGAAAAGGCTTCGAGGTAACCGTTATACGGCGGAAAAGTTACGTACGCGACACGCTGTCCAGCTACAAGGGCATCACGCTATCGGACATCGAAACGCCGCGGAAAAAATCGCTCGAAGCGATCGTCCACACGTTCAGGGCCATCGTGCGGGCCAAACGCCTGAAAGCCGACATCGTCCACATCCATGCGGTGGGCCCGGCACTGCTGACACCGCTGGCCCGTTTGCTGGGAATGAAAGTCGTATTCACCCACCACGGGCCGGACTACGACCGGGACAAATGGGGCATGGCGGCCAAAACGGCACTCCGCCTGGGCGAGGCCGCAGGCACGCTCTTCGCCAACGAAGTCATCGTGATCTCGCATGTGATCGACGACATGCTGATCCGGAAATACGGACGTAAAGACTGCCATGTGATCTACAACGGCGTCCCCTCGCCGGATGTCACCGACTATCCGGAATATTTCGGGGAGCTGGGGATCGAACAAGGAAAGTATATCTTCGCAATGTGCCGGTTCGTACCGGAAAAGAACCTGCACCACCTGATCGAAGCGTTTTCACGTACCGAGCACAGGGAATGCAAGTTGGTCATTGCCGGGGACAGCGATTTCGAGGACGACTATTCCGCAAGCCTGAAGAAATACGCCCGCGAACAGGGAGTCGTGCTGCCCGGATTTATCAAGGGCAGGAAATTGCACGCATTGCTGTCGCATGCCCGGTGTTTCGTACTACCCTCCTCACACGAAGGGCTCCCGATCGCACTGCTCGAAGCAATGAGTTACAGGCTGCCTGTGATCGTGAGCGACATCCCCGCAAACCTGGAAGTCGGGCTCGGGCAGGAATTCTATTTCCCGTTGGGCGACAGAAGGGCTCTGGCACGCAAACTCCAGGAAAATATGGACGCCCCTTACCGGCAAATAGAGTATCCCATGGAAAAATACGATTGGAATGCGATCGCCGAACGGACGGCCTCGGTCTACACCAAATACGCGAAACCGGGGAAATAGCCACAGCCCTATTCCCGGCGGCTGATTTCCGCCATGATCGCCCCGACGAAAGCTATGAGCTCCGCCGGGGCGATTTTCAGTTGGAGGCCGCGGACGCCGGCGCTGATGTAGATGGCCGGAAGCGACGCGGCCGAGGAGTGGATGTAGGTCGGAAACTGTTTTTTCATGCCGATCGG
>ERZ827440.2243-NODE-2243-length-17653-cov-4.396693_pt1 | contig 17653 bp, 11 predicted proteins | sample MGYA00519774_ERZ827440 | MGnify/ENA primary metagenome ERZ827440 (study PRJEB31778, sample SAMEA3449302) | human gut metagenome | biome: human gut; feature: human-associated habitat; material: faeces | place: United Kingdom | collected 2010/2012 ... | reverse complement strand
AAAACTATCAAGGAAATGCAGTTGTAAACTATACTGAATACGAAGTTCCATATACGAGAATAATAGAGCATAAACATTTTGAATATGCAAAGAGTCTTGGACAAGAAGATACAATTTCAAAAACAATAATAACAAGAGAATATCCAGATACATGGAATAAAGAGAAAGAAGCATATTATCCAATAAACAATGATAAAAACAATGCTTTATATCAAAAATATGCTGATTTAGCAAGCCAAGACAAGAATGTTATATTTGGTGGAAGACTTGGAATGTATAAATATTATGATATGGATAAAGTAATTTCAGAAGCGTTGAAATGCGTGGAAGAAAACTTAAAATAGGACTATACAAGATGAGTAAGCTCCCACTTTAGAGGAGAATTAAGAATGAAATAGGGATTATAACTAGTATTAACTACTAATTGTAATCTCTATTTTTGTGCGAAAAGAGGTGAAATGTGAAGATAAAAGATGCAAAATTTAGTATGTATAAGATTGATTCTAGGTATTTAAAGTATGTGTCAGAATTTGTCGAACGATTTATGTTGACAAGAATAAAGAGAGAACATATAATATTGTTAGTTAATAAAAGAAATGGAGAAAGAAATGGAGAATAAAAAGTTAAATTATCAATTTACAGTTTTTGGAGATTTTTCGGACATATCACCTAACAATTCAAAAACAATTATTAATTTATTGTCTTTATATGAAGATAAAAATTTTGTTCCTTCAGTTTTTCAAGAAATTCCATTAGATATAATTCCTTCTCAAATAAATAATAGAATATCGCTTACAAATGAAGATGGATGGAATATTAATATTGGAAATAGCAGACTTGATCTATCAATAGCTTATAAGGAAAAAGGAAAATATAAAGATATGAATTTAGAAACATTATCAATTGAAGCAATAGATATGATTACAAAACTCCTTGAAAATTACAGTAAAAGTGGTAACAGATTAGCACTGAATACAATGTATGTGCTTGGAGATGATGAGTCTAAGATTTTAACATCCAAGTACAATAAAAAAGAAAAGTTATTGAATTTTTATAATGAAAATGGTTCTGATGAATGGAATGAAAGAATTATGTCTCAAGTTATTTGCGAAGATTTTGATAATGAGACTATAAATGTTGGCACAAATATTAATAAGGTAAAAAAAGCCCAAGTTGTAATTGATGATAAGAGCGTTGAATGTAATGGAATCATCTTACAGATGGATATTAATACAACACCGGAAATAAAAAGTTATAGATTTGATACAACCAATATAAGTAAATTCTTCAATATAGCTATTGGATATAATAAAACGATATACTCTAATATACAGGAGTTGGTAGAGAATGAAAATTGAAAAGACAAAATCATATAAAAATAATAATACTAATATTTATAATATTTTTAATGGAGATGAGTATTATACCAACAAAATAAATCAGGTATTAATAAAAAATATAATAAAAAAGAATACACAAAAATAGCTTTTTTGGGTATATTTTTACTTGCTATAGTTTGTGGTACTAGTTATGCATTTTTAAGTCAAGTTATTACTTCTAAGAAAAACGTTGAAGTAACAGCTGGTACTTTTGTTATAAATTTTAAAGAGAAGAATACTATAGATTTAAAAAATGCTGTTCCGATGACAGATCAAGAAGGTATGAATACGGAAAGTTATGTATTTAGTGTTAATAATACAGGTAGTTTAGATGCTAAATATGATATTAGCTTAGAAGAAAATTCTAATAATACTTTAGATAGAAAATATGTTAAATATAGTATAAAAGAGGGAGATGGAGAATGGAGTAGTCCAGCTTTACTTTCTACAGGATTAAATTTAAAAACTAGTAGAAGTTTAGGTAGTGGTGTTACTGATTCTTATGAAATAAAAATATGGTTAGATGAGAATGCTACAAATGAAGTTCAAGGTAAAACTTATGGAGCTAAAGTTGTTATTAATGCAGTACAAACTAATTCTACAGTAACTGATTTTACGACACCAATTATTCTTTTGAATGGTCCTAGTACAGTAAAATTAAATCAAGGAGATACTTTTAATGATTTAGGAGTACAGGAAGTAAAAGATGATAAAGATAAACTTTCGGTTGCTGATGTAGAAATAAGTTATGAATATTATGATGGAGAAAATACTGTAGAGGTTTCTTCTATTGATACATCAAAAGTAGGTATATATTACATTTATTATAAAATTGGTGATTCTAGTGGAAATGTTGGAGTTAGTACAAGAACTGTTCTTGTTTCTAAGAAAAATACTGGTTTACCAACTATTTCATTAGTAGGTGATGAAGTAGTTACTATAAAAGAAGGAGATAGTTATACTGAGAGTGGTGCTATTGCTAATGATAGTGAAGATGGTAGTTTAACTGATAAAATAGTTGTTATTGGTAGTGTTAATACTAAAGTAGCAGGAACTTATGTTATAAAGTATTTGGTTGAAGACAGAGATTCTAATATAGCTGGTATTACAAGAACAGTAATAGTGGAACCAAGTAATGGAAGTATTAAAGTAGATATATCGTATGATACTAGTAATATTGCAGAAACTTTAGTAAGTATTTCAAGTGTTAGTAATGCTTCTAATGTTAAATATGCAATTACTAATGATGACAAGAAACCTTCTGACAAAGAATTTAAAGATTTAACTGGTGAAAATGGTAAGTTTATTGGTACTGTGTCATTTAAGAAAAATGGTAAATACTATTTATGGATAAAAGATTCTTATGGTAATATAGTTAAAAAGATTGTTGTTATTGATAAACTAGATGAAACTAAACCGACATGTATATTTAAAACAACTGGTTATGTTGGAATTGGTAGTGATTCTAAGATTTCTCTTATTTGTACTGATGTTGTTGATATTAAAGAAAAATATCTATTAAAATCAGATTTTAAGATTAGTAATGAAGATGTTATTGACTCATTTGATATATCAGCTCCTACTAAAGTTGATAATGGTTATGAATGGAATTTAACAATATCTGCTAAAAAGTTAGGTAGTTTTAAATTGAGTTTATTAAAAGATGTTATTAGTGATAGAGTTGATAATAAAAATGATGAAGTTACATCTAATGATATTAAAGTATCTGAATTAGTTTTAGATAGTGATAGTAGTGTATCATTGGATATAAGTGGTAATAATACACATACTATAAAAACTTCTGGTACTAATGTTGGAAGTTTAAGTTATAGTAGTAGTGATGATAGTGTTGCTAAAGTATCTAGTACCGGAGTTATAACAGGTGTTTCCCCAGGTGAAGCTAAAATTATTGTTAAAGAAAATAATGGTGGAGCTTATAGAACTATTAAAGTCGATGTTTCTAAGACTTTAACTGCAACATTTGTAAAGAATGGTGTTGGTGTAGAAAAGATTTCATCTTCTAAAGAAACATGTAAATTAACAAAGGATAATAAAGAAACATGTAATATTACTTCTATACCTACTATTAGTGTTTCTAATGGATATCAAGCAATAGGTTGGAATACAGATAAAACAGCACATGATGGTTATATGGATATATCTTTAAGTAAAGATACAACATTCTATTCTATAAGTAAAAAAGCAGATAGCGTTTTAACTGCTATTTTCGATTCAAATAATGGAAGTGCTATCCTTTCAAAGGAAGGTAGTGTTAGTTGTTCTATTCCAGGTGTTTATAATGATGAAGAACAAGCTACTAGTTGTAGTATTGATGTACCAACTATTACAGGTAAAAATCCTACTCCTATTGTTTTAGGATTTTCTACAAGTTCTTCTAGTAAGAAGGCTGAGATTAGTTCTGGTTCTAAATTAACATTAACTGATAAAAATGCAAATACTACTTGGTATGCTATTACTACTAATGAAGATATTACTTATACAGCTAAATTTATAAAAAATGATGGTAATGGTGTTATTAATAATTCATGGAGTAATAAAACATGTACTATTGAAAAAACTTATAATGGTTTGGCTCAGGCTACAAGTTGTACTATAGATGAAATACCAACTATTGAGGTTTCTAGTGGATATCAAGCAATAGGTTGGAATACAGATAAAACAGCACATGTGGGATTAGAATCCTTAGCACTTAGTAATGATACTAATTTTTATACAATTGTAAAAAAATTACCAGTTACATATACAGCTACACTTCATAAAAGTGGTAATGGAGTTACAGCTATAGGTGCTAATAGTATTTCTTGTACAACTAAAGAATCTTATAATGGAGAAAAAGAAGATAATTCTTGTGTTCCTAGTCAAAAGTTACCTAGTATTACAGTTAATTCTGGTTATAAAGCTTTAGGTTGGAGTCAAAATAGTAGTGCTAAAGAAAAAGCTAGTGATACTATGGCAACTGATGGGTACATAGAAGTTGGAGAAAGTATTACTTTAGCTAATAATATAAATTTATATTCAATAAGTAAAAAAGATGACATTACTTATTCAGTTACATTTGATTCAAATGGAGCTACTCTTTCTAAAGATGGAGTTTTAAGTTGTACTATAGAAGGATCTTATAATAATGATACACAAGTTGATGATTGTAGTGTTGATGTACCGACTATTACTAGAGAAGGTTTTGATATTATAGGATTTAGTACAGATAGTAATAATACAGATACTGATAGTTCTACTCATATAAAAGCAGGTAGTAGTTTAAAATTAAGTTCTAGTAATGATAAGAAAACTTATTATGCTAATACAAAAAAAGATGTAACTGTTACTTGGAATGCTAATGGTGCTACATTAAATACTTTAACTACATCAAAGACTATTTGGAATAAAAATTCTAGTGTAGTTATTACAGCACCAGAAATAACAAGAGATGGTTATGAAATTATTGGTTGGAGTAAAGATCCAAATGGAGATGAAAACTCAAAAGATTTAGTTAGAGTAGGTAGTAATATTACTATTTCTTCTAATGATTCATATTATGCAATTACTAAAAAAATTGCTACTGCTACATTCTATTATTATAATGGTACTAAACAAGTAAGTGATACTGCATCTTGTACTATGTATAATACATCTAATGTTTGTAATATTAATATACCTAATTCAGTAGTTAATAGTACTGGTCCTAATGGTACTTTGTATAGAGGTGTTTCTAATAAAGTATCTAATACTGAACTTATTAGTGAAATTAATAGTAATACACTTAGTTATTATGCAGTTTATGATAATAATATAAATGTTAATTTCTATTATTATGGTGGAAGTGAACAGTTATTTGTAACTGTTAATGGCGTTAGAGGTGCAGTTAGTGATGGTACTAATTATAAGGTTAGTGATGCAACTATTAATGTGCCTAGTGAAGTTAGTGAAAGTAAGGGGATTGATTCTTCAATATATCAAGGTCTTTCAACTTCACCAAATTCAATTAATAAAACATCTTCTATAACTACGGCTAATTCTGATTATTATGCATATTACAAAGGTACTTGGAAAGTAAGTTATTCAAAGGGTGAAAATATTACTTCAATAAGTAAAACTGTTGATAGTTGTGATTATTATAGTGTTACAAATAAAACTAATTATTTAGTTAATAGTACGGATTCTTGTAAGGTAAAACTACCTACAATAGAACCTAATACAGGTTATAAAGCTGATGGTTGGTTTGATGGTGATAATAACGTTGGAATATCTGGTGGAGATTATACAATTTCTTCTAATAAATCATTAGCATCAAGAGCTAGTATTGGATTTTATACAGTAACATATGATTATGCAACAAATGGAGGAAGTAGTTCATCAGAAAAAACATTAGAAGCTAGTTATGGAAGTAATGCAGATATAACAGTAACGGCAAGTAAAAATGGATACGAATTTGTAGGATGGAATACAGACAAAGGTGCAACAAGTGGATTAACAACTGGGCCAAAAGTAACAAATGATATTACTTTATATGCAATATTTAAGAAAACAAATACAGCAAATTTCTATTATTATAGTGATGGTTCAACAGTAAGAGAAGTTGCATCATGTACAGTTTATAATAATCAGGCAAGTTGTGATTATAAAGTTCCTACTAAAGTGAGTGAAAGTAGTGGACCAGATGGTACAACATATAAAGGTGTGTCAAATAAAGTATCATCAACAACACTAACAACAACATATCCATCAACATCAGCAAATTATTATGCAGTATATGAAGGCAGTAAATCCGCAACAATTTATTATTATAATGGAAGTGGAATTGTTAGTGATACATCAGCAAGTGGAAAAACAACGGGATTATGTGATGGAACAAGTTATAAAGTAACATATGGAAGTGTAACAGTACCAAGTACAGTAAGTAAAAGTAGTGGACAATATGGAACTAGCTATGTAGGAGTTTCAGATTCAGTAAATAAGATGAGTACAACAAGTAGTTTAACAGCAAATAAAACATACTATGCAGTATATAGAGGAGAAGTTACCCAATATTACTATAATGGAACTCAAGGAAGTAGTAGAAAGATATATAGAAATAATTACTTTACATCAAATAGTAATCTAGCAACAGTATTAAGTGATAGTACAACAGGAGTTAATAACTTAACACTAGGAGCAGGATATAATACATCAACAGCATTAGGATTAACAACAAGTGCAACATCAACAAGTGCGAAGAGTGTAGATAGTTGTGCGAAAAGTGATACAACAGCATTCTATACAATTTATCAAAAGAGTATAGGAGCAACATTCTATTATTACAATTCTTCAACTAGTGCAGTAGCTAGTGCAACAGCAGCAGGAAATAGAATATATAACTATGGAACAGATATTTTATCAGAAGGTACAATAACAGTACCAAGTGCAGTAAGTGGAAGTAGTGGTATGTATTCATCTACATATAAAGGGGTTTCAGCACAAGCTTCAAGTACTACAGCAGCTACTGTTAGTACAAAAAATACAACATACTATGCATATTATCTTGGATCTTGGAAAGCTAAATTCAATAATCAAAATAGTAGTGTTTCAACAATTGGTTCTACAAGTAGTTCTTGTGATAGTTACAAAACTACTGATGGTAAAACTTATAGCAGTGCTAGTTGTCAAATAACCTTACCTAGTATTACAACAACAAGTACTGAATATACTATAGGTGGATGGAATACAAATAAAAGTGCTACTAGTGGTACAGCAGCAGCTCAAAAAGTTACAATTAGTGATGCTACTGTTAATGATTCTAGTGATAGTCTTACTACTAATTTCTATACAATTATTGGTAAGAAGGCAATTACAAGAACAGCAACATTTAATAAAAATGGAGCAACTAGTCAAACAGATTCTAGTAATCAAGCATCTACAGCAGCTACTGTTACTAGAAGTTGTACAATTGGGGCTATTTCAAATATAGCTAGTCAGACACAGGCAACTACTTGTAGTGTTACAACTCCAACAATTGTTGCAAGTAGTAATACACCAACAGTTTTGGGTTACAATACAACAAGTTCTGCAACAATTGCAACTGTTAATCAAAATACAGCTATATCTATAAATAGTAATCCTACATATTATGCAATTACTAAGAAAGATGCTGTTACATTTACAGCTAATTGGAATGCTAATGGTGCAACACTTTCATCTACTGCTCAATCAAGTTGTAATATAGCTGCCACATATAATGGTGCAGCACAAGCTACAAATTGTACTGTTACAGCACCAACTATTACAGCACCAAGTGCAACACCAACAGTTTTGGGTTATAATACTTCAGCAAGTTCTAATAGTAATAATTCAAGTTATAATACAACTAGTAAATTATTAACTTTGAATAGTTCTAATACAGGAAGTACTTGGTATGCTCAAACTAGAAAAGATGCAGTTAATTATACAGTTAGTTCTTATGAAAAAGGTTCAAATGTATCTAGTGTAGGAGCTAAGACTGATGCTAATAGTAAGTGTACAATTAATGCAACATATAATGGTACAGCACAAGCTACAAGTTGTACTGTTACAGCTCCTTCAATAACAGCAAACACTGGATATACATCAGTTGGATGGAGTTTAACAAGTGGTGCTACAACTGGTAGCAGTGTAATAACTTTAAATAGTTCAAATACAGGAAAAGCTTGGTATGCTAATGCAACAGCTAATTCTTATACTATAAATTATTATGATGGTACTACTTTAAAAGGATCTAGTAGTGCTAAAGTGGATGCTTATCCAACATTAACTAAAGCTAGTAGTTTATCTTTATCAAAGACTGGATATACATTCAAGGGTTGGGCTACAACCAATGGTGGAGCAGTTGTTTATACAGATGGTCAAAAACTTACTACTAATTTAGCAACAACAGCAGGTGCAAAAGTCAACTTGTATGCAGTATGGAAAGATGAAACAGTTCCTGTATGTAGTTTCAGTGGAGCTAGTGCTACAACTACTCAAAACACAACATCTATAACATTAAGTTGTACTGATTCAGGAAGTGGAGTAGTACAAAAAACTTTAGCTACAACTGACTTTACAACAACAGCAAATGGTTCAGTTACTGCTGTTAGTGCACCGGTAAAAATAACAAATGGATATAGTTATATAGTAACTCTTAAGGGGTTAAGGGTTGGTACATTTACAGTTAGTTTAAAAGCAGGATTAATAAGTGATGCGGCAGGAAATTCTAATGCAGCAGTAACTAGTGGTAATGTTACAGTTAATGGTAGAACATATACAGTAACATTTAGTAAAGGTTCTAATGTTTCTGCTATATCTTCAACTTCATCATCTTGTACAACTACTGGTTCTTCATTAACTTGTACAATTGGAACATATCCAACAATAACAGCTGCTACTGGATATAGTGCATCAACTTGGTATGATTCTACTGCTAAAAAAGATACAGGTATAGCTTCAGGTGGGTCTGGTAGTGGTTATGCAATAGGACAAAATACTACTATGACGGCACAGGCAAAAGCTAATACTTATAAAATATATTTTTCTGCTAATGGAGGTACCGGGGCTCCTAGTCCAATTACTAGAACATATGGACAAGATGTAACATTCCCTACTACTGTTCCAACTAAAACAGGTTATACGTTTAATGGTTGGTTATACTATGGTACTGGTGATAGTAGTTCAACAGCTACTACAACTAAAACTAAGGGTAGTTATTTAGCTGGTCAATCATCACCTAGTTCTTGTACAGATTGTATTCCTTGGAATACTAATGATACAACTTATGTTGCTACTTGGTCTGCTAATACTTATACTATTAAGTATGATGCTAATGGTGGTACAGGTGCTCCTGCTGATCAGAGTTTTGTTTATAATTCAGGAGCAAAGATTAGTACAACAAAACCAACTAGAACAGGTTATACATTTGTAAATTGGAAATACGGAAGTACTACATTAAACCCAGGTGATGCAGTTCCAACTGATTGGACTAATTTCACTTTACAAGCACAATGGTCAGTTAATAGTTATACTATGACTTATGATTATAACTATTTAGATAATGATATATTTGACACTACTTATAATACAAAATCTTACAATGCATGTTGTGGTTCAGGAAGTCTTACTTCTACGAGTGAAAGTTTTGATGCTAATGGTAGAACATTTAGTGTAACTTCTACTGAACAAAGTTGGTATTTTGCTTCGACTAATGCATTAACTAATGGAAAAACTTATACATGGCAATTAGAGGCAAAAGCTAGTACTTCCGCTAATTTGACCGTAGGTAGTGAACAAGGTGGTTATGGTTCTTATTCTATTGGTACTGATTGGAAAAAGTTGTCAAAAACATTTACTGCATCTTCAACTGGTAATAAAGCATTTGTATTTTATGGTTGGTATGGTTCTGGTTCTAGAACACTTTCAATAAGAAATGTACAACTTCATGAAGGTGGATTAAATACTACTACATCAAAGAAAAATTATGGAACAACTTTATCAGATTTACCTACACCTGTGGCTAGAACAGGTTATATATTTAAAGGATGGTTCACTCAACCTGTAGGTGGAACACAAGTATCTACATCAACTTCTGTACCGGCTAGTGATTCAACTTATTATGCACAATGGACGTTAAATTCTCATACAGTAACCTATGATAAAAATGGTGGAGATAGTGTATCTAAAGCAAGTGCTACTTCATATTATGGTTCTAAAATTGATTTAACACCAACAGCAAGTAAGAGTGGGTATGAATTTATAGGATGGAATACCAATAAGAATGCAACAACAGCTTTATCTAGTTTAAAGATGGGAACAAGTAATGTAACTTTATATGCTATTTATAAGAAGATTGTTACAATTCCAACTAATGCTTTATGTACTAATCCTACTTATAATGGTAGTTCTCAACAATTGACGTCTGTAACTAGTGGTGATGGATATACATTATCAGGTTATAGTGGAACTAATGCCGGTAGTTATACAGTAACTGCTTCATTATCAGGATTCTCTAGATGGAGCGATGGTACTACTGGTAATAAAACATTTACTTGTAGTATTGGTAAGAAGGCAGTTACTGTAACAGCAAGTTCTGGTTCAAAAACTTATGATGGAAGTGCTTTATCAAATACAACTGGTTGTAGTATAACTGCTGGAAGTGTTTTAACTGGACATACTGTTACATGTTCAAACTCTGGTTCTATAACAAATAAAGGTAGTGTTGCAAATACATTAAATAGTGTAGTTGTAAAAAGTGGAACAACAGATGTAAGTGGAAATTATGCAATAACAAAGAGAAATGGAACACTAACAGTAAATGCTAGATCAATAACAGTAACAGCAAGTGGTGGCTCAAAAACATACGATGGAAGTTCATTAACTAATGCTTCTGGATGTAGTGTAACATCAGGAAGTGTAGTAAGTGGACATACTGTTACATGTTCAAACTCTGGTTCTATAACAAATAAGGGTAGTGCAACAAATACTTTAAGTAGTGTAGTAATAAGGAGTGGAACAACAGATGTAAGTGGAAACTATTCAATAACAAAATTGAATGGAACACTAACAGTAAATGCTAGAGCAACAACATGTACATCAGGAAGCTCCAGTAGAGCATATAATGGAAGTGCATTAACGAATACAACAGGAGGAAGTTGTACGAACTTAGTAAGTGGACATAGTGCAACATTCTCAGGACATAAGGGAACAATAACGAATGTAGGAAGTGTCGCAAATACATTTGGAAGTGTAGCAATAAAGAATTCTGGTGGAGCTGATATAAGTGGAAATTATACAATAGCAACAGCAAATGGAACGTTAACGGTTACTAAAGCTAATGCAACATGTCCTAAATTCGTTGGATATGAAGGTAATTATGATGGTGACGATCATTCTATTATACCAACGAGTGGAGCTGGTGGAGGAACTATTCAATTTAGTTCTGATAATAGTAATTGGTCTACTACTAATCCTTCTAGAACAAATGGTGGTACTCAAACAACGTATGTTAGAGTTGTTGGAGATTCTAATCATAATACAGTTAGTTGTGGATCTGCTACAATTACTATAAAAAATGTTACCGTAACAACTACATTTAATCCAAATGGAGCAATATTGACTTCTCAATCTCAATCTAATCCATCTAGCTGTAGTACTACTACTAGTGGTGTTGTTAAGTGTTCTTGTTCAATAGGTAATTCTAGTGGTTGTGTAGTTACTTCACCGGCAATTACAGCTCCTAGTAATTCTCCTACTGTTGTAGGATTTGGTACCAGTGCTGGTTCTCATAGTAATAGTTGGAGTCCAAAGACTCAGAAAACTATTTATTATAATACTGGTGATCATTCGTACTATGCTCAAACTAAACATGAAGCTTCATATAAAGGTTCATTTAATGGAACTTCCGAGCCTGGAGTTAGTTCAATAAGTACTCCTGATGAAGTTACTTGTTCGGTTACTACTACATGGAATAATGCAACGCCAGCAACAAGTTGTCCTATAAAATCACCAACTATAACTCCAACAACTGGTAATAATGTAAATGGTTCGCCAGCTGGGTGGTATAATAATTCTGGTACTAGAATAACAGATTCAGGTGGTACTATTACGTTATCATCTAATCAAACATTTACAGCTAGGGCTAATATAACGGCTTCAGGTGTTACTTATTCAGATACGTACAGTATAGGATGTAGTACAGTACAATGTGCAATTGATAAGATTAATACATTGTTAAAATAGAGGATTTTATTCCTCTTTTTTTTGTTGTATAATGTTTGTAGAGGTGATGATATGATATATTTAGATTATTCAGCAACTACTCCAGTTTTACCTGAAGTTTTGGATACATTTAATAAAGTTAGTACTACATATTTTGGAAATCCAAATTCATTGCATAGGTTAGGTGTTGAAGCTAAGGAAGTTATTGATGCTTCTACTAGACAAATTGCGGATATTTTAGGGGTAAAACCTACTGAGGTGATATATACTTCAGGAGCGAGTGAAGCTAATAATACGGCGATTATTGGTGCTGTTTCAAAATATAGTAATCGTGGTCATCATATTATTACTACGCGTCTTGAACATTCTTCTATTATTGCGCCACTTTCTTATTTAGAAAATAATGGGTATGATGTTTCTTTTGTGCCATTAGATGAGAATGGGTTAGTGTCAATTGATGAAGTTTCTAAGCTAATTAGAGATGATACTATCTTAGTTAGTATTTCTTATGTAAATAGTGAAGTTGGTGTTATTCAAAATATTGAAGAAATTGGTAAGCTTTTAAAGAAATATCCTAAAGTTATTTTTCATAGTGATGTTACACAAGCAATTGGTAAAATAAAAGTTCCATTCGAGTATTTAGATCTTGCAAGTTTTTCAGCACAAAAATTTTTTGGGTTTAAGGGAATTGGTGCACTTTACAAAAGAGATGGTCTTGTTATTGAACCTTTAATACATGGTGGTAAGTCAACTACTGTATATAGAAGTGGGACACCAGCAACTCCTTTAATAGTATCTATGGCTAAGGCTTTAAGACTTATATCAATTGATATGGATAAAAGATATGAATATGTTTCATCATTGAATAAATATTTAGTAGATAAACTTTCTAATATTTTAGGAATATCTATTAATAGTAATTTATATTGTAGTCCATATATTTTAAATATTAGTTTGCCTTCTATTAAATCTGAAGTTATGCTTCATGCTTTGGAAGGAGAAGATATTTTTGTATCTACTCAAACGGCTTGTTCTAAAGGGGGAGAAAGCCTAGGAGTTTATGCAGTTACAAAGGATCATGATAGAGCAAGTTATAGTATGAGAATAAGTCTTAGTTATTTAACAACAAAAGAAGAAATAGATACTTTTATTGATATATTTAAAGAAAAATTAAAGGAGCTTGATTTTAGTGGAAATAGTTAAAATAGGTGCAATGTGGTGTAGTGGTTGTTTAATTATGAATAAAATATTTAGAGAAATAACTAATGAAAGAGATATAAATATTACATCACTTGATATAGATATTGATGAAGAAGAAGCTTTAAAATATGAACCTGGTGATATGTTGCCTGTTTTTATATTTTTTGTTGATGGAAGAGAGGTTCATCGTATGGTTGGTGAACATTCTAAGGAAGAGGTATTAAATGTTATAGATGGGATTGATTCATAATGAAAAAGTATTTTAATTATATATTATTTTTTGCTTTTACTTTTTTTATTTTTATTTCTAATACTTATGCAAGAGAGATAAAAGTTTATTTTTTTCATGGTGATGGTTGTCCTCATTGTGCAGAGGAAGAGAAGGCTCTTACAAAGATAAAGAAAAAATATCCTGATTTAGATATAGTTCGTTATGAAGTATGGAATAATAAAGATAATGCTATTTTGATGGGTAAAGTTGGAGAAGAAATGGGAGTTGATGCGAGTGGTGTTCCATTAACTATTGTTGGTTCAAGTGTTTTTTCTGGTTATTCTGATTCTAGTTATAATACGTTTTTAAGAGCTATTAAATATTATCAAGATGATGATAATTCATATACTGATGTTGTATCTAAAATAAAAAATGGTACATATAAAGAAAAAGTTTCTGATGATTTTAGTAAAGAGGAAGAAAAAACAGATTCATCCTCTACTATTAAATTACCTTTAGTTGGTAAAGTTAATATGAAGAGCGTATCTATTCCTACTGCTGCGGTTATTATTGGTTTTATAGATGGTTTTAATCCTTGTGCTATGTGGGTTTTATTATTTTTAATAAGTATGCTTTTAGGTATGAAAAACAGAAGAAGAATGTGGGTTTTAGGAATTTCTTTTTTAACTGTTTCGGCGATTTTTTATATGGCTATTATGCTTTCTTGGTTTAATTTAGTATATTCTGCTTTACTTTCTGTCTGGTTTAGGAGAGTGATTGCTTTAATTGCTTTGATAGGGGCTTTTATAAATATTAAGAACTTTATAAAATCAAATGATAGTGGTTGTCATGTGGTTGATTCTAAGAAGCGTAAAAAAATATTTCAAAGAATTAAAAAATTTACTAGTGAAAAGAGTTTTTTGTTAGCTTTAGTTGGGGTTATGGCCTTAGCTATTAGTGTTAATGTAGTTGAACTTGCTTGTTCTGCTGGGTTTCCATTGATATTTACACAATTACTTGCCTTAAATCAAGTCTCTTCTATTGAAGCTTTCTATTATACTTTAATTTATATATTCTTTTTCCTCATTGATGATATAGTTGTTTTTGTAATAGCTATGGCTACTACTAAAGTTGTTACTGCTAGTACAAAATATAATAAATATTCTCATTTAGTAAGTGGTATTTTGATGTTTATAATTGGAGTTTTATTGATATTTAAACCAGAGTGGTTAATGTTTAATTTTAGCTAGTAAATTTTTATGATTTAGTATATAATATATTTAGAATAAAAGAGGGTGAATAAAATGGATGGAGAAAAGATTAATATTGTATATCAAGATGGAAAAGAAGAGGAAGTTGATGTTGTTACATATTTAAATAGTAAAGACAGCATGAATCAATATCTTGTTTACACAAAAAATGAAAAACAATCTAATGGGGATATTGTTATTTACATCTCTAAATTTATTGAAGAAAATGGTCAAAAACAATTAACTGAAATAAGTGATAATGATGAATGGAAAGATGTTCAAAAATTATTAAGAGAGATTGCGAATGCGTAGGTTGGTGATTATAGTATGAATGAAAAATTCGATTATGAAGATTCACTAACTGATATTAAAGCTAGTTTGTTTGATATTTATGAGGATCAAGAGAGAGTTATTGGTAGTATTGCTCCTTCTTTAAGAGACAAGCATGTTAGTGAGTTTATAGAGATTAAAGATTTGGCGTTATCCTTGTTAGAAAAAATTCAAAAATTGTATGATAATTCTTTAGTATCTGTAAAAGATAATAATGAGAAAGTAGTTTCTACAAATGTTAATTCAGTTGATAATATGCAGGAACATGATGTGGATAACAATGAAGAGGTAAATAATCAAGATGTAGAAAATAATACTTTAGAAGATGATCAAGTTAGCAGTGATGAGACAGATGAAGAAGAGCCTAATCAAGATAAGAATGATATAGATGAAGATAATATTCAAACTAATGATGAAGTTGAAACATCTGATGAGTCTAGTTTAGATGATAGCAGTGATGATGAATCTGTTCAGGATAATAGTGATATAGGTGATGATAATACTCAAACTGATGACGATGATGAAACACCTGGTGAATCTAGTTTAGATGATAGTAGTGATGATCAAGATACGGAAGAAGTAGAAGAAAAATCTGATTTAGAAGATTCAGAAGATAGTGACAATGATAGTGATTCTGAGATTAGTTTTGATAATGGAGAAGATAATTCTAATAAATATTATTTATTATGTGATGAGGATAAATTACATTTTGCTTATGTATCTGAAAAGTTGTTTAATAAGATTAAAAGTCATCATGTTTCTGATACTGAACCATTGAAAGAAGATACTGTTTCTGATGTTGATACTTCTGATGGAAACATTTATAAAAAAGATGATTTACCAGTAAAGGGAATAATTGTTAGAAATGATCAATATATGAAACTTGCACTTTCTAAGCATCGTCAGGAAGGTGTTTTAAAAGAAGCTAAGAATTATAGAATAGAGACTGTAAAAAGAAAAAGACAAGAGCAACAAAAAATAGAGTTAGAAAAAGCTAAAGTTCATCTTGATATCTAGGAGGATAATTATGAATAATGAAAATAATGAAAAATCAATTTTTGATAATACACCTTCAGTTACAATTGTATCTGGGGAACAAGTTCCAACTTTAGAGGAGACAATTTCTGTTGACGCTAATGGACAGATTGATCCTATTTCAATGGAATATAATGAATATCGTAATAAACTTGTAGAAATGTATTCTACTTCAACTGAAGATAATTCTGTTATTTCATCTTTTAATGTACAGGGTGATGTGTGTGAACATATTTTAACTGTTAGATTTGCAGATGGTACAGCTCCTATTACGAGAAAAAAGGAATTTGCTTATACGGATAATTTCAAAAATAATTTTATATTACCAATGGTTGAAGATTATAATAGTCATAATAATGTCTTTGATTCTAGTACAGAGGTTATTGATAAAAATAATTGTAATTTTATTGCTAGAACTAGTAAGAATGATAGTTTATGTCTTTCTAATATTGATATAGATTTTGCTAATAAACTTAGAGACTTATTACCAAAACAAGAAATTGAAGCGAGTAAACCTAAAACATTGATGAAGCTTGATAAAAAAGGTATTGGTAATTATCTTGTTATAATTTTAACTGTAATTGCTATTGGAATGACTTTAGCTGGTACTATATTCTTTACAATAGCATCAAGATAAAATTTTATATAAATATTAATAAAACACATTAAGTGTTTTTTCTTTGAAAGGAATATTATTATGTTAGTTGTAAAAGATATAAAAAAGAAATTTATAAGATGTTGCAAAGATGGTAAAAATAGAGAATTTTATGCAAATGATGGGATTAGTTTTGAAGCAAGTGAAGGATCAATTATAGGGATACTTGGACCCAATGGAGCTGGTAAAACTACTCTTTTAAGAATGATAGGTGGTATATTAGAACCGACTAGTGGAAAAGTTGTATTTGACAATTTATCTTATGATGGAAATGAAATAGAAATTAAAAAACAAATTGCATATTTATCTGGTAATACAAAAATATATCAATCTATTTCTACTTATGAACTTTTAAAGATGTGTTGTTGTTTTTATGGTATTTCGAAAGAAATTTCTGAAAAAAGAATTAAAAATATTGCTGAGAAACTTCAAATAACTGATTTCTTATATAATCGTATAGGTAATTTATCAACAGGACAGATGCAAAGAGTAAATATAGCAAGATGCTTAGTACATGATCCTAAATATTATATTTTAGATGAAGCTACTAGTGGTCTTGATATTATTTCTAGTCAGGTTATTTTGAATTTTATTAAAGAAGAGAGAAAGAATGGAAAAATTATTCTTTATTCAACTCATTATATGGAAGAGGCTGAAAATATTTGTGATTATGTTTTAATGATTAATAAAGGGAAAGTTATTAAAAGAGGGACACCTAAGGAAATAAAGAAAGATACAAAAACTAGTAATTTAAGAGATGCCTTTTTTAAAGTATTAGGAGATGGAGTAGGTGAATATGAATAATTTATTGAATGTTTTAAAAAAAGAATTAAGGGAAATGTTTAGAGATAAGAAAACAATGTCACTTATGTTA
>ERZ827440.2242-NODE-2242-length-17666-cov-3.323434_pt1 | contig 17666 bp, 12 predicted proteins | sample MGYA00519774_ERZ827440 | MGnify/ENA primary metagenome ERZ827440 (study PRJEB31778, sample SAMEA3449302) | human gut metagenome | biome: human gut; feature: human-associated habitat; material: faeces | place: United Kingdom | collected 2010/2012 ... | reverse complement strand
CCCCCTCTCGTCCGCACAGCGGACGAGGCCGCGCCGCCGCGGCGCGGGCAGAGGTATAAAAGTCCGGCAGAGCTGGACTTTTATGGGGAATTTTATGCGGCGCTCCGCAGGGCGCGAAAAGGCACGCCTTTGGCGTGCCTTTTCCATTATTTTCTCGCTGTTTCCTTTTTATTCTTGCTCGCCTGTCCCTTTATATAATGTATATTCCTGTTGCTCTGTATGAGCTGTAAAATATAACCGCTGCATTTCTGCGGCGGTTATATTGAGATTATATATGATTTTTGAACTGCTTCCTTACTCGATATTCAGTGCTTCGCGCAGAACGTGCAGGCTTGCAAGGTGGCCGTCGAGCATAGAAAGCGTCAGATCCTCCATTTCGAGCGAAACCTCCTCGTCATAGCCCGACATGCGGACGACCGAGAAGAACTCCTTCCACCACTTCGCATCATGGCCTGCGCCGACGGCGACATAGTTCCACGCGCGGCGCGCAAAGGCGTCGATCGGCTTGGTATCCAGCATGCCGTTCGGCTGCCAGTACCGGCGCTCCGGGCGCGAATCCTTGCCGTGGATATGATAGATCGCGCCGTGCTCGCCGAGCACACGCGCCGCCTCGATCGGGTCGCCGCCCATCCAGAACAGGTGGCTCGGGTCGAGGTTCATGCCAACCATCGGGCCGACCGCCTCTCGCAGGCGGAGCAGCGTCTCCGGATTATAGACAAGCTGCATACCGTGATTTTCGAGCGCGATCCGCTCGATGCCGCAGTCCTCCGCCATCTTTACGATGTCCTTCCATACCGGGATCGCGACCTCATTCCACTGATAATCGAGGATTTCCTGCGTCTCGGGCGGCCACGAGGTCGTGATCCAGACCGGAGTCTTATCGCCCCTGCATCCGGCCGGCAGGCCGCTCATCATGACGATTTTCTTGACGCCGAGCATCTGCGCGAGCTCGAACGTCTTTTTCGTGACGTCCATTTCCTTTTCATAGGCGAGCGGATTTCCCGAGCAGTTAAGTGCACACAGCTCGAGGCCCTTCGCACGCATCGCGTCATACCATTTTTCCCGCGCGGTCCTGTCGCTCACGAGCAGGTCGAGGTCGCAGTGCGGCGCGCCCGACCAGTTGCCCGTGCCGATCTCGATCGCGGCTATCTTCTGAGATACGCAGAAATCAAGCATCTCCTCATACGGCATATCCAATGTGCAGGTCTTAATGGCCAGTTTCATTTTGAATTTCCTTCTCTCGTTCTTTGCAGTTTGGATCTTCAAAGGGAGATGCGTGTTTTTCGCAGGACTTCCTTCACAAAAAACGCAGACTACCCCCTATATCATCAAGGCAATTTTACCATACTGTAACCTGAATATGCAAGAGACAATCTCATAATATGCCCAAATTCTTCCCTCTCCTGCCTCGAAAAACTGCGAATTATGTCCAGAAAAGCACCAATTTGCACAATGCACAGAAAGCAGTTTTTATATCCTCGACACGTTATTGTCAACCTGCACAAAGCGTCAGGGGCATTCCTCGCCATTACCGACAAAATTGTCAACACCCCCTTGTCAAACAGTATTCTTTGCATTAAAATATTACCAGAACGTTGGAGCGTTCGTTGTACCGCATCAGGCGGTGAAACCGAATGACAGACTGACTGACCCTTTTCGGTGTGGACAGACTGTACGAAAAAGGAGAGAGGTTTTTATTATGAAGAAGAGATTACTTGCTATGCTGATGACCGGCGCTATGGTTGCAAGCCTTGCAGCTTGCGGCGGCGGCTCTACCACCGGCGGCGACACCAAGACCAGCGACAACAAGGGCGGCGACACCGCTTCCGGTTCCTGCTCCGTTGACGTCATCCTCAAGACCACCGCTTCCGAGTACTGGAGCTACGTCAAGGCTGGCGCTGAGGCATATGCAAAGGATAACAGCGACGTAAAGGTCGAGGTTAAGGGCGCTACCTCCGAGACCGCTTACGACGAGCAGCAGAACATGATCGAGACCGACCTGAACTCCGGCGCATACGACGCATTCGTAATCGCTCCGCTGCAGGCTGATCTGGTTAAGACCCTGATCGCCGGCAAGAGCGATCCGATCATCGCTGTTGACACCAACATCGACGCTCCCGAGGTACTTTCCTTCGTAGGTACCGGCAACGAGGACGCAGCTGCACTGGGCGGCAAGGAAGCTGTCAAGGCTGCACAGGACGCTGGCTGGGATAAGGTTCAGGCTATCGCAATTTCCGGCGTACAGGGCGACGGCACCGCTACCGCTCGTCTGACCGGTTACGAGAAGGGCATCACCGAGGCTGGCGGCGAGTTCCTGAAGGGCGAGATCCAGTACGCTGACGCTGTTGCTGATAAGGCTGCAACCTCCATGGAAGCTATCATGCAGAACCATCCGAAAGGCGTCGCTATCATCGTCTGCAACAACGACGATATGGCAATGGCAGCAGCTCGCGCAGCAAAGGGCAACGCAGCTTACGCGAAGACCATCTTCGTTGGCTTCGACGGCATCCAGTCCGCTTGCAACGCTATCCTCGCCGGCGAGGAGACCATGTCCGTTGCACAGGAAGCTTACGACATGGGCTACAAGGCTGTTGAGGCTGCTGTAAAGGCTGTTAACGGCGAGACCCTGGATAAGTTCATCGACTCCGGCTGCTCTGTTGTTACCAAGGACAACGCTCAGGAGCGTCTGGACACCCTGAAGGGCTACATCGGCTAATCAGTTTAGCACTTATTAGTACGCGAGTGGTTTTCCATTTGTTCTTAGCATTTAAGTGAACGAGAAGAAACCCCTGCAAAGATTTGAACAGGATCGCTTGCAGGGGTTGTCTTTTCGAAGAAAGTTTGAAATCGTCAAACTTTTATCAGTCATTCTCCCGCGAGACGAGATCGGCAGGAGCTATTGTTGCGGCAAACCTCCTCCTTTTGCAACTGAACCGAGAACAGTTTCTTTTTGTCCCGCACTTCATCTCGGAGAAGAAAAGGTGATATGCAAATGAGTGAATACGTAGTAGAACTGAAAAACGCGACCAAGCGTTTTCCGGGCGTAGTGGCTCTGCGAAACATGCAGCTGGCAGTCAAGCCGGGCGAAATCCTCGGCCTGATCGGCGAGAACGGCGCAGGCAAGTCTACGCTGATCAAGGTGCTGACTGGTGTACATCAGGCAGACGAGGGTCAGATCTTCGTAGACGGCGTAGAGCAGCACTTCAAGGACCCGAACGAGTCCGCTGCTGCGGGCATCGCCTGCGTTTATCAGGAGCTGAATATCGAAAAGCTGCTGAGCATTACGGACAACATTTTTATCAACAAGTGGCTCAAGAAGGGTAATCTGCTCGACTACCCGGCCATGCACAAGAAGGCAAAGGAAGTTATGGCGTCGCTCGGTCAGGACGTAGACCCGACCAAGCCGGCCGGCAACTTCGGCATGGGCGTTCAGCAGATGATCGAGATCGCCAAGGCGGTTCTCATCAACGCAAAAATGATCATTATGGACGAGCCGACCTCCTCTCTGGGCGAGAAGGAAGTCGAGCAGCTGATGAAGACCTGCCGTGAACTGAAGGCACGCGGCATCGGCATCGTCTTTGTATCCCATAAACTCGAAGAGCTGTTCGAGCTCTGCGACCGCGTTACGGTTATCCGTGACGGCGAGTACATCGAGACGCGCGACATCAGCGGCTGGGACAACGACTCCCTGATCACCGCGATGGTAGGCCGTTCTCTGGACAACCAGTTCCCGAAGGAAATCGGCGTAAAGAGCGCTGAGCCGATGCTCAAGGTCGAGCATCTGAAGGAGACCGGCGTGCTGAAGGATGTATCCTTCGAAGCATACGGCGGACAGATCCTCGGCTTTGCAGGTCTGGTCGGCGCAGGCCGTACCGAGACCATGCGCGCGATCTTTGGCGCAGACCCGATCGACGGCGGCACCATCGAGATCAAGGGCAAGCAGGTACACATCAAGACCCCGCGTCAGGCGATCCAGCACGGCATCGCGTTCCTGACCGAGGACCGCAAGGGTCAGGGTCTGGTTCTTGCGCAGTCCATCCGCACCAACCTCATCCTCGCCAATATGAAGGGCTTCTCGACCGGCATGTTCCTGAACGAGAAGAGGATCGAGGACGCAGGTCAGAAGAACATCGCGTCTCTGCGCATCAAGACCCCGTCTATCGACGAGATCGTCGGTCAGCTGTCCGGCGGCAACCAGCAGAAGGTTGTTATCGGCAAGTGGGTCAACACGGACGCAGACATCTTTATCTTCGACGAGCCGACCCGTGGTATCGACGTCGGCGCAAAGGTCGAGGTTTACAACGTAATGAACAGCCTGGTAAAGCAGGGCAAGTGCGTTATCATGGTCTCCTCGGAAATGCCTGAGATCCTTGGTATGTCCGACCGCGTCATCGTTATGCGCGGCGGCGAGGTAATGGCAACCGTCGATCGCGACAGCGAACATTTCAATCAGGAAGACCTTATGAAGGCAGCTTGGGGAGGTAAATTAGATGACTAAGAAGAAATCCAGCAATTTGATGAACTATGCCGGTACGTTTGGCGCACTGGTTATCCTTTGTGTTGTACTGGCGATCGCATCGCCCAACTTCTTTAAGTATTCGAACATGATGTCCATTCTCAAGCAGACGTCGTTCAATGCACTGGTTTCCACCGGCATGCTGCTCTGCCTGATCACCGCCGGCATCGACCTTTCTGTAGGCGCTAACGCAACGTTCGCAGCCTGCCTTGCAGGTATGCTGATGAACAAGGGCATGTCCAATCCGGTCGTTCTCCTGCTCGTCGCTATCGTCGGCGGCACCCTGATCGGCTGGGTCAACGGTATGCTCCTCACCCGTCTGCACCTCCCCCATCCGTTCGTATCTACCCTCGGTATGAAGAACGTACTCTGGGGCGGCGCGCTGATCGTTACCAACTCTCAAATGGTATCCTTCTCCGGCAATGACGCTGTTATGTGGCTCGGCTCCGCTACCCTGGGCGGCTTCCCGATCTCCTTCATCGTTGTTATCGCGATCTACATCGTAATGCACGTCCTGCTGACCAAGACCGCTCTTGGCCGCTCGATCTACTGCGTAGGCGGCAACCCGGAAGCAGCTCGTCTGTCCGGTATCAACTCCGCTAACGTACTCACCTTCTGCTACACCCTGTCCGGCTTCATGGCTGCTCTGGCAGGCATCGTATCCATCGGTCGTTCCGGTATCTGCAACGGCGTTAACGCTATCCAGCCGTATGATACCGACGCTATCGCAGCCTGCATCATCGGCGGCGCATCCTTCATGGGCGGCAAGGGCACCATGGTTGGTACCATGCTCGGCGCTCTGATCATCGCAGTTCTGCGTAACGGCTTCTCGCTGCTGTCCGTTTCGTCCGCAGTTCAGAACCTCGTTCTCGGCCTCGTTATCATCGGCGCCGTACTGCTCGACGTTACCCGTGAGCGCATGGAAGCTAAGGCTCGCCGTCTGGCTACCAAGTAAAACGCAAGAAAAAAATCGCTGCTTCGGCAGCGATTTTTTCTTGCTTATTTCCAAGGGGGACGCTGTCCCCCTTAGATACGCTTGTGGTTCCGGAGAAACCACAAGCGATAACCCCCTCTCGTCCGCACAAGGTGAATTGCCCTGAAAGGGCAAGAGAAGGTGCCCTGGGGTGCGGCGGACGAGGCCGCGCCGCCGCGGCGCGGGCAGAGGTATAAAAGTCCGGCGGAGCTGGACTTTTATGGAGAATTTTATGCGGCGCTCTGCGGAGCGCCTGCCCTGCCTGTTTTGCCTTCGGCAAAACAGGCAGGGGATTGCGCCCCGCAGGGGCGCGAAAAGGCACGCGAAAGCGTGTCTTTTTTGACATTTTATTGAGATATATGGATTTTATGGATGAAAAACGAAGGCGGAAAATGGACAGTATGTTGCTTTTTTCGGGGTCGGATCGGGGGAAAACGTAAAAATTCAGAAAATTTGCCTTGACAGGAGACGCGCAATCTGCTTTTATTAAATGTGATACAAACGTTGAATGAGACTATTATATATAGGAAAGGCAAGGGGGGATGCGGCTGTGACAGGCCTTAGAAGGCGGGCGCCGAAGAGCCGCGCGATGCACGCGGCGATGGTGATCGCTGTTGGTTTCGCGCTCATTATTCTGGCAGGAGCGCTGCTGCTCATGCTGCCGTGCGCCGCGAAGAGCGGCCGCGCAACGCCCTTCATCGATGCGCTGTTCACCGCGACGAGCGCGACCTGCGTCACCGGTCTGGTCACGGTCAGCACGGCGGTGCACTGGTCGCTTTTCGGCAAATGCGTTATTCTCCTGCTCATCCAGATCGGCGGCCTCGGCTTTATGTCGGTCATGACGGCGGCGTCGCTGCTGCTGCGGCGCACGATCACGCTGCGCGAACGCATGGTCATCGGAGCCGGCTTCGGTCTGGATTCGAGCGGCGGCATCGTGCGGCTGATGCGGCGCGTGCTGGTCGGCACGTTCCTGTTCGAGGGCGTCGGCGCGGGGCTGCTGTCCATCCGCTTCGTGCAGCAGTTCGGGCCGCTGCGCGGCGTCGGCATGGGTGTTTTCCATGCGATATCGGCGTTCTGCAACGGCGGCTTCGACCTCATGGGCACGCCGGACGATCCGTTCTGCTCGCTCGTGCACTATGCGGACGACCCGCTCGTGAATCTGACCATCATGGCGCTCATCGTGCTCGGCGGTCTCGGCTTTTTTGTATGGAGCGATGTGTGGGATCACAGGCGCTTCCGCCGCCTCAGCCTGCACAGCAAGCTCGTACTCGCCATGTCGGGCGTACTGCTCGGCGGCGGCTTTGTGCTGACGCTGCTGTTTGAGTGGAGCAATCCGGCGACGCTCGGCGGCATGAGCGTGCCGCACAGGCTGCTCGCGGCGGCGTTCCAGACGGTGACGCTGCGCACGGCGGGCTTCAACACCATCGACCAGAGCGCGCTGACCGACCCCTCGCAGGCGGTCGCGTGCGTGCTCATGCTGATCGGCGGCTCGCCCGGCTCGACGGCGGGCGGCCTTAAGACCGTGACGGTGGCAGTGCTCGCGCTCAGCGCGGTCAGCGCGCTGCGCGGACGGACGTCGGTCACAGCCTTCGGACGAACCATCGAGCCGCGCAGCATCATGAATGCGGTCGCGCTCACGGTCGTCGGCGTGACGATCATCCTCGGCGGTGCGTGCGCCATTTCGTTTATCGAAAACGTGCCGATGAACCTGTGTCTGTTTGAGACAGCCTCCGCCTTCGGCACGGTGGGTCTTACCATGTCGCTCACGCCGGCGCTTTCGGCGGTCTCGCATATCATGCTGATCGTTATGATGTATTTCGGCCGCGTGGGCGTACTGACATTCGGCGTTGCGGTATTTCTGCGCCGCAGAGAGCCGCCCAAGCTGACATTCCCCTCGGGCAATGTCATGATCGGCTGAACAAAAAAAGAAAATCCGCAGAGATTACACACAGCCTGTGGATAAAAGGGAGAAAGCAATGAAATCCTTTCTGGTAATCGGTCTCGGCCGCTTCGGCCGGGCAGTCGCGTGCGAGCTCGGCTCGCTCGGACATGAGGTTCTCGCCCTCGACAACAGCGAGGAAAATGTGCAGCACATCGCGGACAGCGTCACGCAGGCTGTCTGCGGAGACGCGCAGGACGAGAGCGTTCTGGCCTCGCTCGGCGTGCGCAACTTTGACTGCTGCGTCGTGGCCATCGGCACGGACATCGAGGCGAGCATCCTCGTCACAGTCATGCTCAAGGAGCTCGGCGCGAAACAGGTCGTCTGCAAGGCGCTGTCCGCGCTGCATGCCCGGGTGCTCGAGCGCGTGGGCGCGGACCGCGTCATTCAGCCGGAGAAGGAGATCGGGCAGCGGCTCGCGCAGCATCTCGGCCGCACGAACGTCATCGACTACATCGGCTTTTCGGACGATTTCTCTATTCTGGAGATCAAAACGCCGCGCAGCTGGATCGGAAAAACGATCGGACAGCTCGGCGTGCGCGCGAGGTACGGCATCAACATTCTGGCCATCCGGCACGGCGAGGGCGGCGTGGCGGATGTAACGCCGGGGGCGGACGGCCGCATCAGTGAGAACGACCTGCTGGTCATACTGGGTACGAACGATAAAGTAGATAAAGTGGTGGAACTGAAGTGATAGAGATACAAAGCCGTCAGAATGCCGCGCTCAAGCATCTGGCGCGGCTCGGGCGGGAGAGAAAATACCGCCGCTCGACCGGCGAAATGCTGTGCGAGGGCGAAAAAATGCTGACCGAGGCGCTGCGCTCGGGCGCGGAGATCAAGACCGTGCTCGTGCGGCGCGGCTTCGAGAGCGGGGAGCTGCGGCAGGCGGAAAAGCAGGGCGCGGCGATGTACTGCGCGGAGGACGCGCTGTTCTGCCTCGCGAGCGAGGTGGAAAGTCCGCAGAACGTTATTTTTTCCTGCATGCAGCCGCAGTGGGACGCAGCGGCGCTCGATGACAGGGAGCAGGTACTGCTGCTCGACGGCTTGCAGGACCCGGGCAACCTTGGCACGATCCTGCGGACGGCAGAGGCGTTCGCCCTCGGAGCCGTAGTGCTGTGCGAAGGCTGTGCCGACCCGTTTTCGCCCAAGGTCGTCCGCTCGACCATGGGGGCGGTGTTCCGCCTGCCCTGCGTGCAGCTGCCGCTCGCGGACGCGCTCGCCCGGCTGAAAACGGCCGGTCTGCCGGTCTACGCGACCGCGCTGCACGAGGACAGCGTGCCGCTCTCGAGCGTTTCGCTCGGCCGGGCCGCCGTCATCATCGGCAGCGAGGGCCGGGGCGTGAGCGAGAGTGCGCTGCGCCTGTCCGACCGGCGCGTGATCATCCCGATGCACGGCCGCGCCGAGTCGCTCAACGCAGGCGTCGCGGCGGCGATTGTGATCTATGAAATGACGAAATAAGGAGGCGGAAGGGCATGTCGTCACTGCTGAGCTATGTCTGGTTATCCCTCAAGCGCGGCCTGGGAAACTATCTGCGCGCGGAGGTGCTGCGCCGCATGGGCTCGCCCGAGGCGGTTTACGCCGCGGACAGCACAATGCTCGCGCAGAGCTGTCCCAGTCTGCGGCGGCAGCATATCGAGCTGCTGTGCGACAAATCGACGGACGAGGCCGAACAGGTCATCACGCAGTGCGCACGCGAGGACATCCGCATCCTGCCCGTTTCGGACGCCGCCTACCCGGACCGCCTGCGGCAGATCGAGGATCCGCCGGTCGTGCTGTATATCCGCGGCCGGTGGCCGGATTTCGACACCATGCCGGGCATCGCGGTCGTCGGCACGCGGCAGGCGACGAGCTACGGCGTGCAGGTCGCCGGGACGATCGGCGCGGAGCTGGCGAAGGCCGGCTTTGTCACGGTCAGCGGCATGGCGCTCGGCAACGACGCGGCGGCGCATCGCGGCGCGCTCCGCGCAGGCGGTCTGACGGTCGCGGTCCTCGCCGGAGGACCGGATGTGTGCTATCCGCCGCAGAACCGCGCCCTCATGGGCGATATCCTGCTTTCCGGCGCGGTCATCAGCGAATATCCGCCCGGGACCGAGCCGGACGGCCTCAACTACAAGAGCCGCAACCGCATCATCAGCGGCCTGTGCGTCGCGACGGTCATCGTCGAGGCCGGAAGCGCGCGCTCGGGTGCGCTCATCACCGCGCGTCACGCGCTCGACCAGAGCCGCGACGTTTATGCGGTCCCCGGTGCGATGGGCGCGCCGCAGTCCAGAGAGTGCAACGCCCTCATCGAGCGGTGCGAGGCCGCCCTGCTGAACGACCCGAGGGCGCTCGTGCGCGAGTATGCGAGCCTGCTGCCCGGCGGCGCGGCCGCATTTCATGCCTATACCCGCCCGCCCGTCGCGCGGACGGTGCCGAAGCAGCGCACCGCGCCCGAACGGCGCACGCCTGAAAAACCGGCTCCCGTGCCGGAAACGGCGGCTCCGGCGCCGGAAAAGCCGGCGTTTGCCATGCCGGAGGGACTGGATGAGAACGAGCAGAAGATCGTCCGTCTGGTCGCGGAGGGCATGCACAGTCTGGAGGAGCTGGTCGAGTGCTGCGGTCTGCCCGCGCCGCGGCTGATGTGCATGGTCACGACCCTCGAGATGGAGGGCGTGCTCGAGCGCGACGCGGCGAACGTCCGTCTCGCAGGACAGGAATGAGCAAGAAGAAAAGAAAGATAATATGACAGGCGCAGCGCCTGTCAGCGCATCGTGCGCACCAAACAGGAAACGGAAAGCCGTTTTCCGAAAACCCGGAGGTTTTTATGTCTAAGTTAGTCATCGTGGAGTCCCCGGCCAAGGCAAAGACGATCGGAAAATATCTCGGTTCGGACTATGTCGTCAAGGCTTCGATGGGACATCTGCGCGATCTGCCGAAAAAGAAAATGAGCATCGATCTGGAGCATGATTTCAAGCCGGAATATGTGCCGATCGAGGGTAAAGATAAAGTCATCAAGGAAATCCGCAGCGAGATCCGCAAGGCGGACTTCGTCTATCTCGCGACTGACCCTGACCGCGAGGGAGAAGCGATTTCGTGGCATATCAAGGAGCTGTTCAAGCTCAAGGACAGCAATTCGCGTCGCGTGACCTTCAACGAGATCACCAAGCAGGCTGTCCGCTCGGGCATCGCAAGTCCGCGCGACATCGACATCGATCTGGTCAACGCGCAGCAGGCGCGCCGTATCCTCGACCGTATCGTAGGCTATCAGCTCTCGCCGTTCCTATGGCGCAAGGTCAAGCGCGGCCTGTCCGCAGGCCGTGTGCAGAGCGTCGCGACCCGTCTGGTCGTCGACCGCGAAAACGAGATCCGCGCGTTCGTGCCCGAGGAATACTGGTCGATCGAGGCGCTGCTCGCGACCGAGGACGGCGGAACGTTCACCGCGCGCTACTATGGCGACGGCAGCGGCAAGGCCGAGCTGAAGAACGAGGAGCAGGCGATGCGCGTGGTGAACGCCGTCACCGGAAAGCCGTTCACCGTCGGCGAGATCAAGCGCGGCAAGAAAAAACGCACCCCGGCGCCCCCGTTCATCACCTCGACCCTCCAGCAGGAGGCGAGCCGCAAGCTGAACATGACGCCGCGCCGCACCATGAGCATCGCGCAGGAGCTGTATGAGGGCATCGAGCTGGGTGAGTACGGTCTTACCGGTCTGATCACCTATATGCGTACCGACTCGCTGCGACTCGCCGACGAGGCGACCGCCGCCGCCGCCGGCTTCATCCGCGGCCGCTACGGCGAGGACTACTATCCCGGCAAGCCGCGCGTTTACAAGACCAAGTCGGGCGCGCAGGACGCGCATGAAGCCATCCGCCCGTCCAACGTGCAGCTGCTGCCCGAGGAGATCCGCAAGTATCTTTCGCCCGACCAGTTCAAGCTGTACCGCCTCATTTGGTCGCGCTTTGTCGCCTGCCAGATGGCGGACGCCATCCTCGACACGGTCTCCGCGGACATCGTCTGCGAGGGACAGGTGTTCCGCGCCTCCGGCCATACGGTCGCGTTCCCGGGCTTTACGGCGGTCTACGAAGAGGGCACGGACGACGAAAAGAAGCAGGATGCAGCCGGAAAGCCGCTGCCGCGCTTCGACAAGGGCGACCGGCTGACCGCCGAGAAGCTCGAGCCGTCGCAGCACTTTACGCAGCCGCCCGCGCGCTATACCGAGGCGTCGCTCATCCGTGCGATGGAGGAGCGCGGCATCGGCCGTCCGTCCACCTATGCGCCGACCATCTCGACCATCATCGACCGCGACTACGTCACCAAGGAGAGCCGCGCGCTGCGTCCGACGCCGCTCGGCGAGGGCGTTACCGGTCTGCTCGTGGACGAGTTCAAGTCGGTCGCGGACTACGAGTTTACTGCGAACATGGAGCACGAGCTCGACGAGGTCGAGGCCGGCAGGCTGAACTATATCCAGCTGCTGCACAACTTCTATGACGGCTTCGAGGCGGCGCTCAAGCAGGCCGAGATCGATCTGGAGGGCAAGCGCATCAAGATCCAGGACGAGGTGACCGACGTCATCTGCGACAAGTGCGGCCGCAATATGGTCATCAAGTCCGGCCGCTTCGGCAAGTTCCTCGCCTGCCCGGGCTTCCCGGAATGCACGAACACCAAGCCGATCACCGAGGACACGGGCGCAGCCTGCCCGGTCTGCGGCGCAAAGGTCGTCAAGAAAAAGTCCGCGCGCGGCTTTGTCTACTATTCCTGCGACAAATACCCGGCGTGCCAGTTCATCACCTGGGACAAGCCGCTCAAGACCAAGTGTCCGAACTGCGACTCCTCGCTGTTCCGCCACACCGACCGAGACTCCAAGGAGGTCACCGACGTATGTCTGCGCGAGGGCTGCGGCTTTGTCGAGCTGGTCAAGGAGGGTCTGCCGCCCGAGGAGACCGAGAAGCGCCGCAAAATGCGTGAGGCGCGCGCGGCCAAGGCTGCGGAGCGCGCCGCCGCGAAGGAAGCCGCCGAAAAGAACGGCGAGACCGCGGAAAAGGCGCCGAAGGAAACGAAAAAGCCTGCGGCGAAAAAGAAAACGGTCAAAAAGACGCTTCCGTGGATGACCAAGACCACGAACAGGTTCAAAAAGCTCAAGGACGAGGCCGTGCAGGAGCTGACTGCAAAGCAGCAGGAGCAGTATGCAAAGGCGCTCGCAAAATATGAGGCCGAAAAGGCCGCGGAGAAGGCGAAGAAGGCCGCCGAGAAAAAGGCGGCGGCGAAAAAGCCTGCCGCAAGGAAAAAGACCACGGCAAAGGAGAACCCGGATGAATAATACCGTTACCGTCGTCGGCGCGGGACTGGCCGGCTGTGAGGCTGCATGGCAGCTCGCGCAGCGCGGCGTTTCCGTGCGCCTGTGCGAGATGAAGCCGTCGCAGCACAGCCCGGCGCATCACTCGGACGATTTCGCAGAGCTTGTCTGCTCGAACTCGCTGCGCTCGGATGAGCTCACCAACGCGGCGGGCCTGCTCAAGGAGGAGCTGCGCCGTCTGGACAGCCTCATTCTGTCCTGCGCGGACGCGAACCGCGTCGAGGCAGGCGGTGCACTGGCGGTGGACCGCGAGGCGTTCGCCGCAGCCGTCACCGAAAAGATCAGGAACCACCCGAATATCGAGGTGGTCTACGGTGAGATAACGGAGATCCCGGAGGGCCGCGTCGTCATCGCCTCCGGCCCGCTGACCTCGGATACGCTGTTCGACGCCATCCACGCCAGGGTGGGCGGCGATTTCCTGCACTTCTACGACGCGGCCGCGCCCATCGTGACCGCGGAGAGCATCGACATGGATTCCGCCTACGAGGCCTCCCGCTACGGCAAGGGCACGGCGGACTACATCAACTGCCCGTTCTCGCGCGAGGAGTATGACGCATTCTGGAACGCGCTCACCACCGCCGAGGAGGCACCGGTGCACGGCTTCGAGGACTCCAAGGTGTTCGAGGGCTGCATGCCCATCGAGGTCAACGCGCGCCGCGGCTATGATACGCTGCGCTTCGGCATCCTCAAGCCGATCGGCCTGCCCGACCCCAAGACCGGAAAAGACCCCTATGCGGTGCTTCAGCTGCGCCGCGACAACGCGAACGGCACGCTGTACAATCTGGTCGGCTGCCAGACCCACCTCAAGTTCGGCGAGCAGAAGCGCGTGTTCTCCATGATTCCGGCGCTCCGGAATGCGGAGTTCGTGCGCTACGGCGTGATGCACCGCAACACGTTCCTCGACTCGCCGCGTCTGCTCGACGCGACATACGCGCTGAAAAGCGAGCCGCGCATCCGCTTTGCCGGACAGATGACCGGCGTCGAGGGTTATATCGAGTCCACCGCCTCCGGCTGGACCGCAGGCGTGGCGGCCGCGATGGAGGTGCTCGGCAGACCGATGCCGCAGCTCGACCGCTTTACCGCCGTCGGCGCGCTCGCATCCTATATTTCCGACCACACGGTCACGAAGTTCCAGCCGATGAACATCAATTTCGGCATCATTGAACCGCTTGGCTACAAGATCAAGGGCAAGCGGGAGAAAAACGCAAAGATTTCCGAGCGGGCACTCGAACGCATCGAAAGTCTGAAGGGAGAGCTTTGAGAATGAAGATCATCGTTGACGCGATGGGCGGCGACAACGCCCCCGACGTAACCGTCCGGGGCGCGGCGCTCGCTGCGAAAGAATATGGCGAGGATATCCTGCTCGTCGGCCAGCCCGAGGCGATCACCGCCGTGCTGCGCGCGCATGGACTGGAGAACACCGAGCATCTGACCATCATGCCGGCCTCGGATATCGTTGACATGCACGATGACCCAGCGACCATTCTGCGCCGCAAGCCGGACTCGTCCATGGCGGTCGCGTTCAAGCTGCTAAAGGCAGGCGAGGGCGATGCGCTCGTCTCCGCGGGCAATACCGGCGCGCTGCTGACCGGCGCGACGCTGTACGGCGGCCGCATCAAGGGTATCCGCCGCGCGGCGCTCGCGCCTGTCCTGCCCTGCGAGGGCGGCGAGGTCATGCTGTGCGACGCCGGTGCGAACACCGAGTGCACGGCGGAAATGCTGCTCCAGTTCGCCTTCCTCGCGTCCCTGTACGCGGAGAAGAACAACGGCCTGAAATCGCCGCGCGTCGGTCTGGTCAACAACGGCACGGAGGACACCAAGGGCGATCCGCTCCGCAGGGAGGCGTATGCGCTGCTCAAGGCCGCAGGCGACGCAGGCAGGCTCAATTTCGTCGGCAACGTTGAGGGCAGTCAGGTACCGCTCGGCGCGTGCGACGTCGCGGTCTGCGACGGCTTCATGGGCAACGTTCTGCTCAAGACGGTCGAGGGCACGGCGAAATTTATGGCGCACGAGATCAAGAAGGTGTTCACCGCCTCGGCCGGCACCAAGATCGGCTATCTGCTGTGCAAAAAGGGCATGGATGACTTCCGCGAGATGTTCAATCAGGACAAGGTCGGCGGCGCACCCTTCCTCGGCATCGCAAAGCCGGTCATCAAGGCGCACGGCTCGTCCAACGAGATCGCGGTGATGAACGCTGTCCGCCGCGCGATCGCCTACACGAAGTCCGGCATGATCGACGCGGTCAAGGAAAATATTCAGTACATGACGGTTGAATAAGAAAAAACGGCGAAAGGAGGTGAAACCATGCTCAAAATCGACTATAAATTCAAGGACGTCAGCCTGCGGCAGAAAGCGATGACGCATTCCTCGTATGCCAACGAGCACCACGGCACGCATCTGGACTGCAACGAGCGGCTGGAGTTTCTTGGCGATTCCGTACTGGGCTTTGTCACGGCGGATTACCTGTTCACGCATTATCCTGAGCTGCCCGAGGGCGAGCTGACCAAGCTGCGTGCGGCGGTCGTGTGTGAGGGTGCGCTGTGCGAGATCGCGAGGGAACTCGGCATTCCGGAGGAGATCCGTCTGGGTCACGGCGAGGAGAACGGCGGCGGCAGAAAGCGCCCGTCCATCCTGGCCGATGCGACCGAGGCGCTTCTGGGCGCGATCTATCTGGACGGCGGTATCGAGCCGGCGCGCGCGTTCGTGCTGCGCTTCATCCCGCACAAGGTAGATGTTGCCGTTGCAGGCGGCGCGTTCAAGGACTACAAGACCATGCTTCAGGAGATCGTGCAGAAGAACAAGCAGGAGACGCTGGAATACCGTCTGGCAGGCCAGTCCGGCCCGGACCACGACAAGCGGTTTACCATGGAGCTGCTGCTCAACTCCAACGTATTTGCCTCCGGCACCGGCCGAAGCAAAAAGGAAGCGGAGCAGCTTGCCGCAAAGAAGGCTTTGGAAATCATGGGCTGCTAAAAATTCCCTCACTTTTGAACGAGTCTTGATATGATCAAAAAACCATGCCTATAGCTATGAGGCATGGTTTTTATTCTTTTATATATCGCAGATTTTAGAAATATGTACCAATAAATTCTGTTTGTTTTTGTTTGACTTCCGAATTGCTATTTTTCAGGAAAGAGTATATGATAACAGTATAAAAATTTAATTAACCTAAGAGATGATTATATTGAGAAAGTGGTATCGGATATATCAATATCGTCTGACCACCAAGAGGTGTTTAATGAAAAAGATCCTCATCATTGTAATTTGGCTTCTGTCCATGTGCTGTGCTTTTTTTGCAGGAGGTTGGACTAATCAATTTGCCAAAGATCAGTACACTATGCAAGATATCGCGTCTATGATGACCACATCATTTGGGTGGACAATTCAAAGTTCAAAAGATGTTAATGTATATCAGATATCCCTACAAGATTTTTGTGAAATGTACAACCGCCTAACAAATGAAGATAATTCCTCAGGTCTAGCCAAGTCTAGCGGTAATATAAAAGGTATAGACCCGCACTTTCTGCAAGAAAGCAATATCCATATCGCTTGTGAATCAAAGAAAGCTGTATATGTATATGAATTTCCGCTTGAATTCAAAATGCCTGAAGGTGCTCATCTTCAGAGTATTGTTGCCTTTACTGACGGGGAAATATGTATGTCTGCTATTCATGTACAGCTGGATCTGGATATTATTGATCAAGTGGATAACCGCTTAAGCCATGATGAAGTGGCAGAAGCGGAACTATTTCCATCAACATGGCCGCTAAATGTTGACAAGCAAGTCGTTCATAGCTGGGGACAATCTTTTGATAAGTTGATGAGGAAATAATCTTAATTTCAACACAATGATTACATTTATAAAATCCCACTTGATCTCACAAAGTTCAAGTGGGATTTTTCATTACAATTTTGAAGTTATTAGTCCTCTATATCTGAAATTGGGCTTGAAAAACATATTAACCCGAAAAGCCTGCAATATATCATGGGACATTCGGATATCAACATTACGATGAATCTGTACGCTCACGTTTTGATTGACAGTGTTAAATCGGAAGTGGTAAAATATTTTATCTATATCTTTGAGGTGGCACATGGTTCTCAAGAGCCTGATCTTACAGGGGTTCAAGTCGTTTCCCGACCGCACGGAGATCAAATTTCTCGGCGGCATGACCGCAATCGTCGGTCCGAACGGCTCCGGCAAATCGAATATCTCGGACGCGATCCGCTGGGTGCTCGGCGAGCAGTCCACCAAAAGCCTGCGCGGCTCCAAGATGGAGGACGTCATCTTCAACGGCACCGAGAAGCGCCGCCGCCTCGCCTTCTGCGAGGTCACGCTGGTGTTCGACAACGAGGATCGTCAGCTGCACGTGGAGTATAATGAGGTCAGCATTACCCGCCGGGTGTACCGCAGCGGCGACAGCGAATATCTGCTCAACGGCTCCAACTGCCGCTTGAAAGACATCGTGGATCTGTTCCGGGATACGGGCGTTGGCAAAGAGGGCTACTCCATTATCGGTCAGGGTCGTATCGACGAAATTTTGAGCCAGCGCAGTGAAGACCGCCGCACGGTTTTTGAAGAAGCGGCGGGGATCAGCCGTTATCGCGCCCGCAAGGAAGAAGCCGAGGGACGCATGAAGCGGGCGGACGAAAACCTGCTGCGCGTGCTGGATGTGCTGGACGAGCTGGAGACTCATCTAAAACCCCTGAAAAAGCAGGCGGAAACGGCGCGGCAATATCTGACCTTGAGCGAAAGCCTGAAAGAACTGGATATTCGTCTGTTTCTGCATCGTTACGATAAGCTGAAAGAAAAAGACGTGGCCGCCGAGCAGACGCTGCTTCAGGTCAAAGACGCTTTGCAGGAGGCGGAAATGCATCTGGAGGACTGCCTCCGGCAGCGCACCGCAGG
>ERZ827440.2241-NODE-2241-length-17675-cov-4.482236_pt1 | contig 17675 bp, 19 predicted proteins | sample MGYA00519774_ERZ827440 | MGnify/ENA primary metagenome ERZ827440 (study PRJEB31778, sample SAMEA3449302) | human gut metagenome | biome: human gut; feature: human-associated habitat; material: faeces | place: United Kingdom | collected 2010/2012 ... | reverse complement strand
TGTAGGGGCGGCCTTTATGGCCGCCCGCGGGCGACCACAAGGGTCGCCCCTACGCGGAGAGGAGCGGCCGTGCTTTACGATTTGCCTTACAATATGTAGTGCTTACAAAGCCCACAGATTGCCATACAGTAGAGATGGTGATTTGTATGGGAAGAAAATTTCAACTGCCCTCCATTCCGGAGACAACGCCCAAGAACATACGTTTTCCCAATGAAATTATTCAGCAGGTGGACGAGGTGATCCAGGGGACAAACGTGACGTTTTCCCGCTTTGTAATTGAGGCGACGCGGGTGGCGCTGGAGAATATGAAGGAGGACGGGGAAGATGGTGAATGACTGGGAATCGGCCTTTGAGGCGTGCCCGCCCTACGGCGAGGGAAAGGGGGCCTATGGCCCCGAGGACACGGCCCTTTTGACGGAGATGGAGCGCACGCTGGAGAAGCTGCTGCCCTGGCTGGAGGCGGAGGGGGTTTACCTCCTGAACGAGTATCTGGAGGTCTACCGCCGCTATGCCCGCCGGAGCAGCCGCTACTACTTTTACCGCGGGAGCCTCTACGGGGCCCGGGAGGCCCTGGAGATCTGGGCGGAGGAGCACGGCGGGAGCGGCGGCGCACTTGCGTAATGGGCGGGGCTATGATATAGTATTGGCGCGAGACAGGCCGGAGCCGCTTCCGGCCGATGGATTTGAGGTCGCGCCCCCGCGGTGAGGCGGGCGTTTGGGTACGAAACGGGGTTTCGGCTGCCTGTGGGGACCTTGAATCAGGCAAAACGAAACGAAAGGATGTTTGTACCCGAATGGAAATCAACGGCGAGCAGGTGAACGGGACCAAAACCTACGCGGAGCTGGGGCTGTCCGAGGCCATCATGAGGGCCATTGAAAAGAAGGGCTATGTCCAGGCCACCCCCGTTCAGGGCGGCTCCATCCCCTATTTCATGGAGTGGAAGGATGTCATTGCCAAGGCCCCCACCGGCACGGGCAAGACCTTTGCCTTCGGCATCCCCATGGTGGAGCACATCGACCCGGAGTGCGCCGACGTGCAGGGCCTGGTGCTGGCCCCCACCCGGGAGCTGGCGGTGCAGATCCAGGAGGAGTTGCGGGATCTGTGCGAGTTCAAGGAGGGGGTGCGCACCGTCTGCCTCTACGGCGGGGCCCCCATCGACAGGCAGATCAACACCCTGAAAAAGAAGCCCCAGATCGTGGTGGCCACCCCTGGCCGCCTCATGGATCACATGAAGCGCCGCACCGTCCGGCTGGACAAGGTGCAGACCGTGGTGCTGGACGAGGCCGACCGGATGCTGGACATGGGCTTCGTGCGGGACGTGACCCGTATCCTGGATCAGCTCAAGCACCGCAGAAACCTGGGCATGTTTTCCGCCACCATCAGCCGGGAGGTCATGGACATCTCCTGGGTGTACCAGCGGGACCCGGTGGAGATCACCGTCCGCCCGGTGGAGGAGTCCAAGCCGGACATCACCCAGTACCGCATTGATCTGGACGGCCGGGAGCAGAAGCTGGACACCATCGCGGCCCTCATCACCCACGGGGAGTACGAGCGGGCCATCGCCTTCTGCAACACCAAGAACATGACCGACCGGCTGGCCGGCCTGCTGAAGATGCGGGGCATCTCCTGCGAGGCCATCCACGGCGACATTCAGCAGCGCATCCGGGAGAAGACCCTGGAGAAGTTCAAGCGGGGCGAGATCAAGGTGCTGGTGGCCACCGACGTGGCCGCCCGGGGCCTGGACATCGACGACGTGGACGCGGTGTTCAACTACGACGTGCCCGACGAGCTGGAGAACTACACCCACCGCATCGGCCGCACCGGCCGGGCCAAGCGCCACGGCGTGGCCTACACCTTCATCGCCACCATCACCGAGGGCATCCGCATGGACGATATCGTGCGCAACACCAAGGCGGAGGTGCAGCGGCTCAGATACGACGCCGACGGCTGCCTCATGCTGGTGGAGGACGGCAAATAATTTTCATGGATTTTTAAGAAAGCCCGAAGGACTTTTTAACCCCTCCCGTGGTATCCTATGTCCAGAATTCGAAATCACCTCGGGAGGATTTTCAGATGAACGAGACAAAAAAGCTGTACCGGCTGGATCACGGCGCTCTGGCTGGCGTGTGCGGCGGCGTGGCCGAGTACTTTAATGTGGACGCCAACCTGGTGCGCCTCATCTGGGTGGCGCTGTGCTTCGCGGGCACCGCAGGGCTGTGGCTCTATGTGGCGGCGGCCTTGCTGCTGCCCAAGAAGAGCCAGGTCTACCCCGGCTGGTGAGGACAACGGAAAATACGGTACGGCGGCCGCCCGAGGGGCGGCCGCCGTGCTTCTGTTATCGGTATTCGGAGGAGGCATTGACATGAATTTTTATGAGCGGGTCTATGAGCTGGTCCGGCGCATCCCGGCGGGGAAGTGCGCCTCCTACGGGCAGCTCGCCCTGATGCTGGGCAATCCCAGGGCCTCCCGGGCGGTGGGCTACGCCATGCGGGCCTGCCGCACGCCCGGCGTGCCCTGCCACCGGGTGGTGCGTGCCGACGGCTCCACCACCCCAGCATTTGGCCCCGGCGTCCAGCGGGCGATGCTGGAGGCAGAGGGGGTGCCCTTCACCGCCGACGGCCGGGTGGAGCTGGGCGGCTGCCGGTGGGACGGTGCCTGACGGGTTTTGCTTGCCATTTGCGGACGGGCGTGATATCATTTCGGCATACTAGGAATTTAAGGAGACGAAACCTGCATGATCGAATTCCATGCGCCCACCCCGGCGGACAAGGCCTGGGTGGATGAACTGCTCGCCCGGGGCAACTACCGGGGGTGCGACTATAACTTTACCAATCTCTACGTCTGGAGCCGGGCCTATAACCAGCGCATCGCCCGGGTGGACGATTTTCTGGTGACCCATGTGTGCGGCCGCCTGGGGTGCAGCTATATGTACCCTGCGGGCTCCGGAGACATTGCTGCCGTCATCCGTGCGCTGGAGGCCGACGCGGCGGAGAAGGGGGAGCCCCTGCGCCTGGTGTGCCTCACGCCCCGGCAGATGGCGGAGCTGGAGGAATTTTTCCCCGGCCGGTTTGCCTACACCGCGGACCGGGACGGCTACGACTACCTTTACGAGGTGGAGCGGCTGGCCGAGCTGGGGGGCAAGAAGCTCCACGCCAAGCGCAACCACATCAACCGCTTTGTAGAGAACAACCCCACCTGGACCTACGAGGAGATCACCCCGGCCACCCTGCCCGAGTGCCTGGAGATGGACAAGGAGTGGTACCGCCGCTCCCTCCAGCGGGAGGGAGACGCCGAGGAGCGGGATCTGGGAGACGAGGGAATCGCCCTGCGCACCGCCATGGAGCACTATGAGGAGCTGGGCCTGGAGGGCGGCCTCATCCGGGTATACGGCGAGGTGGTGGCCTTCACCATCGGTGACAGGCTGTCCGCCGACACCTACGACGTGCACTTCGAGAAGGCCTACGGCGAGCTTCAGGGGGCCTACGCCATGATCAACCGGGAGTTCGCCCGCTGGGTGCGGGCCCGCCACCCGGAGATCCGGTACCTCAACCGGGAGGACGACATGGGCGTGGAGGGCCTGCGCAAAGCCAAGCAGAGCTATTACCCCGACCTGATGGTGGAAAAGCACACGGCGGTTATGAAGTGACGGTTTTTGAAGCGATAAGAAAGGAGCAGCTTATGTTGGAGATGCGTCCCGGCCGTCCGGAGGAGGTTCCGGCCCAGAAGGCGCTGTGGAAGGCGGCCTTCGGGGACGAGGACCGCTATATCGACTGGTTCTACGAGTGCTGCGGGGCCTCAGCCGACGTTCTTGAGGTGGTGGAGGAGGGGCGGCTGGCCTCCATGCTGGCCCTGCTGCCCCAGACGTTGACCCTGCCCGGCGGCGGAACCGCCTCGGGCTGGTATATCTACGCCCTGGCCACCGACCCCGGGGCGCGCAGCAAGGGCTACGGCCGGCAGCTTCTCCGCTTCGTGGACGGCTATCTGGCCGAGCGGGGAGCGGACTGCGTTACCACTGTGCCCGCCGAGCCAAGCCTGTTCAAATTCTTCGGGACGGTGGGCTTTGCGCCCTGCTTTTCCACCAGGAAGCTGGAGCTGCTCAAGAGCATGCTCCAGCCCGCGGCGGAGGGCGACCGGGCAGAACCCGTGGAGCCGGGGGAGTACAACGCCATCCGGCGCCGCCTGCTGGAGGGGGCGCCCGCCGTGGACTACCCGGAGGAGCTGATCCGCTACCAGCAGGGCATGGGCCGCCTGTCGGGGGGCGGGCTGTACCGGTTGAGCGTGGACGGCGCGGAGGGCTGCGCCGCCGCCGAGTACACCGACGGGGAGAGTGTGCTGTTCAAGGAGCTGCTGCTGTCCCCGGACAAGATGGGCCGCGGGCTGGCGGCGCTGGAACGGGTGCTCCCCGGGGCGCGCTGCTATGTGCGCACCCCTGCCCTGTGGGATGGCATGAAGGGTAGCTACCTCCAGCCCTTCGGTATGATTAAGTGGTACAGCGCCGAAAAGCGGGCGCTCTGGGGGGAGGGCACCCACGGCTATATGGGCCTGGGCTTCGACTGAGCGGAGCCCATGGCGGGCGCGGACATCGGTCCGTGCCCGCCTTTTTGCAATTTATGCAGAAAAGCGATTCAAGCAGTGGGAATTGCATGCCCGGCCGAAATTGCATAAAAAGGGCGAATAGGTGAATAATATACGGAATATTTAAATTCCACACTATGAAAAAAGGCGGTTTTTTGGCTGGCACAACTCGAAAAGCGTCTGACAGCGAAATAATATGTGGACAGATAAGCGGAAAAATGTCTTTGTATGAAGGACACATGCAAGATTAGGGGGAGTTTCCATCAAATTTGGAGGGCCATACTCTTGACGCATGGGACAAATTACGATAAAATGGAGAAACGCTTACGATGGGGCAGTTTCGATTGCGTGAACAGAGAATAATATGGGAAGTGAAAGAATGGCAAAATACATTGTGAAACGGGTGATCATGGCCCTCATCACCATTCTGGTCGTTGCCTGCGTCACCTTCGTCCTGATGATGTCCGTGCCGGGCAGCCCGTTCAACGACGAAAAGATTACGCCGGAGCAGAAGGCGGCCATGGAGGCCAAGTACGGGATGGATGACCCCCTTGGGGTTCAGATGCTGCGCTACCTCAAGGGAGTCATCGTGGACCAGGACTTCGGTGTCTCCCTGAAGATGCAGAAGGACCGTCCGGTGCTGGACATCATCACGGAGAAGTTCCCCCTCTCCGCAAAGATCGGCGTCATCGCTCTGGTATGGGCCGTGGCGGTGGGCATACCATTGGGCTGTCTGGCGGCCTACAACCGGGGAAAATGGGTGGACAGCGTCTTACGGGTGGTGTGTACCCTGGGTGTGTCCATGCCCGGCTTCGTGGTGGCCACCTTCCTGCTGATGCTTTTCTGCAATGATGGGGCGCCCTTTAAATTCATGGGCATCAACGTTATTTTTGACGCCTCCCAGGGGGCCAAGGCCTATCTGATGCCCTGTCTGGCCCTGGGCCTTTACCCCATGTGCTATATTGCCCGCCTGACCCGCTCCTCCATGCTGGACGCCCTGGGCCAGGACTATATCAAGACCGCGCGGGCCAAGGGTCTGCTGACTCCCAGGATCATCTTCAAGCACGCCCTGCGCAATGGTGTCATCCCCGTCATCACCTACCTGGGCCCCCTGACCGCCTTCACCCTGGTGGGCGGCTTCGTGGTGGAGACCGTCTACACCATTCCCGGCCTGGGCCGCTATCTGGTGCAGTCCGTGCAGAACCGCGACTACTTCATCATCATGGGCACCACCATCTTCCTGGCGACCCTGGTGGTCGTCATGAACCTGGTGGTTGACATCCTCTACCGCGTGGTGGACCCCCGCATCGATCTGACGAAAGGAGAGTAAAAATGGCAGAGAAACAGAAAAAAGCTGTCTTTGGCTCCCTTCAGCCCGATGTGGACCCCCTGCTGGAGCTGAACGACCTGACGGCGGCGGACTTCGCCCCGGCTACCAGCGGGGAGAAGGAGGACTTCATCCAGCAGCGCAAGAGCGTATCCTACTGGGCGGATGCCTGGCGCCGCCTGCGCAAGAACGTGGTGGCCATGGTGGCCCTGGGCGTGATTGTACTGTTGGTGCTGTTCGCTTTTGTTGGCCCCATGCTGGTACCCTACGGATACGACCAGTTCAACGCCGGCGCAGAGAACCTCTACCCCTGGCATTACTCCCTTGAGGCCCAACAGGCCTATAAGGAGGCCACCTCCTCCCAGGACCCCGACGAGGCCGTTGCCGCCGCTGAAGCGGAGGCGGCCGCCCGCGGCGAGGAGCTCAGCAGCAAGGACAAGGCGCTCATCCGCGCCCAGGCCAAGGCCGGCGGCGGCGCTGAGTACGAGGGTATGAGTGAGGAGGAGATCTACAAGGCCCTGGGCTACTCCGCCCAGCCCTTCGGCTACTCCAACGACGAGCTGCAGCGCATCGCCGACGGCGAGAAGGTGTTCCCCCATGTGTTCGGCACCGACCGCTACGGCCGCGATATCATGGTGCGCACCATGTTTGCCACCCGGGTGTCCATGATCATCGGCCTCACCGCCGCGCTGATCGTGCTGGTCATCGGTGCGCTCTACGGCTCCATCTCCGGCTTCTTCGGCGGTACGGTGGATGTGGTCATGCAGCGCATCGTGGACGTTATCTACTCCCTGCCTGATGTGCTGATCATCCTGCTCATCGCCACGGCCATGAGCCCCCATGTCACCCAGTTCATCACCGACCACCAGGGCTTCTTCCTGGCGGAGTTCTTTAAGAAGGTGGGCCCCAACCTGATGGGCATGTTCATTGCCTTTGCCTGCCTGTATTGGGTGGGTATGAGCCGCATCATCCGCGGCCAGATCCTCACCCTCAAGAAACAGGAATACGTGACCGCGGCCCGTGCCCTGGGCGCCTCCAGCGGCCGGATCATCAAGCGGCACCTGCTGCCCAACTGCATCGGCCAGATCGTGGCCACCACCTGCCTGCAGATCCCGTCCGCCATCTTCACTGAGTCCTTCATGTCCTTCCTGGGCGTGGGCGTGCTGGCTCCCCTGACCAGCCTGGGCTCCATGTGCTCCGACGCGCTGGGCGGCATCAGCACCTACCCCTACCGTTTGATCATTCCCGCCATCATCATCAGCATTATGATCCTGTCCTTCAACCTGTTTGGCGACGGCCTGCGGGACGCCCTGGATCCCCGTCTGAAGAAATAAGAGAGGAGGAGACAATCAATGGAACAGAACGAAAAGTCCGGCAAGCTGCTGGAAGTCAAGGATCTGCGGGTCTCCTTCTTTACCCCCGCGGGTGAGGTCAAGGCCGTCAGCGGCATCAGCTATGACCTGGATTACGACGAGGTCATGGGCATTGTGGGCGAGTCCGGCTCCGGCAAGAGCCAGGAGGCTTACTCCATCATGGGACTGCTCCAGTCCCCCGGCAAGGTCATCGGCGGTTCCATCACCTTCGAGGGCCGGGATGTCCTGGCCTTCAGCAAGAAGGAGATGGCCTCCTTCCGGGGCAGCGAGGTGGCCATGATTTTCCAGAACCCAATGACCTGCCTCAATCCCGTTTACACCGTGGGCAACCAGCTCATCGAGGCCCTGCGGGCCCACGACAAGAAGATCTCCAAGGCCGACGCCGCCAAGCGGGCCATGGAGATGCTGGAGCTGGTGGGCATCAACAATGTGGCCAAGCGGATGAAGCAGTACCCGCACGAGTTCTCCGGCGGCATGCGCCAGCGTGTTATGATCGCTATGGGCCTCATCTGCCACCCCAAGCTGCTGATTGCCGACGAGCCCACCACTGCTCTGGACGTGACCATTCAGGCCCAGATTCTGGAGCTCATGAAGGAGCTCCAGAAGAAGACTCACATGGGCATTATCTTCATCACCCACAACCTGGGCGTGGTGGCTGAGATCTGCGACAAGGTCTCCGTCATGTATGCCGGCAAGATCGTGGAGCAGGGGCCGGTGGACGACATCTTCTACAAGCCCGGCCACCCCTACACCGTGGGCCTGCTGCGCTCCATGCCACGGGTGGACGCCGAGAGCTATGAGCGGCTGATCCCCATCGAGGGTACGCCCGTGGACATGCTCAATCCCCCCGAGGGCTGCCCCTTCGCCCCCCGGTGTGAGCATGCCATGAAGATCTGCCTGCAGAAGATGCCCCCCTACGTGGAGCTGGGCGAGGGCCACCGCTCCGCCTGCTGGCTGCGGGTGCAGGATCAGCTCGACAAGGCCGGACAGGAGAAGCCGGTACAGGATCAGGAGGTGAGCGGCCGTGAGTGAGAAGAATGACATCCTGGTTCAAGTGGACCACCTGAAAAAATACTTTCCGGTCAAGGGCGTTCACGGGCCCGGCGTCCAGGCGGTGGAGGACGTGTCCCTCTTTATCCGCCGGGGCGAGACCCTGGGTCTGGTGGGCGAGTCCGGCTGCGGCAAGACCACCCTGGGCCGAACCATTCTCCAGCTCTACACCCCCACCTCCGGCCGCATCGAGTACGGCGGCGAAACTATTTTCGAGGGACAGGACCCCTGGCCCGCCGGTGAGAACGGTGAGAAGCAGCACGTCAAGGTTCCCAAGTGCAGGCAGGTCAATATGCTGCCCTACCGCCGCAAGATGCAGATTATCTTCCAGGACCCCTCCGCCTCTCTGGACCCCCGCATGACAGTGGGCGAGATCATCGGCGAGGCTCTGGACATCCATAAGCTCTGCTCCTCAAAAGCCGAGCGCACCGACCGGATCAAAGAGCTGCTGGGCATGGTGGGCCTGAACACCGAGCACGCAAACCGCTATCCCCACGAGTTCTCCGGCGGCCAGCAGCAGCGCGTGGGCATTGCCCGCGCCCTGGCAGTCAAGCCCGAGTTCATCGTCTGCGACGAGCCCATCTCCGCTCTGGATGTGTCCATCCAGTCCCAGGTGGTCAACATGCTGGAGGACATGCAGCAGGAGCTGGGCCTGACGTACCTGTTCATTGCCCACGACCTGTCGGTGGTGCGCCATATCTCCAACCGCATCGGCGTCATGTACCTGGGCTCCCTGGTGGAGCTGGCCGAGAGCTATGAGCTCAACAAGAATCCTCTCCACCCCTACACCAAGACCCTGCTTTCCGCCGTTCCGGTGCCAGACCCCGAGGTCAGCCGCCAGCGCCAGCGCATCGTGCTGGAGGGCGATATTCCCTCCCCCATGCACCCGCCCAAGGGCTGCCGGTTCCACACCCGCTGCCCTTACGCCACCGACAAGTGCAAGGAGGCCGTGCCGGAGTTCAAGGAGCACGCGCCTGGGCACTGGGCCGCGTGTCACCTGCTGGGGTAAGCGAGGTTCCGGCACAGTGGCTTTGCCAACGGCGGGGGCAAGCCCCCGCCCTACGTGACGGTCGGTTTCGGTCCCCCTCGGAGAGCGGAGGGGGTATCGCGCCACAGGCGCGTATCCAGGGGGAACTGGTTCCCCCTGGAAGGCGCGGCTTTGGAGCGAAGCGACACATTTCCCGCAGGAAATGTCCGCGCCTTTACTGGGCCGCGTGCCATCTGCTGGGGTAAGCGAGGTTCCGGAACAGTGGTTTTGCCGACGGCGGGGGCAAGCCCCCGCCCTACGTGACAGTCGGTTTCGGTCCCCCCTCGGAGAGCGGAGGGGGTATCCCGCCGCAGGCGCGTATCCAGGGGGAGCTGGTTCCCTCTGGAGGGCGCGGCTTTGAAGCGAGGCGACACATTTCCCGCAGGAAATGTCCGTGACTTTACTGGGCCGGCTGTCATCTGCTGGGCTGATTTTAGAGCCTTGCCGTAATTCGGAGCAGACAGTATCTGGTAAAGTGCGGCTTTACAAAGCGTCTGCCATGTGCTATAATGTAGACTATTAAAGACAAATGTATTTTTGCAATGGACAGGGGTGCCCCTGTCCGCTGCCCCGAAACGGGGCAGCGATACATAGTGTATCAATGCTTTTGGGCATTTTGGTACAAAATAGAGGATCACAATTGATTGGAGGTACAAAGCGAATGAAAAAGAGCAGAGTCCTTGCTCTGGGCCTGACCGCTGCGCTGTCCGTGTCCCTGCTGGCCGGCTGCGGCACCGGAGATACCCAGACCACCCCGGCTCCCGAGGGGAGCACTCCCGTGGAGACCGGCACCACCGGTGCTGCGAACGAGCTGAACGTGTGCTTCGCGTCCGAGCCCGAGACCATGGATCCCAGCATGAACCGTACTGTGGACGGCAACGTTATGATTACCCACCTGTTTGAGGGCCTCTACAAGTGGGTGGACAGCGATCCCTCCGGCGACGGGCGCAACGGCGCTACCGCCGTGCTGGAGCCCGGCATGGCCGCCGAGGAGCCCACTGTCACTCCGAATGAGGACGGTACCTATACCTACACCTTCAAGCTGCGTGAGGATGCCAAGTGGTCTGACGGCCAGCCCGTGACCGCCAACGACTTCGTGTACTCCTGGCGCCGCCTGGTGGATCCCGCCACCGCCTCTCCCTACAACACCATTATCGCCATGGTAAAGAACGCCAACGAGATCATCGCCGGCGAGCTGCCCAAGGAGGAGCTGGGCGTCGCCGCTCCCGACGAGCACACCTTTGAGGTCACTCTGACCTACAACTGCCCTTACTTCCTGGACATCTGCGCGTTCCCCAACTGCATGCCTCTGCGTGAGGACATCGTGGAGGGCAACGCCACCTGGACCCAGGATCCCAGCACCTATGTGACCAACGGCGCGTTCAAGATGGCCTCCTGGACCCACGACGCCGAGATCGTCATGGTGCCCAACGAGAACTACTATGACGCCTCCAGCATTACCCTGGAGAAGCTGACCTTCAAGCTGATGGACGATGCCAACGCCCAGCTCACCGCGTTCAAGAACGGCGACCTGGACTACATGCAGAATCCTCCCCCGGATGAGATGGCCACGCTGCTGACTGACGGCACCGTGATCCCCGGCGACTATCTGGGCAGCTACTACGCCTGCTTCAACAACACCAAGGAGCCCTTCAACGATCCCCTGGTGCGCAAGGCTTTCTCCCTGGCTATCGACCGCAACTACATCGTGGAGCAAGTGACGCAGGCCGGCGAGATTGCCGCTGACGCCTGGGTGCCCGTGAGCGTGGTAGACGCCGAGGGTACCTCCGGCGACGATTTCCGCACCGTGGGCGGCAGCTACTGGAGCGTGTCCAAGGACGACTATGAGGCCAACTGCGAGGAGGCCCGGAAGCTGCTGGCCGAGGCCGGTTATGAGAACGGCGTGGGCTTCCCCGAGACCACCTACCTGTACAACACCGACGACAAGCACCAGGCCGTGGCCGAGGCCCTCCAGTCCATGTGGAAGAACGTCCTGGGCGTTGAGGTCACTCTGAATAACCAGGACTGGAACGTGTTCCTGGAGACCCGTTCCAAGGGCGACTACAGCATCTGCCGCAACGGCTGGATTGCCGACTACAACGACCCCGTGTCCTTCCTGGATATGTTCATGACCGACAACGGCAACAACGACGCTCACTACTCCAACGCGGAGTACGACGCCATCATGACCAAGGTCCTGAGCGACTCCGACGCTGCTGGCCGTATGGAGCTGATGCACCAGGCCGAGGATCTGCTCGTGGGCGAGGACCAGGCCATTGCCCCCCTGTATTATTACTCTCAGCCTTACATGGTGGCGGACGATGTCCACGGCATGTACTACACCCCGCTGGGCAACTTCCTGTTCTTCCACGCTACCAAGGGTTAAATTCCTCTCTGATTGGACAAAAGGGCGGAGCCGCATGGCTCCGCCCTTTCTTTTTTGTGTGCTTTGACGAATGAATAAATATTGCATTTTTATGAATATGATGTATAATAAGAACATCAAAAAAGCCCACGCAGGGCACACAAGGAATAGGAGAGAATGCACTATGAAAAGTAAGAAGCTGGCCGCCCTCGGCCTGACCGCAGTTCTGTCCCTCGGTCTGCTGACCGCCTGCTCCGGAGGCAGCGACGACACCAACGAAACCCCCGCCGGCAGCACGCCCCCTGTGACAGAAAGCGGCGCGCCCGCCGCCGACAGTCCCGCCAACTGGACCTCCGCTGACGCCCTGGCTACCGCCAAGATCGCGGTACAGGAGGGCACCACTGGCGACGCACTGGTGAGCGATACTTACCCCGATGCCACAGTCAGCCGCTTCAAGGCGGTCACTGCCTGCGGCATGGAGCTGCTCAACGGCCGCGTGGACTGCGTGGTGGTGGATTCCCTGCCCGCCCAGAAGCTGGTGGAGGCCAACGCCGACAAAATGATGATCCTGCCCTTCGCCGCCTCCGACACCAAGGAGGCCTATGCCATCGGCCTGCCCAAGGGCTCCGAGCTCACCGAGGAGTTCAACGCCGCCATGGAGACCCTGAACGAGAACGGCACCTACGACCTGCTGGTGCAGAAGCACATTTCCAACGAGGATGTAGAGCTGCCCGAGCTGCCCTCCTATGAGTCCAAGGGCACCCTGACCATGGGCACCAATGCCGAGTTCGAGCCCTTTGAGTACGTGGGCGACGACGGCGAGACCCTGATGGGCTTCGATATCGACTACGCCAAGTACCTGTGCGCCACCATGGGCTATGATCTGGAGATTGAGAACATGGACTTCGACGCCCTGCCCGGCGCCCTGCAAAGCGGCAAGGTGGACTTCCTGGCCGCCGGCATCTCTATCACCGAGGAGAAGCAGCAGGTGATGGACTTCACCAACGAGTACTACGAGGCCACCCAGGCGATCGTGGTGCTGAAATAAGCAAGGCCAACTAAAAAGTGGAAAGCCTGCGCCGCATTGGGCGGCGCAGGCTCTCCCTGTGTTTTGGAAAAAACGAAAAAGGAGGTTTTTCGGTGGAGCTGTTTCTACAGGAGCTTGCCAAGCTGGGTGACCGCTTCTACCTGGCGTTTGTCGCCGCCGACCGCTGGAAGCTCTATCTCTCCGGCCTGGGGAACACACTGGCCATTACCCTCGGCGCCATCTGCATCAGCACGGTGCTGGGAATGCTCCTCTGTCTGATGAAAATTTCCCGGTACAGGATTCTGCGCGGCCCTGCCAAGGCGTACATCGACGTCATCCGCGGCATCCCCGTGGTGGTGCAGCTCATGTTTATTTACTTCGTGGTGCTGGTCACCTGGACCAACAAGACATCGGTGGGCATCATCGCCTTCGGCCTCAACTCCGCGGCCTATACGGCGGAGATTTTCCGCTCCGGCATCCTTGCGGTGGACAAGGGGCAGATGGAGGCGGGACGCAGCCTGGGCCTGACCCACGGACAGACGATGTGGAGCATCATCTTCCCCCAGGGCATCAAGAACTGCCTGCCCACCTATGCCAGCGAGTTTATTGTGCTGGTGAAGGAGACCGCCGTGGTGGGGTACATCGGTATGACCGACCTGACCAAGGCATATTCCACGGTACAGAGCCGTACCATGGACGCCATGCCGCCGCTGATTATCATTGCCGTCGTCTACTTCTGCATTACGAAGGTACTTTCCGTCATCTTTGCCAAAATGGAAAGGAGGCTGAGGGAAAGTGATCGCCGTTGAACACCTGACCAAGCGCTTTGGAAAGAACCTGGTTCTGGACGATATCTCCGAGACCATTGAGCAGGGGGAAAAGGTGGTCATTATCGGGCCCTCCGGCTCCGGAAAGTCTACCTTCCTGCGCTGCATGAACCTGCTGGAGACCCCCACCTCCGGCACAATCTCCTTTGAGGGGACCGTGATCAACGACCGCAAGACCGACATCAATGCCATCCGCCGCCAGATGGGCATGGTGTTCCAACACTTCAACCTGTTCCCCAACATGACGATTCGGAAAAATATCACCCTGGCCCCGGTCAAGACCAAGCTCATGAGCCAGGAGGAGGCCGACGCCGAAGCGGAGAAGCTGCTGGACCGGGTGGGCCTCAAGGACCGGGCGGACTCCTATCCCATTCAGCTCTCCGGCGGCCAGAAGCAGCGCATCGCCATTGCCCGTGTGTTCCTGAAGAACCCGTCCATCCTGATTCTGGACGAGGCCACCAGTGCACTGGACAACGAGAGCGAGATCCTGGTGGGCCAGAGCCTGGAAAAACTGGCCCACGGCCGCACCACCCTGACCATTGCCCACCGCCTGACCACCATCAAGGATTACGACCGCATCCTGGTGCTGGGCGAAGAGGGCATTGTGGAATCCGGTACCCACGAACAGCTGCTGGCAAAGCAGGGCGTGTACTACCGCCTGTGGAACCAGCTGCCGGGAGAAGATACGCTGTAAAGGATAAGAAAAGAGGCGCTGCCGGATGGCAGCGCCCCTTTTTGTTTGCGGTATGGGAGTTCTTATTCGCCCACGATCAGGCGGACGGAACCATAAATGCCGGCGTCATTGCCAAGGGTGGCCGCCACGATGGGGGTCTCCCGGCAGGACTTGAAGGCGTAGGTCTTGTAGTGCTCGCGCAGCGGGTCGAACAGCACCTCGCCTGCGCGGGCCACGCCGCCGCCGATCATGAACATCTCCGGATCGGTGGTGGCGGCAATGCTGGCCAGTGCCATGCCCAGCGTGTCGGTCATCTCGTCCACCTCGCGGGCGGCAAGGGCGTCGCCGCTGCGGGCAGCGTCGAATACGTCCTTGGCGGCAAAGTCGATGCCGCGCAGGGTGCAGAGGATGTCCGGGTTCTCGTCCAGCAGCTTCTTCATGCAGCGGACCACGCCGGTGGCGCTGGAGTACTGTTCCAGGCAGCCGTGCTTGCCGCAGCCACAGGTGGCGGTCTCATGGCGGTTCACCGTAATGTGGCCGATCTCGCCGCCGGCCCCGTGGGAGCCGTCGATGACCTTGCCGTTCACGATGACGCCGCCGCCTACGCCGGTGCCCAGGGTGACCATGACAGCACTGCGGCAGCCCTTGGCGGCACCCATCCAGATCTCGCCCAGGGCAGCCACGTTGGCATCATTGCCCACCAGCACCTTCAGGCCGTCCAGCAGGCCGGAAAGCTGTGCAGCCACATTGCGCTGGCCCCAGCCACCCAGGTTGGCACAGACGATGGGCACCACGCTGCTGTCCAGCACCGGGCCGGGCACGCCAATGCCCACGCCCTCCACCTGCTCGGCGGGAATGGCCTTTTCCTGCATTTTGCCCATGATGGCCGCAGCCAGATTTTCCAGGATGTGTTCACCGGCATTGGAGGTGTCGGTGGGGACCTCCCACTTTTCCAGCAGGGCCCCGGCGGTGGTGAACAGGCCGATCTTGGCGGTGGTGCCGCCCAGGTCGATGCCAAATGCGTATTCCTTCATAATCTCATTTACCCCTTTGCTGCAGCCCGGAGGCTGCCGTATTTTGTTGACTTCCAGTATAACACAGCGCTCTGCAAAAAAGCAGAGCCGCAGCAGCTTTTCATGCAATCAGACGGAAATGCTGCACAGAATTTGGACAGTTTTACAACAGCTCAACGCACCGTGTTGGTCAGTCTGCCAATGCCGTCGATCTCGCAGCGCACCGTGTCGCCCGGCTGCAGGAACTGCGGCGGATCCATGCCCATGCCCACACCGGCGGGGGTGCCGGTGGCGATGATGGTTCCGGCCTTCAGGGTCATGCCCTGCGAAAGCTCGTGGATGACATGGTCGATGTCAAAAATCTGCAGACGGGTGTTGGAGTCCTGCCGCTTTTCGCCGTTGACAAAACTGCGGATGCCCAGCTGCGGCGGGTAGGCTTCAAACTCATCTGCCGTCACGATGCAGGGGCCGATGGGAGTAAAGCCGTCCAGACTTTTGCCAAAGTACCACTGCTTGTGGGCCGTCTGCACATCGCGGGCGGAAACGTCGTTCAGGATGGTGTAGCCGAACACATAGTCCCTGGTCTGCCCGGCGGGCACGTCTTTGGCATCCCGGCCCAGCACCACGGCCAGCTCACACTCGTAGTCCAGCTTCTTTACCAGGTCGGTGTGGGCCTCGATGAAGCCGCCGTCCGGCACGGCACGGGTGACCCGCTTGGAAAAATAGATGGCGTCCTGATGCTGGGTGGCAAAGGCATCGGCGGAATACTTTTCCGCTTCGTCCGAGTGAGCCATGTAGTTGATGCCCAGGCAGACAACGTCCTGTGCCGGGCAGGGAATGGGGCTCTGCAGCTGCACGGCATCCAGCGGGACCGACGGGATGGCCGACAGGGCCAGCGCCAGCCCGGCCCGCACGGCGGGGGTCAATTGCGGGATGGCCTCGGTCAGGGTGTCGCAGGGCAGGCCCAGCCAGCGCAGCGGGGTGACGGCGGTGCCGTCGGCAGAGAGGACGGCGGGCTCCTCCACACCATCCGGGCCAAGGCAGGTGACAAAACGCATGGAACAGGCCTCCTTTCAGTGCCGGTAGGCGATGGCGTTCCGGATGCGGTCGGCCTCGGCCTGCCCGGCCAGCTGGCGCACCAGCTCCAGTGCAAACGGGATGGCACCACCCAGACCGTAGCTGGTGGTGATGTTGCCGTCCACGACCACTTCGGCGTCCAGCACATGGGCACCGGCCAGCTTGTCCTGAAATCCGGCGTGGGCCGTGGCATTTTTGCCTTCCAGCAGGCCCAGAGAGGCCAGCACGCTGGGTGCGGCGCAGATGGCGGCCACCTTTTTGCCGGATTTTGCAAAGGCGGTGCAGGTGTCGGTTACGGTCTTGTTGGCGGCCAGATTCGGCGTGCCGGGGATGCCGCCGGGCAGCACCACCAGATCCACGTCGGAATAGTCCACTTCTTCGGCCAGTGCGTCGGCGGTGATGCGGATCTTGTGGCTGCTCAGGATCTCGCGGCTGCCGGATGCGCTGGCCACGGTCACGTCCACTTTAGCGCGGCGGAGCAGGTCCACCACCAGCAGGGCCTCGCACTCTTCGGTGCCCTCGGCAAAAAACACAACAGCTTTGCTCATTGGGATAAAACCTCCTTGAAAATAAGAACGCCGCGCACCGCAAAGCGGCACGCGGTGAAAAAATCAGTGCGTATTCTTGTCGGCTTCCAGCAATTCGCGCAGGACGCTGCCGTCTGCGCTCAGTACCCGGCTGACCCGGCTGATGATGGCACTGGACGCGCCGGTCTTGTCCATGATCTCGGTATAGATGCGCTTGTCTGCCAGCATCTCCGCAATGTTGAAGCGCTGTTCCATTGCACTCAGCTCGGAATAGCTGCAGACGTCCTGCAGAAAACGGTAGCACTGTTCCGGGGTCTTGAGCTGCAGGAAAGCCTCGTACAGACCGGATTGCCCGGTCGGATGATCTTTTGCCATGCGCGTTCTCCTTTTTCTGTCCGGCGGCGGGTGCCGCCACTTCATTGCACTACACCAGTGTAGTACAAACCGGGAGAAATTTCAATGCCTTTTTGCGGCAAACCGGGCACAGCCTTACAGGGTGTGCTCAAACACCAGCTCATTGCGGGGCACGGTGCCGGTTTCCTGCTCGGCGGGCTTCAGGCTGCGGTAGCGCAGCGCCTTGAAGAACTGCTGTACGGGCAGGGCCTTGGCATGCACGGTGCACCACATGCGGCCCTTGCCCTCGCCCCGGGCCAGACGCTCGCAGGAAAGCACGATGTCGCGGCCGATGGCCTTGCCGCGGTACTCCGGCCTGAGGTACAGGTGCATCAGGTGCAGGGCGGTGTTCTCCATCTTCCAGGCAAAGTAGCCGATGGTCTTGCCGCCCAGCACGACGAGAAAATAGTTCACGTCGTT
>ERZ827440.2230-NODE-2230-length-17738-cov-3.319459_pt1 | contig 17738 bp, 11 predicted proteins | sample MGYA00519774_ERZ827440 | MGnify/ENA primary metagenome ERZ827440 (study PRJEB31778, sample SAMEA3449302) | human gut metagenome | biome: human gut; feature: human-associated habitat; material: faeces | place: United Kingdom | collected 2010/2012 ... | reverse complement strand
CCGTCGCGTCGGCGGACATGCGCCGCCACAGCGACACCTTGAGAGCCGCGAACGCGGCGACGAAAGAGGGGGCTAACGGGGGAGAAAACACACGAACGAGCTTCTTGCGAAGTGAGGGTGTTGTCGTCCCCGTCAACAATTCATCCAAAGAACACCGTAAACAAATTATGCTCGCAAAACCATGAAAACAGTATCGTCGAGCCGGCGTCGAGCTGTGAGAAGAACGTCCAGCCCAGCTGTGTGCCGTACGGCAGCAGCAGATTGACGAGCGCGACGAACAGATAGACCCTGACAGCCGCAAGTATCACTCCGAGCAGAACGCCGAGGAAGGTGTTTGCCTGCCTGAGTACCGGCAGGCGGAAAAAACGATCGAGCAAAAACAGCGCCAGCTTCAGAATGAGCAGCGAACCGAGGAACAGCGCAAGAAACGCCACAACCGTCGCGACTGCATGAACAACGGGCTTTGAAACATATTCTTCAAGGTCAACACGCAGCTTTTCGGTGTTTTCGGTCCGCCACTCCTGCCATTTTTCCCGAATTTCTTCGGTATCTATGCCGAAGACCGAGATCATGTTCATGAACGCGCTGTTGTCTTCGAGGAGCTTCGGGTCATAGCTTTCGCTGTCCGAGCTGACAAAGCCCGCAAGCGTGTCGGAAAGCGAAGCGCGCGCCTTGTCCGCGACCGACGAATTGCCGAGGTAGTCACGCACCGGATTTATGAATGCCAGCGCAACCGCAACTGCGATGAGAAACGATGTGCCGCCCAGCAGCGTGCGGATAAAACCGCGCTTTGCCGCGAAAAATATCGAAAGTGCGATAATGACTATAATAAGAATGTCAAGAATTGCGCTCATTTTTTATTATACCTCACTGCTCGGGCGGAGTCAATACCGCCGTCGGGAAATCGTTTTTATTATATACCAAAGCGATGTTTTTATAAAACATTATGATACTGTTGCTGTCAGGCTCCGGAAGAACGCATTTGTAATCGATCCCGATATCGTCCGATTTGTCTTCACTGCGGCTCGTAAGATCGACTGTGTGAAGCACGCCGGCGCTGTAATAATAGAGATGGCTGTCGATGATATCGGCGTGTGAAACGTCGTTCCTGACACTGCGGCTCATGATGTGGCTGCCGTTTTTTGAATATATCTCAAGCGTTGTGGCGTTGGAAAGCCCCGGCATTGCAAACGAAAGCACAAAATAATCGTCGGACATGAAGAAGCGCTTTGCCGTTTTTCCCGTGAAATACACCGTTGAGGTTATCTCGCCGTTTTTGTCACAGAATCTTAGCGCCGAACCGGTGAGCAGCGCATAGCCTCCGTCGCCGAAAAAGCCGACGTAAAGCGGTACTTCGTCCACAAAATCGAAAACCTTCGAAGGCTCTGCCGATTCATCGGGCGCGAAAATGTAAAAATAGGCGTGATAGTCGCCGCTCTGGTCGTTTGTGAACGCCGCAACGGCTGCCGTGGTGCCGTCGCCGGATATGGCAAGCCGCGTCGTGTAGCGGTCGGCGAAATAATATTTGAAAATAATGCGGAATTCGCTGTCGTATATTTCAACGCCCGAACGGTAGCCGAGAGCCGAGGTGACAACGCCGTATTTCCCCGACGGAGAAGCGGCGAGCGAAAGGATCGGATATGAATAGCTCTGACTGTAAAGCAGCGAATACGCCGAATAGATGTTGAGCTGATATGACGAGCGATCGGCGACGATGAGATGCTTGCCGTTGACGACCGCAAGCGGCTCATTGAACTCACCGTTTTGCCTGAGAAGCCGCTGCCCCGCCGTATCGTAAACCGAAAGACCGTTTCGGTTTGCGATGGCGACGTCTCCGTTCAGTATCGCATAAACCGTGTCTTCATCACTGTCGTATGTGATAGTATTTCCTGCCGCAAGCGTCGTGTCGCGGTCGACCGACATGAACTTCATCATGTATCTGAAATTTTCCATCGTAAGCTCACTTCCGTAGAACGTAAAACCGAACGCGATGAAGCAAACGAGTACAGCCAGCAAAGCCACCTTCAGAACAGACAGTCGGGTCGCCAGATGCGCATAATATTCGGTTGGCGTCGGCTGAGCCTTTTTGGGCTGCCGGCGCTTTTTGGTCGTGAAGATCGAAAATACGGACATTGTTTGATAAGCCTGAAAATCAGTAAAAAACTCTGTTGAGATAAAGCCCCTGAGCCGGAACGGTACATCCCGCGCGGCTTCTGTCGTGTGATCCGATTATGTCGGCGACCGGTTCCTTTATTCTGCCCGAGAGCGATTGAAGCACCGTGCCGACCATGATGCGGACCATGTTGTAAAGGAACCCGTCCGCCGCGGTATAAACCCTGACAAAATCGCCGTCTCGCTCCGCGCGGAAATATTCCACCGTGCGCCGCGTGTCCTTTATCTTGCTGTGCGTCGCCATGAACGCCGAAAAATCGTGCGTGCCGACAAAATCACTGCCGACAGCGTTGAAAGCGTCGATGTCTATATGATGTACCCATTTCAGCGCCGTATCGGTGTAAAACACGTTTTTCAGGCGGCTGTTCCAGATGAGGTACATATATTCCTTGCCCTTTGCCGAATAGCGCGAATGGAAATCATCGTCCGCAAGCCATGCCCGGTCAACCGAGATGTCGTCGGGCAGCAGCCTGCTTATCGCATACGGCAGCCTGTCGCAGGGAATGTGAGCCTCGCAGTCGAGATGGCATATGTAGGCGTTTGCGTGAACGCCCGCGTCGGTACGGCTGCACCCCGTGAGCTTCACGTCGTGCTCAAGCACCGCTTCGACGGCATCCTGCACGGTTTTCTGAACCGAAACGGCATTGGGCTGAACCTGCCAGCCGGAATATGCGCTGCCTCTGAACGAAAGCTGTAAGACGGTTTTCACAGTATGCCAAGCTCCACTTTGTTGAGTAAGAATATGCCGATAACAACGGCGATCATGAGCGACAGGAAAATGAAATCGCTTGCTTTAAGCTTTGCGACCTTCATCTTCGTTCTGCCCTCGCCGCCGTGATAAAGACGTGTCTCCATTGCCTCCGCAAGCTCATATGCGCGGCGGAGCGCCGAGTAAAACAGAGGCACGAGGATCGGTATGAGCGCCTTGATACGCGCTTTCAGCCCGCCCGTGTCGAACGAAACGCCGCGTGATTTCTGAGCCGAAATGATCTTGTCCGTTTCTTCGACAAGCGTCGGTATGAAGCGGAGCGCGATCGTCATCATCATCGAAAACTCGTGAACGGGGACCTTCAGTTTTTTGAGAGGCGAAAGCAGACTTTCAAGCCCGTCGGTAAGGTCGAGCGGCGATGTCGTGTACGACAGTATGACCGACGTACCCAGAACAAGGCAGACAAGTCTCAGCACCATGAAGCAGGCGGTTTCGATACCTTCACGGTAGATCGAGACAATACCGAGCTTCAGTATGAGATGCTCGCCCGAAACGAAGAAAACGTTGATTACCGCCGTGAAGATAAGCACGATGAACAGCGGTTTTATGCTTTTGAACAGTATTTTTGCATTGAGGCGCGAAATGAACATGAGCGCGAGCGTCCAGACAAGCACCCCCGCAAACGCGAGAGGGCTTGACGCAGCGAGTACGCCCGTGAGGAACACGATCAGCATAACGATCTTGATGCGCGCGTCTGTTTTATGAAGCAGGGAGTTCCCCGGAAAGAACTGCCCCAGAGTGATATCCTTGACCATTTATTTTCCCAGTCCCGATTCAATCAGCTTTTTGGCATAGCCCAGCGTGTAAACGTCGCTGCGGGAAACGACGCCGCGCTTTTTCAGCTCAATGAACAGCTTTGTGATCTGCGGAACGTCAAGCCCCGCGTCAAAAAGCCGTTCTGCGCTTTCGAAGATTTCTTCAACGGTGCCCTGCATGAACACGCCGCCGTTTTTCATGACGACAATACGGTCGCACCAGTTTGCAATGTCCTCCATACTGTGTGAAATGAGGATCATCGTCGTTCCGGTCGTTTTGCGGTATTCGACCAGCCCGCCGAGTATCTCGTCCCTGCCTTTGGGATCAAGTCCCGCCGCCGGCTCATCAAGCACGAGCACCTCCGGCGACATTGCGATGACTCCCGCGATCGCGGCGCGCCGCTTCTGTCCGCCCGATATTTCAAACGGCGAAGCCGCCAGCATTTCTCTGTCAATACCGCAGAACCTTGCCGCGTCCGCGACTCTTTTCGAAATTTCCTCTTCGGAAAGCGACATATTGTGCGGACCGAACGCGATGTCCTTTTCAACCGTTTCCTCAAAAAGCTGATATTCGGGATACTGGAACACCAATCCCACCTTGAAGCGTATGTCGTTTACCGACTGCTTTGAACGGTTGATGTCCTCGCCTTTGAAAAGCACTTTGCCGAGTGTCGGCTGCAAAAGCCCGTTCAGGAGCTGTGCAAGCGTCGATTTGCCGCTGCCCGTATGACCGATTATACCGCAGACACAGCCCGCGGGAATGTCGAGATTTATTCCGTCAAGCGCCGTCAGCGCGAAGGGCGTACCCTCGCCGTAGCGTACCGTGACGTTTTCGAGTTTTATTATTGGTTCATTCATTACGGAAAAGCCTTTCGATTCTGTCTGCCGCGTCCATTGCGTGAAGCACGTCGGTGTCAACGGACAGACCGTCCTTTTTCAGCATCCAGCAAAGCTCCGTGACCTGCGGTACGGAAAGCCCGATGGATTTCATAGCCTCAACATTCCTGAAAATCTCAACGGGCGCACCCTCCGCAAAAACTCTGCCCCTGTTCATAACGATGATGCGGTCGGCAAGCGCCGCCTCGTTCATGTGGTGGGTTATGGTTATGACCGTCATTTTTTTCTCGGTATTCAGCTTTTTCATCGTCGCAACGATGTCTTTTCTGCCGCTCGGGTCAAGCATGGCGGTTGCCTCGTCGAATACGATGCAATCGGGCATCATTGCAAGCACGCCTGCAATCGCAACGCGCTGCTTCTGTCCGCCCGACAGCTTGTAGGTTGAGTGCTTTGCGTATTTTTCCATGCCCACCGTCGCAAGGCAGTCGTCAACGATCTTTCGTATCTCTGCGGAGGGAATGCCGAGGTTTTCGGGCGCAAAAGCGACGTCTTCCTCCACAACCGATGCGACGATCTGGTTGTCGGGGTTCTGGAACACCATCGCGCATTTTTTGCGTATTTCAAATTCGCGCTCCTCGTCGGTCGTGAGCATCCCGTCAACGGTGACAGTGCCGACGCGCGGCAGCAAAAGTCCGCAGAGCATCTTCGCAAGCGTGGATTTGCCGCTGCCGTTGTGACCGAGTATGGCGGTGTATGTACCCTTTTCGAATTTCAGCGAAACGTCGCTGACAACGTCCGGCTTTCCCTCGCCGTATGAAAATGAAATGTTCTTTGCTTCAATCATATGAGTAAGTCAAAAGTAAAAGTGAATAGTGAAGAAGTTCGGAAGTTTTTCTGGCAATGCCCGAAAAACAACAATGATATTCGCCTCCGGCGAGTAAAAGCTCCGCGAAGTGAGAGCGCTGTCGTCCCCGTCAAAATAAAATTCCCGTCGCGACGGCGGACATGCGCCGCCACAGCGACACCTTGAGAGGAGCGCAGCGACGATGAAAACGAGGTTTACGGGGAGAAAACGCACGAACGAGCTTCTTGCGAAGTGAGGGTGTTGTCTTCCCGTCTGACCATTCACGAATATTTTATCACCTGTGTCAATATACCGTGGACAACGTATCTTTCGTCGGGCTTTGACGCGACGTTCGTACAGGTGGAAAGCGTGATGATGCGGCTGTTTGCGTCGAACTTTACTTTCCTGCCGATCTGCGATTTTGCGTATATGGTTTTGAGGAATTCGAGGTAAACATCCTCGTTCGCAAACGAGGTGGTGACAAAATGACTGCCTTCCGAGCGATAGGATGAGAACAGCTCATACACATAAACGCCGTCCAGCGTGATTATTTCGATTTTCACCGTGTTTGCAAGCTCATTGCGCTTGGGATTTTCATACCAGTACATGATCGGGCGGAACATTGTGCCGTTGGTCATGCAGTGACCGTAAAATATCGTGTTGTAGTTTTTGGAATGTACGCGTGAGTTGTCCGCGTCGACAAAAATCGACCCCGACTTCGTGTAGTTGCCGTAAATATCGCGGTAAAGATAAACACTGTTGTCACTGCCCTTGACGACGGGGTATTCAACCGTGTCCGCAACCATACCGGTAATGCGTATCCAGCCGTATATATCGCTGTTTTCGGCTTTGAGGTCGAGTATGCGGAAGCGTATCGCGTCATATTCGCCTGTCTGGTCGATTATTTCTTCCGTTTTGTTGTCGCTGTCCTTCGAGCCGAGCGCGTCGTAAAGCGAAAGCGTCGTCTGCGCGTTCTTTATCGTTGTGACACGGCTGACCGCGCTTTTCACATTGGCGGTGTCAACAATGCCCGAAAGAAGCTTTTCTGTGCGTATGCCGTCGGCTACCTTCTGATAAATCGAATAAACGGAGTACATGAAAACCGAGGCGCATACGACCAGCATCAGCATACGCAGTATGAAAACACTGTTGATGATGGAGGCGGACTTTCCCTTGAAGGATTCCTTGATGTCCGACTGATCCAGCTTTTTCAGTGATTCGTCGAATTCGTTTGCGCTGTTTTCGTCTTTGTTTTTTTGTTCGTTATTGTTCATGAAAAATGCCCTTGTTTCCGGACCTGCCGGATATCTGTGTGTGACCGTGAAGAAGCGCCTCGACTTGCCGCCGGTGCGCCGTGCTTTCTGTACGCAGTACACATTATATACGTAAGGCGCCGCATAATCAAGCGCCCGACCCGAAAATTTCAAAAATCGTTACAAAACCGCTACACATCAGGGATTAAAGCCCTGTATAATCCGTTCCTGTGGATAAAAACCTGCGTTTTTTTCGCCGTTTGCTTCAATATTTGCTTTTGCAATGCAAAAAACACTTGACAAACCGGCAGAAAAGATTACAATATAATGATGTATTACTATGTGCGATAAAATGAAAGGAAAAACATATAATGAATTACGAACTCAAGGAAATCGAAAAAAACCGCAGTGAATTCAAGATTACGATCGAAAAACCTGCGTTTGATGCCGAGGTACTGAAGGCATATAAGCGCAACGTCGGCAGATTCAATATCCCCGGCTTCAGAAAGGGCAAGGCTCCCAAATCCATCATCGAAAAAATGTACGGCTCTGCCGTTTTCTATGACGACGCGATCGACGCTCTTCTTCCTTCTCTTTATGAGGCTGCGATCACCGAGCTGAAGCTTGACGTTGTCAGCCGCCCCGAGCTTGATGTCGAAAAGATCGACGACGAAGGCGTTGTCATCGTCGCAAAGGTCTGGACAAAGCCCATCGCAACCGTTGTGAATTACAGAGGACTCGAAGTCGAAAAGCAGGCGACTGTCGTCACCGACGAGGATATCACCCGTGAGATCGATCAGGCAAGACGTTCCAACAGCAGAATGCTTGAAATAACCGACCGTCCCGCAGAAAACGGAGATATCGCGGTCATCGATTTCGAAGGCTTTGTAGACGGTGTCGCTTTCGAAGGCGGCAAAGCTGAGAAATATAATCTCACTCTCGGCTCCGGCAGCTTCATTCCCGGCTTTGAGGATCAGATTGTCGGCAAGAACATCGGAGATAAGTTTGATGTCAACGTGACCTTCCCCGCAGATTACGGCAAGGAAGACCTCGCAGGCAAGCCCGCAGTGTTCAAAATCGTTCTCCATGAGCTGAAGAAGAATGAGATCCCCGAACTTGACGATGAATTTGTCAAGGAAGTCAGCGAAAAGAGCAACACTGTTGCTGAATATAAAGAAGAGATAAAGGCAAAGATAACCGAGAGAAAAGACAAGGCGAACGAAAGAGCAATGGAAGAAAAGCTCATCGATGCCCTGAACGCCGTCACCGAGGTCGATATTCCCGAAGCAATGATCGACGCAGAGGTCGACAACGAAGTGCGTGATTACGCATACAGACTCCAGTCCCAGGGCGGCAGCCTTGAAATGTACTTCCAGTACACCGGAATGGACGAAAAGGGTCTTCGTGATTCCCTCCGTCCCGGCGCCGAAAGACAGGTCAAGACCCGTCTCGCTCTTGAAGCTATTGTAAAGACCGAAAACATCACTCCCACCGACGAAGAGATCGAAGAGGAATACAGAAAGATTGCCAGCGGCTACACCGTGGATATCGAAAAGGTCAAGGCGTCCATTCCCGTTGAATCCCTGTCTGAGGATATCGTTCTCCGCAAGGCAGTCGATCTCGTCAAGGAAAACGCCAAGATAACCGTAGCCGTTCCCGAGGAAGCACCCAAGGCTGCGAAGAAGACCCGCGCAAAGAAGGCTGAAACTGCCGACGGCGAAGAAAAGACCGAAGCAAAGCCCAAGAGAACCAAGAAGGCGGCTGAACCCAAGGCAGAGGATAAAGCCGAATAATCACCCCGTTTATATCAAGAAAGAAGGCACACTATGTCACTTGTCCCAATGGTAATTGAACAGACGAACCGCGGCGAGCGTTCGTTTGCCATCTATTCCCGACTGCTCAACGACCGTATCATATTCCTCGGTGAGGAGATAAACGACGTCACCGCGTCTCTCGTGGTGGCTCAGCTCCTGTACCTTGAAGCGCAGGACCCCGAGAAGGATATCAGCCTGTATATCAACAGCCCCGGCGGCAGCATAACCTCCGGCATGGCTATATACGACACAATGAACTTCATCAAGTGCGACGTTTCGACAATATGCATCGGTATGGCGGCGAGTATGGCGTCGTTCCTGCTTGCGGCAGGCACGAAAGGAAAGCGTATCGCGCTGCCCAACAGCGAAATACTCATCCATCAGCCTCTCGGCGGAATGCAGGGACAGGCAAGCGATATCAAGATCCATGCCGATCACATCCTTCGTATCAAGGACAAAATGAACCGACTGCTCTCCGAAATGACGGGACAGCCGATTGAGCGCGTGGTAGCCGATACCGATCGAGATAACTATCTCACTCCCGAACAGGCGCTTGAATACGGTTTGATCGACAAGGTATTCGACAAAAGAAATTAAAAAATCAGGAACAACAAATGTCAGATAAAAATAAACCGATTGAGGTCTGCGCCTTCTGCTCACGTCCGTCAAAGGATCTTGTGGAGATTGATTTCGAAGGCAGAAAGATGAAATTCTGCCATGACTGCATCTCCATCTGCCGTGAAGTAACATACGGCTATGAGGACGCGATGGAAGAGAAGGCGGAACACGGCAGCGTCGCTTTGACGACCGGTGGCGATGCCGCGAAAACGGTTGCATTGCCGAAACCGGAAGAGCTGAAGCGCAAGCTGGACGAATATGTCGTGGGACAGGACGACGCAAAGGTCGTGCTTTCCGTCGCGGTGTATAATCACTATAAACGCGTGAACAGTATGTTTTTCGGCGACGCAAAGGAATATTCCGATGTGGAGCTTTCCAAGTCGAACGTTCTTCTTCTGGGACCGACCGGCTCGGGCAAAACCCTTCTCGCACAGACACTTGCAAAGACGATCGACGTACCGTTCGCCATTGCCGACGCCACAACGCTGACCGAAGCCGGCTATGTCGGCGAGGATGTCGAAAACATCCTGCTCAGACTGATACAGGCTGCCGATTTCGATATTGAAAAAGCCGAACGCGGCATAATTTATATCGATGAGATAGACAAAATCGCCCGCAAGAGCGAAAATGTTTCCATAACCCGCGACGTGTCGGGCGAGGGCGTACAGCAGGCGCTGCTTAAGATCGTCGAAGGTACGGTCTCCAACGTACCTCCGCAGGGCGGCAGAAAACATCCGAATCAGGAATTCATCCAGATCGACACCTCAAATATCCTCTTCATCTGCGGCGGCGCGTTTGACGGACTTGACAAGATCATAGGCGCACGCGACGGCAAGCAGAGTATCGGCTATTCCTCCGAGGTAATGACCAAGGATGAAAAGAGCCGCTCAAAGGTGCTCCGTAAAGTAACCCCGCACGACCTTGTGAAATACGGCATAATTCCGGAGCTTGTGGGCAGAATTCCCGTGATTGTGTCGCTTGACCCGCTTGACCGCGAATCGCTTGTACGCATACTGACCGAACCGAAGAATTCGCTCACAAAGCAGTATATCAAGCTGATGGCGATGGACGGCGTGACACTTGAATTCGAAGATGCCGCGCTTGAAAAGATTGCCGACAAGGCAATCGAGCTGAACACAGGTGCGCGCGGACTCCGTTCGATCATGGAAGGTATAATGACAAAGTTCATGTATGAGCTTCCCTCAAAGCCCGAAGTGAAAAGCCTGAAGATCACCGCAGACATGGTCGTATAATTTAATATTCTTCAGATAACCGCCGGCACCGTGAGATTTGTCTCACGGTGCTTTTTCTTTCGGAAGATACCGGTCATATTCTCTCGCTTTTTCCGCTTCTCCGGAATATGACGCCGATTTTTTGGGAAAAATATCCGAAGAAAGGACGTGGCGAATTGACAGTAAAAAAGGCATACGGCGCAATAACGCGCTTTTTCAGGGCATATTCTCTTCCCGAAAGCAGCGAATACACCCTGATTTCCGACAATCTGTATCTCATAAAGCAGCGTATCGGCGGGGTGAGGACAAAAAACGATAAAGCGGAAAAGCTCCGGCTTGAACGCTGTCTCCGGCGTGAAGGATATGTATTTTCAACCGAAAGCCTGATATCGTTTTATACTTCTCACGGCTGGACTCTTAAAACCGCAGAGGTGTATCGCCTGAGCGACAACATCTGCACATTGCTTGTGTGCGCCGTGGCTGAGGAATGCGACCGTTTCATGAAAAACGGCAGAGGAAGCACCCTTCGTATGCGTTCGGCGATCGAATCCCTGCGCCGTTTGCCTGAGCTTGAGATAAATGAGGTGTTTTCGGCTCTTTGCCCCACGGAAACACTGTTTATGAAGGTGAAGGGCTTTGCGGACGGCGACGACGCGACACGGGATGTATATCGTGAGGCGCTGATACGCTGTGCGCGCCGCCGACGCGAGGATGAGTGCGTTCTGCTCAGCCGTATGACGGAACAGTGCGGCGACGGCAGACTGCTTGCTCTTATTGCGCCGCATTCGCACCTTCCCGCCGTGGTGTATTATCTGCTGACGACCGTTCTTGCCGTTGCCGTCTCGGCTTTTTCGTTTCTTATGTGGGGCTGGCTGTCGCTGTTTGCGGTGCTCCCCGTTTTCGAAGCGGTGTACTCTCTCGGCGATTTCGTTTTTTCGCGTATCGTGAAAACCACACCGCCGCTCCGCCTGTCACCCGAAAAGCTGCCGTGTGAGCGTGAGACGCTTGTGGTGATAACGACTCTGCTGTTCGGCGGCGACAAGGACGACGGTATTTTCGAACGCCTTGAAGAATTCTGGCTGCGAAATGAGCACAAGGGTCTTCGTTTCGGCATACTCGGCGATTTCTGCGACTGTCGTGAACCGAAACTTGACGGCGACGACGTGATAGCAAAGAACGCCGCAGAGCATATAAAGCGCCTGAATGCCGAATACGGTGACAATTTCGCGCTTTTTCTGCGCCGCCGCACGAAGAATTCTTCGGGCATATACGGCGGCAGAGAACGCAAGCGCGGTGCAGTCGTCGATCTGATAAAGGCACTGCGCGGAGGCGAAAAACCGGAAACCTTCATCTGCCCTTTCGATATGTCGAAAATATCATATCTTCTCACGCTGGACAGCGACACGGAACTGCCCATCGACGGTGCGATTGAGCTGCTTTCGGCAGCAATGCATCCCGAAAATATGCCTGTGCTGAAGGACGGCAGGGTTGTTTCGGGCTACGGCATATTCCAGCCCGCCGTCCGTACCCGCCTTGCCGACAGCACCCGGACATACCAAGCTCTTTTCGGCTCGCGCTCGTCGGGAGTATATGAGAGGGCAAGCTATGACCGCTATCAGACACTTCTCGGAAGCGGCGTTTTCTGCGGCAAGGGACTTATCGATATAGAGCTGTTTGAAAAGCTGGCGCTCTCCGCCGTCCCCGACGGAATAATTCTCAGCCATGATGTGATAGAGGGCGGACTGCTCCGCACATTGCTCGTTTCCGACTGCACCTTCTCTGACAGCACGCCGAAAAACAGCATTTCATGTTTCCGACGTCAGCATCGCTGGGTGCGCGGCGATGTGCAGAATTTGCGCTTTATCGGGAGCGGGCACTCAAACAGGGCGCTGAATTTCCGCCTTGCGGAAAATCTTCGCCGTTTGCTCACACCGATTTCAGCGGCGGCAGGACTGATTGCTGCCGCCTTTTTCGCCGTCCCCGCTTCCGCTCTGCCTGTTTTTCTGCTCACTCTGTCGGAGTACTGGCTGCCCGCATTGCTTGGGCTTGTCGGCACCGCTTTTTCGCGTTCATACACTCCGCGACGCTTCTTCACGCGCTGTGTCGGTGTGATCGCTCAAAGCCTTGAAGGGCTGCTGTATTCTCTCGCGTCACTTGCCGAAAATGCCGCTTCCACCGCCGACGCCGCTTTACGTGCGCTCTGGAGGATGTATGTCTCTCACCGCAATCTGCTTGAATGGACAACGTTTTCGCAAACCGATTCCGGACGCGACGGCAGTATCTGCGGCTATCTGCAAAACCACGTCGCAAGCGTTTTTGCCGGTACGCTCATGACCGCCTTTTCGCCGCTTCCGCTTTACCGCCTGTGCGGCATAGTGTGGTTCTTCTTTCCTGTGCTCGCTTGTCTGCTCGCCTCTCCGGTGCGTGACAGAACCCGTACCGCGACCGATGTACAGCGCCGCACCGTCAGCCGCTACGCCCGTGAAATATTCGCTTTCTTTGACGAAAACGTGTCTCATAAAACGCATTGGCTTCCGCCCGATAATCTTCAGCTTTCGCCTGCCGAATGCACGGCATACCGCACATCGCCTACAAATATCGGCTTTTATATGCTCAGTCTCCTTGCCGCGCGCGATTTCGGGTTCATAGGTTCTGCGGTTCTCGCAGAGCGTATGGGACAGACCATAGGGACCGTCAGCAGGCTTGAAAAGTGCCGCGGTCAGCTTTATAACTGGTATGACATCAAAACACTGAGACCGCTCGGAAACAGATATATTTCGGCGGTCGACAGCGGCAATTTCGTGACAATGCTCGTCTGTGTCGCGGCAGGACTTGACGAATATTCACATGAGGATATCAGGCTTGCGGAGCTTGCCGCCGACTGCCGCAGCATTGTCCGTGACGCCGATTTCGGGATGTTCTGGAACCCCAAAAAGCATATGCTGTACCTCGGCTGCGACGGCGAGGGCAAACCGCAGGGCAGCATCTGCTACGATATGCTGATGAGCGAGATACGCACGACCTGTTATTGGCTCTGTGCGTCGGGCAGACTGCCGAAGAAGCTGTGGCAGTCGCTTTCGCGCACCATAACCGCCGAAAACGGCTATATCGGCATGGTTTCATGGGCGGGAAGCTGCTTTGAATATTTCATGCCCGAGCTGTTTCTTAAAAGGGAAAAGGATTCCTTCATCGACGAATCGCTCCGTTTTGCGCTGTCAGGTCAGAAGCATCACCGCAAAAACGGCATTTTCGGCGTGTCCGAAAGCGGATATTTTGCCTTCGATCCCGATATGAACTATCGCTACAAGGTGCACGGAGTGCCGAAGCTGGCGCTCAAGAGATATCCGCGCGGCGAATTTGTCGTGTCGCCGTATTCGTCGTTCCTCATGCTGGGCGACGATCCGGCGTCATGCCTGAAAAACCTTGCGGCACTTGAAGAAACGGGATGCCACGGCAAGTACGGCTTTTATGAAGCGCTCGACCTGACCGATGGCGAAAGCGTTGTTCAGAGCTATATGGCGCATCACCTCGGCATGAGCCTTGCCGCCTGTGCAAACTTCTGCTTTGACGGTATAAATGTCCGCCGTTTCATGAAGGACAAGCGCCTTTTCGCTTGCCGTGAGCTTCTTTCCGAAAGCATTCCCAAGGACGCACCTCTCTATATCGGTGAAAACGTCCGCACCTTCGGGCAAAGCCGCCGTCTCCCCTCCGTTTCGGAGGTGACGGACGAAAATGTGTCGCTGACCTCGCCGTCGGCATCACTGATAACGGGCGGCGGTCTGACTCTCATCACGTCTTCAAGCGGTCATATCGCCATGAAATGCGGCGATTTTGCGGTAAACGACGCTGATTTTGCCCTTTATCGCGGCGATCGTACCGCCTGCTTCACCTTTTTTGAGGACGGCGAAAAGCGGGTGTTCACTCCGCTTGACGGCAATACCTCGTTTTCATATGAACATTCGGGCAGTCATTTCGCCTGTACCTCGTCCTCGGCTGCTTTTCCCGCTTCGGTCGTGGGTACGATCTATCGCGGATGCCGTACCTTCGCATTCAAAACACGCTGTTCGGGGGACAGAACCTGCCGTGTCGGCTTTTCGTTTGTCCCGATACTGGCAAGGCAGGAGGAATACTCCGCGCACTCCTCTTTCTCGTCTCTTTTTATCGAAGCGGACTATGATTCAACCGAGCGTATATTGCATTTCAAACGGCGCGGAGGAGGGTTTCCGTACTGCGCGATAGCGCTGTCGGACACCGATATTTTACCGCAGTTTACCGCTTGCAAAGACCATATTTACGCACATTCGGTGAAGGAAATGTCCGATGTTTTTCCGCTGAAAATCCGGTCGGAGGGTATCGGAGCGACGATAAACCCGCTTTGCGCCATCCTGACTCCCGAGCGTAAGGGTGGCGAATTTGTCTTCCTCGTCACCTGCGGCGGCAGCAAAAAGGAGTGTACCGAGCAGCTTCTGAGAGCACGCCGCAAGCGTTTTCCGCGTCAGCATATGGCTCCTCCCTGCCCGGAGGCGGACGAAATGCTGGCAAAAATGCTGTTTTCGCGTCCGTCGGAAGGACTTTCGGACGTTGATTCTTCATGCCTGTGGCGGCTGTCGCTTTCCGGCACGGTTCCGCTCGCGGTCATGGAGGTATATGAGGAAACCTCAGCAATTTCAAGGGCTTTGCGGGCTTTTTTGCGGCTGAAAACGGCGTTTGTGAAAACTGAGCTGTTGTTTCTTGTGCATGAAAAGGAGAAATATTCCTCACCGCTCAGAGCGTTCATCGTGGAACGGACCGAGAGTGAATATGCGCCGTTCATGCACCGTGCCGGCGGAATCGCGGTAGCGGACGCGGACAGCTTTTCGGCGGAGGAGCTTGCCTTTCTGAAACGTTATGCCTTCGATTATTCGGAAAGCGACAGCATTGAAATGCCCGGCGCGGCACTGCCGCTGTACGTCCCGCCAAAAATCATGGGGTATGAGCCGAAAACTGTTGCGGCAGAAGTGAAAAACGGATTTTCGTATGATGCCTCCGGCGTTGTTTCGGACGAAATAAAAGAGCATTATATGCCGTATTCCTATGTTATGGCAGGCTATGCGGCGGGGACCGTCGTGACGCATAAAACACTGGGCTTTGTGTTCTGGCGCAACGCGAGAGAGTGCCGCGTCACCCCTTTTGACGGAAATCCTTATGCGGCATATTACGGCATCAGGATAGTCGCCGGAATTGCGGGCAGATTCTTCGACCTTGCGGCTTTTTCCGAAAAAACGGTTTTTGAAGGCGGAAAAGCCGTGTATTCGGGCAGTATTGCGGGGCACGGATATGAGTTGAAGGTCTATGCGCGCACAAAGCTGCCTGCCGTGGAATACCGGCTTAAATTCGACGGAATATCGCCGACGTGTATGCTTATAAAGGAACAGAGCGCGGATATGACAGCCGAAAACAAAGGCGGAGTCTGGCTTTTCAGCGATATGCGCCACAGGGCGGTGCCGTTTGTCGGCTTTATGAAATGCAGTGAAAAATGCGAGACGGTAAACGACAGCGCATTGCTTTTCTGCGGCGTTGATGCGCAAAGGAGGGATATACTGGCTTTTTCCTGCACAACCGATGAGGTCTCATTTGCAATAGGCGGGGCGCCGGGTCGAGAGGCTGCACTCCGCGTCGCGTCCCTTTGCTGCCGCGGAGACACGAGCGGCGAGGCGGAGGCTTTTGTGAAAAAGCATATCCCCGGCTATCGTCTTCAGTCGGGCAACGCAGGACTTGACGCGCTTTTTTCGCACTTTGCGCCTTACCAGACGGCGATATCCCGTTTTTTCGGCAAGACGGGTTTTTATCAGACGGGAGGGGCATTCGGGTTTCGTGACCAGCTTCAGGACTGCTTTTGCCTTGTTTATTCCTCACCCGAAACGGTACGTGTTCACATCCTGAGGTGCTGTGCGCACCAGTACCGTGAGGGCGATGTTATGCATTGGTGGTTCAGAGCGCCGCAGGGGGACACGGGAATACGCACAAAATGCAGTGACGATTTTCTGTATCTGCCCTGGGCGGTGGCTGATTATATCGAAAAAACGGGAGATGCGGACATTCTGAACGTCCGCATCGGATATATGGAATCTCTGCCGCCCGAAAGCGGTGAAAGGTATGAAACTCCGGCGCGGAGTGAGAGCAGGGAAAGCGTTTATATGCATTGCATACGGGCTCTTGCAAACGGCGAAAAAACGGGCAGTCACGGGCTTTCGCTGATGGGAAGCTGTGACTGGAATGACGGCATGAGCAGGATCGGGAGCGGCGGCAGGGGCGAAAGCGTTTTCACGTCATGGCTGTATGTGCTGGTTTGCCGTGAATTTCTGCCCGTTATGAAGTTGATGGAAGATTACAGAAGCATTGCGCACTTCACGGCAGTCAGTGCCGGATTGGTGCTTGCACTGGAGCGTAACGCCTTTGACGGCGACAGATATATCCGTGCCTATGACGATGCGGGAAGGGTCATCGGCGGCAGGAATTCGCCCGAATGTTCGGTAGATATACTGGGGCAGGCGTTTGCTGCCATGACGCTTGGCAGAACGGAACGAACCGTCAGCGGACTTGACACGGCATACCGTGCGCTTTTTGACAGAAAGGCAAAGCTGTTCAGGCTGTTTGACCCGCCGTTTGACAGATACGACGCGGGATATATCACTTCCTACTGTCCCGGACTCCGCGAAAACGGAGGGCAGTATACGCACGGCGCTCTGTGGGGCGTGCTCGGTTTTCTGCGCGGCGGCGAAACTGCAAAAGCACTGGAGATACTGAGTGCGATTATGCCGTATTCGCATACCGATGAGAAGCTGTTTTGCGCCGAACCATACGTCATTACGGCGGATATTTACGGCGGGAGCAGAGCGGGGCGCGGTGGCTGGAGCTGGTACACGGGCAGCGCATCGTGGTTCTTTGTCATCATGCTGGAGGAAATCCTCGGGATTCGGCTGACAAACGGTTTTTCGGTCATCGACGTGAAGCCGCTGACGGATTATACCGTTACACTTCCGCTTGAGCGGGGAACTGTCACGGTCTGCGTTTCGTCGCTGTTTCACGAAACGACGCTGGACGGCGAACCGACGTCGTTTCCGCTTTTCCTTACCGAGGGCGACCACCGGATCGAGGTGAAGTTCCGGCAGACGGGAAAATCAGTGCCGACCGGAAGCGTATCGGTTCCGGTCGCTTCGCGCGATGAAACAATATAAGGCATCACCGCCCGAATTACGCGGTGATGCCTGAAAATACGGGGTGTTAAAAAAGCGCAGATCGAAACAGAAAATGTCATGAACGGAAATGCCATAAAAAACGTCGCAGGGCTGCTGCTCTGCGACGTTGTTTGTATTAGGCATCATCGCGCAAAGCCCGAGTGGCACACTCGCTTGCATCTTTTCCGTCATATTTCAAAAAAATTCTTGTCTGTAGCTCCACTACA
>ERZ827440.2227-NODE-2227-length-17758-cov-3.143591_pt1 | contig 17758 bp, 11 predicted proteins | sample MGYA00519774_ERZ827440 | MGnify/ENA primary metagenome ERZ827440 (study PRJEB31778, sample SAMEA3449302) | human gut metagenome | biome: human gut; feature: human-associated habitat; material: faeces | place: United Kingdom | collected 2010/2012 ... | reverse complement strand
TTTGCGATACCCGGACCTGCGGGGAGCGCAACCAACGTCGGTACGAATGAAATGCTCAAGAAAGGCGCACGCATGGCGGCGCGACCGTATGATGTGCTGTCGTCGCTGGAGCTTGCGTATCCTGACAAAATACATATCCGCGGCGATGCTTTCACGATGGGCGAGAGCGAACCGCCGAAGGCTCCCGTGACTGCTCCGCGCACGGCAAAGGCGGCTGAGGCAAAGCCTGCAAAAGAACAGACGCCACAGAGAAAACAGCAGAAAAAGCCGCTTGTCGGTCAGACGCTCGACGACCTCACCGAAACGGAGCGAAGGGTCATGAATGCAATCGACACGGACGGCACTACCGCCGACACCATCACCGTGAAAACTGGGCTGTCTGTGTCCGAGGTCATGTCAACTCTCACATTGCTTGAGATCTACGGCAGAGTAAGGTCGGAGGCAGGCGGGATATTCATACCGAACATATGAATTCATACTGAAATACGATATATACCGTGGCTCAGCCGTATGCACGGCGGTCACTTTACGAAAATAAAAGAGGATTCGGGGAAACGGATTTATGCACGTTTCCGACCGGTATTGTTATGAACACACTTGTTATAATTGAGTCACCGAATAAGGCTCCCACAATAAAAAGCTGTCTCGGCAAGGGATACAAGGTCGTTGCATCAAAGGGTCATGTGCGTGATCTGCCCAAGAGCAAGCTGGGTATTGATATCGAAAACGGCTTTGAGCCGCAGTATATCAACATACGCGGCAAGGGCGAGCTTATCAACGAACTGAAAAAGGAAGCAAAGAAGAACGACTTCGTCCTGCTTGCGACCGACCCTGACCGTGAGGGTGAAGCGATAAGCTGGCACCTTTCTGTGGCGCTCGGGCTTGACCCGGCGAAAACAAAGCGCATCACATTCAACGAAATCACAAAAACCGCGCTCAAAGACGCGATAAAGCATCCGAGAGATCTTGATATGCGGCTTGTCGATTCACAGCAGACAAGACGTATTCTCGACAGACTCGTCGGTTACAAGATCTCGCCGTTTCTCTGGAAAAAGATCAAATCCGGTCTTTCGGCAGGACGTGTTCAGTCGGTTGCGACGCGTATGATCGTGGAACGCGACGATGAAATACGCGCTTTTGTGCCGGAGGAATACTGGTCGGTTACCGCAAACCTCATAACACCGAAGAATGAGCCGTTTGTCGCTAAGTTTTACGGAAACGCCGACGGCAAGCTTGATCTGACCAACTCCGATGAGACAAAAAAGGTTCTTGAAGCTGTCGGTGACGGTGATTTTATCGTTTCATCGGTCAGAAAGCAGATAAAGCAGCGACGCCCGCTCCCCCCTTTCACCACATCCACTCTCCAGCAGGAGGCGAACCGTCGTCTCGGTTTCCCCTCTCAGCGCACCATGATGATCGCACAGGAACTTTACGAGGGCGTTCATGTCGGCGAGAAGGGTATGCACGGTCTCATCACTTATATGCGTACCGACTCGGTACGTATCTCTGATGACGCGCGTGCGCTGGCAAAGACCTTCATATGTACTCATTACGGCGACAACTATTATCCTGCCACACCTAATATATATAAATCCAAGTCGGGCGCACAGGACGCGCACGAGGCGATACGCCCGACGGATCCGTCACTGGTTCCCGAAAATGTACGCGGCAAGCTGTCCGCCGATCAGTATAAGCTCTATAAGCTCATCTGGGAGCGGTTTGTCGCAAGTCAGATGAAAAATGCGGATTTCGATACCGTCGCGTCCGATCTGACGTGCGGCGGCTATGTGTTCCGCGCAACGGGACGCACAATGCGTTTCCCGGGCTTCCTTGCGGTTTACGGTGATGTTGACGACGGGGACAATTCCGAGGACGGAGACGGCACTCTGCCCGAGCTTGCCGAGGGAGACATCGCGAAAAATCACGGTCTCAAGCCCGAACAGCATTTCACGGCGCCTCCTGCGAAATTCACCGAAGGCTCTCTTGTCAAAATGCTTGAGGAAAAAGGCATCGGCAGACCTTCAACATACACCCCCACGATCACGACCATCATCAACCGCGGATATGTCCAGAGAAACGGCAAGGCGCTTGAGCCTACCGAGCTTGGCAGAATAACGACGCAGTTCATGAAGGACGGCTTCCCGAAGATCGTTGATTACGATTTCACGGCGCGCATGGAGGATGATCTCGACCTTATCGAAAACGGAAAGGCTGATTATCACGAGATACTTTCCGAATTCTATGCCGATTTTGTCGAACAGCTTCACAACGCAGACAAGATGATCGACAAAATAGAATATAAAAAGCCCGTCGAAGAGACGGATATAATATGTGAAAAATGCGGTGCGCGTATGGTCATCAGAGAGGGACGCTACGGCAAATTCGCCGCCTGCCCCAATTTCCCGCGGTGCCGCAATACAAAGCGGCTTGACAAGGACGGAAAAAGCGCCGCCGAGCCGGAGGAGACCGATCCTTCAAAGGAAATAATCTCCGACGAAAAATGCCCGAACTGCGGAAGCGATATGGTTTTGCGCAAGGGCGCTTACGGCACCTTCTTCGCTTGCAGGAACTACCCCGACTGCAAGACAACAAAGCCCTATCATAAGGATACGGGCTTCAAATGCCCGCTTTGCGGGAAAAAGCTTGTCACAAAGACGAGCAAGAGCAGAAGGACATTCTATTCCTGCGAGGACTATCCGAATTGCAGCTTCTCATGCTGGGATATCCCGACCGATGAGACCTGTCCGAAGTGCGGTGCGATGGTTTTGAAGAAGAAATACAAGAATATCAGATATTGCAGCAAAAACTGCGGCTGGACATCCGAGGGCGAGAAAAAAAGTGAAAGCTAATATAATCATCGATGTCATGGGCGGCGACAATCCTGCGGCAGAGCTTGTGCGCGGAGCAGTGGCAGGTGCGCGGGAATGCGGTGCGGCTCTGACACTTGTCGGAGACAAGACAGAAATACGCCGTGCGCTTGACGGATTTAAAGCAAACATCATCGATGCACCCGAGGCGGTTCTGATGACCGATGATGCCATGTCCGTAATACGTGCAAAAAGCGGTTCGTCTATGGCGACGGGCTGTCGTATGCTCGCGGCGGGTGACGGGGACATATTCATAAGCTGCGGAAATACAGGTGCGCTTTATACGGCGGCAAGCCATTATGTCAGATGCTACAAGGGTCTTCGCCGCGCGGCGCTCAGCGCAATCGTTCCGCTGTCACAGCCGTTTGTAATGGCGGATGCGGGTGCAAATCCCGAAGCGGATGCGCTGTCGCTTCTGAGGTTTGCGAAGTTAGGCGAGATATACTGTCAGGCGGTGCTTGGTGTCGAAAAGCCGCGTGTCGCACTCATAAACAACGGAACCGAGCCGCAGAAGGGCACGAAGATATACCGCGAGGCATATGGGTTGCTCACTGCGTCGGACATGAATTTCGTGGGCAACTGCGAGGGACGCGACCTGCCTCTCGGCGTATGCGATGTTGCCGTGTGCGACGGTTTTACGGGAAATGTCGTAATCAAGCTGATTGAGGGCATGGGAAGGTTTATGACGGACGGTCTGAAATCCGTGATCGGCGCGAATACGAAAACAAAGCTCGGCGGTCTGCTCGTCAGGGGAGAACTGAAAAAATTTATGAAGGGGCTGGACGATACCGCATACGGCGGTGCGCCGCTCCTCGGGATATCAAAGCCTGTCGTCAAGATACACGGCAACGCGTCCGAAAAAACGGTGCGCAGTGCGGTGATACAGGCAAACGGCTTTGCGGAGCGAAAAATCAACGAAAAAATGGCAGAGGGTATTGCCTCTCTGACCGTGACGGGTGCTTGAAATGAAAAATGAGGATATCCAGCGTCCGCAGGAGGAACTGGAGCTTAAAATAGGATATGTCTTTGAAAACAAGGAGCTTCTGAAAACGGCGCTGACGCATTCGTCGTATTCAAACGAGGTACGTGGCAGGGAAACGGCGGTCGAATGCAACGAAAGGCTGGAATTCTTGGGAGATTCGATTCTGTCGGTCATTGTTTCCGATTATATTTACAAGAATTACAGGGACTTCAACGAGGGCGACCTGACGAAGATACGCGCGGCGGTCGTCTGCGAAAATTCGCTTGCCGAGGTTGCATCCGAATTGTCGCTTGGGAGTTATATTTACCTCGGTCACGGCGAGATCGTCACGCACGGCAGACACAGAAAGTCGATCATCAGCGATGCGACGGAGGCTTTGCTTGCCGCGATATATCTCGACGGCGGCATTGAACATGCGCGCGAATTCATACTTCCGAGGCTTACGGGGGCTATACGGAGCTGTGCGAAAAAAGGCGCAGAGGACTACAAGTCAAAGCTGCAGCGTATTGTTCAGCAGACGCCGGAGGAAATTCTCGAATATGTTCTCGTCGGCGAGGACGGTCCGGCGCACGACCGCGTTTTCACAATGGAGGTGCGCCTGAACAGCAATGTACTCGGCAAGGGAACGGGACACAGTAAGCGCGAGGCGGAGCAATACGCGGCGCGGATGGCTCTCGAATATTTCGAAGATGAAGACAAGGCATAAGAACATTCCTTTTTTCATCCCGCACGAGGGCTGCGGCTTCCGTTGTATATTCTGCTCGCAGACGAAAATCACGGGCGTCTGCCGCAGTGCGGAACAGACGGCTGAGGAATGCAGGGAACTTGCCGAAACGGTTGAGGCATCGCTTATGACGCTTCATGACGGAGACAGTGCGGAAATCGCGTTTTTCGGCGGCAGCTTCACGGGGATCGAACGTGAACGCATGATATCGCTGCTTGAGACTGCCGAAAAGTATATCGGTGACAGAATCACCGGAATACGGCTGTCGACGCGTCCGGATTATATCGACGGTGAGATCTGCGATATCCTGAAGGCGCACGGAGTCACGGCGGTGGAACTCGGGATACAGTCGGTGTCGGACAGGGTGCTTGACCTGAACAGGCGGGGACATCATTCCGACGTGAGTGAAAAAGCGTGTTATCTTCTGAAAGAAAACGGTTTTTTGCTTACGGGTCAGATGATGTGCGGGCTTTACGGCTCGACTCGGGAAGATGAGGTTGATACGGCAGGAGCGATTGTACACTGGGGCTGCGATTCGGCGAGAATATATCCGACGGTGGTGTTTTCCGGAACGGAGCTGACGATGCTGACGAAGCAGGGCAAGTATACTCCGCTGACAACTGAGGAGGCTGTGAGCCGCGCGGCAGATTGTGCGTCGGTATTTGTGAAAAACGGTGTGAAGATCCTGCGTATCGGACTTCATTCGTCGGAAAATCTGGCGGAGGCACCGTTCGGCGCAAAGCATCCTGCGCTCGGTGAGCTTGTCATGAGTGAAATATATTATAAGGAAATCAGGGACGCATTGGGCGGCGCCGGCGATAATGTTGTCGTTTATGTGCCGTTGGGGTGTGTTTCAAAAGCGGTCGGTCAGCACAGGGCAAACGCCGTCCGGCTTGAAAACGAAACGGGAAAAAGGCTTTCGTTCCGCGAGGACAAAAGTCTTCCGGAATATAAAATAAGGATTGAAACAAATTGAGACTCAGACAGATTGAGATGCAGGGCTTCAAATCGTTTGCCGAAAAAACGAAAATAGAATTCCCGCAGGGGCTTACGGTCGTCATAGGTCCGAACGGGAGCGGCAAGAGCAATATAAGCGACGCCGTGCGTTGGGTGCTGGGCGAAATGAGCCTCAAATCTCTGCGCGGCAACAAGATGGAGGATGTGATCTTCAACGGCACGCAGAAGCGTCAGCCCGCGAATTACACGTCCGTGTCGTTGTATCTTGATACATCTGAGGAGTATGACGCCGCAAAAAACGGCGAGGAAGCGCAGATCAAGGACAGGATCCGACTTTCCGACGAGCCCGAGGTCGTTATCACCCGAAGGTATTACCGGACCGGTGAAAGCGAATATTATATCAACAAAAAACAGGTCAGGCTGAAGGATATATACGAGCTGTTTTACGATACGGGAATCGGCAGAGAGGGCTATTCAGTAATCGGTCAGGGCAAGATTTCCGAGGTGCTTTCGGCAAAGGGTGACGAGCGCCGTTCGATTTTTGAGGAAGCGTCCGGAATCAGCAAGTACCGTTTCCGCAAGACCGAGGCGGAGCGCAAGCTCAGGGACACCGAAAACAATCTTGTGCGCGTCAACGATATTGTCGGCGAGCTGTCGGCACGTATCGGTCCGCTTGAAAAAGAGGCTGAAAACGCGAAGAAGTATCTTGAGCTGAGCGAGGAAAAAAAGGGGCTTGAGATCACCGTGTGGCTGGAGCGCACAGATAAGATACGCTCCGAAATGGGTGAACGCGAGCAGAATCTTGCCGCGGCAAAGCTGGAGCTGGAGCTTGCGGAAGAGGATATAAAGCGGCTCGAAAACGAGGAAGAAAAGGCGGCGCAGGAAGGATATGAGCTTCTCAGGCGCAAAGGCGAGGCAGAAGCGGAAATTTCCGCGGGAGACGCATTGTCTGCCGAAGCGACGGGGAGAAAAGCCGTCATTGAAAACGAATTTCTGCATCTTGATTCAAGGATAGAGGAATGCAGTACCGATACAGCGGTCGCACGTGAGCTTCTTGAAAGCGCGTGCGAAGAGGAAAAGGCGGCGGAATGCGGGCTTGAAAAGGCAAAAAATGCTCAAAACGACGCCGATGAAACGAAAAAGAAGCTGGTCGCAGAGTATAACAACGCAGTGTTTGATTCGGATGAAGCAACGGAAGAATCGGAGCGCATTACATCAGACATCGCAGAGTCGCAGTCAAGGCTGAACCGTCTCGGTATTGAAAGAGCGGCGCTTGCGGCACGGCTTGAAGCATCAGCCGGAAATACCGACGACGGACGTATCGAAGCGAGCCGTCGCCGCGTCGAAGAGTTGGCAAAGCAGGCGGAGCAGGCACGCGAAGAGCTCGAAAAAGCTGTCGCGGAATGCGACGGGATCAGGAACGCCATACGCGATGCCGAGGAAGAAATCAGAAAACAAAACGTCGGAAAAGCCGGCGTTGACGAAAAAATATCGGCGCAGAAGGTGAATGCCGCTGCGCTTGAACAGCAGAGAGAGGGACTTATCCGCCTTGACAGGCTGTTTGAGGGCTATTCGGGCGCGGTCAAAACGGTCATGAACGCCGCGCGTGACGGCAGGATCAGAACCGAAAACGGAAGCGTTAATATACACGGCACCGTCGCTTCGCTGCTTTCGACGGACGGTGAATATGTCGTGGCGCTCGAAACGGCTCTCGGCGCGTCGGTTCAGTTTGTCGTCGTGGCACATGAGGCGGACGCAAAGGCTGCTATCGCGTTCCTGAAGCGGACCGGAGGCGGAAGAGCGACGTTTTTGCCGCTTGATACGGTCAGGGGCAAGAAATGCGATGTTTCGCAGATAAGGAATATGCGCGGATATATCGGCATTGCGAGTGAGCTTGCGCTTTGCGATGAAAGATATCGCGGAATTGCGGACGAGCTTCTCGGCAGAACGGTGATTGCGGCGGATATCGATTCCGCATCGGCAATTGCACGGGGAAGCGGTTTCCGCGTCAGAATCGTGACAAAGGACGGTCAGGTCATAAACGCCGGAGGAAGCTATACCGGCGGTTCGCCCGCACAGAAGGTGGGCGTGTTCACGCGCGGTGTTGACATCGAACGGCTTGATGGGCAGATAAAAGAAGCGAACAACGCGCTGTTCGCGCTTGAAACGGAAAAGAGAAAATTCACACGCAAAATAGAAGAATTGCAGGCAAATATAGCCGAGGCGCAGGAGGATCTTGCACGGCTCACACCCGGCTGCGATGAAGCGCGGTCGCTGTACGGCGGCATTGCGGCACGGCTTGAGGAGGAATCCGGAAAGCTGGCGGAGCTTGAAGCCGCGCTTGAAAACAGTGCGCGCACACGTGCCGAGGGTGAAGAAAAGCTGAGAACGATTGACGTCGAAACGACTGAGGAAAACCGTCGCGCCGACGGGCTCAAAACGCTTGCGGAAAACCAGAAGGAACGGATCTCCGGTCTTAAAGCGACCGAAGCTGCGGCTCTTGAAGCACTCAACGCCTTCCGTATAGATGAGGTCAGACTGACCTCGGCAGCGGAAAGCGCCGCAAACCGTCTTGCGGCGGTCAGGGCAAAAAAGCAGGAGCTTCGGGCACGGTGCGACGCTGCCGAAAGCATTATCGCCGAAAGCAGGGAAAGCAAGAGGACTTTGACGGAAGAGCTTTCCGGCATTACCGAAAAGCTGGAGCTTATCGCAAAGCGCGCCCGTGAACTCGGGGCGCTCAAAGCGGAGCTTGAAGCCGAATACGAAGCCAAGGAACGCCGCGACACCGAGCGTAGAAGCGAGATGCGTGTTGCGAATACACGTCGCGATCAGGCGTTCAGGACATATACCGGACTTGAAAGCGGAGTTGAGGCTCAGCACAAAGAATACGATACACTGATTACAAGGCTCTGGGACGAGTACGAGCTGACATATTCCGAGGCGGAGCAGTTCAGATTGCCGCCGGAGCGCATGGTCAAGGCGCAGACAAGGATAAATTATCTGAAAAGCCAGATCAAGGCGCTGGGAAGCATCAACGTAAACGCTGTTGCGGAGTATGCGGAAACGAAGGAAAGATATGATTTTCTGACGGCTCAGGTTGAGGATCTGAACAAAACGCGCAGAAGCCTCGACAGCGTGATCGCCAAGCTGAATGCGACGATGAAAACGACATTCACCGAGACGATCGAGCGTATCGATACCGCATTTTCCGAGGTTTTTACCGAGCTGTTCGGCGGCGGTCAGGGACATATTGAACTTTCTGACCCCGAAAATCCACTTGAATGCGGCATAGATATCATCATAAGACCACCAGGAAAAAGCGTCAAATCAATATCTCTGCTGTCGGGCGGTGAGCAGTCGTTTGCGGCAATTGCGCTGTATCTTGCGTTGCAGCAGATAAACCCGGCGCCGTTTTGCATTTTTGATGAAATAGAATCCGCTCTTGACGATGTAAATCTCGTCAGGTTCGTGGACTATGTGAAACGCAGATGTGTGAAGACGCAGTACATTATGATAACGCACCGTCGCGGTACGATGGAAAGAGCCGATACGATATACGGCGTGACTATGTACGAAAAGGGCGTTTCGGACTATATAAGACTCGATATTTCAAAGGTCGAGAAATACAGTGATGTCAAGTGAGGAACAATACAAGTGGGATTTTTTGAAAAACTGAAAAACGGGCTTAAAAAGACCAAGGAAGTGCTGATGAAGCCTGTCAATTCGTTGTTTTCGTCTTATGACAAGGTTGATGACGAATTTTTCGAGGAGCTGTTTGATATTCTCGTCATGTCCGATGTCGGCGTTGCCACATCGCAGGAGATCATCGACGGGCTGAAGGAACGCCTTAAGGAGAAAAAAATCAAGGAAACGGGAGCGGCGCGCGAGGAGCTTATCAGCATCATGACAGGACTTGTCGATAGTGAAAACGGCACCATCGACCTTGAAAAAACGCCGACGGTCATTCTCGTTATCGGCGTGAACGGAGTGGGCAAGACCACCTCGATCGGCAAGATAGCAACGCTTCTCAAATCAAAGGGTAAAAAGGTGGTGCTTGCCGCCGCGGATACCTTCCGTGCCGCAGCCATTGAACAGCTCGGTGTCTGGGCTGACAGGGCAGGTGTACCCATGGTGAAGCAGGGAGAGGGCGCGGATCCTGCTGCGGTCGTTTTTGACGCGATCGCGTCGTTCCGCAAGCAGAACGCCGATTTCCTTATCGTTGACACTGCGGGCAGACTGCACAACAAGAAAAATCTGCTTGACGAGCTGGCGAAGATAAACCGTGTCATTGACCGTGAGCTTCCGGGTGCAAACCGTGAAACGCTGCTTGTACTTGACGCGGTGACAGGTCAGAACGGTCTTTCGCAGGCTAAGGAGTTCGCTTCTGCGGCAAATATAACGGGTATCGTGCTCACAAAGCTTGACGGTACCGCAAAGGGCGGTATCGTGCTTGCGATAAAGGAGGAACTCGGTATTCCGGTCAAGCTGATAGGCGTCGGCGAAGGCGCGGACGACCTTCAGCCCTTCAACGGCAACGAATTCGTCAAGGCGATGTTTGAATCGAACGGTGAGGTAGCGGAGGAATGAAGGTTATCATCGCGACGGGAAACCGTCACAAGGTGGCGGAGCTCAGTGAGCTTTTCGCGCCGTACAACAATAAAGGATATGAATTTGTTTCCATGCGCGATGCAGGCTTTACGGGCGATATCGTTGAGGATGCGGACACCTTTGAGGGCAACGCTCTGATAAAGGCGCGCACGGTCTGTGAGGCGACGGGATGCATTGCCATCGCGGATGACTCAGGTCTTTGCGTCGATGCGCTGGACGGCAAGCCGGGCGTATTTTCCGCACGCTATGCCGGCGAGCTTGCTGACGACGGCAGGAACAACGCAAAGCTGCTGGCAGAGCTTCGTGATGTGCCGGAGGAGAAGCGTACCGCGCGGTTCTGCTGTGTCATAGCGGCAGCGTTTCCCGATGGGAAAACGGTTGTCGCACAAGGAGAATGCGAGGGAAGAATCGGCTTTGAAAAGAAGGGCGACGGCGATTTCGGATACGATCCGCTGTTTTACTACCCTCCGTTTGACAAGACTTTTGCCGAAATGACCGCAAACGAGAAAAATTCCGTAAGTCACCGCGGGAGAGCCGTAAAGGCTTTTTGCGAAAAGTTTTTCGGGTGACATAACCAATCTCTTGGCATGGAGGATACTGTCGTGGAACAGATTTCACACTATTTTTACGTAATAACGAATCAGCTCAGCACGATCGGCTTCGCTGATGTCGTCGATATTATCGTTGTTGCGTTTTTCCTTTACTACACTTTCAAGTTCATGAAGGACAGACGTGCGGGCAAGCTCGCGCTCGGCGTTATCCTCATGCTGCTCATGCTGCTTGTCAGTGACGTCTTTCAGATGCGTGCGACGTATTTTATTCTCGAAAAGATCATCAGCGTCGGTCTCATCGCACTGCTCATTGTGTTTCAGCCCGAACTCCGCAGCATGCTTGAGAAAATGGGCGGGGAATCCGTAAAGGGCTTCAAGGGCAGACTTGACAAGAGCGAGGCTGAACATTACCGCAGCGTTATCTCCGAAATCTGTGTTGCGGCGGAGGATCTTTCGAGGACAAAAACAGGTGCGCTCATAGTTATAGAGCGTTCGACAAGGCTTGGCGATGTCATCAAGACCGGCACGGTGCTTGACGCTCAGGTTTCGTCATTCCTGCTTGGCAATATATTTTTCAACAAAGCGCCGCTCCACGACGGCGCGGTAATAATCCGCAATCAGAGGGTTTATGCCGCAGGCTGCTTCCTGCCTCTTTCGACAAATCCGGATATAATAAAGGATTTGGGAACACGCCATCGCGCAGGTATCGGCATGAGCGAAAACAGCGATGCCGTTGTCATCATCGTAAGTGAGGAAACCGGCGTTATTTCGGTTGCGACGGAAGGTGTTCTCAAACGCGATTTCAACAAGACGACGCTTGAACAGTATATCGTTCCCATGCTTATAACCGAGCAGAAGGAGGGCGTCAAGGAACGTCTTTTCGGCAGGAAGGAGCGTCACGATGGATCGGAAAATCAGTAAGAAAAACGCGGAAAAAAAGTCGCATTCAAGGCTTTACAGCTTTCTTGTGCTGGTCATCTCACTGCTTTGCGCCGTGTTGCTCTGGCTTTATGTACTGGGCTACGACAGCCCTGATTTCGAAAAAAAGTTTTCGCAGATACCAGTAACAATAATCGGAAACACCGAGCTTGCCGAAAAAACGGGCTATACTGTCATAAGCGATATGACGTTTTCGTTTGATGTCACTGTCTCCGGCAAGAAAACGGACGTCAACTCAATGCGCGATACAGATATAACGGCATATATCGACGTCTCCGGAGTGACGACCGAGGGCGGAATATATCTCCCCGTCACGGTGATCGTGCCGAACGGCATCAAAGTCGCGAGCCAGAGCGTCAGCGAGGCATACCTTTATATCGATGAAATGGTCTCGGCGGAGATTCCCGTCAGGATCGAGATCACGGATTACACGCTGCCCGAGAATGCCGTTATCGGCGATTACGGCGCAAATCCCGTGACCGTAACGGTGCAGGGCGCGCGTGCGGACATCGAAAAAATCGCGGAGGCGTATGCCAACGTTACCCCCGGTGAGCTTACACAGTCGGTGAACATAAGCGCCCCCGTCGAGCTTCATGACAAAAGCGGTGCGGTCATTCAGACAGGACCGTATTTGCGGCTCATAGACAGGGCGGTGAATGTTTCGATCCCGGTTTACCTCACAAAATCAGTGCCCGTTAAGGTTCATTTCATCGGCGGTGTTTTCGGCGTCGACAGTGCGGTCATAACGCTGTCGCGGGAATATATCGAGGTTCGCGGTACGGCGTCCGCGCTTGCGGGAATTGATGAAATCGCCGCAAACATCGATGAAACGTCGCTTGAACGCGTTTCTACGGTAGTCAAACGCATCACACTGCCTGACGGCGTTGAAAACGTCAGCGGCACAGATACGGTTGAAATAAATATCACACTCAATCAGATGGGACGGCGCACTGTTGCCGCAGACAAATCGGTGTTTGAACTCAGAAACGTACCCGACGGTGTTGACGTTCAGGTTATCACGCAGAATATCAATATCGTTTTCGTCGGTCCCGTTGACCTTATGAGGTATTTCACGACGAAATATTTCAGAGTCATAATCGACCTGTCGGGAGTCGCTGTCGAAAGCGGCGACAACCTCTTTGTGCCGGTCACGGTATTCATAAACGATCAGCCCGGGGTTTATGTCAGCGGGGATTACAGTGTGAATATCATCGTTAACTGACGGGAAGACAAATTAAGACGGGAAGACAACAGAATTCGCTTACGCTTATTCTGTTTTCTCCCCGTGAACCTCGTTTTCGTCGCCGCGTTCGCGGCTCTCGTGGTGTCTTTTCCCGGCACATGTCCGGGAAAAGACGGGTTATTATTTGGACGAAGAGACAACAGGCAAAGCCCGTTTTCTCCTCGCGCTCCTCTTTCAGGGAGCCGAGGAAGACAAAGCTCTCGCTTCGCAGAACTTTTACTCGCCGAAGGCGAATGTCATTGTTGTTTTTCGGGCTTTGCCTGAAAAACTTTCCGAACTTCTTCACTTTTCACTATAACTTATAACTTTTCTCTTCGCGCTCCTCTTTCGTTTTCAAGGTGCGTTTTCGCGGAGCGAAAACGAATTTTGAAATAGTGAAGGCGGAGCTTTTCGACGGGGAAAACGTTGGGTCGCTGTGCAGAAGCGTGCTCTGCCGTCTTTGCAGTTGGCTGTATTTAACTTTACTGTAATGTATCGGCAACACATACGTATATACATTAATGAAATTAATGAATTGTTTACGGCACGGTCATGAACTGTATGTAGATTCATGATTTTTTTATGCGGTAATATATAGATGTAATCGATGATATAGGTTGAGAATCAAGGTAAAACCATCGCTGAGGGGTAGTATTTTATGAAACACATCAAGGCAATATCATGTTTATTACTTTCCACAATGGTTCTGACAGCCTTTTTCGGCTGTGACGGGAGCAGAGAGGAAAGCGGGGTTTCGGACGCAATGTCCGGCGCCCAATCTGTGGTTTCGGAAGCGGTGTCCGATGTTTCTGCGGAAGAAATAAGCATGGAATCATTCGGAGAAGAAAGCGGTGTCATGTCGGGTGCTGAGGAATCCTCGGTGGGGGAAGCCTCAAAGGAGGAATACTCAGAAGAGGAATATTCCGATGTTGATATCTCCGAATACGTTGAAAATATTGCCGATTACGAATTTTTTCATTATGGCGAGGAAGGCAATGGGTACTACTCGATTTCCGGATATCACGGAACAGACCCGTATATAATTCTGCCCACTGAATACAACGGAGAACCTGTTACCGGAATCGGTCATCAAGATAACTATATATTTTCATTCAATACATACATAAAGGGTGTTATAATTCCTGCGTGTTACACAGGAGGAGAATGGGGGATATTCACCGGCTGCACATCTCTTGAGAGTGTGGTTTTTCTCGGTGAAAAGTTTGAGTTCGGGCTTTACACCTTTTCAAGCTGCACCGGAATGAAGAACCTTGTTCTGCCGGAAAAGCAGGAGACTTTACCGAGAAACTGCCTGCCGTCCGGCAGCAAGCTGAAAACACTGCGGCTCCCCGACACATACATGGGTCCCGAACCCATGTTTCTGCCGAACGACATCACATATATCGTGAAGCGCGGCTCAACTGCTGAAGAGACGCTCATCAACTACAACAAGCAGGACTGGGTCATTCAATCCGAGACCGCCGCGAAAAAGTACATATCAGTCGATTGAGCATAAAACACAAAATGCGTTATACCGTCGAATGACGGTATAACGCATTTTTCACTTCGCTTTGCCGAAAAATACAGCAGCTTATTCATTGCTGTCTGCTGTTTTTCGCTCAGTCGTCCGCTCTTGTTCCCAATATCGGCACCATTCTGCGGTAAAAGTCCATATAGTCGCCGCAATCGAGATGATAACGTATCTGTTCCATGAGGTTGTTGTAAAAATACAGATTGTGCAGCACGCAAAGCCGCATTGCCAGCAGCTCACGCGCCTTGAACAGATGGCGGATATAGGCGCGGCTGTAATTACGGCACACCTCACAGTCGCAGTTCGGGTCGATGGGACGGTCATCGAGCATATACTTGTTGTTGTTGAGGTTCATAAAGCCCACCGAGGTGAACAGATTACCGTGTCTTGCGTTTCGGCTCGGCATAACGCAGTCGAAGAAGTCAACGCCTCTTGCCACCGCTTCCAGAATGTTGACGGGAGTGCCGACCCCCATCAGATAGCGCGGACGGTCTTTGTACATATACGGCTCCACCGCTTCGATAACGTCATACATGACGTCTGCTTCCTCGCCCACCGCAAGGCCGCCTATTGCATATCCGGGCAGGTCGAATTCGTTGACCGCCTTGATATGCTCAATACGCATATCCTTGTAAATGCCGCCCTGCCCGATGCCGAAAAGGAGCTGGTCGCGGTTTATCGTTTCTTCCAGTGAGTTGAGACGCGTCATTTCCGCCTTGCACCGTCCGAGCCAGCGCGTCGTGCGGTCGATGCTTGCCCTGATATATGAACGGTCGGCAACCGACGACGGGCATTCGTCAAACGCCATCGCAATGGTGGATGCGATTTTCGATTGTATCTGCATCGACACTTCGGGCGACATGAAAACGTGCGCCCCGTCCATGTGTGACTGGAAATGTACGCCCTCCTCCGAGATATTACGGAGCTTTGCCAGCGAAAACACCTGAAATCCGCCCGAATCGGTGAGAACGGGCTTCTGCCAGTTGAAGAATTTATGGATTCCGCCCAGCTTATATATGACGTCTTCGCCCGGACGGACATGGAGATGGTATGTGTTGGAAAGCTCCACCTGACATTTGATGTTTTTCAGGTCGAGAGTCGAGACCCCGCCCTTTATTGCGGCGGAGGTGCCGACATTCATGAATACCGGCGTCTGAATGACGCCGTGTACGGTGGTGAATTCGCCGCGGCGTGCGGCGCCTTCTGTTTTCAGTAGCTTGAAAGACATATTGACCTCAAAGTATTTTCGGGCAACGCCGCCGGATCACGCGGTGAAGCCTTTATTGTTTTTTATATCGGTTTTTTGTTCTTGAAAATCCCGAAAAGCATTGCGGCAACGGCATTTTTCACTTCGTGAAATGCGGTCGGAGAATGCATCGGCACCATTCCGGCAACGTGTGTTGAGAGCCCGTTTTTCTATCTGTCGAAGAACTTTTCGATTTCCCGTTTCGGTATCTCCCGTATAAACGGTCTGCCGTGCGGACAGTAGCGCACACCTGTTTCCAGCACTCTGCGGACGAGGTATACAGCGTCCTCTTCGTGCGTTTTGTCCCCCGCCTTGACTGCCGCCTTGCAAGCCATTGTGTAAAGCGCCCTGTCCACCTTATCGGCAAACGGAAGCGCGGCGGAGGAAGCCAGCTCATGGGCAAAGCCCTCCAGAAGCTCCGAAAGACCGGAGATGTCCTTCAGTCTTGCCGGAACGGCACGGACGGCGGCAAAGCCGCTTCCGAACGGTTCAAGCTCAAAGCCGTAATCCCTGAGAAATCCAGTGTTTTCAAGGAGAATTTCGCATTCCTCAGCCGGAAGCGAAAGGGTTACGGGGAAAAGAAGCTGTTGGGACTGAGCGGTGCTGCGGCTTTTCAGCTCTTCATAAATAAGGCGCTCGTGCGCGGCGTGCTTGTCGATTACGAGGAGTTTGTCGGAAAGCTCGGCAAATATATATGTATGGTACGCCTCGCCGACAACGCGGAAATCCGGAACAGATGTTTTCTGCTCCGAGGAGGGTACGTCAAGCGAAAGCTGTGTCTCGTCAGTAGGGGGATGATTTGCCGGATCCTCTTGCACTGCAAGGGAAACCGGCGTTTTTTCGTCGGCGCGGAATGCGGATGAAGCTTCCGGCGCGGAGGCAGTTTTATCCGCCTGAGGCTCTGCGACGGCGATCACAGGCGAGGGATTTGTTATCACCGCTTCAAGCTCGCTGTCGGCAAAAGACGGGTCGAAAAGTACGGTCGTCGTTTTTCTGTCAAGCGTGGGCTTTGAGTTGTACGACGGCGAAACGGAAGAAGATACGGCAGCCTTCCCTAAAACGGAAGATTTGCCGCTTTCAGGCTCAAAACGGACTTTTGCCGGAATTCCGTCGGACGGGTTTGCATTCGAATCGCGGTTTTTTGACGGGAAATCGCGGTCATCCGAAGGTGAATGAGCGGTTTTTGAAGGTGAGCCTGTTTCGGCGCGCGGGGTGTTTTCGTTCACGACGGGCTGAGGCTTTATTGCGCCGAGTACGGCATAATAGATTGCCGAAAAAACGCTGCGCTCGTCGGCGAATTTGATCTCCGTCTTTGCGGGATGTACATTGACATCGACGCGGTTCGGGTTCAGGTCAACGAAAATTATTGCCGCGGGGAACTTGCCCGACGGTATGTATGAACGGTAGGCTTCCTCTGCCGCCGCCTGGGCGGTTTTGGAGCGTACATAGCGGTTGTTTACGAAAAAGGACTGCATTGCGCGGCTCCCACGCGGGCTTTCGGGCTTTGAAACGTAGCCGTCCACGGTGATGCCGTCCTGCTCGGAGGTGACCGGCAGCATAGTGCGCGCAAATTCCGCACCGTAAAGGGTATATATTACAGAAAAGAGCTTGCCGTCGCCCGAGGTCTTGAATTTTCTCACCCCGTCAACCGAAAACGACACCGAAATTTCGGGGTGGGAAAGCGCCAGCTTTTCGCACACCGCAAGGCAGGCGGAGCCTTCCGAGGAGTCTTTTTTCATGAATTTTCGGCGTGCCGGAACATTGTAAAACAGGTCGCGGACGGTGATCGTCGTACCGTTGGGGCAGCCGGTTTCATACAGCTCAACGCCCGTTTCGTCGCAGGAAAGGCGGCTTCCGAAGTCGTCCTCGCGGCGTTTTGAAATGATTTCAAGACGGGAGACGGACGAAATCGCGGCGAGAGCCTCTCCGCGGAAGCCGAGGGTGCGCACACCGTCAAGGTCGCTGCCGGTGCGGATTTTGCTTGTGGCGTGGCGGAGTATGGTTTTGGGAAGGTCGTCGCGCATTATGCCGGAGCCGTCGTCGGAAACGGAGATGAAAAGCATACCGCCGCCCTTGATATCGACGGAAATGTTCTTTGCGCCGGCATCGACGGAATTTTCCACCATTTCCT